>Ga0265327_10002089_pt1 | contig 22248 bp, 19 predicted proteins | sample 41621metaG_FD_202089 | JGI IMG/M metagenome (GOLD analysis project Ga0265327, IMG submission 202089) | Rhizosphere microbial communities from Carex aquatilis grown in University of Washington, Seatle, WA, United States - 4-16-21 metaG | ecosystem: Host-associated > Plants > Roots > Rhizosphere...
CTGGATGACGGTGAAATAGTCACGGCGGACGGCGGCGATCAGCAGCGCCGTGGAGGGCGAGGGCACGCCTTCGTCGCAGAAATCCTCGACGAAGTCGAAAAACTCGCGGGTCTTGTAGCCGATGGTCGAGAGAAACGCGATGTCGGCCGCGGTGTAATAGCTGGTGAAGTCGGTGTTGCCTCCCTTGTAGAGGGCCACGCAGCGGTCGAAAAGTTCGAGGAAGCGGTCGTTCCAAGTCATGCAGCGAAGAAAGCACTAAATCCTGAATTCAAAATCCTAAACGTCGGAATATTCGCGGCCGGTGGGTTCAGGCGGTTAGAGCCTTCTTCAAATGGAACTGCGTGTGCCCGGCGGGGAAACCCTCTAGCTGGCCATAGATCTGGTAGCCTTCCTTTTCGTAAAAGCCGAGGGCCTCGAAGTCGAAGGTGTCGAGGCGCGCCATCTGGCAGCCGATCGAGCGGGCATGCTTTTCGGCCGCTTTGAGCAGCTCACGGCCGAAGCCGGAGCCGCGCAGAGGCTCGTCGATCCACAGGATCTCGACCTGCAGCCAGTTCCAGAGCGTGGACCCCAGCAGGCCACCGCGGAGCTTGCCGCGTTCGTCGCGGAGCGAAAAAGCCAGCAATTCGTAGCCACGCGGCGGGGCATGGCGCTCACCGGCAGCGATCAGTCCGTCGAGGAGGGTTTCATGATCTTCCTCGGACATTTCCGGGTCGATCGAGATGGAGTAGCGGTCGCTCATGGCCGAGGATTGGGCGCTTTCTTTGCGAATTGACAGGCTTTTCCAGCGTTTGCGGAAAGCTGCGGAAGGGTCACCCCTCCGCGTGCTTCTTCTCCTCACCCGGGCAGACCGCGTCGATGGCATCGAGCAGATCCTTTTCAAGCGGAGGCGCATCGAGGGAGGCGAGGGTGTCGTCCAATTGCTGCACCGTCCGGGCACCGATGATGGCGGAGGTGACGGCTGGATCGCGCAGCACCCACTGCATGGCGAGATGATGCAGCGGCATGCCGGCACTGGCGGCCAGATTGCCGAGGGCGCGGATCTTTTCCTGCTGGGCCTCGATCTGGTCCGGTCGCAGGAACCCCTCCTCGCGGGCGGCGCGGGAGCCTTCGGGAATGATCCCGTCGAGATACTTTGGCGTGAGCATGCCCTGGGCGAGGGGGCTGAAGACCACGCAGCCGATGCCTTCATCGAGCAGCCAGTCGAGGATGCCCTCGGTGTCCGGCCAGCGGTTCAGAATCGAATAAGGTGGCTGATAGACCAGGGTGCGGATGCCTTCATCCTTCAGGATCTTGACGGCCTTCTTGAGACGCTTCAGCGGATACTTCGAAAGGCCGACGTAGAGCGCCTTGCCGGAGTTCACGGCCGTCACCAGTGCGGACATCGTTTCCTCCAGGCGCGTCTCGTGATCCGGACGGTGAGAGTAGAAAATGTCCACGTAGTCGAGCCGGAGGCGCTTCAGCGACTGGTCGAGTGAGGACAGAAGGTGCTTGCGGGAGCCGCCGTCGCCATAAGGGCCATCCCACATCAGATGGCCGGCCTTGGTGGAAATGACGAGTTCATCCCGGTGGGCCGCGAAGTCCTCCTGGAGAATCCGGCCGACGTTTTCCTCGGCGGATCCGGCCGGCGGCCCGTAGTTGTTGGCCAGGTCGAAATGGGTGATGCCGCGGTCGAAGGCGCGGTGGGTGATGCGGCGTGCCTCCTCGAAGTTGTCGACGTGACCGAAGTTGTGCCAGAAGCCGAGCGAGATCGCCGGAAACATCAGCCCGGAATCTCCGCAACGCCTGTAAGGCATCCGGCCGTCGTATCGCTTGGGGTCGAACATGGGGGACAGGGTGGGGGTGTCGGGAGGGCTTTGCCAAGTTTGAAGGCGGATCAACCGGGAATCGTCACAGATCTCCCTTTCGGGAAGGGGGCGGCGGGCAGGCGGACCGGTTTTACCCCCTTTTTTCCCGGTTTTCGGCGGAATGAATGGTGGTGGCGAGATGCTATTGCATGCAATTCAATATCCGAGTGTGCGGGGATGTCCCGGAGAGAGGAAAATGGTGGGTTTCCCGGCATCGGGCGGAAGAATCCGGCAACATGCTGCAAATGGGTGCGGATTGGGGTTCAACCATGGATGGGCGCAAATTGATGCGGATGGTATGGAGGTGAGTGTCCACGATGTGCTGATCCGTCATCCGGGAGTTTCGGGAGATTCCGGATCGGGAGCGAGGGAACAGGTGAGACGAAGGGCCGGGTGATCGGGGGGAAGAAGAGAGGTTTGCTGGTTTTCAGTTTTCCGTTTTCCGGGAAGAGGGAGAGGAGAGGTTTGGCCGCAAAAAGGCGCAGAGGGGCGCAAAAGGGAGGGAAGAGAAGATTTTCAACCACGGATGAAGAGGATGGACACGGATGGGGCGGAAGAGGAGAGGTTTGCTGGTTTTCGGTTTTCAGTTTTCGGGGAAGAGGGAGGGGATGGACGCGGATGGACGCGGATGGGTGGGAATGGGGATGCTGGTAATTCCTTCTTTCCGGCGGGTGGGGAGTTGTTAGTTTGTGGGGGCCGATGCCCGCCAAGCGAAATGACCCTACGACCTCCTTCTCCGCCCATCGCGGATTGGAAGCCGAGCCTTGGCTGACTGCGGGCGAGCCTTGCGATTCAAGGCCCAGCATCCTGCCCGCCTGCATTGAGGCCTAAAGTTACTTTCTCGTGAAAATCTTAGACGCTTTTAAAGAACATGGCGATGTCATCTGGAATGTCGCCAATCTCCTCCGCGGCCCTTATCGACCGCCTCAATATCGCCGGGTAATGATCCCGCTGACCGTGCTTCGTCGCCTCGACTGTGTGCTGGAGGAGACAAAGGAACGGGTCATCACGGAGCACAAGCGGCTGAAGGCGGAGGGCAAGCATGATGCCGAGACCATCGAGAAGATGATCAACCGGAAGTTCAAGCTGACCTTCCACAACACCAGCGACTTCACTTTTCAGAAACTGTTAGGGGATCCGGACAAGCTTGCTCCCAATCTCATCAAGTTCATCTCCGGGTTCTCCAGCCGTGCCCGGAAGATCCTTGAGAAATTCAAATTCGAGGAAGAGATTGAAAAGCTGGAGGAAGCCAACCGGCTCTACATGATTGTGGAGAAGATTGCGGCCGTGGACCTTCATCCGAAGACGATCCCGAATATCGCGATGGGCTACGTGTTCGAAGATCTCGTCCGGCGTTTCAACGAACAAGCTAACGAGGAGGCGGGGGATCACTTCACCCCGCGTGAGGTTATCAAACTCATCGTCAGCCTGCTGTTCACGTATGACGACCTTGTCTACAAGCCCGGAAAGGTCATCAAAATCTACGATCCGACCTGCGGCACGGGAGGGATGCTTTCTGAATCGGAGAAGGTGATCACCAACCCCGAAACCGGCCTGAATCCCAGCGCCAATCTCCAACTTTTCGGCCAGGAGTATAACCCCGAGTCTTACGCCATTTGTGGCTCCGATCTCATGATCAAGGGCGAGGATGTAACGAACATCGTCTTTGGGAATACGCTGGGCACCGGCAAGGCAAAGGAAGGCTTCGTGGATGGCGACGGCCACCCGAATGAAAAATTCCACTACATGCAGGCCAATCCGCCTTTCGGGGTCGAGTGGAAGCCGGAGAAGGATCACGTCACGAAGGAGCATGACCATTTCGGATTCGAGGGGCGCTTCGGCCCCGGGCTGCCGCGGATCAACGACGGCGCCCTGCTTTTCCTCCTGCACATGATTTCCAAGATGGTGCCGGCCCATGGCGAAGGAGGAGAAGGCTCGCGCATCGGCATCGTCTTCAACGGCTCTCCGTCTGGTGCAAGTGGGTGACGACGATCCGCACGTGCAGCGGAAGAAAGCGGCGCGTGCTCTGGCGAGGACTCTCACCTTTCATGCTGTGAACCTCCGGACGAAAACCGAGGTGATCGTGGAGCACTTCCGGACCCATGTGAAACACAAGATCGGTGGGCGTGCTAAGGCGATGGTGGTGACTGACGGGCGGCTTCACGCCGTCCGCTACAAACAGGCATTCGACAAATACATTGCCGAGAAAGGCTACACCGATGTGAGGACGCTGGTGGCATTCTCAGGGAAGGGAGGAAGAGAGTGGGTGAGCGATGGAGGCTGAAGAGAGGTCGGGGGTGTTCCCAGCATGGATCGGACTTTCAGCCCTCAATATGGGAGATGCTGAAACCCTGGCCTTGCGGCCAGGGCTGGTATAGGACGCACCTTTGGCGCTGAAGAGAGGCGGTGAGATGTTTGCGAATTGCAGGAGGATTCCGTTATCCAATGTTTTGGGATAACTGCCAGTGCCGGCAGGAATTGCGAGACGCAGCGTTTCAGAATATAGGGACAGGAATGTCCCTACTCCTTGTCAGGAAGTCTCATTGGCAGGTCCGCCATGTGCGACCCTGAAGGGTCGGGAGGTCAAGAGGTGGGTTGGTCCGGAGGTCGCTTCGCGACGCTCCGGCTACCTTCCGCGATCCTTCGGATCGAAGAGTCAGAGGGTGATGGTGCAACGCCCTACGCGTCCCTTGTCAAAGCATTCAGGCGCTGGAGGAGCGGGGGGTGGGAGTAGTCGAGCCAGACGCGGAGGGGGTGGGGGGAGGGATGGGAGAGTTGGTCGGCGGAGAGTTTTTTGAGGGCGGCGGCGAGGGGGACGGGGGTGCCGGTGGATTGGGCGGCGAAGGCGTCGGCTTCAAATTCGTGGCGGCGCGACCAGGCATTGGCGAAGACGCCGAGGAGACGGCTGACGGGGGAGAAGAGCAGGGAGAAGAGGACGATGCCGACGTGGGCGGAGATGAGTTTCACGCCGAAGGCGTCGAAGAGCAGGCGGGCGAATGCCCCGTGCTGGTCGGTGGCGAGGCCGAGGAGGAAGAACATGGCGGCGGATTGGACGATGCCGACGAAGAGCCGCTGGCGGATGTGGCCGAGGCGGAAGTGGCCGATTTCGTGGGCGAGGACGCCGAGCAATTCGTCGTCGCTGTGCTTTTCCATGAGGGTGTCGAAGAGCGCGATTTTCTTGCGCTTGCCGAAGCCGGTGAAGAAGGCGTTGGCCTTGGTGGAGCGCTTCGAGCCGTCCATGACGAAGACTCCATCCAGAGGGAAGCCGCAGCGGATGCCGAGGGCTTCGATGCGGGCCTTGAGTTCGTTGTCCGGCATGGGGGTGAACTTGTTGAACAGCGGCAGGATCAAGGAAGGTGCCAGCCAGGTGAGCAGGAGCTGGAACGCGGTGAAGACCGCCCAGGCCCACAGCCAGGCGTGGGGAACGTGCTGGAAGATCCACAGCACCGCCGCTCCGATGGGCAGGCCGATGACGGCGGTCATGAGCAGCCCCTTGACCCGGTCGCCCCAGAAGGTGGCCTGGGTGGCGCGGTTGAAGCCGAATTTTTCCTCGATGACGAAGGTTTCATACCAGGAGAAGGGCAGGCCGAGCAGGGTGGTTCCTAGCAGGCAGATGGCAAAAAACACCAGGCCGCTGAGCACCGGGCCGTCGTGGGCCAGGTTCCGGCTGATTTCATCGACCTGCTGGAAGCCGCCCAGCGTCCAGAATGCCAGCAAGGCGGTCAGGGAAACGGTGCTCTGGAGGATGCCAAAGACGGCGTTGGTGCGGCCATAGACCCGCGAACGGTCGAGGGCATCGGCTTCGAGCACGTCCGCCAGCGGACCTGGGACCGATTCCGGGAAGGTCTTCAAATTCAACAGGGTGGCCGCGAAATCCAGATTCCAGAGGGCGAAAAGGGAAATCAGGATCACAATTGCCAGGGCGTTCCAGTCCGTCATTCCGGCCAGCATGGACGAGCTTGGCGGTGCGGCAAGCGGAAGAAGGCAATGGAGCGGGGAGGAAGGTGATCGTTTGGCGATTTCCGAGGGTGGATTGGGCATTGCGGGCCGGTCGTCCCGCCGCTAGCATGGGGGGGAGATGCGATTCCGTAGCCTGCCGATCCGACTTCGCGGACTAGCCGCCCTGTACCTCTCCGTGGCCTCCCTCGGCGCGCAGGATCTGAAGACGCCTCTGGCCTCGAACACGCCTACGCCCAGTTCCGGCGTCCATGGAGCCAGTGACGGGGCCATCAACACCCGTCCGAACGCGCGCACGATCACGCTGCGCATCCCCGCACCGCGTGGTCAGATCGTGGACCGGGAAGGGGAGCCGATGGCGCAGAACATCGTGGCCTACCAGGTGGCGCTGGAATTCAAGCAGTTCGACAATCCGGACCGCGCTTTCGTGGTCAATTGGGCCCGCAGCCGCGTCGATCTCGCCCGTGGATTGGTGAAGAGCACCGGCAATCCGACTGACGACGAACTCTACGCCCACTACCACGACCGCCGCTGGCTGCCGCTGATCCTTTCGGATCCGATCACGGCGAAGCAGGCGAAAGCGATCGAGGGTAAACTGGGAGGCGACTTGATTCTCTATCCGGTCTACCGGCGCTTCTATCCGGAAGGCGGGGTAGCGGCCCACATCATCGGCTACACCGGCAGCGTCGGCAAACTGCCGACCGGGCCGATCAATTTCAACGAGCCGATGTGGGAGGAGGTGGAAGGCCGCTCGGGTCTGGAAAAATTCTACGACAAGCGGCTGGTCGGCGAGCCGGGCTCCAAGAAGCTGCTGTTCGACGAGAACGGAAAGCAACTTCTCAGCGGCGAGGCCGAAGAGACCAAGACTCCCCGCACCGGCGGCACCGTCGTCACCACGATCAACCTGCGCTGGCAAAAGCTGGCGGAAAAGGTGCTGAACAGCGGCTGCAAACGCGGGGCGTTCGTCGTGCTCGACGTGGTCACCGGCGAGGTGCTGGTGATGGCCTCGAAGCCGACCTTCGACCTCAACAACGTCGATTTCGATTACAAGGCACTGGATACCGATCCGAACCGGCCGATGGTGGCACTGGCCTATCAGGGAGGCTACCCGCCCGCCTCGACCTTCAAGCCAATCGTGGCCCTGGCGGCCTTGAACTCCGGCACCGTGACGGAAGAGACCGAGATCAATTGCCCGGCGGGCATCCAGATCGGCGACCATTTTTTCAACAACTGGAGCAAGGAACCGGAAGGCTCGATCGACGTGAAGCGGGCGCTCGCGCGATCCTGCAACCCATGGTTCTATCAGGTCGGGATCAAGACCGGTCCATCCGTGTTCCTCGGGCTCTCGCGCCGCCTGGGTTACGGGGAAAAAACGGGATTGCCGTTGCTTGGCGAAAACCCCGGTCTGGTGCCGACCAACGAGTGGTTCCTCCAGCATGAGAAACGCCGCATCCTCGATGGGGACACCGCCAACCTGGCGATTGGCCAAGGCGTGTTGCTGGCCACGCCGCTGCAAGTCGCCCAGGCGATGGCGGGCATTGCCAATGGCGGTGCCGTGCCAAAGCTGCAACTGATCCGCCAGGTGCAGGATGACCGGGGACGCGTGATCGAGGCCAACCGTCCTGAGCGCCGTGTGTGGCTGGGCGTGGACGCGGGAGCGGTTCAGACGGTCCGCAAGGGAATGCGGGATGTGGTCAATGCCCCCTACGGCACCGGCAAGGCGGCCCAGCTCAGTTTCACCGAAATGTGCGGCAAGACGGGGACCGCGCAGTGGGGTCCGGCTTCGAAGGCCCAGCGGCTGGCTTGGTTTGCGGGCTTCTTCCCATTTGACAATCCACGCTACTCCTTTGCGGTGCTGTATGAGGGCAAGCCGGGAGAAACGGTCTCGGGTGGCCGCATGTCCGCGCCGATGGTGAAGTCCTTTTTCGAACCGCTGAAGGAAGAGCTGAAGGAAACGATCGCGCCGCCGCCGAAGGCGGTGATGATCGTGGACGAAACCGCCAAGGGGGGCGACAAGCCGCGCGAAGGAGAAGTCCTGCGCGCCATCCCGGTGGAGCCGTTGGAGGATCCCGGTGTGGATCCGACACCGCCCGCTCCTCCCGCGGCTTTGCCCGCCGAGAATGCCACTGCGCCGCTCAAGGCTGAGCCGGTCAATCCAAAGGACCTGCCGACGGAGACCGAGGATGGACCGTGAATGGCATTTCAGCCGCGCGACATCTTCCCAGGACGTGAGGCTTTGGCCAGCCACCTGGCGCGGTAGTCGGTCGGGGTCAGCTTGAAATGGCTGCGGAAGAGCGTGGCGAAGTACTGGCTGGAATTGATGCCGGAGCTCAACGCGATGTCGGTCACCGATAGTTCGGGATGGTCCCTGAGCGCCTTGGCCGCGTGTTCGAGCCGGCACAGTCCGAGATAAGCCATCGGCCCGTTGTTCACCATGCTGCTGCAATACTTCGCCATCGAGGTAATGCCGACGCCACAGTGGGCAGCCATCGACTTCAGGGTCCACGGCTCGGCACTGCTAGCAGGATTTTCGGCGAGATCCTTTAGAAAAAGCTCCACCGTGCGCGAACGGGTCGCCAGTTCGGGCGACTCCGTGACCTGCTGTTCGGCCAGAATCTCCAGCAGTTCCACCAGCAGGCGGTTGATCGTCACGATGAGGCGTGAGCATGCCCGCGGTTCCCTCCACCGAACGATGCTGTTCCCCAGGTCCCGGAAGATTTCACGGATGCGGCTGTTGGCGGACCACACTGCCCGATCTCCGTGCCGCAGTTTCCGGGTCAGTTCTCCAAGATCGTGTGGCGAAAGCATCACCCACGGCGGCCAGACCCATTCCTGGTTCGGCCGCCGGACGCCCACGTCCAGAATGAGCCAGTAGAGCCGGCCTCGTCCGATATTCGGATCACCCAGCTTGTGGAGCTGCCACGGGCGGGTCAGAGTCAGGTCGCCGGCGTGGAGTGAGTGCACCTTCCCATCCACCGTAAAAGCCATGCCGCCCGTTTCGAGGAACACGATCTCCAGGCCCTCGTTGCGATGCAGGTTCAGGCCCCAGTCCTGCATTTCCCGGCAGTTCCAAAATCCGGCGCTGGCCAGACCGGGCAACTCGTTCGAGTTCATCCGCCGGCCGGGATAATGCCCCTTCGACAGCGCGTGGACCTCGATTTTCCCTTCGCGCATCGCCTGCGCCTGCGGCTCGCAATTGTCGATTTCATATTGATCCGGGCCGCTCCGGTAGATCGGAGCAGGGAAGGCAGCGCGCATGCCATGTTCAATATCCTTCGCCGTTGGATCATGCAAGACCTGCCCGGTTTTTTTGGTAGGCTCAGCAGACACCAGCGTCGGCACCCGCCGCGCGCTTGTCGAAAAACCCATCCAAAGCCAAGCACGTGAATATCAGCTCCATCGACTGGATCATTGTCATCGTTTACCTGGTCGGGGTTGTCGGTCTCGGCTGTTGGGCCGGGATGAATGCCCGCAAGCGGGGACGCGGCAAGGGCGAGTCGGAAGCGGGCGATTACTTCATGGCCGCGCACACGCTGAAGTGGCCGGTCATCGGCGTGGCTCTCTTCGCCACCGACATCTCTTGCGTCCACCTCGTGAGCCTCGCCCAGTCCGGCTACGATACCGGATTGCTCAATGGCAATTTCCAATGGATGGCTGCTTTCACGCTGATCCTGCTCGGGTTTTTCTTCGTGCCTTTCTACTTGAAATCGAAGGTCTCCACCCTGCCGGATTTCCTGGAAAAACGCTACTGCCGCGAGTGCCGTGACTGGCTCGCCGGAGTCTCCATCATCGCCGCGATCATTTTCCACATCGCCTTCCCATTGGCGACCGGATGGCTGATTCTCAACGACATTTTCGGTATCGATAAATGGACCTGTATCCTGCTGATGTGCGGCCTCACCGGTATCTACACCATCACCGGCGGCCTTGCGGCCGTGGCCATCACCGAAACCATCCAGACGGTGGTGCTGCTCGTCGGCGCGTGCGTCATCACCTGGTTTGCCTGGCACAAAACCGGCGGCTGGCACGGTATGACCGCCAGCTTGGACTCCACCCCGGGAACCCCCGACAGCCAGCTCATGAGCATGCTTCGCCCGCATGGCGACGCCAGCGGGATGCCATGGTATGCCGTCTTTCTCGGTTATCCGGTACTAGGGATCTGGTACTGGTGCGCGGATCAAACCATCGTCCAGCGCGTCCTCGGCGCGCGCAGCGAAAACGATGCCCGCGTCGGCCCGATCTTCTGTGGCCTCATCAAGATCCTGCCGGTGTTCATTTTCATCGTTCCGGGCCTGATGCTCTATACCGCCGTCAAGCAGGGTCATATCCAAGGCGTTTCCCAGGTCCGTGTGATTGGCACCGCCACCGCGGCGGACGGGAAACCGGGGCAGCTCATCTCACTCACGGGTGCCGGCGGAGGTGCCGAACCCGTGCTCGTAAAGGACGGTGACAAGCTCGACCTCTCGCAATATGCCCTCAACTCCTCCTCCGATCTCATCATCGGGCCCGGAGTGCCGGTCAAAGCCGGGGTCGACAAGGCCCCGCTTGTCCCAGCCGGAGTGAAGGCCTACGAGTCGAAAAAAGTGTATGGCGTCATGATTCGGAAGCTGCTTCCCACCGGGGTGCTCGGGGTGCTCGCCGCCGCCCTCATGGCTGCACTGATGGGGAATCTTTCCAGCGCCTCGAACTCGATCGCCACGATGGTCAGCTACGACATCGTCAAGCGCATGCGCCCGCAGACTCCGGACAAAAAACTCGTCCTCATCGGCCGGATCGCCACCCTTGCGGCGATTTCATTGGGAGTCGCCCTCGTGCCGCTGCTCGATTTCTACGAGAGCTTTTTCACCGGCATCAATGACATCATCGCCCACCTCGCACCTCCGATCACCAGCGTTTTCCTGCTTGGCGTGTTCTGGCCTGCCGCCTCGGCCCGAGGGGCGAAGTGGACCATGTGGTTGGGCTCGCTGATGGGAGTCGTCCTCTTCGCGGTCAAGGCGCTGCATGGATGGAAACCCGATGCTTTCAAATGGTTGCCGTCTTTCTTCTACGAAACGCCGTTCATGATGATGGCTTTCTATATGTGTGCCGCCTGCCTCCTCATGCAGGTTGCGCTTACCTACGTCCTGCCAAAGGCCGCTGGAGAAGACCCGCAGAGCCTCTTCTGGCGCAGCCCTCTGGAAGCGCTGGAATTTCCCGGCTGGAAGGGCATCGGCAATTACAAGGTGCTCGCTGCCATCGTGGTTCTGGCCATGACCTCGCTCTACATCGTCTTCCGCTGAGCTCGCCATGAAAGCCCTCCACCTCCCCGTCCTCGCCGCCGCTCTTGCCGGCCTCGCCACCTCCTGCGCGCCTACCCCCATCGAGCGCCACGCCTGGGTCACCGGCCTGAGGCCGGAAAGGGCCGCTTATTACCACAAGCTTCACGCCCATCCCTGGCCCACGGTCAACGCCCGTCTCAAGGCCTGCAACGTCCGCGACTACTCGATCTACGAGCGCGAGATCGGCGGCAAGCTCTACCTCTTCTCCTACCTCGAGTACACCGGCAAGGACTTCGCGGCCGACATGAAGAAGATGGAGGACGACCCCGAAACCAAGCGCTGGTGGAAGGAGACCGATCCCTGCCAGGCCCCGCTTCCCGATGCCGTGAAGGCCCACAAGGTCTGGTCTGATACCAAGGAACTCTATCACCTTCAATAATCCCATCTCTCCATGCTGCTACAAGATCACGTCATCTTCCTCACCGGCGGTTCCACCGGCATCGGCCTCGATTGTGCGAGGGCCTACGCCGCAGAAGGAGCCAAAGTCGCGCTTGTCGCCCGCAATGGTGACCTCTCCGCGGAAGCGGCCGCGTCCCTTGGCGAGGGCCATCTTGGTTTCGCCTGCGATGTTTCCAGCGATGCGGAAGTGAAGGCCGCGCTCGACCGGGTGATCGCCCACTACGGCAAGCTTGATGCCATTCACAACAACGCCGGCATCGCCACCCCGAGCAAGCCGCTCCACGAAACCACCGATGACGAGTGGAACGACCTTTTCAACATCAACCTCAAGAGCGTCCTCCACACCACCCGCCACGGCCTTGATGCCCTGCGCGCTTCGAAGGGGACCATCCTCAATACCTCCAGCCTCGTTGGCGTCATCGGCCAGGAAATCCACGCTGTTTACACTGCCACCAAGGGCGCTATGAACACCCTCACGAAGTCGATGGCCCTCGATTATGCGAAGGAAGGTATCCGCGTGAATGCCGTCTGCCCGGCCGGCACCTGGACGCCGATGCTGCGCCAGTGGGCCACCGAACAACCCGATCCCGCCGGCATTTCCAAGTATCTCGATGACATCCATCCCCTCGGCTACTGTCCGGAAGGCGACGTCATCGCCGACGCCTGCGTGTTCCTCCTCTCCGCCAAGGCCCGCTTCATCACCGGTCACATCATGCACATCTCCGGTGGTGCCGAACTCGGCTACCGCGCGATCTCCTGATCTCCTTCCCAACCATGATCTCCCGCATCTCCACCCGCGACGCCCGCTATCCCATCGGTTCCGGCCATGGCAGTGACGCCATTCACAAGGACCCCATCTACTCCTACGCCGTCACCCTTCTGACCGATGACAAGGGCCGCACCGGCAGCGGTCTGGCCTTCACCCTCGGCGAGGGCAATGACCTCGTCTGCCGCGCTGCGGAATTCTACGCCGCCCGTCTCAAGGGCCGCGACATCGAGGACATCATGGCGAACTTCGGCGCGCTTCAGAAGGAGATGGCCGATGAGCAGCAGTTCCGTTGGCTCGGTCCGCACAAGGGGGTCGTCCAGCTTGCCCTCGCCTCCGTCACCAACGCGTGCTGGGACCTGTGGGCAAAGACCCGGGGCCTGCCGCTCTGGAAACTGCTCCTCGAGCTGACACCCGCGCAGGTCGCCGCCACCCTCGATCTCTCCTACCTCGAAGACGTCCTCACTCACGAAGAGGCACTGGCGCTGCTGGCCAATCCCACCGCGACCCGGCCGTCCCGCGAGGGCATTCTCGCAAAGGGCTATCCGGGTTACGACACCTCCGTCGGCTGGTTCAATTACGCCGACGACCAAGTCCGGGAAAACTGCAAGCGCGCGATGGATGCAGGCTTCACCGCCATGAAACTGAAGGTTGGCTCGAAAGATCCGGAACGCGACCTGCGCCGTGCGCGCATCGTGCGTGAAGCCGCCGGACCCGATGCCCGCGTGATGGTCGATGCCAACCAGCAGTGGACGCTGCCCCAGGCGCTGGACATCTGCGCACGCCTGTCCGAGATCGATCCCTACTGGATCGAGGAGCCAACCCATCCGGACGACGTGACCGGGCACAAGACCCTCGCCGATGCCATCGCGCCGGTGAAGCTGGCACTCGGTGAGCATGTGCCGAACCGCATCATTTTCAAAAATTACCTGCAGGCGGAATGCGCGGGCTTCATCCAGGTGGATGCCGTCCGTGTCGCCGGGGTCAGCGAGTTTCTGGCTACAAGCCTGATGTGCAAGAGCTTCGGGGTGCCGGTGGTGCCGCATGTCGGGGACATGGGCCAGCTTCACCAGCACCTGGTGCTTTACAATCACATTGGCCTCGATCTGCCGGCGGTGTTCCTCGAGCATATCCCACATCTTCGCGATCACTTCGTCCATCCGGTCCGCGTCGAAGGCGGCGTCTACATCACGCCGCAGGAACCGGGCACCTCCTGTGATCTGATCTAACCTGTTTCCCATCATGGAGCGCATCGATACCCACCTGCATCTCCTCTATCCGGAGCGGTTCAGCTACGACTGGACCGGGGGTTTTCCCGCGCTGGCGGGAAAGTCCTTCCGGATGTCCGAGTATTGCGAAGCCGCCGCCGGGCTCGGCATCGGGGAAGCGATCTTCATGGAGGTGGATGTTCCTTTTCATGAGGCAGCAGCCGAGGCCGCGTTCTTTTGCGAACTGGCGGATGACCCGTCGAATAGTCTCTCCGGCGTGATCGCCGCCTGTCGCCCGGAGGAGGGCGACATCACCGGGTGGATGGAATCGACCGCACATCCGCGCCTCTGCGGTTACCGGCGCGTCCTTCACACCCAGCCGGATGCGCTTTCGGACACTGACACCTTCCGCAGAAACATCACGCGCATCGGAAAAGCGGGGCTTACGTTCGATCTCTGCGTGCTGCCTCGTCAGCAGGCCATTACTGCTGCACTCATCGATGCTTGCCCCGGCGCGCGCTTCATTCTCGATCACTGCGGAGTGCCGGACATTGCCTCGGGGGATCTCGACTCCTGGCGTGCTGGCTTGCGTGATCTGGCGCAGCGTCCGAACCTCGTCTGCAAGCTGTCGGGCATCATCGCCTATTCCTCTCCCGACCACCTTGAGGCAGACACCCTGCGTCCGGTGATCGAACAAGCGATCGACTGCTTCGGATGGGACCGCGTGCTGTGGGGCAGCGATTGGCCGGTGTGCAATCTCACCCGCGACCTCGCCACCTGGAGCCGTCTTCTCGATGAAATCCTCGCCGGTTGCTCCGCAGATGAACTCGCCCGCCTTTATCACCTCAACGCCCGCCGCGTCTATCAATTGAAGCCTCTTTCCTGATCATGTCCGCTACTCCCATCACACAGGCCCTTGTCACCGGCGCGGGTTCCGGCATCGGCCGGGCGATCGCCCTGCGCCTCGCCGCCGCCGGCCACCACGTCCACATTCTCGAACTCCGCGCCGAAGCGGGTGAGGAAACCGCCGCCCTCATTCGTGAGGCCGGTGGCAGCGCCTCCGTCATCGCCGCGGATGTGTCCGACACCGAATCCGTGCGTGCGGCCTTCGCCGAACTCGATCGCCTCGACATTCTGGTGAACAACGCCGGCATCGCCCACATTGGCAACGTGCTCAACACCTCGCCCGCCGACCTCGACCGGCTCTATCAGGTGAACGTGCGCGGCGTTTATCACTGCCTGCATTTCGGCGTGGAGAAGATGCTCGCGTCCGGAGGGGGAGCGATCGTCAATCTCGCCTCGATCGCCTCGAAGGTCGGCATCGCCGATCGCTTCGCCTACAGCATGACCAAGGGGGCCGTGCTGACCATGACCCTGTCCGTGGCCAGGGATTTCGTGGACAAGGGAATCCGCTGCAACTGCGTGTGCCCGGCGCGCGTCCACACGCCCTTTGTCGATGGCTTTCTCGCCGCAAACTATCCCGGCCGCGAGGAGGAAATGTTCGCCAAGCTCTCCGCTTCCCAGCCGATCGGCCGCATGGGCCAGCCCGACGAAGTCGCGAGCCTCGTCGCCTTCCTTTGCTCCGCCGATGCCTCCTTCATCACCGGCTCCGCCTACGATCTCGACGGTGGTTTCACCCTCCTGCGTTGACTTCCGTCTCCATTTCCCTTCGCTCACATCCATGAAACTCATCCGCCACGGCCAGCCGGGCCACGAAAAGACCGGCGTCATTCTCGCCGACGACCGCCGCATCGACGTCTCCGCCGCCTTCCCGAATTACGACGAGGAATTCTTCGCAAACGATGGCCTTTCGAAGCTCACCGAATGGCTGGCTGCGAATGCCACCAGCGCGCCCGAGGTCCCCACTGACGCAAGACTCGGATCGCCCATCGCGAGGCCCAGCAAGATCATTTGCATCGGACTGAACTATCGCGATCATGCCGCCGAGTCCGGCATGGCGGAGCCAGCGGAACCGGTGGTGTTCTTCAAGGCCACCACCGCTCTCACCGGACCGGATGATGGCCTTGTAATTCCACGCGGCTCGGAAAAGACCGACTGGGAAGTCGAGCTGGCCGTGGTCATCGGGAAGAAGGCCAAATACGTTTCCTACGACGACGCCCTGTCTCACGTGGCGGGCTACGTCCTGCACAATGACTACAGCGAGCGCGCTTGGCAGCTCGAGCGCGGTGGCCAGTGGGTGAAAGGAAAAAGCGCCGATACCTACGCACCGCTCGGACCATGGCTCGCGACCTCGGACGAGATCGCGGATCCGCACGCGCTGCGGCTTTGGCTCACCGTCAACGGCGAGAAGAAACAGGACGGCAACACCGCCAATTTCATCTTCAATATCCCGCACGTCATCAGCTACCTCAGCGGCTTCATGACCCTTTTGCCCGGCGACGTGATCTCCACCGGCACGCCGGCAGGAGTCGGTCTGGGTTTCAAGCCCCCACAGTATCTCCAGCCTGGAGATGTGATCGAACTCGGCATCGATGGCCTCGGCACCCAGCGCCAGGTCGCGGTGGCCGATGACGTGTGATTCCACCTGCCGTGTTCGAGACGATCGCTCGATTCAGAAAGGGTTGACCGCGGGCGAGGCGGAAAGGAGTGGAACTTTTCGGTATTCCCTCAATCGGCGTCCGCGGTCGAACTTCCGACAATTGCCAGAGGGTATCCTGCCGAATGTTTGAGGTTCGGAAATCAGAGCCAGAAAAAGGGCAGGGGATTTTCATCCGCCTGCCCTGTTTCGTAAGACTCTGAAAGTGAAAGTACCCCGTCTAGGACTCGAACCTAGGACCAATTGATTAAGAGTCAACTGCTCTACCAACTGAGCTAACGAGGCGTTGGACCCGCTTGCGGCGGGCCGCGAGGATGACTTCGCGGCGAGAAAAGGCAAGCGAATTCGGGTTAATTTTTTGCAGGGGCGAAAAGGATGCAGATCGGATTGGGGCAGGAGAAAGGAGCCGCGGCCGTTCCGAGCTTGCCAGTGGCGGGATCGAGCGGGAGGGCGGAAATGGTGTTGTCTCCCTGATGGGCGCAGATGAGCCACTTGCCACCGGGCGCGATTTTGAAATGGCGCGGAGTTTCGCCTCCGCAGGGGGTGATACCGACGAGACTCAGTCGACCGCTGTCTTCATCCCGGGAGAAGACGGCGATGGAGTCGTGACCTCGATTGGAGGCATACACGAACTTCCCGTTCGGGTGGACGTCGATCTCGGCGGTGGTGTTTCCGCCCTTCCAGTCGGCTGGCAGAGTGCTGATGCTGTGGATGGCTTCGAACTTTTCGCCCGTCTTGCGGCAGGCCGTGACGGTGTTTTCGAGTTCGTTGACGATGTAGGCGAAGCGGAAGTCGGCTGTGAAAGCCACATGGCGCGGGCCGGCTCCGGGCGTAGCTTCGAAGAAGGTGGCGGAGGCGGGGTCGAGAGTGGAGGTCTTGGCGTCAAACGCATAGCTCCAGAGGTGATCGAGGCCGAGATCGGGCACGAACAGGTGCTGGTTCTGCGGATCGAAATAGACGCCGTGGGCGTGGGGCTTTTCCTGCCTGACCTTGTTGGGGCCCTTTCCGGTATTGGCGATCACGGTGGCGCGGCTGTCAGGGAGGCCGTCCCCATCCAGGCGGACGGTGGAAATATGGCCGTCGCCGTAGTTGGCGATCGCGATCGTGCGGCCGGTGGCGTCGAGGGCGAGGTGGCAGGCATCGTTGCCGCCGGTGGAGAGGTCCTTGAGGAAGGACAGCTTTCCCGGTCCTTCGATGCGGAAGGCCGCAAGCGAGGACGACTTGTCCGGATAGGCAGTTTCGGGCGCTCCGGTGCAATAGAGCAGTGGCTTTTCCGGATGCAGGATGAGAAATCCGGGCTGCTTGTACTTGGCCGCAAGCGTGAGCGGACCAAAGCTGCCGTCAGCCGGATCAAAGGTGGTGGCGTAGATGCCTTCGCTCTTACCGCTCCCGCCGGTCTGCGTGCCGATGAACATCGGCACGGGTTCGGCGAGCAGGGCGGTGGCGAGCAGCGGGTAAAGGGCGAAGGCTTTCATGTCCGGCCATCATGACTGGCGGCCGGCGCCCGATCTTTCAAGCATCAAGGCCGAAGTGGCGATTGGCATTGCCAAAGCAGACCGCCCGGATGAGCTCGGAGAGCGCCTCGAAATCGTCCGGCAACTCACCGCGCTCGGCTTCGCCGCCGATGAGATTGCAGAGGATGCGCCGGAAATACTCATGCCGTGGGAACGACAGGAACGACCGCGAATCCGTAAGCATGCCGACGAAACGGGACAGCAGGCCGGTGGCGGAAAGCGCGTCGAGCTGGAGTTCCATGCCGTTCTTCTGGTCGGCGAACCACCAGCCCGAGCCGAACTGGATCTTGCCAGGAAGGGTGCCGTCCTGGAAGGCGCCGGTGAGGGCGGCGAAGAGGTAGTTGTCGGACGGATTGATGTTATACAGGATGACCTTCGGCAGGGAGTTCTGCGAGGCCAGGGCGTCGAGGTACTTGACCAGCGCGGGACCCTGTTGGGTATCGCCGATGGTGTCGAACCCGCTGTCCGGACCGAGGCGGGCGGCCAGGGCGGAATTGGTATTTCGGAACGGGCCCAGGTGAAGCTGCTTGGTCCAGCCGCGTGCGGCGTCCAACTGGCCGAAGAAGATCATGAGGTAGAAGGAGAACTGCTCCTTTTCCACCGTATCGACCGCGCGTCCGGAGCGGGCCTTGTCAAAGATGATGGCGGCCTCGGTGTCCGAGCACTCGATCGCGGGGCAGCGTTCCAATCCATGGTCGGAAAGGCGGGCTCCGGCGTGGTGGAAGTCGTCGTGGCGCTTTTGAAGCGCGGCCAGGAGATCGGAGAACTTGTGGATGCTGTGTTCGGATGTCTTTTCCAAACGGTTGATCCAATCATTGAACAACTCGGGACGGTCCACCTGGAAGACCTTGTCGGGACGGAAGGTCGGAAGCACCTTGGTCGGCAGTCCGGAAGCGGCGATGGCGTGGTGATGATCGAGCGGGTCGGCAGGATCGTCAGTGGTGCCGACCATGCGGACGTCGAATTTTTTCAGGATGCCGTGGGTGGAGAAATCCGGATCGGCGAGGCGGGCATTGGCCATATCCCAGATCTCATCGGCGGTGGCGGGGGATAGGAGTTTTTCGATTCCGAAGTAGCGGCGCAGTTCGAGGTGGGTCCAGTGGTGAATGGGATTGCGCAGCGTGTAGGGGACGGTTTCCGCCCAGGCCTGGAATTTCTCGCGGGGCGAGGCATCTCCGGTGATGAGTTCCTCATCGATGCCATTGGCGCGCAAGAGCCGCCACTTGTAGTGGTCTCCGCCGAGCCAGATTTCCGCGAGGTTGTCCCAGCGGCGGTTGGTGGCGATTTCCTGCGGGGAAAGGTGGCAATGGTAGTCGATGATCGGCTGGTCGATGGCCACTTCGTTGAAGAGGCGTTCGGCGGTCTCGGATTGCAGCAGAAAGGAGTCGTCCAGGTAGGCCATAGTCGTGGCGGGAGGATGGCAGGTGCCGGACCGGGTGCAAGGCACATGCTAAATTGCGTGCACATAATCGGTGCAACTCTGCACCACCGGCGAATTCCGCGAGCTTCAGGACAAACCGCTGTTTTTGCGAAGTCGGTCCAACAGCGAATTGACGAGGATCAGCGTCGGAATTCCGAGCAGGGCGAGTTCGATGTAAAGGGCGTGCTGATAGATGACCTCAACGCGCATGGTGGCAGCCGCGAGTGCTGCGTCGCCCCCGGCAGAGGGATCGTTGCGAGTGCGTTCGCCGGCAGGGGCTAGCAGAGACTTTTCCAGGACTCCTTTCGCCGGGAATTCGATCATCATTTGGGTCACGAGAAGTACCAGGGCAATGGCTGCGAGCAGCCCTGGTGCCAGGCTTCGACGTCCGTCCCGCAGAGAGACGAAGGAAAAGATCAGCCCACAGGCGATCGCCAGCAGCGCTCCCCCGGAAAGGAGCGAGATGCCCATGCTTTCCGGCATTGGCGAGGCGGATTTCGAGGACAAGGCGCGCATTTGCTCCAGTTGCGCTTTCATCTCCGGAGCGGGGGTGGAGGCGCCACAGACGGTTTGGAAACCGGTCTGTGTGTAAAGGCTCTTGCCGCTGCACCGGAGGTCCAGCCACGGCAGGAAAAAGAGCGCCAGAGCGGAGAACAGAGTGAGGATGTTGATCTTCTGAAGCATGCCGTGACCGGATGATGCGGGCCACAGCCTCGCAGGCAACGACAAAGGCTCGACCATTCAACGAAGCTCACTGCGCCTGGACCCGCACGATCAGCGTGATGTCATCCGCACGTGGTGCCTCGAGGGAAAGGATGCGTTTGCCCGGATTCGACTTTTCCTTTTCGGTCGGAGCGGTGGCGTCCGCCACCTTCCATGTTAGAGAGCCGGTCGGACAGGTCAGGACGAGCCGGTGACCGCCTTTCTCAAGGGTGGCGGTGTTTCCCGCGACGCTGACCTTTGCATCCGTGACGGCCTGCCAGCGGACCGGGCCGGTGGCGGATACGAGGTGGTCGGCAAACTCGATCTGATGACGAGCGGCATCAAAGGAGACGGTGCGGCGGACTTCCTTGCACTGGCCTTCGTAGGCGCTGTCGAGATTGACCTGCGTGGTGGTCACCCCGTCCCGGGTGACGATGGGGCTAACCGGGCACGGCTTGGCCTTTGGATTCTGGAGTTGACCGCCGATGGAGAGCGTATTGTGCGAGAGATTTTGGAGGCGGAAGTAGGTAAAGCGCTGTGCCCCAAAGTATCCCGGCAGGTTGTAATCGTCCGAGCCAAGGTCGTGAAACCATCGGCTCCCCGCCCAATCGAGCACGAAGGAGCCGACATCCATGTGGGCGTGCGAGGCGGCCGGGGTGCCGCCCTTGATGCCGAGCCAGAGGGCATCCGCCGTCCAGTCACTGCGGAAGAAGGCGAGGGATTGCTCACCGAGATAGCTCGCCGTGAGCTCGGGCTGGGGAGACGCCTTCGCAGCGGGCAGCCACAGCAGGGTCAGGGGAAGAAAGCGATCCGAGGGCGTCTTTTTTTCCGCGTAGCGGCGGGTTAGTAGGTCCCGCACGGCTTGGATCGAAAGAGGATCCGCCGTGCGGGCGGCGATCCAGGTTTGGGCAGAGGACGTTTCAGCAGGACCGGGCGGAGCATCGGAGTAGTTAAAGGGCATGCCACTGGGACCGGTGGCATGGATGAGAAAGCGGCTGGTCTGCTGCCAGAGGGGCTCCAGTTTGACAGGTCCGTCGCGTTCCTCCAATGCCATCGCCAGCACCTCGTAGGTGGTGCCGTAATGCCAGTAGGCCGGGCCCTCGGGATAGGCACCGTCGGGCAGGTAGAATCGCTCGCATTCCTTGCTCAGTTTGCGAGATTTTTCGAGAATTGGCGGGGTCAGATCGGGCCGCGCTTCGGCCAAGGCATCGGCGGCGATCATGAGTCCGCCACTGCACACCTGCGACCAGTTGTTTGTCGGGGCAGTCCACCAGCCTTTGGCCTTGGTTTTGATGGTTTCGAGCGACTTGGTGGCGATGGCGTCCTCATAGCGGTGGCGCTGTTCCGGCGTGAGATCGGAATAGAGCCAGTCATAGCCGATGGAGACCGCGGTTCCCATTTCGGCGACGTCGAGGAAATGCTTCGGATTCCAATCCTGGAGCGCGCTGGCGGCATCGAGTTCCTTCACGCAGCGGTCGAAATACCGGCGATCTCCGGTCATGCGCCATGCGTAGGCGGTGTGGAGGATGCGGGCGATGCCCTCGCGGGACTGGGCCAGCAGGCGGAGTCCATCCGGAATTTCGTAGCGGACGGTCGGCTCGGTCAGGACGTGGTTCGCCTTTTCGATCGCGTGGTCGTGGAGGGTCTTGGCCAGAGAATCGCTGGCGATGCGCTGCTTGAGCGTGGGAATTGCCGAGTCGGGGAGAAACAGCCGCGGGTGCGCGGGTGTGGCCGCAAATCCGGTCCACGCGGAGAGCAGAAGGAGAAGCAATGCACGCATGATTTGTTGCATGTAACGTTTGGATGATGCGGAATCTTTCATCGCTCAAACCGGTTGGTTCACAAATGCGCGAGTTCGGGGTTGTGCTGGTGGGGCGGTCTAACGACGCTCCGGCAGTGCTTTCCGCCAAAGAGGTCATTGTCTCAGTGCTTCCGCCTTACCTGCTGCTGGTCGTCGGCGTGCTATTGAGACGCTTTGGGGTGCTGAAAAAGGAGCACGACGCCGGTATCATGCAGGTGGCCTTTCAGGTGCTGTATCCGTGCCTGATTCTGGACAAGATCCTGGGGCGGGACGGCTTGGGTTCGTTTGGGGGAGTGATTGGCACCGTGAGCATCGGATTTCTGCTGCCGGTGGGAAGCATTGCCATCGGTTGGCTGACCGGACGCATCATCGGCCTGGAAAAGGGAACGGGGCGGCGGACGTTCGCCCTGTCCTCCGGGTTGCAAAATTTCGGCTACACGGCGATCCCGGTGGTCCGCCAGCTATGGGGTGACATTGCCCTGCCGACCCTGTTCGTGCACAATTTGGGTGTGGAGCTTGCAGTGTGGTCGGTGGGCGTGATGCTTCTCAGTGGCTCCAATACCATCGCCTGGCGGAAACTGGTCAATGGTCCGGTTTTCGCCGTCGTGGTGGCCCTGCTGCTGGTGGCGACCGGAGTGGACAAATGGTTCACCCCCTCAACTGCCGAGGCGTCGGTTAGCCAGTATTATTTCGCGTTTCCACTGCGCAAGACCATCAGCATGCTGGGAGATGGGGCCTTTCCGGTGGCGATCATGCTCACCG
>Ga0265327_10002090_pt1 | contig 22235 bp, 14 predicted proteins | sample 41621metaG_FD_202089 | JGI IMG/M metagenome (GOLD analysis project Ga0265327, IMG submission 202089) | Rhizosphere microbial communities from Carex aquatilis grown in University of Washington, Seatle, WA, United States - 4-16-21 metaG | ecosystem: Host-associated > Plants > Roots > Rhizosphere...
CCTTCTCACCGTCCGGCATCATTGGAAGATCACGGCCGTGGAGACCCTGGAGCGCGGCCCGCTGCGCGCGGCACTGTGGGTCCGGCTTGAGGGCGGAAAGTCCCAGCTCGACCTGATCTTCCGGGTGACGCAGGGCCGCGACGCCATTGATGTCGAGGCCCGGCTGCTGTGGCACGAGACGCGCGCGCGGCTGAAGCTCGTCTTCCCCGGCGCCGGCGACCAGGCGGAATTCGACGTGCCGGGCGGCACGGTGCGGCGCGGGCCGGCGGGCGAGGTGCCCGGCGGCCGCTGGGTCCGCGTGCGCAACGGCCGTCACACCCTCGGCTTCGCGAGCGATGCGCTCTATGGCTTCGACGCCTCCGGCGGCACGTTCCGCGCCTCGGTCGTGCGGTCCACGCGGTACTGCTTCGACGCCCGCGACACACCCGCCACGCCCACGTGGCTCCCGGTCGCCGACCGCGGCGAGTACCGGTTCAGCTTCCTGCTCACGGCCAACTCCGCCCTGCTGCCCGAGCTGGCCGCGGGACTGGAGCAGCCGCCGGTCGCGCTCGCGGTGCCGCCCCACCCCGGCCCGCTCGGCCGCCGCGGCAGCACCGCGTCGCTCGCGCCGGCCAGCGTGAAGCTGCTCGCGCTCAAGCCCGCCGAGGACGGCCGCGGCCTCGTCGTGCGTGTGCAGGAGACCACCGGCCGTGCCGTGCGGCCGCGCCTGACGCTCGCCGGGAAGTCGCATGACCTCGGCCGGATCGCGCCGCGCGCGCTCGCGACGTACCGGCTCCACCGCGGCCGCGTGACGCCGGTGCCGCTGACCGAATTGCCATGAAGATCATCAACCAGTCGAAGATTCCCTGGACCAAGTACCGCTCGCCCGGCGGGAAGTATCAGCAGTCCTGGAAGCAGCTGTCCCATCTGCTCGGCGACCGGCGCAACGCCTGGCCCAAGGCCGGGCACCCGTTCAACCTCGAGCTGAACCGCGTCCCGCCCGGCAAGGCGCCGTGCCCGTTCCACAGTCACACGACGCAGTGGGAGATGTTCGTGATCGTGAGCGGCACCGGCACGGTTCGCGCCGGCCGGCGCCGGAAAAAGGTTAAGGCCGGCGACGTCTTCATCCACCCGCCCGGCGAGGCCCACCAGATCCTCAACACCGGCCGGAGGGACCTCGTGTTCTACATCATCGCGGACAACCCGCCGGTGGACATCTTCCACTACCCCGACTCAGGCAAGTGGGGGCTGCGCCCGCACGGGAAATATTTCCGCCTGACCGAGCACGGCTACTACGAGGGCGAGGAGTAAGTTTTCGCCACGAAGGGCACGAGGCTCACGCAGGAAATGCCTTCGCGCACTTCGCGCGCTTGGCGGTGAACCCATCCTCCGGCCTTCGTGGGCTTCGTGCCCCTCGTGGCCAGTCGTTCGCGGCTACGGTTTCTTTGGGACGAGGAGCTTTTCCCGGCCGACGAAGTACAGCAGCACGCAGAGCCCAAGGAAGGGCAGCAGCGAGAGCGCGTCGGAGTTGGGGCCGTTGAAGAACGGGTTGTGTGCGAGGGACCACGTGTTGAGCGCGGCGTCGAAGCGGTCCATCACGCCCGCCAGGAAGGCGATGATGATGCCCGCGATCGCGCCGCCCGCGATGTACCCCGAGGCCAGCAGCACACCGGAACTCTTGTCGCTCTCCGCGGCGAACTGCTCCTCGGTCAGGTCGGCATGCGAGGCCTGCTGCCGGGTGTGGCGGTCCACCAGCCAGCGGATCAGGCCGCCGAAGAAGATCGGCGTCGAGGACGAGATCGGGAGGTAGACGCCGACCGCGAAGGCCAGCGCCGGGACGAACGACAGCTGCAGCGTCACCGCGATCATCACGCCGAGGAGCACCAGCGCCCACGGCAGCTTCCGGTCGAGAATGCCCTTGATGATGTACGACATCAGCGTCGCCTTCGGCGCGTCGAATTTCCGCACCGTGGTGCCGTCGGGCCGCGTGTTGTACGCGCCGTTGATGCCCGGATCCACCAGCCAGACCGCCTGCCCGGCATCGTTCACCAGGTAGCGTCCGGCCGGGCCGCCGACGTCGTCGGTCTTCTGCCAGACATGGTAGAGGCGCGAGTCGTCGCGCGCCTGCGGGCCGGCCAGTCCCTCGGTCGGGCCCAGCGCGCCCGGCGCGGCGTGCAGTCCGGCGGGCGCGACCTGCGCCGCGGGCACGTAGACGGTGGCGGACTCGTTCAGCTTCAGCAGCACGGGACCGAGCAGCAGCGCGGACAGCAGCGAGCCGACCATGATGGCGATCTGCTGGTAGCGCGGCGTGGCCCCGAGCAGGTGGCCGGTCTTCAGGTCCTGCGAGGTCGAGCCGCCGTTCGACGCGGCGATGCAGACGATGGCGCCGACGGAGAGCGCGGTCACGTAGTGCGTGCCGCCGGTCCAGCCCACGAGCAGGAACACCAGGCAGGTGAAGAGCAGCGTGGCGACCGTCATGCCCGAGATCGGGTTCGAGGAGGAGCCGATCTCGCCGGTCAGCCGGGACGAGACTGTCACGAACAGGAAGCCGAACAGCACGATCAGCAGCGCGCCGAGGATGTTCATGTGGAGCGAGGGGGCCAGGACGACGACCGCGATGAGGGCGACGATGCCGATGCCGACGAACTTCATCGAGAGGTCCTGGTCGGTCCGCGGCACCGCCTCACCCTGGTGGCCGTGGCTCCGGGACAGGCCGAGGTCGCGCAGGCCGCCCATGAGGCCGTGCCAGATGGTCGGCATGGACTGCACCAGGCTGATGATGCCGCCGGCCGCCACCGCGCCAGCGCCGATGTAGAGGATGTAGGCGCCGCGGATCTGGTTCGGGCCCATCGCGGAGATCGGGATCGTGCCCGGCGCGAGCGGCCCCGGGATGGACTCGCCGAAGAATTTGATCATCGGGATCAGCAGCAGGTAGCTGAGCACGCCGCCCGCGCACATGATGGAGGCGATGCGGGGGCCGATGATGTAGCCGACCCCGAGGAGCTCCGGGGAGATCTCGACGCTGACCGAACCCGCCTTGAAGGGCGCGCCGAAGATTTTCTCCGGGACGTCCTTCCAGCCCTTGAACGCGACGTTGAGCGTCTTGTAGAGCAGCCCGAGGCCGAAGCCCGTGAAGATGACCTTGGCGCCGGGCGACTGGCCCAGGCCCGCGGCCTCGGCGGCGCGCATCTCGGCCTGGGCGGCGGGCGAGGCGGCCGCGCGGCAGTCCGCGGAGGCGCCGGCCTTCAGCACCGCCGCGCAGGCGGTGCCCTCGGGATACTTGAGCACGCCGTGCTCCTTCACGATCAGCGCGCGGCGCAGCGGGATCATCATCAGGATGCCCAGCAGCCCGCCCAGCATCGCGACGAGCATCACGCGCGTCAGCTCGAGGTCGAAGCCCAGGATCAGGATCGCCGGCATCGTCACGCCGATGCCGAAGGCGAGCGACTCGCCGGCGGAGCCCGCGGTCTGCGTGATGTTGTTCTCGAGGATGGTGGCGTCGCGGCCGCCGACCTTCGCCCAGCCCCGGAACATCGCCAGCGAGATCACCGCCACGGGGATCGACGCGCTGACGGTGAGGCCGACCTTGAGGACCAGGTAGAGCGACGAGGCGCCGAAGATCAGGCCCAGGATGGCGCCGGTGAGGACCGCGCGGATCGTGAACTCCTTCATCACGGTCTCGGACGCGATGTAGGGCTCGACCCGGGGAACGGAGGGGGAAGGCATGCGGAGGGTTTAGTCATGCCCGTTCCAAAACCAAGCCCCTTTCGATCCTTCCGGAGACCGGATGCCGGATACCGGCATCGGGGGCGCGGGCCCGCCAGGGCCTTCGGCCGGAGCCAATGAACGTTCTGCGCCGAAGACAGGATTCGCCCAAATTGTGGGTTGCGGTGCGTCGCAACGGGCCAATTTTGTCCGCCTCACCTCTCCGGTGTCCGGTCTCCGGTTTCCGGAATTTTTCCCATGCCGTCCTCCACCCACGTCGCCCACCCCGATGTCGTCCTTGTCGGCAGCGGCATCATGTCCGCGAACCTCGGCGCGCTGCTCAAGCGGCTCGACCCGAGCCTCTCGATCCAGGTCTACGAGGTGACCAGCGAGCTCGCGCAGGAGAGCTCCCACGGCTGGAACAACGCCGGCACCGGCCACGCGGGCATCTGCGAGTTGAGCTACACGCCGTCCCGCGACCCCGACGGCACCGTCAACGTCGCCAAGGCCATCGGCATCTTCGAGCAGTTCGAGCAGTCCAAGCAGTTCTGGGGCCACGCCGTCGCGAGCGGCATGCTGGCGAACCCCCGCGACTTCATCAATCCGGTCGCCCACCTCAGCTTCGTGCACGGGACGGAGCAGGTGGAGTTCCTGCGCGACCGCCACGCCGGCCTGGCCGCGCATCCTTTCTTCCGGGAGATGGTCTACACCACCGACCGCGCCACGATCGCCGCCTGGGCGCCGCTGCTGGTGGCGGGACGCGCGCCGGGCCCGATCGCCGCGACCAAGATGGACACCGGCACCGACGTGAACTTCGGCGCCATCGCCCGCGGGCTGCTCGGGTGGCTCGCGCGGCAGGACCGCTGCGGCGTCGCCGTGGGACACCGTGTGGTGGACCTGCGGCCCGACGGCATCGGCTGGGATCTCGCGATCCGCGACATCGCCACCGGCGAGCTGCGCGAGAACCGCGCCAAGTTCGTGTTCGTCGGCGCCGGCGGCGGCAGCCTGCACCTCCTCCAGAAATCCGGCATCGCGGCCAGCAAGGGCCTCGGCGGGTTTCCCATCGGCGGCCAGTGGCTCGTCTGCGAGAACCCCGCCATCGTCGCACAGCACCAGGCCAAGGTCTATGGCCAGGCGCTCGCCACCGCGCCCACCATGGCGGTGCCGCACCTCGACACCCGCGTGCTCGACGGGAAAAAGACGCTGCTCTTCGGCCCGTTCGCCGCGTGGACCACGAAATTTCTCCACCGGCAGGGCAGCTGGACCGACCTCCCACGCTCGGTGAAGCCCGACAATCTCGGCACCCTGCTCAAGATCGGCGCCTCCAACCTCGGCCTCGTGCGCTACCTCATCCAGCAGGGCACGCAGAGCATGGCCGACCGGATGGAGGTGCTGCGGATCTTCTACCCGGCGGCGCAGCCCGCCGACTGGAAGCTCATCGACGCCGGCATCCGCGTGCAGGCGATTAAGAAGACCGACGGCGAGGCCGGCATCGTCCACTACGGCACGGAGGTCATCACCAACCCCGAGCGCACGCTCTCCGCCCTGCTCGGCGCCTCGCCCGGCGCGTCGGTGTCCGTTAACATCGTCCTCGAGGTCATGAAGCAGTGCTTCCCGCAGCTGCTCGCGTCCGCGGCGGGCCGCGCGCGCCTGAAGGAAATGATCCCCGGCTACGACGTGGACCTGAAGTTGCCGGAAAACGCCGACTACTTCCGCACCGTGCAGCAGCGCGCCAACTCCCTTCTCCAGCTTGCCTAGCCCCGTCGGTTGCAAACCCCAATCGGGTACCGTGCCTTGTCACCGTCCGCCGCGAAATGAGGTTTGAAGCCCACCTCCCATTAGCGTGAATTAGCGCGAATTAGCGGTTTCCACCGCCCCCATCCATGGCCTCTCCCCTCTACCTCGCCGCTGTCGACCTCGGAGCCACCAGCGGCCGCGTCATGCTCGGCACCTGGTCCCGGAACCGGCTGCGTCTCACCGAGGCGCACCGCTTCCCGAACGCCTACCGCGAGCTCGGCGCGCACGCCTACTGGGAGATTGGCACGCTCTGGCACGAGGTGCAGGTCGGCCTGCGCCGGGCCGCCGCCGCCCTGCCCCGCGGGGCGAAGCTCGCCTCCGTCGGTGTCGACACCTGGGGCTGCGACCATGTCTTGCTCAATGATGCCGGCCGCCTGGTGTTTCCCGTCCACGCCTACCGCGACACCCGCACGCAGCCCGGGCTCGCCGCGCTCGCGCGGCAGGGCGCCGACCGGATGTACGCGGCCACGGGCATCCCGAATGTCTTCTACAACACCAGCCTCCAGCTCGCCGAGACCGTCGCGCGCTGCCCGGCCATCACGGATCTCGCGACGCGCTGCCTGTTCCTGCCCGACTACCTCAACTTCCTGCTGAGCGGCCGCGCCGAGAACGAGCTGACCGTCGCGAGCACCTCGCAGCTGCTGGACGTGCACGGCCGCGACTGGTCGCGCACGGCGCTGGAGCACTTCCGGATCCCGCCGACGTGGTTCACCCCGCCGGTGCTCGCCGGCAAGAAACTCGGCCGCGTCACCGGGCTGCCCGAGCTCGCCGGCGCGCAGGTGGTGGCCGTCCCGGGCCACGACACCGCCTGCGCCTACGACGCCATGCCCGCGGCCCCGGAGGGCGGCGACCTCTTCCTCAGCTCCGGCACCTGGTCGCTCGTCGGCTTCGAGCACCCGCAGCCGCTGCTCGGCCCGGCGGCGCAGGCCGCGCGCGTCGCGAACGAGCGCACCGGCCTCGGCGGCTACCGGCCGCTGACGAATGTCGTCGGGCTCTTCCTCCTCGAGCAGACAATGCAGGACTTCAGCCAGCGGCCGAGGAATCCCCGCGAGTGGGACGCGCTGATCGCCGCCGCCGCCGCGCTGCCCGCGCCGGCGGTGCTGCTCGACCCCGCCGACCCGGCGTTCACGGCGCCGAAGTCCATGCGCGCCGCGATCGACGCCCAGCTGAAGCGCCGGAAGGCCGCCGCGCCGAAGCACCTCGCCGGCTACACCCGGCTCATCTGCGAGTCCATCGGCCGCGGCCACGCCGCCGCCGCGGCGAACTTCGAGAAGATGACGGGCCGCAAGTTCCGCCGCATCCTGATGGTCGGCGGGGGCTCGAAGAACCGCCTGCTCTGCCAGGCCACGGCCGACGCGGCTGGGATTCCGGTCGTGTCGTTCAATCTCGAGGGCACTGCCGTCGGCAACATGGCCAGCCAGCTGATCGCCCTCGGTGCCGTACGGGACCTCGCCACCTTCCGCCGCCAGCTCGGCGCCGACCTCAAGCAGAAGGTCTATGCGCCGCTGCGCGGCGCGGTTGAAAGTTGATAGTTGAAAGTTGAAAGTCCGAGCCGCGGCTCCAGGGGCTGGCTACCGCCGCCGAGCCACCAGCAGCAGGCTCACGCCGAAGGGAAATGGCACGCGGCAACGGGCGAGGCCGACGAAGACGGCGCGCAGCAGCGCGTTCAGCCAGCGCGGCGGCAACTGGTCCTCGGTGCGCGCGGCCGGAGCGCCCCAGCCCAGCCGCTGGCGAAGTCCGCGCCATTTCCGCACGGCCCAGACGGCCGGATAGACCACGACGTTGGTGTAGTTGACGTAGACCACCTCCCACGCGTCGGCGGGAAACAACGCACGCAGCTGCGCCCGGTGGTAGCGGCGGAAATGGTGCAGGGCGACGTCCCAGTCGCTCCACAGCGCCATGCTGGCCGGCACCGTGACCGCCGCCACGCCGCCGGGACGGAGGAGCCGGTGGAACCCGCGCACGACGGCCGCGTCGTCCGGGACGTGCTCGAGCACGTCGAGCGCCGTGACGTAGTCGAGCGAGCTGTCCGGCAGCGGCACGGTGTCGCCGGAGAGGCTGAGCACCTGGTCCGGCCGGAACCGCGCGCGCAGCAGCCGCAGCGCCTCCTCGTGGTCGTCGAGCACCCGCACCTGACAATACGCCTGCAGCTCCAGGGCGAAGCGACCCGTGCCCGCGCCGCAGTCGAGCAGCTCGTCCGTCGGCGACGGCGGACGCACGCGGAGCAGCCAGTCGCGCACAAAGCGACGCTTGCCGGAGTAATACCAGTGCTCGCTCTCGACCCGGTCGAGGTTGGCGTATTCGTCGGCGTTCATGGGGGGCGGCAGGGGCAGTTGAAAGTTGAAAGCCGCCGGTTGAAAGCCGAAAGGCTCGGGCCCGGCTTCTGGCTTGTTGCCCTGCCGCGGGCCGGCGATGCTCCGCCCACGTTTTCCGCCGCCGTCCTGATTCGCGCGGCCCCGCCCTCTCCGCCATGAACGCCGAACCTGCCACCCCCGCCCCGCCGCCCTCCGGCCGGCCGCGCCGGCGGGCCGCGCTGGTCGCGGCGGTGACCGCGCTGCTGGCGCTGCACTGGCTCCTCGCGGTCGGGAGCAAGCGCGAGGAGAGCGTGACGGCCGACGAGCTCGCGCACCTGACGGGCGGCTTCACCTACTGGCAGTTCAACGACTACCGGGTCCAGCCCGAGAACGGCAACCTGCCCCAGCGCTGGGCGGCGCTGCCCGCGTGGCTGATGGGCACGCGCTTTCCCCCGCTCGCGGACAACAAATACTGGCGCACGTCGGACGCCTGGGTGCTCGGCCACCAGTTTTTCTACGAGACCGGCGATGACCATTTTCCGCGGCTGATGGCCGGGCGGGCCATGATCGCGCTGTTCAGCGTGGCCACGGGGCTGCTCGTGTTCCTCTGGACGCGTCGGCTGTTCGGCACCGCGGGGGCGTTTGTCGCGCTGGGCTTCTTCGTGTTCAGTCCCAGCTTCCTCGCGCACGGGGGGCTGGTGACGTCGGACGTCTGCATGGCCTTCTTCTTCCTGGCGTCGGCCGGCGCGTACTGGCGGCACCTGCACGACCCGCGCCAGCGCTGGTGGTGGCTGAGCGCGGCCGTCTTCGGCCTGGCGTGCGTCGCGAAGTTCTCCGCCGTGCTGCTCCTCCCGATGATGGCCCTGCTCGCGCTGGTGCGGGCGTGGGCGCCGGAGCCCCTGACCCTCGCCGGCCGCACGGCCGCGACGCGCGGCGGCAAGCTCGGCCTGATCGCGCTCTCGACCCTCGGGCACGGGCTGGTGGCGGTCGGCGTGATCTGGGCGTGTTTCGGCTTCCGCTACTCGGCGTTCAACCCCGCGCTGCCCGGCGCGGACCACTTCATCCGCCCGTGGGAGATCACCCTCGGCAACATGGGAAGCGCCGCGCCGGTGATCCGCTTCCTGCGCGCGTGGCACCTGCTGCCCGAGGCGTTCCTGTACGGCTTCTCCTTCGTGGTCGAGATGTCGCAGTACCGCTCCAGCTTCCTCGACGGGGCCTACAGCGTGGTGGGCTGGGTGCGGTTCTTCCCGCTGGCGTTCCTGTACAAGTCCACGCTCCCGCTCCTGCTCGGCTGCGTCGTCGGGCTCGGCGCGGCGGCGCGCCGCTGGCGCGAGTCGGCCGCGACCGCGGCCATCCGCCGCGACCTCTACCGCGTCGCGCCCCTGCTCGTACTCTTCGGCGTCTATTGGTTCGCCTCACTCACGACGCACCTCAACATCGGCCACCGGCACATCCTCCCGACGTACCCGGTGCTGTTCATCCTGCTCGGCGGGCTCGGCGGCTGGCTGACCTGGCGCCGGCCGGTCGCGGCGGCGGTGCTCGGCGGGCTCCTGCTCTGGCAGGCGCGCGAGGCGACGTGGATTTACCCGCACTACCTCGCCTACTTCAATCCCCTCGCCGGCGGCCCGGAGCACGGGCACCGCCACCTCGTCGACAGCTCGCTCGACTGGGGCCAGGACCTGCCCGGCCTGAAGGCCTGGCTCGACCGGAACGTCCGCAACGAGCCCGTCTATCTTTCGTACTGCGGCTCCGGCGAGCCCGACTACTACCGGATCCGCACGCGGCGGCTGCCGTTCGTGAACGGCTTCAAGATCCCGCAGCGGTGGTGGCCGCTCGAGCCCGGCGTCTATGCCATCGGCGCCACGATGCTCGAGCACGTCTACAGCCCGATCCGCGGCGACTGGACGCCCGAGCTGGAGAAGGAGTACCAGTGGATGCGCACGTTCGAGCCCGCCTTCACGGAGTATTTCAATGATCCCGTGCGCCGGGCCGCGCTCGACCGCGAGGGCACCCCGGAGAAATGGCACCACGCCTGGTCGCGCCACGATCAGCTGCGGTTTGCGCGCCTCTGCCACTACCTCCGCGTCCGCCGGCCCGACGCGCAGGTTGGCTATTCGATCTTGATCTACCGCCTCACCGCCGCCGAGCTCGCCGCGGCGACCACCGGCTCGTACGACGACTGGAACCGCGCGATCGAGCAGGCCGCCTCAGCGTCCCACTAGCGCCGACAGGCGCAGGCGGAAAAACTGCACGAGGAACACCAGCAGGCCGAGGAACAGCGCCCAGTCGAGCGGCTGCTCCACCAGGAACGCGACCCGGGCCAGGTGCATGACCGTCGGCCCGGGCATGCGGCCGGCCAGGGAGTTGAGGATCAGGCAGCAGAAGGGGTCCCACCAGAGCACGACCAGCAGCAGCCACCGCACCCCGCGCGCCAGGCGCCGCGCGGCCGCCGGCGCGGCGGGATCGGCCGGCAGCGTCCAGAGCAGCGGCGCCAGCCACAGGGCGAAGACCCAGCGGTAGCCGAAGTTCAGGCTGGTGAAGAAGCAGCCGGTGAGCAGCACCGCGCCGAGGAGGAAGTGCCGGCCGTCGGCGGAGCCGGCTGGCTCCCAGTCGCCGAGCGGCCGGCGGCGCCAGGCGACGGCCGCCGCGATGCCGCCGGCCAGCAGGCCCAGCACCTTCGGGCCCCAGCCCTCCCAGCCGAGCGTGTTCGGGAGCGCGGTCGCGCCAAAGCTCAGCAGCCCCTCCGGCCGCGGCGCCAGCGGGCCGTAGCCGATGAGGTCGGGCGCGATGCTCAGCGCGACCAGTGCCAGCAGCAGCCCCGCGATCACCAGCTGCGCCCGCCGCTCGGCCCGGTCGGGGATGGCCAGCAGCAGGACCACGGCGGCGGCGGGATAGTATTTCAGCCCCGCCGCGAGCGCGATGAGGAGGGGTGCCACGAGCCGCACGGGCCGCCGCGACGACCGCAGGCAGGGCACGACGCCGGCGAGCAGGACAAAGACGACGAGGTCGTTGTTCGCGCGGTCCACCGCCAGCACGATCGGCGACGAGCAGGCCACGGCCGCGTACCACGCGAGCTGGCCCCCGGAGCGCGGCCGCAGCCGCGCGAGGGCGGCGGCGAGGAAGGAGCCGACCAGCGCGGCGCCCAGCCAGAGCGAGTCGGCGCGCGTCAGGCCGAGGTCCCGCAGGTGCAGCCACCAGTGCGAATAGACATGGGGCCGGTGAAAGTAATCGAGCGGGTTCGCCGCGTAGGGGTCGAGTCCGCGGGTGATCGCGTCGTTCGAGGCCAGCAGGGCAAACGTGTCGAGGAACCACGCGTCGTAGTGGTTCACCCCGAGGGCGAAGAACATCCCGGGATAAACCGCGAAGGCGCCAAAATAACCCAGCAGCAGCAGCGCCAGCAGGAGCCAGAGCCTCCGATTCGGGCCGGCCGGGGGGGTCATGAGGCCGGGCGCGGCTCGGCCGCGGTGGCCGGCGCGGAGGCGCCGGGATCCACGGACACCAGCCGGCTCAGGCGCTCCATCCGGCCGCCGAAGCGCTTCTCGGCGAGCATCTCGAGGTGGAAGCCCGCGGGCAGGACGTCGTCGGGATCCACGCCGAAATTTCCCTGGGGCGTCGTCGGCCGCAGCGCCTGCGTGACCAGGATCTCGCTGAAGGTGCCCTGCGAGAGGTGATACCGGAGCTGCACCCCGCGCTGGCGGGCGACCCCGATGATCAGCGAGGGCGTCTGCCACAGCACCCAGGGGATGCTGGACTTGTTGGAGATGAAGAGCCGCGGGCCGGGCGGGCGCGCGATGACGAAGTCCCGCTCCCAGTCGATCTCCTTCATCACGAGGTTCTGCGTCGTGTAGAGCCGGTAGGCGATCGCGGGCAGCCCGGAGACGAGCAGGAAGACCCCGACGCCGAGGAAGGCGGGCCGCAGCACGGGGCGGCGCGCGTTGACCCGGCACACGGCGACGGCGGCGACCAGGGCCAGCATGAGCATGAGCGGCAGCGCGAAGCGGGACGTCACGGTGTCGTCGAGCCGGCTCCAATAGTAGAACTGCACCATCGCGAAGTTCCCCGCGACGCCGGCGCCGAAGACCAGCGCCACCAGCGCCGCCGGCGACAGGGGCGGGCGGGTGCGGCTCCACTGGACGGCGGCCCAGGCCAGCCAGGCCAGGCCGAGGACGCCGAGCACGGAAAGGTACCAGGAGTTGGCGAGGGTGTTCTCGAAGTTGAAGAGGAAGTGGACGGCGCCGCGCAGGTTGATGGGCAGGTAGGACGTGCTGAAGCGGGCCGTCTGGCCCTCGCCCAGCTGCCAGAGCAGCGGGGTGGCCGAGAGGACGCGGTTGTGCCAGGCGTACGGGATCAGCAGCAGCGGCGTGACGACGGCGGTCCACGGCAGGAAGATCGCGCGGGCGCGCCACCAGCCGGCGACGACGATGACGGCGGCGGGCACGACGTAGATCGCGGACTCGTACCGGCTCTGGGCGAGCAGGACGGTGCCGAGGCACAGGAGGGAGAGCCGGTCGGCGTCGGGCGCGCGCAGGTAGAGCAGCGCGAGGCACATCACCAGCGCGAGCATGGTGAGGTTGTGCATCTCCATGCCGGCGCTGGTGGCGTTCTGGCCCAGCAGCGGCATGGTCGCGAGCAGCGCCACGGCGAGCAGGCCGCCGGCGCGGCCGGTGAGCTGGCGGCCGAGCCAGTACGTGAGGCCGAGGAACGCCGCGGCGAGGACCGAGTTCAGGACGAAGACGTTGACCAGCCGGTACCCGGTCAGGTCGTGGACGAGCGAGAGCAGGAACGTGAAAAAGTACGGGCGCTTGTCGAGGAACGTGTCGATCGGCAGCCAGCTCCCGTCGAGCCAGTAGGCGCGGATGACGGTGCCGACCTCCTTGGTCGCGTGCATGTGGAAGCCCGTCGCCTGCAGCACGTACTCGTCGAAGAGGACCTTGTGCTGGTAGGAGTCGGACCAGAGCGTGAACAGGGTCGCGGCCAGCAGCGCGGCGCCGACCCAGCCGGGCCGCCGCAGCCAGGCGAGCCAGACCTCGCGCCGCCCGCGGGCCACGCGCACGCCCGCGGCCACGAACGCGGCAAAGAGGCCCAGCATGTAGAAATAGCCGTACTGCTGGATCAGGTACCCGGCCAGCTTGGGCGAGACCAGGATGAAGCCGACGACGACCGCGAGCGCGCCGCTGACGGCGAACAGCCCCAGGCGGCGCCGGGTCGCGGGATCGGGGGAAAGGCGGTGAAGCAGTATCATCGGGCCCGCGGGTGCGCCGGGATCACGGCAGCTGCTTGATGAAGTTCTCGAGGTAGGCCTTGCGCAGCCGCTCGATCTCGGCGCGGTCCTTCGGGACCGCCGGGTCCTCGCCGGCCGGCGCCGTGAGCGAGACCGCGCCCGCCCGCACCTCCTTCACGCGGCTGATGCGCGTGAGGGTCAGCGTCTGCAGCCGCTCCTCGCGGACCGGCTCGAGCACGAAGGCCGGCCCGAGGTCGTCGCCCGGCCGGAGCGTCATCGCGCCGGTCTTCGGGTCGATGTTGTACCGTTGGAACACATAGACGGCCGAGAAGGTGCGGTTGCGCATGTGGAACACGATCGCGTCGCGCCGCCGCTGCGCCTGCATCACGGTCGTGGCGGAGATCTGGTGCGCGACCCAGAGGATCGAGTCATTGTCGATCATCAGGTAGTCGTGCCGCGGCTGTTCGGCGATGAACTGCCGGCGCCAGGCCGTCTCGCGGCCCGGGAGATATTCCTGCGTGTAGGTGTGGGCCGCCATCGACGGGATTCCGCTGGTGAGCGCGCCGAAGGCCGCGATCCCGACCAGGAGCCGCTGGAAGTTCGCCGCGGCGAACTGGGGCAGCACCGCCAGCACCGACACCACCAGCCAGAGGTGCGTGGGCAGGCTGAGGCGGCGGATGACGGGATCGTCGAACTTGCCCCAGAAATAGCACATCATCAGGACGAACTGCCCGAGGAAACCGAGGGTGAACACCACCGTGGCCACGACGGCCGGCGGCTCGTCCCGCAGCCGGCGCAGGCGCTTCGCCGCGAGGAGCAGGAAGAACGGCACCGCGATCCAGCCCAGGATGGAGAGCGTCAGGGAATTCGGCTGGTCGGTGGCGCGCGCGAAGAAGAAGCTCTCCGCGTGCGCGAGGTTGTCGGCGGCATAGGCGACCGAGAACGGCTTCGAGAATTCCGGTTTGCTTTCCAGCTGCCAGGCCGACGTGCGCAGCTCGAAGATGCGGTGCTGGAGCGGATAGGTCAGCAGCAGGAGCGGCGCAATCAGGACGGGCCAGGTAAGCAGGGAGCGGCGCTCCTGCGCCCACACCCACAGCACGAGGACCGCCACGGGCAGCGCGTAGATCAGCGACTCGTACCGCGTCTGGCCCAGGAGCAGCGCCGCGAGGCAGAGGGCGGCAAGCGAGGCCTCGTCCCGCCGCGCCACGAACCGCACGCCGAGCAGCAGCGTGGCGAGGATCATGACGAGGTTGAGCAGCTCGAAGCCGCCGCCGGTGGCGTTCTGGCCGAGCAGCGGCAGGCCCGCGAAGAGCAGCACCCCGAGCCAGCCCCCGCGCCGGCCGGCGAGCAGCACGCCGCAGCGGTGGACCAGGCCGAGAAAGATGAAGGTGAGGAGGCCGTTGAGGAGAAAGGCGTTCTCCGGCCGGTAGCCGAAGAGGTCGTGCAGCAGCGAGAGCAGGAACGGGAAGAACAGCGGCCGCTTGTCCATCATGCCGTCGAGCACCACGAACGCGCCCTGGATGTCGTTGCCCCGGATGGGCGTGAGCACGGTCTTGTCGAAGTGCATGCTCATCGACGTGCCGAGGAGCATGATCTCATCCATCACGATCTTGAACCCGAAGGTCTCGTGGACGAGCAGGACGAGCCCGCTCACGCCGACCACCGCCACCGAGGTCCAGTCCACCGTCCCCCAGCGGAGCGCGGCCAGGTCGTCGCGGAAGGTCCGCCAGAGCGCCCAGACGAACAGGATGAAGGCCGCGAGCTCGAACCAGTAGCCCGCGTCGGAGACGAACACGATGGCCATGGTGCCGGGGATGGCGAAGAAGCCGAGCACCACAGCCACCACGCCGGAGAGGAGGAACAACCAGAAGCGTTTGTCGGAAAGGAGAAACGAAAAGGCGCTCGGGGTCATGTGGGCGGGAGCTTGGGAGTTTGTCGTCGGAATTGAAAGCCCGTTGGCGACGGGGCCGGTCCCGGCCGGGCCCCCACCCCGTCGCAAATGGGGAAAGAAAAAGCCGTCCGCGGAAAGCGGACGGCTTTGAAGACTGGCAGCTACAACCCGATTACGGGGCGTAGGTGATCGTGCGGACACCGGCGACACCGGTGATCGTGATCGTCACACCCTGCGTGTAGGAGTCAGGATAGGTCTCGTTCGCCACGAGATTCAGCGCCTTCACGTAGTTCGACGTACCCACCAGGCTGCCCAGGGTGACGGTGGAGACACCGTTCTCGAGGTAGTACTGGTCGGCAGCGGCGGAGAGCTGACGGGCGTTGTTCAAGACGGCCTTGTCCTGGGAGGACTGACGGACCTTCTGGAACGCGGGAATCGCCATGGCGGCCAGGAGGCCGATGATGACGACGACGATCATGATTTCGACGAGGGTGAAGCCCTTGCTGGACTGGTTCTTTTTCATGGTATGGATGCTATTATTATTATACGAGTCTGCCCAAGGAACGGGCAGTACGGCCAACAAATCGCATTATTGGAGATTTGAGCAAGGCATTAATCCTAGGTATTAGTACTACCAATTGTAGATCAGGCTCTTACGCGCTTTTACAATTATATTAATAGGGCTTTACGAAGAACTTACGATTAATTGTAAATCCTAAGTCAATGTCCGGAAGGGCCCAAATTGGAGCGTTTCGGGACTGTTGGAAATTCTTCGAACTAGACGAATTCCAAAATTTCCACCCGGCCGGAGGGGCCCCTATTCGCTCTTGGCACGGGTCCTTGGCCGGACCCCGGTAACGTCTGGAATGATACCGGCCTATTTGGCCGACTTGCGGTGCTTGGTGGCAGCGGGTTTCAGGGCGCGGGTAAGCTTGGCCTTCTTGGCAGCCTTGGCTGGCTTTGACGCCTTGGCCGGCTTGGCCTTGGCCACCTTGGGCTCAGCCAGCAGGCTGGGTACGGAGACCTCGACGGCATCCTTCCAGAGGTTCTCGAGGCCGTACTTGGACCGGTTGGCGGACGAGAAGATGTGCACCATGACATCGAAAAGATCCACGACGATCCAGCCGCTCTCCTGGGCGGTTTCCATGCCGACGATGCGGGTGCTGGTGGCGTCAATGGCCTTCTCCAGTTCCACCCGGAGGGCCCGCAGGTGCGGGTCGGATGTGCCCGTGGCGAGGACGAGGAAGTCGGTGATCGAGGACTGAGCGCTGACATCGAGCACGCGCAGATCCCCCGCCTTCTTCTCGTCCAGGACGCGGCAGCACAATTTGACCAAAGACAACGTGGCGGAGGTTTTTCCCTTCATGGTGATTCCCGATAAAGACGCTGCTCCCGGATATACACAATCGCCTTGTGCGGGACAAAATAGTCGAGCGAGAGGTCCCGTTTGACCCGATCCCGCAGCTCGGTCGAGCTGATGGCGAGCAGGTGTCCGTCGCATCGGCGCAGGCGCAGCCCGGGGATGTCCGGCACGGCCTTCACCGGGTGACCCGGCCGCTCGAGGAAGATGAACTCCACCAGCCGGGCCAGTTCCTGGATGTCCTTCCACAGGTGCAGCTGGGGCAGTTGGTCGCCGCCGATGATCCAGAACAGCTCGTCGTTGGGATACAGCGCGCGGAAATGCCGGACCGAGTCGATGGTGTAGCTGACGCCGCCCCGGCCGAGCTCGAAGTCGGAGATCTCGAAGCGCTTGTCCCACTCGACCGACGCACGGAGCATGGCCAGCCGGTCCTTCGACGTGGACAGCACGTCGTTCGGCTTGAGCGGGGCCTGGGCCGCGGGCACGAGGATGAGCCGGTCCAAGTGGCACTGCTCATAGGCGTCCTGCGCGGCCATCAGATGGCCGAAATGCACGGGATCGAAGCTGCCGCCGAGGAATCCGATTTTCACCGGCGCGCACCGTGGGGCGGGGCCATCCTGCGGGCAAGGCCATTTCCGAGTGCATTCCATGAGAGTTGACGCTCCTCCGGCCCCGCCCGAAAGTCAGTCCACCAGCCTGGGTGGCGGAATGGTAGACGCTGGGGACTTAAAATCCCCTGCCCGCAAGGGCATGCCGGTTCGAGTCCGGCCCTGGGCACCATCCTTCGCTCTGCGAGCTTCGGATGGCACGGCCATCCTTCTCAAACTGGGGTCATTGCTGGTCGCGCGGCGTCGCAGCGAAGGAGGGCTGAACCGCGTTAACTCCCGCCGCCTCAATACCCCAGCTCGATCATCTGGTGGGCGGTGAACTCCGGCACGGTGAACATCACCATGCCGTCGCGCTGCGTGAACTGCAGCGCGCCCCCATCCGGCACGAGCCGGACGGTCTTCACCTTCCGGGGCAGCCGCAGCGCCACGGTGATGTCGCGCAGCGGCACGAGGTCCTCGATCAGCTCGATGGGCTGGCCGTTGAACTTGCCGCGCGTGCTGGTCGGCGCGTACAGCAGGTGCGTCACGTAGCGACGCTCCCGCGGCTGCTCCATGACGGAGATGCGCGCGCCCTTGGGCAGGTTGGTCTCGACCGGGAGCTTGCCGCCCAGCAGCCGGCGCAGCGCCGCCTCGAAGAAGTCGCGGTACAGCGGCTGGCCGTACGTTCGGTACCGCGTGAAGATGTCGTGCGCGAAGTAGGCGATCTGCTTTCCGATGACCGCCGCGGGCGTCGCGGCCCCCGGCGCGTCGGGCGCATGCTGGTGCGAGCAGTAGTGCTCCCAGGTGCGGTTGAAATACGACTCGCGCCGGTTCGCCAGGACCTTCGCCCGCGTGGGCTTGATCTCGAACGCCCCGCCCGGAATCACGATCGCCGACTTCACCGCCACCTCGGGCGTGAGCGGCGTGGCCAGGAGGTAGTCCATCTCGCCCTTCGAGCGGCCGAGCAGCCGCGCGCCGGGATCAATGGCAAAGGCCGTGTGGGCCTCGTTGAGCAGCGCCGAGCCCGCGCCGATGATGCGGCCGCCGCGCGCGAGGAGCTTTTTGGCTTTCGCGACATTGGCGGCGTTCATCACGAAGGTGTCGGGCAGCACCACCAGGTCGAACGCGCTCCAGTCCGCGTGCATGTCGAGCACCACAAACGGCTGGTGCAGCTCGAGCAGCATGCGGCCCGTGCCCTCATCGGCGACGGCCGACGCCGCCTGGCCGCCGCGCCAGCGCTCCTGGTTGATCTCGCAGCTCACGAGCGCGATCCGCGCCACCGGCTTCACGTGGTCGCACCACGGCTCCTTGCGCTCGATCTCGGCGTACGCCGAGCCGATGAGCCGGTAGGTGTCCAGGTTCATCTCCCCGTTCGGATGCAGCTGGTCGCCCACGCTGCACTTCGCGCCATAGGCCACCATCGCGCCGCACTCATACTGGAGCGCCGCGGGACGCTTGAAGCCGCCGAACTCGCCCCACGTGTTGTGGAACTTGCCGGTCATCCCGAGGAAGTCCCACTTCTGGGTGAGGACATACCGCGCCGACATCGGAAAATGGTCGTAGCCCCAGCCGCCGGTGGGCAGCGACTCGAGCTCGAGGTGGGTGTTGTGCGCGAGCGCCTTCCGCGCCCCGAGCGAGATGTGGCCGGAGTTGTGGAAGACCGGCGTGTCCTTGCGCACCGACTGCGCCGCGGCGGTGGAGGCCTTGAAGTAGCGGTAGAGCACCTGCTCGGCGTAGGTCTGCACCTCCGCGTCGTTCTCGGGGTTCAGGCCGAGCCGTTTCATCTCCTTCAGCGCGTCGTCGCTGTAGTCCCGCTGCGTGCCGATGATGTCGAGGAAGATGCCGTCGTTGTCCGGCCAGCGCTGCACGACCTCCTCGATCTGCGCGCAGAGGTAGTCGAGGTAGGGCGAGTTGAAGCGCAGGATGCGCACGAACCACTCGACCTCGAGCGGCTTGTAGGTCGTGCCGTCCTTCTTCTTCACCACCCACGTCGGGTTCGCGAACGCCGCGAGCTCGTCGAGACCCGCGCTGAGATAGATCGGGCAGCGCACGCCGATCTCACGGCACGCGTCGATCTGCCGCGCCAGCAGGTCAAACTTCAGGTGCGGGTGCTGCTGGCCGACCTTGGTCGGGTGATAGCTGTACCCATGGTGGCACTTGGAGAACACCGTGATCGAGTTCACGTGTCCGACCTTGAGGGCCTCCTGGAACTGGCGCTTGTTGAACTTCGCCCCGATGTCGCGGATGAGACCGCTCGTGTGAAAATCGAGGTGAACCTGGCGAAAACGCAGGTGGTGCATGGGGAAATTGCGCGGGGAGTTTAGGCCGCATAAGCAGCCCAAGGCTTTGGATAAGTGGCACTTTTCTGCACAGGGCGAGGCAAATTTGGCTCGCGGCCATACGGGGGCGCCGGCACAAGTTGAGCCCCTACAATCCCCCTACCCACAATGAAACTCCGCCGTCTCTACCTCATGGGTGCCGCCCTGCTGGCGACTTCCGTACTCCCGTCGCTGCGCGCGAGCGAAGCCGACATCAAGATCCCCGATCTCACCCACGTCCACTTTGATGGCCTGGGCGGGCTGAGCGGCGTGACCCTGATGTACCTGGGCATCCTGATCTGCGCGATCGGCGCGGTCTTCGGCATCGTCCAGTACACGCAGACGAAGGCGCTGCAGGTGCACTCCTCGATGGCCAGCGTCTCCCACATGATCTGGGAGACCTGCAAGACCTACCTGTTCACGCAGGGCAAGTTCCTCGCGATCCTCTGGGTGCTGATCGGCGCCTGCATGGTCTACTACTTCGGCTTCCTCGGCGGCAATTCCGCGCTCCACGTCGCGGTGATCCTGCTGGCCTCCATCCTCGGCATCCTCGGCTCGTACGGCGTCGCCTGGTTCGGCATCCGCATCAACACCGTCGCCAACTCCCGCGCCGCGTTCTCCGCGCTCAAGGGCAACCCGCTCAACACGCTCTTCATCCCGCTGCGCTCCGGCATGAGCGTCGGCCTCCTGCTGGTCTGCGTGGAGCTGTTCTTCATGATCTGCATCCTGGTGTTCCTGCCCCGGGAACTGGTCGGCCCCTGCTTTATCGGCTTCGCCATCGGCGAGTCCCTCGGCGCCTCGGTCCTCCGCATCTGCGGCGGCATCTTCACCAAGATCGCCGACATCGGCTCCGACCTGATGAAGATCGTGTTCAAGCTGCCCGAGGACGACCCCAAGAACCCGGGCGTCATCGCGGACTGCACCGGTGACAACGCCGGCGACTCCGTCGGGCCGACCGCCGACGGCTTCGAGACCTATGGCGTGACCGGCGTCGCGCTGATCGCCTTCCTCGCCCTCGCCCTCGCCGAGAGCCACGAGCTCTGCGCCATGCTCATCGTCTGGCTCTTCACGATGCGCGCGCTGATGATCGTCACCTCGCTCGCCTCCTACTTCATCAACGAGATCATCTCCAAGGCGAAGTATGGCAGCCTGAAGGACTTTGATTTCGAGGCTCCGCTGACGCACCTCGTCTGGATCACGTCGGTCGTGTCCATCGGCGTCACCTTCCTCGCCTCGTACTTCCTGCTCGCCCACCAGGCCGGCATCAACCCGTCCCTGTGGTGGGTCCTCTCGGTCATCATCAGCTGCGGCACCGTCGCCGGCGCGCTGATCCCGGAGTTCACCAAGATCTTCGTGAGCACGAACTCCCGCCACGTGAAGGAAGTCACGAACTGCTCCCGCCACGGCGGCGCCTCGCTGAACATCCTGTCGGGCCTGGTCGCGGGCAACTTCTCCGCGTTCTGGATGGGCCTGGTCATCATGCTCCTGATGGCCGCGTCCTACTACTTCTCGCAGAACCCCGCCCTGCTCTCCCTCATGCCGGCCAAGTTCCTGTTCGCCGCGCCGATCTTCGCGTTCGGCCTCGTGGCCTTCGGCTTCCTTGGCATGGGCCCGGTGACCATCGCGGTCGACAGCTACGGCCCGGTCACCGACAACGCGCAGTCCGTCTATGAGCTCTCCCAGATCGAGGGCCGCTCCGGCATCGCCGCCGAGATCGAGCAGGACTTCGGCTTCAAGCCCGACTTCGAGAACGCCAAGTACCAGCTCGAGAAGGGCGACGGCGCCGGCAACACCTTCAAGGCCACCGCCAAGCCCGTGCTCATCGGCACCGCGGTCGTCGGCGCCACGACCATGGTGTTCGGCATCATCATGCTCCTGCAGAAGATGTTTGAGATCCAGGTCGCGTCCGGCGTCGCCGGCCCGTTCAAGGAGGTCGTCGCCGCCCTCTCCATCGTGCAGCCCGAGATCATCCTCGGCCTCATCATGGGCGGCGCGGTGATCTACTGGTTCACGGGCGCCTCCTGCCAGGCGGTCGTCACCGGCGCCTACAGCGCGGTCGTCTACATCAAGGAGCACATGAAGCTCGACGCGAAGACCGCCTCCGAGAAGGACTCGAAGGAAGTCGTCCGCATCTGCACGGTTTACGCGCAGAAGGGCATGTGGAACATCTTCATCGTGGTGTTCTGCTTCGCCCTCGCGCTGCCGTTCTTCAACGCGTACTTCTTCATCGGCTACCTGATCGGCATCGCGTTCTTCGGCCTCTTCCAGGCCATCTTCATGGCCAACGCCGGCGGCGCCTGGGACAACGCCAAGAAGATCGTCGAGGTCGAGCTCCGCCAGAAGGGCACCGAGCTCCACGCCGCCACCGTCGTCGGCGACACCGTGGGCGACCCGTTCAAGGACACCTCCTCCGTGGCCATGAATCCGGTCATCAAGTTCACCACGCTCTTCGGCCTCCTCGCCGTCGAGATCGCCGTGACGATGACCAACCAGAACCTCAAGACCGGCATCGGCCTGTTCTTCTTCGCCGTCGCCCTCGTCTTCGTGTACCGCAGCTTCTACAGCATGCGCATCCCGGACGAGGCGGCCAACAAGGCCTGATCGCGGTCAGCCTGCAACCAGTCATCGAGCGGGTCCCCCGGGACCCGCTCTTTTTTTGCCCGCGCGGTCAGCCGCGCGCCGCCGGCAGGCTGTCCGGCACCGCGGCCTCCGGCCAGCTCTCGCGGACATACCGCTGGCACTCCAGGAGCAGCGTGCGCAGCAGCGGCGACGGCTGGCCGGGCCAGAGCGCGGCCAGCTCGACCGGCGCAAAGCCCTCCAGCGGGAGCATGCGGACCTGCGGACCCTTGACGAGGTGGGGCACGGCGATGCTCGCGCCCACGCCGTCGCCGTTCGCGACGTACCGCGTGATCAGCTCCATCGAGCTCGCCTCGATCGCCACCGGCCAGGTCACCCCATGGCGCTTCAGGCCCTTCTGCAGGTGCAGGCTGATGCTTTCCGTCGCCGGCAGGCTGATCAGCGGCAGCTTCGGATTCCCGTCGCGCCACAGGTCGGCGGCGCTGGCCGCCTTCACCTTCCGGTGC
>Ga0265327_10002091_pt1 | contig 22227 bp, 18 predicted proteins | sample 41621metaG_FD_202089 | JGI IMG/M metagenome (GOLD analysis project Ga0265327, IMG submission 202089) | Rhizosphere microbial communities from Carex aquatilis grown in University of Washington, Seatle, WA, United States - 4-16-21 metaG | ecosystem: Host-associated > Plants > Roots > Rhizosphere...
GCCCTGCCCCACAATTTTGCCTTCCGAGATCACATAAATATAATCGGCTATCGCCGCGGTTTCATGCACATCATGAGAGACAACGATGCTGGTTAAACCCAGGATGGTATTCAACGATTTGATAAGATGAACCAAAGCTCCCTTGGAAATAGGGTCCTGACCGGTAAAAGGCTCATCGTACATAATCATCATCGGATCCAGCGCAATCGCCCTGGCTAAGGCGATACGCCGCGCCATGCCGCCGGAAAGCTCGTTAGGCATCAAGTTGCGCGCGCCTCTTAAACCGACCGCCTGCAATTTCATCAGTACCAGCGTCCGGATCATGGATTCGGGCAGATGCGTATGCTCACGCAACGGAAACGCGACATTATCGAAAACGTTCATGTCCGTTAATAAAGCGCCGCTTTGGAACAACATGCCCATACGCTTACGCAGATTGTACAGTTCCGTTCGGCGTAAGCGGTGGACATTATTGCCGTCAACGATAATGGAACCGTGCTTCGGAAACAACTGGCCGCCGATCAGTTTTAACAGCGTGGTTTTGCCCGTGCCGCTAGGTCCCATAATCGCGGTCACTTTGCCGCGCTCGAATTCCAGAGAAATATCGTCAAATATTTTCTTGTCGCCGCGAGAGAACGACAAATTTTGGACTGAAACCAAGCTGTTGGGTGGGGAAACGCGATTATCCATGCGTAGAGAGTCAAGTGTGCAATTTAAACGGACTATTTTCTATGACTAGTCCCTGTTAAGTCAATCTATTGTGCGGCCGGTTTAAAGAGCAATCGTTTGCTAAGGTTGAATTTGCTTAGGGCCTATGCCTATCGATTTATGCAGGAAAGAATTGTCCGGAGCTCTCGTTCCTAATTCAGATACGCGTTTAACACCTTATTAAATAAAATCGGATCTGCACATGGCCCAACTATTTCACACTCATTCCTAACAATCGGCGGCAAACCAAATGCCATAGATTTTGCGCATTCCGAACCGCTCATCCTTCTAAGCTATACGCTTTTTTGATTGACGAAGGTTAAAAAGCACTTAATATACCGAATGTAATTATTTTAGCGGCTAATCAAAGTCCACATTCAGGCTATGCAATGATACATCGCGCTTTGCTTAACGATCCGAGCGACAGCGCTGCCTACAGCTATTTTTTTGACCTTTATTACCTTGTCCTGTCGGGCAAGAGTGAGACCTTATGATGACCACCGTCCGTGACCGTTTCATCCTCTTCGCCATAATCAGCTACACGACATTGGGCTTAGCGTGGATTCTCTTGTCGGACCAATTGCTGCGGGTTTTCGTCGACATCGGCGCCATGGTCTGGCTATCGACCGCCAAAGGCGTGTTTTTCGTCATCGCCACCGCCGCACTATTCTTTATCGCACTACGCGCAGTGCCTCCGGCTAACGCAACCGGCAAAGAAACGGCGCTGGAAGCGCTGGCGGCCGGAATTACGCTGGGAAAGCATTCGCGCCCACCGATGTATCTGTTCGCTATAGTAATAACACTGGCTATGTTGCTGGTGCGAAACAGCATCGCGGTTCAATTCGATAACCGGCTCATGCTGATCCTGTTTATGTTCCCTATTATCCTCAGCGCGCTGCTCGGCGGCATCGGCCCCGGCCTGATGTCGACGGCAATCGCCGCGCTGGGTGTGGATTATCTGGTTATTCCGCCCGTGCACAGTTTCCGCATAAACGCCAGTAATGACCAGATCCAATGGTGCTTTCTGATCGTCAACGGCGTTGCGGTCAGTCTGCTCAGCGAAATCATGTTGAAATCGTTGGCAACCGCGCAAATTAATCGCCGCCTGCTTGATACCGTGATTTCAGGCACATCGGATGCGATTTTCATTAAAGACGACCAAGGCCGATACCTGTTGATTAATGAGGCTGCAGCAGAGTTCGTCGGCAAAACACCCGATGAAATTATCGATCATGACGACAGCTTTCTCTTCCCTGAAATATCGGCGCGGGAAGTGATGGCGAATGATCAAGCCATCATGTCTTCCGGCCGCACCTGCACCCATGAGGAGCAGATCACTCCCTTTAGCGGTAATACGCGGACCTTTCTGGTCACCAAAGGACCTGTGCTTGATCAGAACGGCAGGGTCATAGGTTTGTTCGGGGTCGCTCACGATATCACCGAGCGGATGCAGGCCGAAGAGCGTCTTCGGGTCAGTGAAGAACGCCTGCGCTTGGCTCTTGATGCCAGTCGAGACGGACTCTGGGACTGGGATTTACGTAACGGCGAAGTTTATCGGTCGTTACGCTACTACGAATTGACGGGTCGCCAAGCCAATCAGGACATTTCCGGTTTCGAATTTTTCAAAACAACCGTGCATCCTGATGACCTGCCTCGCGTACTGCAAACAATTGAGGAGCATAAACAAGGCAAAACCCCGGCTATTGAATTCGAATACCGCTTGCTTACCCGCTCCGAAGAAATAAAGTGGATGAGTGTAAGAGGCCTGGCGGTTGAACGCAATGCCGAAGGGGCGGCGCTCAGGATCGTCGGCACCCTCGCCGATATTACCGAACGTAAGCAGGCCGAGGCCGAACTGCGCATTGCCGCGGTAGCTTTCGAGTCAAGCGAAAGCATGATGATCACGGATGCTAACGGCGTTATTCTTCGGGTCAATAAGGCATTTATCGAAACCACCGGCTATAGCGCGGAAGAAGTGATCGGTCTTACCCCGCGCATTCTACAGTCGGACCTTCATCAAGCCGCCTTTTATGACGAGATGTGGCAAGCCATTAATCGCACCGGTTTGTGGCAAGGCGAAGTGTGGGATCGGCGTAAAGATGGTCAAATCTATCCAAAGTTCCTCACTATCGTAGCGGTTAAAGGACATGACGGCGCTGTTACCCATTATATCGGCACCCACATCGACATCAGCCAAATCAAGGCGGCAGCCGATGAAATAGAACGACTGGCTTTTTACGACCCGCTAACCAACCTTCCTAATCGACGGCTGCTTCAGGACCGGCTAAAACCGGCACTGGCTTCGAGTCATCGTAGCGGCCGTTTAGGCGCATTACTGTTTATCGACTTGGATAATTTCAAAACCCTCAATGACACCCTGGGCCACGATAAAGGCGACTTGTTATTGCAACAAGTGGCTCATCGCTTAAGCCACTGCGTGCGTGAAGGCGACACCGTGGCTCGACTGGGCGGCGATGAATTCGTGGTGGTCTTGGAAGACTTGAGCGAACAGAGCTTTGACGCGGCAACTCAGGCCGAAACCATCGGCAAGAAAATTCAGACCGAACTGAGCCAACCGTATTTGTTGGCTGCGCAGGATTACCACAGCACCCCGAGCATCGGCGCGACCTTGTTCAACGGCCATCGGCAAAGCATAGAAGAATTGTTAAAGCAGGCCGACATTGCCATGTATCAAGCCAAAAACGCAGGCCGCAACGCTTTACGCTTCTTCGACCCGCACATGCAGGCCAGCATTACCGCGCGAGTCACCCTGGAAGCCGACTTACGCTTAGCCCTGGCAAAAAACCAGTTTGAGCTTTATTACCAAGCGCAGATTTACCATAACGGCCACATCATCGGCGCGGAAGTCTTGATCCGTTGGCATCATCCCAAACGAGGCCTGGTACCACCGACCGATTTTATCCCGCTTACAGAAGAAACCGGGTTGATTTTGCCGATTGGGCTCTGGGTCCTGCAAACGGCTTGCGCTCAAATTAAACGCTGGGAAAGTAACGCACTGACCCGGCATTTACAACTGGCCGTCAATGTCAGCGCCCATCAATTTCGTCAGGCCGATTTTGTCGAACAAGTGTCTGAGGTCATACGTCATAACGCCATTCACCCGCACCGGCTCAAATTGGAGCTTACCGAAACCTTGGTGCTTGACGACATTGACGACACCGTGACCAAAATGCATAGACTTCGAGACATCGGCGTATGTTTTTCGATGGATGACTTCGGCACCGGCTATTCCTCGCTATCCAGCCTGAAAAAACTGCCTCTGGACCAGCTCAAGATCGACCAAAGCTTTGTCCGCGATATATCCACCGATCCGGATGACGCCATTATCGTGCAAACCATTATTGCGATGGCTAAAAACCTGGGCATGGAAGTGATAGCCGAAGGCGTCGAAACCGAAGCGCAACGCGCATTCCTTGAGCAGAATCACTGCTTGCTGTATCAGGGTTATCTGTTCAGTAAACCTGTACCACTGGAACAGTTCGAGCAATTGCTAAAACAGCGCCAGGCCTCGATTTGATGGGCAGATTCCGCGCTGTGTAAGCCATACCTTACATAACCTTAACCTCTAGTCCAGCCGGCCGACAAACCGCCGATTCTTCGCTAAAGAAACAATGGTTTTATCCCTCAAAAGTCCGGCGTTTGTTTTAAAATACAGCCAACACTTTGGAGAACGCCATGAGCCTCGCACAACCGACATTAGAGGATATTTGGAAACTCTTTCAAGAGACCGATAGAAAATTTCAAGAAACGGATAGAAGATTTCAAGAAACCGATAAAAAATTTCAGGAAACCGACAAGAAGTTTCAGGCAACCGACAGAAAAATCAAACAAGTGACCGAAAATATTGGCCGCTTGAGCAATAAACTCGGCGACTTTGTTGAAGAAATGGTGCATCCGGCCGCCGTGCGCTTGTTTCAAGAGCGCGGAATTGACGTCCATGAAGTACATCGGAACATCAGCTCCAGGCGCCATGGCGAAGGCATTGAAGTGGATTTATTGGTCGTTAATGACACCGATATAATCGCTATCGAATGCAAAAGCACACTCAGCATTGATGATGTCAATGACCACTTGGAACGCTTGGAAAAACTAAAACGTTTATTGCCCGCTTACAGCAACAAACAAGTCATGGGCGCGGTAACAGGCATGGTCATTCCTGAAAACGTCGCTCAATATGCCTACCGGCAAGGCTTATATGTGATAGGGCAAACGGGAGATCGGCTAGTAGTGCGTAACGATTTAAAATTCAACGCTAGACGCTGGTAGTCAAGGCAAACTGCATTTTTTCATAACGAGGAGTCGGCGGCTTTTATCCTAAAAAGCGACTGCTTATTAACATACCGGGAACACTATTGGAGATCGACCATGAGCCTCGCACAACCGACATTAGATGATATTTGGAAGCTGTTTCAAGAAACCGATAGGAAGTTTCAGGAAACTCGCGAAGAAATACGGGAAATGTTTCAGGAAACCAATAAAAGATTTCAAGCAACCGATGAGAAATTTCAAGCGACTGACGAAAAATTTCAAGCAACCGACAAAAGAATAAAGGAAGTCACCGAAAATATTGGCCGCTTGGGCAACAAGCTCGGCGATTTTGTTGAAGAAATGGTACGGCCGGCGGCTGTACGCTTGTTTCGGGAGCTAGGCATTGAGGTTCATGAAGTCTATCAAAACGTATCGGCCACGCGCAACAATGAAGGCATTGAAATCGATTTATTAGTCGTGAATGAAAACCACGTCATTGCGATTGAATGTAAAAGCACTTTGGGCATCGATGATGTGAACGACCATCTGCAACGCTTGGAAAAATTAAAACGCTTGCTACCCGCTTACGCCACTAAACAGCTGATGGGCGCGGTAGCGGCGATGGTTGTTCCCGAGAATGTCGCAAATTACGCTTATCGCCATGGATTGTATGTCATCGGGCAAACGGGAGATCAATTAGTGCTGCGTAATGATTTAAAATTTAAAGCTAAAATATGGTAGCCACAAGCTGACTTTTGCCGTGAACAAGCGTCGATTTACTTGCCCACTGTTTTCACACGGTCATCCGATCTTAAATATCCCTATAAGAATCAAATATGTATAAGATCAACATAGCCCATCAGGCGTATAACTTCAAAACCCTGCGCAACTTAATGGCTAAAGCTACACCGGCCCGTTCAGGCGATTACCTGGCCGGCATCGGTGCAATCAATAACCTTGAGCGAGTCGCGGCGCAATGGCTGTTGGCCGACGTGCCGCTCAAACAATTTCTTAATGAAGCACTGGTGCCCTATGAACAGGATGAAGTCACCCGCTTGATCATTGACGAACATGACAGTGTCGCTTTTGCCGCCGTCAGCCATCTAACGGTCGGCGATTTTCGCGACTGGTTACTGTCCGAGCAGGCGACAACAGACACACTAAGTGCTGTAGCGCCGGGCTTGACGCCGGAAATGGCGGCCGCCGTAGCCAAAATCATGCGCATTCAGGATTTGATTCTGGTCGCTAAAAAATGCCGTGTTATTACCCGCTTTCGCAACACCATCGGCCTGGAAAACCGCTTGTCCACACGCCTGCAACCGAACCATCCTACCGACGATCCGGCCGGCGTCGCCGCCAGTTTACTGGACGGCTTACTGTACGGTTGCGGCGATGCCGTTATCGGCATTAATCCCGCTTCGGACAATCTCGAAGCCACCTTGCGTTTGTTACACATGCTGCATGATGTGATCGAACGTTACCGAATACCGACGCAATCTTGTGTGCTGGCGCATGTGACCACGACCTTGAAAGCCATCGCACAAGGCGCACCCGTTGACTTGGTGTTTCAATCCATTGCCGGGACGCAAAAAGCGAACGATAGCTTCGGCATCAACCTGGATTTATTGCAAGAAGCTCAGCTGGCCGCCCTGGAACTCGGACGCGGTACGCTGGGCGATAACTGCATGTATTTCGAAACCGGTCAAGGCAGTGCGTTGTCCGCCAACGCCCATCAAGGACTCGACCAGCAAACCTGCGAAGCCAGGGCTTATGCGGTCGCACGTAAGTTTAAACCGCTTCTGGTCAATACCGTGGTCGGTTTTATCGGCCCGGAATACCTTTACGACGGCAAACAGATTATCCGCGCCGGCCTGGAAGATCATTTTTGCGGTAAATTATTGGGCCTGCCGATGGGCTGCGATGTTTGTTATACCAACCACGCCGAAGCCGATCAGGACGATATGGATATGCTGCTGACCCAGTTCGCTGTCGCCGGAGGCACCTTTATTATGGGCGTTCCCGGCGCCGATGACGTGATGCTCAATTATCAATCCACCTCTTTCCACGATGCGCTTTATCTGCGTCAGGCCTTAGGATTGCGCCCCGCGCCCGAGTTTGAGCAATGGCTGCAACAACACGGCATTTTTAATGCCGCCAATCAATTGCAACCACGCGCCCATGTCCCCGCATTATTTAAACCGTCTTTACAAAATATAGGTGAATAAGGCGATGAGCGATTTCAAGAAACCGATAAGTGCCCAAGACCCCTGGCTCAGCCTGAAGCAATTCACTTCAGCGCGCATCGCTTTAGGACGAGCGGGAATGAGCCTGCCGACCCGAGCCTGTCTTGATTTCCAGTTAGCGCATGCATTGGCTCGCGATGCGGTCAACATCCCGCTGGATTTTTCCGGGCTCGAACAGCGTTTAAACGCTCAAGGCCATCAAACGCTGAGCCTGCAAACCCAGGCGGAAAATCAGTCGTTGTATTTGCAGCGCCCTGATCAGGGACGCTTATTAAGCGCGTCGGCCGCAAGCTGTTTGCAACGCAACACCACGCCTATCCCATTGGATGCTGTTGTCGTGGTTGCCGACGGTTTATCATCAACAGCCATTGAGCATCATGCCGAGGCGTTTTTGAATTTATTAGTCCCCGAACTGCACCAAAAGAACTACCGACTGCCGCCTGTGTGTCTTGTTAAGCACGGACGCGTAGCGATTGGCGATGCTATTGCGGAACACTACGCGGCCCGGCTGTGTATCGTATTGATCGGTGAAAGACCCGGCTTAAGCTCGCCCGACAGCATGGGCATTTACTTCACTTATCAGGCCAAATCGGGCATCAGCACCGACGCCGACCGCAATTGCATTTCCAATATCCATAACAACGGACTGAGCTATAAACAGGCCTTAAAGAAGTTACTGTTTTTAGTGAATGAGGCTGAAAAGTTACAGCTTTCGGGTGTTAGTTTAAAAGATGAAACTTCGGATACTGAAGCGGATCATCAGTTGAAACAGGCTAATTTTTTATTGGCTTAATCCTGCACGACGGCCGCTTTCATTTGAAAGCGGCACAGGATCGACGGATGTGATTAAAAGTGTGAGCGATCCACAGCTTTCAACTGACGCCATTGAATAGCTGTGATAATTGATCCGTTGTTTTACACTCCTTCCATTACTGAATTATCCGTTCTATCTGTGTCGCCTAGAGGCGCCTACTTTTGGCATCCGTGTTCCATTAATCATTTTTAACATACGCTGAGTAGTTACTATTCATCAGGAAAGATGTCCTTCGTATTTTCATGCTGAAGTTTTTCAGCACCTTCTTGAGATTTAACCGGCTATCAATAAAAAATCACCTAAGCATTTTGGCTTATTGAAACCTCATCAAATAAACCTAGAATGTCCGTTGTTGTCCTCCATTCGCCGATAGCCAATTTTTTACTTCTGTATAGCCCTGATTTTACATACAATCAGCCCTTAACTAACTTAATCCAAAAGGTGACTTCATGAAATATTTATATCAATCAGCCGCTGCTTTATTACTGTTACTGCCTATCAGCATGACCGGTTCCGCCGCCGAACCGCAAACTCCCGCCCAACCGGCCAAAGAAATGGGCTCGCATCAAGGCATGGGCGGCATGGGCATGGGCATGATGGGCGGCATGAGCGAAGAACAACAAACCGAGCATATGCGTTCCATGCAGGAACATATGCTGACCATGCATGATCTTTCAAACCAGATTTTGGCTGAAAAAGATCCCGCTAAAAAAGAAGCCTTAAAAAAACAGCAATTGGATCTTATGAAGAGCTACCACGCGCAAATGATGGGGCATCGCCAACAAATGATGCAGGAACATAAAAAATAACTGAATAGGTAAAAAACAGAACGCAGGTGGTGCAGACGATTATGATAAACACGGCTAATAATCTTAAAACGGCGTTAACCGGATTATTCCGGAATAGCTCAAAAAATCTTATTCAATCATAATCATCTGCGTTCCATTGTTTATATTCGCTTTTCACTCAAAGAGGCCGTAACGGCGGCCGCCTTCAAGCCATCGGATATCGACGTGGCGGTTCTTTGACACGGCAATTCAATATAGCGGTACGAAATCATCGCAAACACAAAAACAAGGGCAATGTACGCAAAAGTTACCCAGCCTAGATAATTCCCGGTCACCAACTCCTGCCACAAATACACCGTATAAGATATCTTCCCTAAAAAACAAACCTGCTTGTTGTTAAAAATAAGCGCAATCGATTTAACCCGTGTAGGCGTCCCCAATACCATCAGCAGGATCAGCAACGGATAACAGACCGCCTTAACCTGTTTTTCGATGCCAACCGGCAAGTAGCCTATGCCCATCAGCAATAACGCGATAACGCTTAACCAAACGGCAATAGGCATCCGGCGAATCCGGTTCATGATATGTTCGGGCAATAGTGCGGAGCAGCAACCGGTCAGCAAAAAAATAAAATACATCAGATACTCGCCAAAAAACAGCTGCCCTGTTCTGTTCAATAACACGGAAGCGATGCTCAAGCCGCCTATGGCCAAACCAAAACGCACACTGTTATTGATTAGCGGAACGGCTAGGATCAATAACGGAAAAAGCAGGTAAAACTGTTCTTCATAAGCCAAAGTCCAAGTATGCCCTGCGAACCAGGAACAGCCCTCCGGAAACGGCATATTGCATAAAAACGCAACCGAGGTGAGCGCTTGCTGCGGCGAGATTTGGATAATGCCCTTTGCATCAAGCAACAAAAGACCGGATAAATACAGCCACAGCGGCGGAATGATCCGGTAAAACCGTCTGACATAAAATGCGGACAAACAAATCCTGCCGCTTCGTTTTTTTTCCGCAACCAGGCCGGAACAAATCACGAAACCACTGATCACAAAAAAAACCAAAACGCCCAGCTCGCCAAGACGATCCAGCGGATCTAAATAAGGCGTTAGCAGCGGTACTTTTAAGCCGCTATAAACAAAAATATGCGATTGGATGACCATGACAACGGCCAGAAACCGCCAAGCGTCGATATAATCGATTCTTGCCGGGACAACGTCTTGAACGGTGTTACTCAATGTGACTTATCCTGAGTTTAAAAATGGCGAGGGTTTTGAAGCGGGGCTATTTTCTTCGTCCGTACTTGGAAAAAATAGCCTTGACCGGATTAGCTATTTTAAACGGCTCTTTATTTAGCAATGCATTATCTTCTTCATATTTGATCTTTGCCAACAGCTCGGCCTGCTCTTGTTGCTGAGAAGCCAGCGTGGTTTGAATGACAGTTTTGTACGTATCGGAAATATCCAGCCTAATCAGCCGATTATCCCGACGCATCAGATAGCTGATCAAGGCGTCCAGCACATCGTCATCAAGTTGTTCGGGCGCAAAACTTTTGGAGAAAAACTCAAGATTTTCATGATTATTAATCGTTACTTTCAGCTGGGAAAGTTGATAGTCGACTTCGATTTTAAAACTGACCGGGATTTTTCGCTGGATAGTAAAAGCGGCGCTGTCAATACCGCAGACCGCACTTTGATTTTTCCAGGTAAAAGCCAACCTTCTGCCATGAAGAAAAGCGACCTCCGCTTCAATCAGCCGTTTGGATTGCAAGACATAACTAAATTCGCCTGTAGCCTCGCAGAAAAAATTCACGTTGATTTGCATCAGCCGGTTATAGTCGGCCAAGCCGCTATAACCGTCGGTATTGATTTTATAGTTAAGCTGGGATAGCTCGCCGAATTGCGGATACCGGGTGCTATAGCCGTTTATCAGGATGGGCTCTTCAAGAAAATTAAGATGCTTGACGGTCTCATTCAGGCAGTCGTAAAAATATTGCATTTTCGGCAACAGCGCTGATTGATAAACCGTCTCCAACTGCTGGCGGCCGGATTCTTGATGAAGTTGTTCGGCTTTTTTCCGCTCCGCCTTTTGCCGTAGCTCATCCAGTATGCTCATAGTGCAGCCCTTGCAAATCGATTAACCGGCTAAATAATACAAACCACTGCTTAAGCAGATTAATGAGAATACATAGTGGGTGCGTTTGCCTGCGCTTAATCCCAGTACGCAACCGGTCAGGCAAATAACTAAACTCATCAGCATTAACGACGAGAAATACAGCGCGGCGCCGGCATCGGCCGGGATTTCCGCAGCATGAGCATAACCATGAAACACGGCAAAAAACGATGCGCCCAAAAACAGCATGAGCGAGCGTTGTTTGGGGCTGACGCTGACCAATAAACCCAACGCCACTAATGATAAAGCGATGAACGATTCAACCAACGGTATTTGCACCGCATAAGCACTCAGCGCAGCGCCGGCCGCCATCAATGCCAAGAACGCAGCCGGAAATATCCACAAAGCTTTACCGCCCTGCTTGGCTGCAATCAAACCGACCGCCATTAATACCAGTAAATGGTCGATGCCGGTTAAAGGATGCAACAAGCCGCTGACCAAACTGTGCTCGATATGCCCGCCGGTGTGAGCGTAAAGTGATGGCGATACCAGGAATAAAGCCGCAATCAGCTGATTTTTAATACGCATAAATAAATCCTCTTAAAATGATGAGTCGGTAATTAACGTGCAGCAAACTTGCTGTCTATCACGGCTGTGGAAGCAGCCCAGTCTATTAATTGACCTAGGCTCTGTCAACGCTTTATCGACGAATGAAGTGGATTATCGTTACTTGACGCAGGGCGTACCGGGCGCGCCTGCTTGGCTCTCCGGCGCGCCCTACCCTACAGCTTTCACGCAATAGCCTTAAGCGCATTCGCAAGCAGACAGTCAAGCTTGATGCAGGAACTCGGATGGTCGATGCTGTCGGTAGTCCAAATGCTTTTGACTCCGGCTTGAAGGATATGCCGATAAGCATCGTCGCAAAACAGGGCATGAGTGACAACCGCATAAATGTCCCGAGTCCCTGCGGCTTGCAGCAATCCGGCCGCTTTGGCCAAGGTCCTGCCGGTGCTGGCCATATCGTCGATCAGAATAACCGGTTGCTTGCAAAAACCGCGGTCCGGCAAGCGCATTTCAACCTGCCTGTCGCCAAGCCGGTGTTTATCGGCAATCGCGTAATCGAAACCGATGTTGCTTGCGATAGCACTAACCCATTGTTTCGATTCGCTGTCCGGCCCCAACAGTAGCGCATGATTGAATTGTCGTTTCAGAAAAATGCCGATTTCGTTAGCGGCGGTCAGGCTGATCGCGTTTTTGATCGGGATGGCTTGGTTTAATGACGAAATGCGGTGCAAATGCGGGTCTACGGTCAGCACATCGTCAAACAACTCGGCCAGCAATTTGCCGACGATGCGCTGACTGACCGCCTCGCCGGGCTGATTGGCAATATCTTGCCGCATGTAGCTCAAATAAGGCGCGACCAAGGTCAAGCGCTTGGCGCCCAATTCCCGCGCGGTGGTGGCGCACAATAATAATTCGATCAGCTTGTCGTTGGGTTGATTAAGGCTACGGCAAATAACAACGTGTTCAGGCAGCGACGGCGGCAGGCGGATCAAGCTTTCACCGTCAGGAAAATGATGCAGCGCGACCTCGGCCACTGGGGCATCAAGCCGGGCGGCCAAGCCTTGGGCCTGGCTTAAATAGTCGGGAAAAGCGAGTATTATCATAGGCTGGAGATATTTCGAATTAAAAAGCGACCAACGACTTAATGATTTGCTCATCGCTGCCCAAGGTATAGCCGGTATTCTGCATCGCCGATTCCTGAGCAAACCTAAAGTCGGTAGGGAACTCGGCATAAATACAATATAAAGCCTCGCCTTTTTTGACCGGACTGCCCAATTTCTTAAACAAATCCACGCCTGCTTTTTTTACTTTCGGCGCACCGGCAAGCCGGGCTATTTTTGCCATTTGGAAGTTGTCGATACTGGTCACTACGCCATCGCTATCGGCACAAATTTCCTGACACAAACTGCCGGGATGCAAATCAATCGGTTTTGAACCTTGGGCTTGAATCAAGGCATTCATTTTAGCGCCAGCCCGGCCCGATTCGAGTATATCGCGGGCAATCGCGTAGCCTTGTCCGCCGCGCACATCGGGATCGAACTCAATGATCCTGCCGGCCAGTTGCAAGGACTTCTGGCGCAAATCGAACGGCGCATCGGGATCGTTTTGCAGCACCTGCATAATATCACGAGCCTCGAGCACCGGGCCTATGCCCCGCCCTATCGGTTGACGGCCGTCGGTAATCATCACTTCCAGATGAATATTAAGGCGGTCGCCGACAAACTCAAACAATTTGCGCAAGGCCAGCGCCTGATTCATATGCCGCACTTTGGCGGTCGGGCCGACCGGAATGTCGACAATCAAATGGGTGGAACCGGCGGCCAGTTTTTTGGACAGTATCGACGCTACCATTTGTCCTTGCGAGTCAATACCCAGCGGGCGTTCAACCGAAATCAGCATGTCGTCGACCGGCGCAAGTTTGGCCGTACCGCCCCAGGCCAGACAGCCGCGCTCCTGGCGCACGATAGCGTGCAGTTGATCCGGGCTCAGATTAACTTCGGCCAAAACTTCCATGGTGTCGGCCGTCCCCGCCGGTGAGGTAATCGCGCGACTGGATGTTTTCGGTATCAACATGCCGTGCGCGGCAACGATAGGCACCACCAGCATCGACGTGCGATTGCCGGGGACGCCGCCGATGCAATGCTTGTCGGCAACCAGCGCTTCATGCCAATTCATGGTATCGCCGGATTGCAGCATCGCGCGGGTAAGAAAGAACAGTTCGTCGCGGTCAAGATTGTTTTGCCCGGTCGCAACCAGAAAGGCCGCCATCTCCATTTTGGAATAGCGGGCTTCGACAATATCGCTGGTAATGTTGTTAAAGTCATCCTGATCAAGGCGCTCGCCGTTGATTTTACGCCGCACCGCATCCATGGATTTCGGCGCTTCCGCATGATTAACCGTAACCAGACTGCCTTCGGCGACATTAAGCTGCTGGAACGCCTGCTCGGACAGGCCCAATTCCCCGGACAACACGATGGAACTGTCGTCGACCACATTGAGTACCGCAAGCACTTTAGAGCCGTTGGCGCTTACCAGGATTTTAGACAATGCCTGAAAGCCCTCGGCCCGGTATATACCGCACTCGCGATGCATATAAGCGACGTTTTCGTGGTAGGTATCGATAGCGATACGGCGGATTTGCAGGTTGTCGTTGCTCATGGATAAAAAAGGTCGGAAAAAACGTGGGGGGATGATGCGATTTGAACGGGGTATTGTCAACCATGAGTCTTTGCAATTCCCGAGCCTATTTAGCGTGTGGGCTGCCTCTTTGTGAGTTGAGGCAGCCACTATGCGAACAGCGAAGGATAATATCGTAAAAACGGTGTTACGCAATGACTGCAATTAAAGCCTTTTACAGCAACATGTAGTCATTTGCTGAGCGAAGATAAAATTACAGAATGAAGTCGCTTTCGTGTGGCACAAAGCCTGAGAGGGTTATAGCAAAGTCATAACTTAGATTCCCATCTATATCGCCATAAAGCGTACCCGCTGAATAATACAGCTCGCCGCCGTTTCCGCTAAAAGCGTTACCGTTTAGAAACGAAAAGGCTTGATCCCCTGCTTGTTGAGAGTTTGCGTCAATGGCGGACAGATCGATTTTATCGCCCTGCATCAAGTCGGTAATCGTGTCGGAGTAGTAACTTAACTCAGGTAATGAGTTATATTTAAAAACATCATTACCGGCTCCACCCGTCAGAGTATCTGCGCCTCCCCCCCCGACCAAGGTATCAGCGCCATAGCCGCCAACCAGTGTATCGGCACCATATCCGCCGACTAAGGAATCATTACCGCCCCTCCCTTCCAATCTATCATTGCCATTAGTGCCGATTAAGCTGTCGTTTATATTTGTACACTCTAGTGCTATGCCTAACGCAACTTGGAAAATCATCGAACCGGCAGCCGTTTCTTCGATAATCAAATGAGCGGGCAGAGCTAAAACGTAGTCCGCACTCCTATCACCGTCAACATCAATTTGCAGCAGCGTTTTTTTAGGAAAATAATTATCCAAAATCTTCACTTGATTGACCGTGCCATCGAAGTCCATACCCAGCTCTACAAACGTAAGTCCGGTAATCGCACTTAAATCGATTTCATCACCCAAACCTAGGTCGGTAATTTTATCGCCACCTATCTCGGCTAACGAATTGTACTTAAAACTGTCGCCTCCGAAGCCACCAGAACCGCCAGTTAGTATATCCGCGCCTAAACCTCCAACCAATGTATCTCTACCTATACCGCCTACCAAATTATCATTACCTAAGCCCCCGACTAATAAATCATTACCATCGCCTCCGAACAAAGCGTCATTGCCCGCGAAGCCATAGAGAGTATCTCCACCTGTTGTGCCTGTTACAGTATCATTATTTGCCGTACCTGATTTAATGGCCATTTTTGTAACTCCTGAAGATTAATTAATAAAAAGTCATCCATTGCTTAAAGCGGCGCCTTTCCCATAATAAATTGCCGCGGCTATAAAACTTCGGGAAAAATATTCTACATTAAAAATGAGTTGTTTTTGCTCATAACTATTTCTCTTCCTTGAGCGTGAAAAACCGGCAATCGAAGCCCGGCATCAAAATGGCAAGCAATTTATGCGCCTTATTGAGAGAAAAAGCAGGTCATAGCCGTAGTGTTTCGGTAACGTCTAATCAACCCTAACAGCTTAACCACAGCAACAAGATAGGGGTATAGCGAAAACCTATCGCACCATAGAAAGCCGTTATTATACAAATATTTATCCACACTATATGATTGCCGCCGGTTGAGCTGTTGCAATACCGGGGACCGGGCCCTGTTAACCCTTAGCCAACAACATCCATTGCTGGGCTTTGTTGTAAAAATGGTCGATGTCGGTGATGAATTCGCAATTCGACACGGGCGAATGCTGATGCAAATAATCGGCGCCGTTGCCGCCTAGCCAAACAACCGCATCCGCTTTTGCCGTAACGACTTGCAATTGCGCGATGGTGTCCGGTTCCGGCGGCGTTTTTACCAAGCCGATGACGATAATGCCGGGTTGTAAGTGCCGGGCGGCTTCGACAATATCCTTGCCGGGCAAATTCGCACCCAGGAAATAGCAGCGGTATTGCAAGGTAGCCGCCAGTAAGCAGCTTAACAGAATGCCGCATTCATGCGGTTCCCCGCTCGGTGTGGCAAACAACATGACCGAACTATTGGCTGATGCGTTTTGTAGATTATTAACCAGGCTATGTACGATGCGATGAACGCAACAGGTAAACATGTGCTCTTGGGCGATGCTCAATTTTTCCTGATGCCAAAGTTCGCCTACTTTTTTCAGCGCGGGCAATAAAATGTCACGCGCGTATTCCAACGGCTCGCTGGCCACCAGAGCCCGTTTCAACAGTTGTTCGCAGCGGTCGATACGATAATCCATCAGCGCCTCAATAATCCGGTGCAGCAGCGGATGCGACACCTCGCTACCCGAGGCTTGCATGTGCCGTTGCAGCTCGCGCAAAGCATCGCTATTCAAACCGGCGATTTTGCTGATGGTGTGGCCGTTGCGCGTCAATTGGGCCAGCAAGGTCAGTTTTTCCAATTCCTGCTGCGAATACAAACGGCGGCCGTTATCGCTACGTGCAGGACTGATGCCGGCGTAACGGCGTTCCCAAGCCCGTAAAGTTTCGGCGCTCAGTCCGGTTAATGTGGTGATAGCTTTGATTGAATACATTGTTTATGTTTTGTATATAAAATAGTTTGACAAATATTGTACAGTTAGAGTAACTTTAACACCAGACTAAAAACATCAATGGGGTTTAAGCCATGCCGGAAGCCGCACTCACTATCGCCCGTTCCACCGCCAGACTCAGCGAAACAGAGCCCCTGGCGCTGGCCATGAATATGGAGCAGGCCAGACAGGATCTGCTGTTGCTGTTGTTAACGGAAGATGACGCATCGACCGTTTTGCTCAAGCGGTGCCTGTTTCATTTGGAGCAGGATGTGGATAGTTCTGAAATCGTCAGCGACAGAAGCGCCGAGGCGATTATTGTACAAGGGTTTAATTTTGTACAGCCTAACCTTAGTCACTCTGTACACTATTTATTAGAAAATCCCGTGTCCCGGTTTTCGTTATTCAATCTGCACTTTTTGCCCGGTTTTTTAATTGAGGTCGCCGAAACCTATTTGACCACCTGCCATCCTAAATCCATCTTTAGCGACTACCGGCTCAAACTTACCCAAGCCGCGCAAACCTTACAGCGGCTTAGACAGCAAATGATCGCCGCTAATATCGGCTTGGCCGCATTTGTCGCGCATAAGCACAAAACCACCGTGCTGAGTTTTGACGACTTGTTGCAAGAAGGCGTAATCGGCTTGATTAAAGGCGTCGACCGCTTTGATCCCCATCGCGGCTTTCAATTTTCAACCTATGCGCTGCCTTGGATAAAACAGGCTATTTCGCGGCTGATCGTTAAGCAGGAAAAAATCGTGCGCTTGCCGGTCGCTTTGGCCGAAAGAGCGTGTGCGGTGTTTGAAGCCATGCGTAACACTTATCTGCAAACCGAGCGCTGGCCCAGCGTCGAACAATTAAAAACGCTTTGCGATTTAAGCGAAGACGAGATCAAAACCATCAGGAGTTATTACCAAGCCACCCATTCCTTGGATGCGACGGCGGAGACCGAGGAAGACGACGGCCCAACGTTAATGGCCGGCATGAGACAACAGCAATTCGCGCTGCCGCTGGATGAGTTGGTTGAGCGCAATTTAAGCCAGTATCTCGACCACGTTGTGGCGACGCTACCGGCCAAGGAAGCCGCGATTCTGACCATGCGTTTCGGCTTAAAAAATCACACGGAAATGACCTTGCAGGCCATTGCCGATCAACTACAAGTAAGCCGGGAGAGAGTCAGGCAACTACAAAACGAAGCGTTAAAAAAATTAAAAAAACAGTTCGGTTGCGACTTGATGCTGTTCCTTGAACCCAACGACAGCTATTAAAGGTCATATTAACCGGATCGCGCCACAGTCACAGCGGGAGCTATTATGTCATCGGAAAAACACAACACCGGCAAACAAAGCCGGCAGCCGGACTGGAAATTTGAATTTGAAAAACAGTGCAAAACCTTTTGCCGTAAATCGGCCGACTACGTCCTCAACCATAAAAATCAATCTTCCGTATTAACCCTCGGCGGCGTTCTGGGCGGCGCTGTAGTGCTGAGTTGGCTGGCCAGCGGCGTTTATATTGTCGATGAAGGCAATCGCGGCGTGGTCTCCCGTTTCGGCGCCTACAGCGAAACGACCAAGCCCGGACCGCATTGGCATCTGCCCGCGCCGATTGAGAAAGTCGCCATTGTTAATGTCGAGCAGCAGCGTTTTATTGAAGTCGGTTACCGGGACACCGGCCGAGGCAATAAACCGGCTGGCATTGCGCAAGAATCGTTGATGCTGACCACCGATGAAAACATCGTTAACGTGCGTCTGGCCGTGCAATACCAGATTAACAACGCCAAAGATTATCTTTTTAACGTCAAGAACAGCGAAGCCACCCTGAAACAATTGACCGAAAGCGTCGAGCGTGCAGTCATCGGCGCTAACAACATGGATTTTGTGCTGACCGAAGGCCGTAGCGAAATTGTCGCCCAAATCAAACGCGACATTCAGGCCGCGATGGATGACTACAAAGCCGGCATCATCATTGCCAGCGTCAACTTGCAGGACGCCCAGCCGCCGGAAGAAGTGCAAGGCGCTTTCGAAGACGCGATCCGCGCCAGGGAAGACAAGCAGCGTTTAATCAATGAAGCCGAAGCCTACAGTAACGAAATTATCCCCAAAGCGCGCGGCGCCGCCGCCCGTTTATTATTGGAAGCACAGGCCTACGAAGCGGAAAAAACCGCCAAAGCCAAAGGCGAAACCGAACGCTTTGACCAGTTGCTGACCGAATATGAAAAAGCGCCGGCAATTACCCGCAAACGCCTGTATTTGGAAGCCAAGGAAAAGCTGTTCAGCAGCACCCATAAAGTGATTGTCGATGCCGGTCAAAACGCGCCGCAACTGTATATGCCGTTGCCCAATATGCCTTCGCATCCGGCCGCGGAAAGCCGATCGGCGCAAGCCCAAATAACGGCCGAAACCGCCGCCATCGATAACGGTCAAAAAATGGCGGTTAGCGCCTTACGTCCCAGCCGGAGCAAACCATGAGCAGAACACATCTTTTATTTCCGGCCGGTTTAAGTCTATTAATACTGGCCTCTCTATCGACTTTTTATGTCCGGGAACATGAAAAAGCCATCTTGTTTCGTCTCGGTGAAAGGGTCGTTTCAGACTTTAAACCCGGACTCCATGTTATGACCCCCATCATTAATAATGTCAGTACATTTGATGCGCGTGTGCTGACCTTGGATGCTAAATCCGAGCGTTTTCTTACCTCCGAAAAGAAGAATGTGATTGTTGATTCGTTTGCCACGTGGCAAATCGGTGATGTGGGTCTTTTTTACACCACGGTCGGCGGCGATGAATATCAAGCCAATTTACGCCTCGACCAAGTCATGAAGGACGCGATGCGCAGTGAGTTCGGGATTCGCACGATCAAACAGCTGATCTCCGAAGACCGTAGCGAACTGCGCCGCACGTTAATGAACAAGCTGTCGCCGGTAGCCGCGAAATTCGGCATCGAACTGGTCGATATTCGCATCAAGCGTATCGATCTGCCGCAGGAAGTCAGCAATTCGGTTTATCAACGGATGCGCGCCGAACGGGAACGCGTGGCGCGGGAGTTTCGCTCGCAAGGCGCGGAAACCGCCGAGCAAATCAGCGCCGAAGCCGACAAGCAAAAACAGGTGATCCTGGCGAACGCCCGGCGCGATGGAGAAATCATTCGCGGCCGCGGCGACGCCCAAGCCGCCGATATTTATGCCAAAAGCTTCGGTAAAAATGCCGAGTTTTATGCTTTTTACCGCAGTTTGCAGGCTTATCAAACAGCGTTTGAAAAGACCGAAGATACGCTGGTGCTAAAGCCGGACTCCGATTTTTTCAAATATTTCAGCAATGAAAATTGACGCTTAAGCCAAGAGATAAAAACCATGAAAGGATATATTTTACGTATCGTACTATTTATTGCGCTCAGCAGCATCGTCTACGGCCTCTTTAACCAAACCGCACCGGTTTACCAAGAAAACTATGCGCTGGCCTACTCGGATTTTATTGACAGCGTACGCAGCCGCGGCATCTCCGAGGTGATGATCGACGGCGTTAATATAGACGGTCGTCGCACTAACGGCGAACGCTTTAGCACTTACAACCCCAACGATCCGCGCCTGATAGACGAGCTGTTGGAATACGGCGTAAAAATCAAAGTGGAAAAGCCGCAAGTGACTTCAGAGGCGACCCAAATACTGATTTCCTGGACGCCGATGCTGTTGTTGATCGGCCTTGCGGTTTACTTTATGCGCAAGCAAACCGGCGGCTCCGGGCAAATGGGCTTCGGTAAAAGCCGCGCCAAGTTGATGGCCGAAGATCAAATCAAGGTGCGTTTCAGCGATGTCGCCGGGGTTGAAGAAGCCAAACAGGATGTCGTGGAGATGGTGGATTTTCTGAAAGATCCCGGCAAATACGAAGTGCTCGGCGGCAAGATACCGCGCGGGGTGTTAATGGTCGGTCCGCCGGGTACCGGCAAAACCTTGCTGGCCAGAGCCATTGCCGGTGAAGCCGGGGTGCCGTTCTTTTCGATTTCCGGTTCCGATTTCGTCGAAATGTTTGTCGGCGTCGGGGCTTCGCGGGTACGGGATATGTTTGTCGAAGCCAAAAAGCGCGCGCCCTGCATTATATTTATCGACGAAATCGATGCGGTCGGTCGGCATCGCGGCAACGGCGGTATGGGCGGCGGTAACGACGAGCGCGAACAAACCTTAAACCAATTGTTGGTCGAAATGGACGGTTTTAGCGGCAACGAAGGCATTATCGTAATCGCCGCGACCAACCGCGCGGATGTGCTCGATAAAGCCTTATTGAGACCGGGCCGCTTCGACCGTCAGGTGCAGGTCGGCTTGCCCGACATCAAGGGCCGCGAACAAATCCTCAAAGTCCATGCCGACAAAGTGCCGCTGGCCGATGACGTCAACATTAACGATTTGGCGCGCGGTACGCCCGGCTTTTCCGGCGCCGAACTCGCCAACCTGATTAACGAAGGCGCGTTATTTGCGGCCCGCGGTAATCAGCGCGTGGTGACGATGAACGATCTTGATAAGGCCCGCGACAAAATGATCATGGGCGCGGAAAAACGCACGATGGTGATGACCCAAGAAGATTTGTTGATGACCGCTTATCATGAGGCCGGTCATGCGATTGTCGGCCGGATCGTGCCTGACCATGATCCGGTTTATAAGGTCAGCATCATGCCGCGCGGCGGCGCTTTAGGCATCACCATGTTTTTGCCCGAACGCGACCAATACAGCGCCAGCAAGGATAAACTGGACAGCCAAATTTCCAGCCTGTTCGGCGGCAGGGTTGCGGAAGCCTTGATTTACGGCAAAAGCAAAGTCACTACCGGCGCGTCCAATGATATTCAACGCGCGACGCAACTGGCGCGCAACATGGTCACCAAATGGGGCTTGTCGGATCGCCTCGGTCCTATGGATTACGGCGATAACGAGGGCAGCTATATGGGGCCGCAAGCCAAGCCGATGTCGGAAAAAATGGCGCAAGTCATCGACGAGGAGATTCGCCATGTGATCGACATCAATTATCAACGCGCCGAGCACATCCTGAAAGAGCATATCGAGATTCTGCACAACCTGGCGCATGCACTGCTGGCTTGGGAAACTTTGGATAAGCATCAACTCGACGAATTGATGCAAGGCCGGATGATTGCCCCGCCGGAACCGGTTGTCGATGCCGCCGTGCTTAGCGAAATCGAGCTGGACAAATCCGGTGCGCCTAAAAAGCCCGAAGATTCGAAACTCGCGGCGTCTTAAATTAAACCTATTGAGCCAAAGGCTGAGCCTTGGCTAACCTGTCCTCCTCTATATGCCCTTCAACCACTTACTTTGTGAAGGGCATCTTTTTTCTATGGAGATGTTGATGAATACTCAATTTTCTAATTATAAAATCCCATCCTCGCTCAGCCTATTGCTGGCTTTTAATTTTAATATCGCTGTCGTTCTTCTGCTGATTGTCAGCTTTATGTCCGCAGCCGATAGCGCCGTTGTTTTTGACAACAACAACGAACTTTACGGACCCTTAGCCGGTAACCTGCGTTTGATGCTGATTTATTTAA
>Ga0265327_10002092_pt1 | contig 22223 bp, 20 predicted proteins | sample 41621metaG_FD_202089 | JGI IMG/M metagenome (GOLD analysis project Ga0265327, IMG submission 202089) | Rhizosphere microbial communities from Carex aquatilis grown in University of Washington, Seatle, WA, United States - 4-16-21 metaG | ecosystem: Host-associated > Plants > Roots > Rhizosphere...
GATGCCAAGCAGCCCACCAATGATCGCCACACCGATCAGCGCCCCGACGACAACCTTTTCGCCCGCGTCAGCCAGATCATGGCCGATCTGCGGGAGCAGCCCGGGCCCTGGAGACGGCGCCGGAGTGGCCGTCACCGGACTGGTGGGCAGGGGCACACCGGGCATCAGTGTCGGCGGTTGGCTGGGCGTCGGTGTCCCGTGCACTGCCGGGTTCTGCAGCCACGGCGGCAGACCACTGATGAGGGGCGACTCCTTCGGCAGATGCACCTTGATTTCCTTACCACCCGGGGATTGCACGCCGATCGTCTCGCCCCCCGATTCGCTGTCAGGACGAAACGAAATGATGGTGCCGTCATCGAGACGTTCGCGCGGGAAGGGCGCGCTCGACGCGGCAGGCCCCGCAGATCCTCCTTTCAGCCAATCCCAAAATTCCTGAATCTCCTCAGGAGTGTCCAACTGCCGATGGGGCTTGTTGTCTCCGCGCTCCAGCTGACGCAGTGCATCCTGAACTTCTTTATAGGTGCGGGGGGACGGCTTGTTCTTCCACGGCTCATCAGCATCGGGATCAGCCGGCGGCGGCTCTTGTTTGACGACGTGGTTGTCCACGGGCCGCACCGTCGGTTGCCGCGGGGTAGCGGTATCCGTGTCGTGGTTGCCTGAAGGCTTCTCCGGTTGCGTGCTGAACTGGGGACCTTGGGCAGTGATGTCTCGAGCGGCAGCGATGGTGGCTGCGACGGCTTGAGCCCTCGCGGCGGCGATGACCTGGATGGCCTGGGCGCGAGCGGCGACGGCGGCGGGTGCGGTGGTGGCCGATTTCATCAGCAGGTCGATCTGCTGGTGTGCCTGGTGGTCGATGCGATCCAGATCCGCACGCAGTCCGGACAGGATCCGTCCGGACTCCGTTGAAGCACGTGACATCGAAAAGTAGGTGTTGGCGTGGCTGGTAATGGTGGCGGCCAGGGCATGGCTGGACTGGTTGAATGCCTCGACGACCGCTCCCGACTGCTCGGTGGTCACCTGATTGACGGCGCCACGGACCTCGTCGGCGTTACCCAGCAGTTCGACGGCTTTGCCGTGTTGAGCCTGTGCCAAGGTTTGGCAGTGGGACGGGTCGGTCATCGGCCATGAGCCTCCCAAAATGACCGCAGAGAACTGCCGCGACGGCATGCCAGTCACAGCACCCCCCTTTTGACCGACTACCTGCCCTCCAAAGTTCTCCCCCAGGGTATCGGCATTGCCGCAGGTGCCTGGACACCAAGTACCGATTGGGCCGCGGCTTCGACGAACTGTTCTTCGGTCCGGCAATTCGCTGGACGCGAGCATCAGGCCTCCTGAAGCTCTCGCGTGACGCCGGTCAATGCTGGTGCGACAGAACGAGTTTGAGCCGGTGGGTTGGAGGACGAATCCGCGCGGACCGGTGGTGCAGACCGTCAAAGCTGAGACCACACCGCCGTCGGAACCACCACCCGCCCAACCTGCCCGCAAGCGGACAGGTTGGGTGACAGACAGATTTAACCGCGGTAAAAGTCCGATGAACCGCGGGGATCACCACGCATCGCTACCGTCCGCGTCACGAATCGACAGCTGCCACACGGCGATGGCCCGTAAGGGCCCCGTTCTCTCGGCCGCGACATCGCCCAGCCTGCCTGCGACGCCCGTTGCCGGCTCCGCTAGGTCGCCCGGTGACTATAATCGCACAAATGTTCGATGATTCCGACGGCCGGCGGGCCACCGGCGACGCTATCGAGCAGGTGATCGCGGGCATGCCCAACCTGCTGTCGCTGACGCGCATACCGAAATACGGGGCCGCGCCGGTCACGGTGGTGCATTCGCAGCGCGCGGTGGCTTCGCGGATCACCAGCGTGTTACCGGAGTTGTTGCGCGAGCGCGGGTTCGTGGTGGTGCGGCTGTCGGCGGTGCGACTGGACGATTTCGGGTGCCCGTCAGTGCGTGTGTTCCTCTCCGACCGCCCGTGGGCGGACGGAGAGGTCTACGTCCAAGCGGATCGACTGGTCTGGACCAGCGTGCCAGCCCGGGTGCTACTGCAGGACGCACCCGCCGTGGCGGCGGCGCTGCTCGCAGTCCACGACGCCGCGCGACGACCACCGAATGACGTTGCCGGGAAGCGACTTTGACACCCCGGACGGCAGTGCGGCGATCCCCAACGGGGACGATGTGGATGCGGGCGCGGCCGTCGACTACGTGCTGCGCTTCGAGCGGACGTTGATGGCGACGGAAGTGGCCACCGACACCGCCGAAGGCGGGAGCGGGAGCGCGATCACGGGCCCCGCGCCGGGAGCGACGGAGACGTACGCCCAAACGGCGGCCTCACCGCCATCATCCCGCACGGCAACCTGAAAACGGCGATCGGCGAGTCGTTCATCGCGATCGGTGGTTCGGCCCGAAGATTGCCGGAATCGCTTACGGCTCAACGGAATTCATCGGCGGCGGTACCGGTTCATCGCAAACCCGCAGTAGCCGCAGGTTCGGGCGGGTGCCTCGATGGGGCGGCGGCAGCGTGGACAACTTGCGTCGGTGCTGTAGATGGAGCGGAATTCCGGTGGTGTTGGCGGGTCGGTGAATCGGCCGCCGGCGGCGGGGCGTCGGGTGAGCAGCAGGGATCCGGCGAGTGAGATCGCCAGTCCCAGTGCGGCGATCGCGTGCGGCAGCAGCGAGACGCTGCCGTGCTGGAGTGCCGCACCGGCCAGGACCGGGACGCTCGCCAGAATGCACAGGGCGACCGGCAGATCCGCGCCGCGGTGGTTGCCGCGGCTCACCCACAGTGCGCTGGCGCCGATACCGATCGAGGCGGCGATGAGAATCCATGCGCCGTCGACGATGCGCACGAGGCACGCCGCAGCCATGATCGCGGTCGCGCCGAGCACCGCCAGCCCCAGGCCGATCCGGTTCGCCAGCATCGCAACAGACTAGCGAGAGCGGGGCGCGGTGCCGTCCACGCGGAATCTGCCACGTGCCGTGGCCCGGGTGTGTTGGCAGGTCTAGCGGTGGGCACGGGCGGTCGCAGGCTGGGGCTTGTAGCAGCTGCTCCATGCCCGCGGCGTCTACCGACTCGAACACCAAAACTCGTGTGCGCGTGCGGAACCTGCTGCCATGACCTGTCGTTCCGCGGTCTCGGTCTCCAGTCCATCGGCGGTCAGTTCGAGGCCGAACGCTTCAGCGCGGGCGGCGATGGATCGGACGAACGTCAAGGTTCGACGCGACCGACACAACCCTTGGTCAGCTCAGCGAATCCACGGTTGGTCACGCAGATTGAGAAACGACATCGGTCAGTGCCGACCGGTGGAACCCAACGCCACCTCGGTCGGCTTCGCGGCTCGTGCGGTATCGGTCACCATGGGAAAATATCGAGGTCGGGCGCTGCGCGCCGCTCGCCGGAGGATGTCGAGCGCACACGCGAAGACACCGAAATGAGGCCACGATGGACACGGCTCGAATCGAGGGTACCGATCCGCCGGTTCAGGTAGCCGCTCAGGAGCTGCGAGTCTGGGAGCCGATGGAGGTGGCGGCCACCGCCTTCACGTGCGTCGGCTGCGGCGAACGTCTGATCCCGAAAGCCTTCGGGCTTAACAAGAAAGTGCAGGCGTACTTTTCGTTGCACCAGCATCGCCATCACGAGTCGGGATGCCCAGAAGGCCCCGCCGGAGGAGCCGGTGACGCGGTTGTGGACGGCGTTGCCCCCGTCGGGCACTGGCCGAGCATGCTCATCGCAGTACCGACGGACCGGTCCACCTCTGGACCGTCGAGCGATCTCCCCGCGCTCCGCGACGGGCGCGGTGCCTCGGGTGGCGCCGGCAGTGGAGCGGCCAGGCGCGGCGCCTCGACGTCCGCTCGCGCCTACTCGATCGGGCCTTTTGCGCACGCGTTCTTGCGCATGAGCGTCGAGCAGCGCACGCAGGCACCGATCAGCTTGCCGGGGGTTGATGCCGACCGGTACCAGTACGCGTTCAAACGGTTGCCGCAGTGGAGCATTGAGCGCCTGGCCTTTCCGCGGCGCGTGTTCTACGGACAGCTGCGGTGGACCGCACGCATCGGGGACACCGGCACCGAGTACCGCCTCTCTCTGCACGCCGGGGAATGGGACAGCGAGGCCAAGAGATTTCAGCGAAACTGGGAGCTGCGCGTCGATCACACCGAGTGGACCGCCCGCGGCCGCGCCGCCTTTCTCGATGAACTGGAGTCGGCGATCAATCAGGCCCGCGATCAGGACAAGCAGCCGTGGTTCTTCGCGTTGGCCACCCAACATCCGGACCTGCCCAGCGTGATCGTGGCGCACGATCGCCGGCACGTGGCGTTCCTGCCACTCGATGCCACGAGCGCACCGGCGTAGGAGAAACTCCGGCGCAGTGCGATTCGTGCACGTCGTCGTAACGGGATTGCCCCCGCAGGCACACGCTCGTGGTGGTAGAGCCAAGCGGTAGGACCAAGCAAGGGGTGACCGTTGGTATGGGAGGGGGAGTGCCCCTTCGATCACCCGGGCACTTACACCCGGCCCAACCGTCCGGCGGAAAATTAGCGACCGGTAGACCAGTGGAGACCACGTATTCTGAACCAATGCGGGAGGGGACTGCGTGGGTGAGGTGAGTGCACCGTCGGGAATGCCGGGACGCCAGTTCTCCGCAGCGATCTTGGGTGGATCATGGCCACTAACGGATCCGTTCGACTGCACAGCCGCGGCCACCGAAATCTCTGAGCGAGGATCGAACGTCGGCATCACACCGTCGAAGAATCCCGATCACGACGCCACCGTCCAACTCATCGATCACCAGGTCATCAAGGACGCACCGCCTCTGGCAGAGCAGCGGGCCAACCAAGCCGCAGCGTTCCGACAGATTTATGGGCATGACCCGGTGACTGCCAACGATTGGCAGATGGCCGCCGTGCTCGATCCGCACAGCTACGACCCACGAACCCAGGGAAAGAACCCCGAAATCCGTGTCGTCAGGATCGATCCTGTGCCGGGGCAGGGCTTGGTCCGGGTCTCGCAGTGGATCGAACAGCGCGACGTGTCGAACGTCCCGCCCAGCCGCGACCTCGGTAACAATCGATCCGCGGACCCGCACTTCGACCCGGCCAACACCAAAGTCACCACCTACATCGATTACGACAACGGACTCGTGGTCATGCGGCAGAATCCGTCGATCGAAGAGAACGACACCGGCGGCCCCGGGCAGGCGAGGGTACAAGCGCCGCAGGGCACAGTGACGCAAACGCCCGACGGGGCGGTCCGTATCCAGTACAACGCCGGCAATCCATTCGCCCCCGACATCGCGACGGCTCCGCCCGGACCGCTGGCCGACCACGCCTGGACGGTGAATAGCGACTTGGTGTTCACGCCTGGACCTGGAGGAGTGCGTGTCGACGGCACGCGTACCGATTACCCGTCATTGGAGGTCTATCAGGACCTGCCCGGCGCGGGCACCCGCACCGTTCTGGTGGATCCCGCTCAGTCGGGGCGCTCATGGGGCCCGTTCGCCAATCTGCCGTTCCACCATGATGTCGGTATCGGCGGGCGCGCATTCGAGCCCTTCGACCGGGGCGGCTGGAATCCCCGCTATGACGTCCCGGTGCCGTTGCCGTCCACCGACTTCGGACCGGTGACTGCCCCGCCGTCAGTACCGCCCAAACCCGCCGGAACAGCGACCACGGCCTGATGGCGCGCCACGGAAAGCGATAGTCCCCATGCCCCTCACCTCTTCGCCGGACCGAGTGGATACCCGCACGTGGTCCGTGGCCACGTGGTGCGCGCCGCTGACGCTCGAATTCGTCACCGGCGCAACGGCTCTCACCTTGGCGATGCTCCGCATCACCCATGTGTTCGCGGCGCAGGATCGGTCCTGGGTGTTGACGGGCACCCTCATCGCGACGCTGCTCTCGGCCGGGGCCGGTGCCGCGCTCTACCGCTGGCCGTCACCGCCCGCACGCGGCGTCGGACTGAGCCTTAGCGGGGCCGCGCTGGTGGTGCTCGTCGTCGGCGTCATCGTCGCCTTCTTCCTGTATTCGTGAGGAGCCCGGTGATCGACTCGTCCTCCGCCCGCGCGGTATCGCAGCGCTATGGTGCGGCCGGTTTCGCGGCTGCCACGGCCAACACCTTCCTGGGGCACCTCGCCGCGTGGGTTTCGTTCCCGTATTTCCTGCTCTACCTGTTGTTTGTGCCGTTCATCCTCATCGATCTGGTGGCGGCTGCGATTCTGGTGACGCGCCCCGGAACGATGGCACAGGTAGGGCGGGGGATGCTGATCGGCTTGCTATCCGTGCCGCTGTCGCCGCTGCTGATCTGGGGCGTCTATCTTGCCGCCGCGTCCTAGCCGAACGAACTGGGCGCCGGCCCCGCGATGATCGCGTCCGGTTCAACCGGCGTTTCGGGACGTGCAGCCAGCTCATGATTGCTCAGCAATCAGTGCGCGGACGGTACCTGTAGCGGGCGATAATGGAGGCATGTCGTTGACGCAGGCGTGCACCGAGGTCCAGGCCTCGGTGGCCCGCGCCCGGTCCCTGTTCAATGCGTCGGCGACCGCTCCCGGGACACCGGACGATCTGGGTGCGGCGACCACGACTGCCGCCGCCGTGGGGAATCGGATGGCAGGCGGTGATCAGTCCGGGGCTGCCGTCACGGCGCACCAGTCGGTGACGACCCGATCGTCTGATCTGATTGGCACCGCGTCCCGCAGTGACGCCGCCCTGGCCGGGCACCTGACCACGGCCGCGGCGATCACCCGGGCCGGCGCGAACCGACTCGACCAGATCGACCAGCAAGTCCAGACCCTGTCGCAGCGGGCGCCTTTCGCGCGGTCCGCCGCGGACCAGCGTGTCATCTTGGCCGGGCTGCGGGGGGCCGCGAACCAGACTCAGCACGTGGTGCGGTCGACCCTGTTCCAACTCGACGAGGTGGCCGACCAGCTGCGGGCGCTGCCGTATCCGAAGGACCGCCCCGCCGGGTCGCCGTCGTCCACCGATGCCCAACCCCTGGACAACGGGTCCGGCACGGGCAAGGAGCCCCCGCACGGCCAGGACCCGCGGTACTGGATCGACGTCACCAAGATCAAGCCCATCCCGACGTCCGGGCCCAACAAAGGACTGATGGACCCCGGCTACATCGAGATCGCGCCAGGGCTGCAACATCCCGGCCCGGGCGGCGGCGATCCGATCATGCCGCCGCCGTCGCCGGCCAAATACCCACTGGGACTTGAGGACATCCATCCGCTGCCGCCGGCGGCGCCCGGCCAGCCGCGGCTGCGGCCGTACGACACCACCGACTTCGGGCCCGACCACTACATTCCCTACCCATACGGCCATGACGTGCCGCCGCCGTCCTGGCCGGCACCCAAGAATCCGATCGACCTCCGCGACATCGTGAAAAGCCCGACCGCACCCGGGTATGGCTACCGCGAGTATCTACCCGGGTACTGGATTCCCGATCCGACGCTGAACGGACCGCGCTGAGCATCGACTGGGCGGCAACGGCTTTCGGGCGTCCCGTGGGCTAGCTCGCCGTGAGCATCAGGTACTGCGCGGCCAGCTGTCAGTTTCGTCGCACGTTGATGCGCGATAACTCATTGACCGCGAGCCCGCCCATTTCGCCAGTGCGACAACGCCATAACTGCTTGGCCGAGCGCTCCAAGACCGCCTGTGACGCCCCGACGCAGATCGACGGCCCGGAAGTCGGATATACGAACAGCCCGATTGTGGTGCGACAAGCCCTGAACACCACTGGACGACAATGCGAGCCGGTGTCCCGGACGCACCGCGTGGGGCGAATCTGGACTCCGATCAACGCGCCCCAAACCGCGTTGGTCCTTTGCAGGTCGCGGTGTCGACCGACCAACTTGTTTCGTCCAGTAGTATCCGGAAAATTCGTATCATTACGTGCTCATTTCACGCCTTGAGCTAGCTTTTTCGGGGGTCCAACACCATGCAGTACCAGCCCGCTCCGTTCGTCCGCCGTCTCGGCGCGCGGCTTCTCGACCTTGGCTTCTGTTATGGACTTGCGTTTGTACTTGTAGTCCCGGTGGGGGTTCTGTTCATCCCCGTCGTCATTCTCACGGGGGGCATGACGGATGCGCTGGCGTCCGCCGCAGCGGGACTGTGCGTATTCCTCGCATATGTGGGCACCGAGGTCTTCCTTCTCGTCCGCCGACAGGGGCAGACGCTCGGCAAGGGCCTCATGGGCCTTCGGGTAGTTCCCGCGAGCGCAACCAGTCCATCGATCACTCTGGTCAGCGCGTTGATCCGGCTGGCAGTGCTGCTGTCCCCGTTCGTTTTCATGGTGCTGGCCGGCAGTTTTCCAGCGAGTTCCGCCTTGAACGGTGTGGCGATCGTCGGCACACTCTCGCTCGTTGCCAGCCTGATACTGACACTGGTGCCGCCACGGGGAGACCGCCGGGCGATCCACGACTGGGCTGCCGGGACCCGCGTCGTGCGCGCCCCTAAACGCAAGATCGACTTCCGCGAAGACCTCAAATTGGCGCTTCCCGGCAAGGTCGACTTGACCAAGCAAACCGTGTGAGCCGCACCCTGCAACCGCCAGACCGGCGTCCTCCAGGAGGGAGCTCAGGCGGCGGCGATCAGGTGATTGAGTGACGCTGTGATCGGATCACCGCTGCCGACGGGTCGGGGGATTGTCCTCGTTCTTGTTGCCCTGACGACCGCACTGTCGCCCGAACCAGCAGTCGGGATCGGGTTCTGATGAAGCACCGCAGGATCGTTGTCGATGGAGCTACATTCAACGTATGCCGTTCCTGGCTGCAAACGGGGTTTGCTGTGTGCCGAAGTGTGCGAGCCCGTCGGTCACCTGGATTGTCAACGTCGTGTCGGCGAGATGAGGCGCGCGATATGTCGCAGCTGGTTCCGGATCCTGAGCCCGCGTTCGTCGACGGGCGGCCAAACATCTACGGCATTTTCTACCCACAGGTCAACGGTTGGTACATCGGAAAGAACGAGACTGGGGTCGCCGGCTACCTCGGATCACCGTCCGCCGCCACGGTCAAGGCTATCCGCGACGCGCACGCCGTGGTCGGCGCGGCCGAGGATCGCGAGAAACACGTTCTGTGGTCGCCGGCGGATGCCACCCGAGAGTCCTGCCGTGATCAGGAGTGGGTCTGGATCGCGAGGTTCCGGGCGCAGCACGATGGCCCGGTGTTCAACCAGTTTCCGATCGTGGACTGGACTGACCATTTCCGTTGGGAACACGACCCGGTCACCCATGTCGACCGGGCCACCAACAGCCGCTGGCCGGTGGTCTACCTCAAACTGCAGGCGCGCTGCGACGGGAACGACCGTTGTTCGGGCGGCGGGTACGGCGCGCGATGCGGCAAGCCCTGGGGTCAACAAGCGAGGGACGTGGTGTGGTGCAAGGTTATCCATCCGGACGGGTGGCAGCAGTGGCTACTGGAGCCCACTACGCGCGGCAACCCCTACGACGCGTTCCGGCAACACAAGTTCGCGATGATCCTCGGCAGTACCGCGTCCCGACCCGCGGGCACTGCCTCCCTCGGGACGCCCGCTTCGTCTGTGCCCGTCACGCCGAATACGTTGGCCACCAACGTTACGGACCGACCGGCCCTGAATGTGACGCGGCCGCACCGGGCCGGTCCTGAGGCGGCGCTGATGGTAACCGCCATCAGTACCGACGGAAGGACGAGCACCCGCCGCGCCACCGATCGCAGTGTCTCGGGAATCACAGCGCCCGGCCCCTGCTGGGCGGTGCAGACCCGCCGCGATGCCCTCCAGACCGCAACCATCGCCTGGTATTTCGCGACGGAGGCGGACGCCCGGCTTCGCGCCGACGAGGTGAACCACGGTGACGGCCCCAGGTATGTCCGTGAATGGAAGGTCAGCGGGCAACGCAACTTCGACGCGCAGGTGGTCCGCGCCACGGCGTACTTGGCCGGCGCTTCAGGTAGCTAGTTGTGTGCGCACAATCGGCCAGGAAAGCAGCCTGGAGGGTGCCGTGATCGTCAGCAGAACGGCTGAATTTCGCGTAGCCCCGCGTCACGCGACTTCCACTCGATTTACGCTCGTCGTCGACGGCGGCTTGCCGGTCCGCTGACAGAGCCGCGGCCGGAGTACAAGGAGGATAGAGTGATCAAAGTCGCGGCCAGCGTCGTCCCACTCAGCGCCGAGCCTCAAGCCAGCGGCGATCCGAAATACCTGCAACTGTGATAGCCAGGATGCCGCGTCGCGGTTTCGCATTGCCGGCCAAGGGAGTCATCCCCTACCCGCGCAACAGTTTCCGCCATTCATTGTGAATCTGACCACGTTCGACACGAATTGAACTGTGCCCCAACGATTTCCGACGAGCGTTTGGAATATATTGCAGCCGATCGCGAACCTGGCCGCGTACTGAGAATTGTCCACCGGCGCTGGGCGCTCCAGAACCGACCTCGATCGGCGCCACCGTTCGGATAGCCGCCGAGCGGCGCGGCATTGCCAAACAGATCAGCGGGTGCGCCTTCTGCCGTAAGGTAGCGATTCGCAATCCCTTGCGGCACGGGATGTTGCGGCGCCTCAGAGACGACAGTTCTTTGATCGCTGCCGCGGACCACATCGCGCGGCAAGCCAAGAGTCGTGGCCTGCCGGTCAACCTTCACGCACTCGATCTGCTGTTCGAGGAGCCCGGAGGCTAGACCCGAATAGGCTTCGTTACCCGCACTTTGCACCGCGACGTTGGTGCCGCGTCCGCACAGGGACGCATCAGCGTACTTGCCCGTCCACGCGATTTGCGTTCGCGCATGGAATGTCGAATGGTCGACGCGTGCCCGGCTGTCACGCCGATAGGTCGGCCGCGGGCTGCCAGAAGCGGGTTTGGCCACGGCCGCTGGTTTTCGCCTGGTACATGGCGATGTCGGCGCGCCGGAGGACCTCGGTGGCGCCGCGGGTCTCGTCGGCTGCGGTCACCGCGACGCCGATGCTGGCGCTGGCATGGATGATGCGGGACTCGATCCGGATCGGGTCGGCGAGGGTGGCGTGCAGGCGGCGGGCGATGTGCTCGAGATCGTCGACGGTGGCGGGCGCCGCGATGAGAATGACGAACTCGTCACCGCCGATGCGCGCGACGGTGTCCCGGGCACGGAGCACCCCGGTGAACCGTTCGGCGCAGATCCGAATCACCGCGTCGCCGGCGTGGTGGCCGAGGGTGTCGTTGACTTCTTTGAGTTGGTCGAGGTCAATGTAGATGACGGCGGCCAGCGGTGGAGCGCCGATTCCGGCCATGGCGCCGGTGATCTGGTCGATGATCGAGGCCCGGTTGGGCAGATCGGTGAGGGTGTCGTGAGTGGCGTTGTGCCGCAGCCGTTCACTGGCCAGATGCTGGGCGGTGACGTCTTCGAAGGACACCAGGATTCCAGAGCCCTCACGGTCGTCGGGGTCCAGCAGGCAGGTGGTGACCGACAGCCATATGCGCCGCCCGTAGTTGTCCTCGATGTCGAGCAGCGCGTCGTGCACGGGCCGGCCGGTGCGCCGGGTGATCGCGACAGGTTGTTGCGCGTCGATGCGCAGCTGCCCGTCGGGTCTGTGCCCGGGGAAGATGGCGGCGAGGTTGACGTGGCTCGACAGGGGCTGGTCGGCGCGGCCGAGGATCCGCAGGGCCGCCGGATTGACCGACTCGATGCGGCCGGCCGGGTCGATTACCATCACCCCGCGGTGCAGGGAGTTGACCACGGTTTGAAAGTGCAGTTCAGCACGACACAGCGCGGTTCGGTCCGAACAGACCAGCACGTACCCGGACTCCATGGCCGCAGCGGATACCCGGATCGCCAGGTCGCGGCCGTCCGGGGTGTGATGGGTGGTGTGCTGCACGCCGCCGGCGGCGACAATCGCCACCGGATCCAGCGCGGCGCCGACCGCGGCGGCGATGTGCAGCCCCCGGGCCTGCTCGGCCGGTCGCTGGTAGATGCTCTCGGCGGCCGGGTTCCAGGCGGTGACCACACCGCCCGGGGAGGTGCCGATGATCGCGTCGGACACGTGCTCGACCAGCGCGGCCTGGTAGCGCAGGGAGGCCTGGGCCGCCTTCTGCGCGGTGAGGTCGCGGAACACCACCTCATGGGCGGGACGGCCTTCCCAAGTGGTGAGGATCGAGATCATTTCGACGTCCAGGGTCTTGCCGTCGCATCGCAGTAGCCGGGCCTCGGCAGGCTCGGAGACATCCCCGAACTGGCGCAGGGTCTCCAACCGGGCCAGCATGGCCGGCACCGAATCCGGGTGGACGAAATTGGTGATGGGACAACCGATCAGTTGATCGGCGGACTCGGCGGCGATCCAGCGGACCCCGGCCGGATTGAGATAGACCACGCGTCCCGCCTCGTGCACACAGATCGCGGCGGGGCTGTTGTCGACCAGGATCCGGAACCGCGCGTCGCCCGGGTCGATGTCGACCAATCCCACTGTCGGGTTGCTGTCCGTCACGATCCTCCTGGGGTTCACCTCAGTGTGGCTACCAGGTTGCACCCACCGAGGGACCGTGGCAACGGGAACTTTCCGGTGATTGAGCAGCCGTCGCCGCAAACAACACCGATGACGCTTTCTGGCGAATTCAGTAGAACGACATATGCATTGGGGTCGACGTGCGACTGAAGGCCGCGCTCAGCGAAACGTACGCAATCATGGCAAACGCAACGAACATCGCGGTCATCGGCGGGGTCGTTGGGCACGGGCGGGACCATCACCGACTGTGGCCGGGTCTGATGAACGGCAAACCCGCCGCGGCGCGGCATCCGGCCCTCACCCGCCCGCATGCGCTACTCGAAATCCATGACTTCCCATGACAGCGCCGGCTCCCAGTCGGTGCTTTGGGTAGCCCACCCCCACAACACGTGTTGCGCCAATTGGCGGTCACTTGTGACGGCACGATAGTGCCGGTCAGGGCCGCCGCGGCGGTGTTCGACCTCGACGTCGGCGCCGGGGGTGAATCGGGACTGGATGTAGTGCTGGTCGCCGCACCCGATGATCAGCCATGGTTCGGCGCGGTCGGGATGGTCGAAGAGTTCTGCCAGCAGGGCAGGGCTGAGGTACGGGACGGCATGGCCTTCGCCGAGTTGCACAGTGATCCGGATATGGCCGCGGGGGTCGTACAGCCGGTCGCGTTGTGGGTCGTACAGCCCCAGGCCGTGGCGGCGGGTCAGCTCCAGCATCGCTGCCCGGTTCTCCGGCACCGACAGGGCCCAGGTGGGCACCACCGCTCCGCGTGCGTCACCGTCGAGTGGCGCCACGCTGAGAAATCCTGTCTCCGTGTCGTTTTCGTGGCCGTACTTCGCGTTCAAGTCGTCGATGAACCGTTGGACGTGATCGGGAACGTCCGGGTCCGGCTGCCGGCACATCGCGTCGTGCAGTGCCATCGCCTGGTGGTGCGTGCCGATCAACTCCGGGATCAGCACGGTGAAGTCGTAGCTCACGGTCCGACTCGTTCGTCACCGACGCACGCGCCCGTTTGACCGGAGCGGGCCATGGTGGTTGCCATGCCATTCATTCTCCGGCAACGTCGGAGCTTGTCCGACAGTAATTTTGGGGCCGGCGAACCGACAGGACACGGGCTGAGGTGTGCTCGTTTTGTGCCTCCTCCGGTCGAGTTCGGGTGTTGGGCCTACGTCGTTCCGCATCGGGGAGCCTTGACCGCGATTGTCGGCCACAACTGGTGCCGGACCCATTCCGGTCACGCGGGAGAATCGACGCATGAAGGTCATTCGTGTCAACTATCTTCCCGAGTTCCATTTCGGGGACGACGCCGTGCTGCTGACCCTTGATGGCCCGGGCGTGGATCAGTTCAGGGCCGCCGTCGTGAGCGCTGCTCGCCGCGGGTCAGCGACCCTGGACCATGACGGTGTTCTTCACGATGTCCGCATCGAACCGGGGGCGGCCCACATCGATCTCACCGCCACCCGCGTGGTGTGGCGCCTCGACGCCGCCAAGGCCGCCGAGATCAGCGCCGGCCTTGCCGGGCTCAGCGACGAATCCGAAAGCGGCACAACGGGCAGCGGGCACTTCTATGTCGATATGACCCGCCCGGCGGACACGCTGGTGGTATCCCGCGATGAGTACGTCGACGTCATCTACCCGTGGTATCCGCCGCCATAGCTGCGCCACGCATGCCAACGGCCAGCGGTCGGTGACGGGCAGTTCCTCGCGGGTAATCCCGGCGATACGGACTACAGGTCGGGCAGGCCGAGGATGCCGTCCTCGATCGCGCGTGCGAGCAGTGCGGATTTCGTTGGTGCCGAACGCCCGACGCTGGCGTACTTCGCGCGGGCTCGCTGCAGGTGGGTGCGCACGGTGCTGGGTGCGATGTACAGGCGCTTGCCGACAAGTTCCTTGCTCTCGGTCTGGAACCAGGCCACCAGCACCTCCTTCTCCCGCACGGAGAGATTCGGCCGGTTGGTGTCGTTGTCGTTGACCAGGGCGCGCGCCATCTGCGGGCCCACATAGGGGGTGACCGAGGAAGCGGAATGGACGGCCTCGACCAGGTGCGCTCGGCCTTCGGACTTGGCCAGGTAGGTGACCGCGCCGAGGTCGAGGCATTGCAGGATGACCTCGTCGGCACTGATGTGCGAGAAGACGACCACGCGGTAGCCGGCCGCGCACAGATCCTTCAGCGCCTCGAATTCCGGTCTATTGCCGTCGATCTGCAAGTCGAACACGACCACATCGACGTCGGTGTCGGGCACTGGGTGGGCCTGGACAAACGCGTCGGGGCTGAGGTAGCTGCCGACGAAGTGGATCGGGGGATCGGCCTGCGCGCACCACGCCTCCACGCCGGCATGGACAACATCGTGGTCGTCGATGATCGCCACCCGCACCGCCGACGACGCTTCGCCAGAAGTCATGACAACCCCCCTGTACAACGGCAGCCGAGCTACCTCAGTGCACCGCTTCTCGCGCCTACGATACTGCGCTCGATCCGCTGATACGGAGGCGATCCACCCGATCTCGCAATGGAGCAGCAAAAATTGACGGACCGGCATCAAAAGGAGCTCGGGAGTCCCCGAGGAGTGTTTTCTCGCCGATCGTCGCGGTGCTCAGGTGATGAGCTGCGCGTTACCCCGTCGAACGCTGCTGCAATGTAGCCCAGTCAAGGGACAACTAGCGACAGTTAGACGAGACGGGTGTCCAATAACGACATTTCGTGAGAAATTCGACTGCCCATCAAATCGATGGCCGACTGGAGGTCATCGAAATCGGAGTGATTCAGGATGGAGTTTCCACTCCACATTTGGAAAATCATGGCGAAGTCCCGGTCTGATTGTGCTCTACGGGCAAGTGCTGCCATCCGGGCGCAGATCACGTCGTACGACTTCATCGCGGCGAGCGACGCCGACGTGACCGGAAATGGCGGAACCGCGTGCTGAAGTTCGGCGACTGCATCGCGATATTTCGCGGCCGACTTGTTGATGTCCCTGATGGCGTCCCGGAATGCGATCAAACTGCACGCGCAGTTCTGAACCGACGTCCAGAACGGGTTGTAGGCGCGTTCGCGCCAGTCCACTTCAGCCTGATCAAGCCATCTCGTGGAATCCGACAGGTGGGCTGTCAGACTGTCACGCAACGAGATTGCGTCCACGCTAAGGACGTCAATTGTTCGTTGCAGTAGATTCTGACGGTCGGCCACGCGCCTGGCCGCGCCTTCAGATTTGGACGCCTTGTCCTGCAGTTTGCTCAGGAACCCGCTAGCGCAGGCGCAGGCCGCCGCAATCGCGAGCCACTGCCACACGTTCAGCACGGGCCAGCTTCCCGCGTGTCCGGTGGACAGGCCCATGTACCACGCGACGCTGACTAGGGCCATGAACCCCGCACCTGCGGCGGCCAAACCGAACACACCCGCGAGCGTTTTATAGAGTTCCGAATTGGCCATAGCCATTACCTGAGCCCGTCTTTCATTTGGTCGCACCGGCGAAGTGCCGCCGAAGCTTACCCAAATCGCCGCGCCATCGGCGGCCCGCCGCGAATATTCATCCGTACGTAGGACATCATCTGGGCTGCCCGAGGTCCCGACCGCGAGGTCAAACCCCCTGTGGATCGCGGCGCGATCTCGTCACGACGCCGGGCAGGTCGCGGCGACTTTGGTGATGACCGCCGCCGAGGGTGTGTCGATGGACAGTCCGTACGCCCGCAGGACCGTCACGAACCGGCTGACGTACTGGCACTGATACGTGGTGTTGGCGGGCAGCCATTTCGCGGGTTCTTTGTCGCCTTTCGCCTGGTTGCTCTTGCCTTCAACGGCCAGCAGATTGGCGGGATCGTTGGCGAACCGGGTCCGCACGTCGGGGGTCCAGTCGCGGGCGCCCATGTCCCAGGCGTAGGCCAGGGGCACGATGTGGTCGATCTGTACCGACGCGCCGACCTGGTTGCCGCGGGTGAAGGCGATGTCGGTGCCGGTGTAGGGGTCGTGCAGGATGCCGGTGGCAACAGCATTGGGACAGCTGAATATTGACTTGTAGGCCTTGTCAACGAGGTCCCGGTTGAGGATGTCGTTGCGGGTGTCGCAGCCGTTGTGTCCGCCAGGGGCGTCCTGGTCGTCGGTCCAGGTCTCGCCGAAGGCCGCGCGTCGGTAGTCGCCATTGCGCTTGCGTGCCGGAACCTGTGGGATGCCCTCGAGCAGTCCCGATACGGAGGCTGGGTCGGGTGCCGCGGAGATCGGTTGGGGCACAGGGGTGTTCGCGCCAGCGTTAGCGGCGGTGCGGGTCGGGGCCTGCGTCGTCACGCTGGCCCGAACATTGTGGGGCGGCGTGGCTGATGAGCAGCCAGTCAGCACCGACACCGTGACCAGCGCGGCAAGTAGTCCGCGCCATGCGCGCGCCCCATGTTCACGACCGCGGGAGCCCCCAGCGTGCCCTCCGGATGTGTCGTTGTGCTGTTGGCCCGGCCACGATTTCATGGTGGGGAGGGTATCGGCGGGGACCGACAAATCGTCTGTGGTGCGGGATGTGGTGGTCATACTCCAGTTATCGGGTCAGGGTGGTACGGACTTCGGCGACGATCTCGGCCAAACCGGGTTCGTCGTCCAGGGGAAGGGCGATCACGTGACCGGCCGCGCCGCGGCGCTGCATCCGGGCTTCAGGAGCCTGCAGCAGGGCTTCCGCGGGGTTGACGGTGACCCACGGCATCGACGCGACCCAGGCCCGCGGGAAGCGGCCGGCGTAGATCCATTCCAGGTAGGCCGCGGGATCGGCGGCCCCGGGGTCGCGGCGCAGCACCACGACGCGCAGTTCCGCGACGCTGGGGGCGACCGCCAATCCTTCTCGGACGGTGGCCAATACGGTGGATCCGAGTGCCTGGACGTAGAAGTCGTTACGGGCCGACTGGGTGCGCTTGTGCAGGGTCGGCCGGCCGGCCGGGGTGATGCCCGGTTGTTTCTCGGGGACCAGGTCGACGGGGCCGTAGATGATCAACACGGTGGCGTACCGGACACCGGCGGGGGTGGACAGGTCTTTGCCGACGTCGATACATGCGGCGGGGGACTGGTTGTCCTCGAAGGCGGCTTCCAGCGTCGCGTGAACGGTGGTCTCGTCGTGCGCCACGAGTTTGTCCCACCATTGGGTGGCCGCGTGCTGTTGTTCCAGGTGCGCGCGGCGGGTCTGTTCCCATTGGACGTCGGCGTCGTGCTGTCCGGCGTCGCGCGCCCATCGTTGGGCGTCGCGCCGTTTCGCCCGGTCGAAAATGGACAGGCCGGCGAGGGCCTGCTGTTCTCGGGCCGCGATGAACGGGGCGGGGTCGGGGGGCGCGGGCGGGGGCAGCAGGGGTCGGCGCGGGGGAGTGAATTCCTGCAGATGCAAGGTGAGCAGGGACCATTCCAGGGCGATCACCGACCGGATCTCCTGCTCGCGTTCGGCGGCGGCCGCTTGGCGCTGCAGCTCGGCGAGACTCGGTCGGGCCGGCGCAGGGCTGGGCGACGGCGCGGTCCGTGATCGGCCGGCGGGTCCGACCGTATCGGAGAAGCTGAAAGGGCCGACGCCACTGGAGATTCGGGTTGGACCACCGCCGATGTGGATGCGGGCGGCGCGGGGACCGACGCCGGTGCGGACGCCGCGGCTGGACACCCGGATCCGAACCCCGGGGGCCAGCTTGAAGCTCATGCCGAAGCCCATCGCGCGCCTCCTTTGCCGGCGTGTGGGGTGCCGGCTCGAGCCGGCACAGGGGTCACCACGGAGAGTGCTCGCCGGTCGGGCGGAGCCCCGCGACGAGCGCGATGATGTCGCCGAGCCGAGGCCCGGGGGCGATGGTGTCGGGCGCGAAATGCCACGCTGTGCCGGTCCACGGATCGGCCACCACCGCGTCGTGGTCGTCGAGCAGGACCCGGAGGCTGGAGTCGGCGATTTCGCGCAGCAGTGGTTGAGGTGACGACGCGGCGTCGGCGTGGTCGCCGATCAGGACGACGGCATGGCCGGGACGGCTGTTGAGTAGGTGCGCGATCGCTTCGCAGGCTTCCGGCGGGAATCCGTAGCCGGGGTCGGTGATGACCGTGATGCCGGCGACGCGGGCGGCGGGTGCTGAATCCTGTTGCAGGGCTGCGAGATCAGATTCGAGGACCAGCGCCTGAAACCGTTCGGCCACGTCGGCGTGGGAGGTCACGGCGGGTCGGGGCATGCAGGACGACAGCTGCTGGGTGAGCGGCGTCAGTGCGGCCGCGAGGTCGATGACATCCACGTTGGCCTCGGGGACGGCGGCGAGCAGCCGGGTCAGGACGGCGGCGGCCACCGGTGTCGCGGCGGTGGCGTTCTTGGTGTCGATCCAGAGGGGGCGGCGCAGCGGCAGGGATAGACACAGTGGAATGGCCAGGGGGCCGGCGGCTGGCACGGATAGCGTGCCCAGCCGGAAGCCGGCGCAGGGTTGCGGCGGCTGCTGCCAGGCGGTGGCGGTCCAGGGAGCCAGGGCGGCCGGCAATTCGTGGTCGAGGGCGAGCAGTTCCGCGGTCAGGTGTGCGGCGTCTCGTTGATAGTCGGCGGTGGCCGCGGCGATGACCTCGTCGTAGCGGCGCTGTGCTGTGGCGAGGGCGTGTTGACCGGCGTCGGTGTTTCGGGTGGCCGGATCTGCGACGGCGGCCGTCATCTCGGTGTCGCGGCGGTCCGCGGCGAAGCCGTGCGCGGTGATCAGCGCAGCGGTGCTGCGGGCGGCGTCCTCATAGATCATCGAGATCCGCTCCAGCGGGTCCTGGTCCCCGAGCGGGGTGATCGGGACCACCGTCGGCGAAGTGGCTGCGGCAGAGCCGGTTCCGTCCGGCGCTGCGGACGGGCGCTGCGGCACGGGGAAGCCGTGGGCACGTGCCATTTCCGCAAGGCCGCCGGCGTAGCCCTGGCCGACGGCCCGTACCTTCCAGCGCGGCCCGCGACGGTAGAGCTCGAGGCAGATCACCGCCGGGTGGGCGTCTGCGGCGGCGACGGTGAACACGGTGGTGTGGCCGGCGTCGTCGGCCAGCGCGCATGCCACGGTGTCGGTGACGGAGCGCGGGTTCAGGGCGACACACAGCACCCGCGCCACCGTGTCGGGGAGCGCATCGAGCCGCACCGTCAACTTGCCGGGGTCGGCGCTGATGCCGGGGCAGCCCGACGGGTTGCCGGCATCGGTGTAGCCGGAACCAGGCAGGTCCACCGTGCGGCGCTGGTCGTCGAGAACCAGCGCCGCCGCCTGCACGTGCGGGGGCTGCACGGTGAATACCAGTGCGGCCGAATCGAGTTCGGCGTTCTGCCCGGCGGTGAGCCGCTGTTCGGTCACCACTCAGAGGAACCGGGGGAGCTGCGGGAGCGCTTCGCCGGCGTGCTTGGCGGTCATGGGCTCGCCGATGGCCTGCATCTTCCATTCCGGTCCGACGCGCATGAACTTGGCCATCACCATCCCGGTGCAGCGCAGGCCGGCACCTTGGAGGGTGTAGCGGGCCAGTTCGGCGCCGGTGGTGGCGTCGACGAGTCGGCAGAAGGCGTTCGACAGCTGGTCGAAGGTGTGCCCGCGGTAGGAGGTGACGATGAAGATCACCGTGGTGACGTAGGCCGGGATGCGGGTGAGGTCGACGTTGATGACCTCGTCGTCACCGTCGCCTTCGCCGGTGAGGTTGTCGCCCTGGTGCCGGATGGACCCGTCCTTGGAGGCGAGTTGGCCGAAGTAGCAGGTGTCGACGGGCTGGTGTTCGGCGAACAGCACCGCGGAGGCGTCGAGGTCGACATCGGGGGTCCGGTTGCCGAACATGCCGCGCTTGACGGGATCCCAGCCCAGGCCCATCCGGATCTGGGTGAGGGCGGCGCCGCCGTCTTTGCGCAGCGAAACGCGTTGTCCCTTGGTCAGGTTCACGGTCCGGCCCTTGACCAGGCTGACCTCGCCGGAGCTGGGGGCCGGCGGTGCCGCCACGGGCTGCGGTGCCGGCGGCGGGGTCGGCGCAGGAGGCGGTGTGACCGGCCGGGGCGGTGGGGGTGGCGGCGTCACCGGGGCCGCGGCGGGGGCGGAGGACGCCGGGGCATCGTCGACACTGACCCCGTGGTCGGTGACCAGGGCGGCGAATCCGCCGGCATAGCCCTGGCCGACGGCACGGACCTTCCAACTGCTCTCACGGCGGTAGATTTCGGCCGCGATGACGATGGATTCGGTGGACAGTCCGTCGATTCGGTACTCGTACAGCAGGTTTCCGTTGGCGTCGCTGATGCGGGCGATCGGTGGGGCCGACTGTCCGAAGGTGGTGTTCGGGTTGTCGAGTGTGATGACCGCGCGGACGCGCGCGATGTCGGTGGGCACCGCGCCCAGCGTGACGGCCAGGCTTGCGGGCTGTCCGGCAGCGCCGGGCTGCAGCCGGACCCCGGGGCCGGTGGGCTGGTTGAAGAACACGAAGTCGGCGTCGGTGCGCACTTTGCCGGCGTTCGTCACCAAGAGGGCCGACAGGTCGGCAGGTGCCTGCAGCTCAACGGAGATCACCAGGTCGCTGGTATTGAGCGGTCCGTTCTGGCCTTTGCTCAATGATGTCGTCAATGGTTGTCCTTTCTCGAGCCTGCGGGGGTGTTGCTGTGCTGTACGGGCACCGCGGTCGCGTTCGCGGCGCGGGCGAGGTGGTCGGCGAACCAGGTGAGGATGTCCTCGGCGGCTCGGGCCCCGGTGGCGTCGCTGATGGTGAGGTGGGGGCGCTGCCAGCCCAGTGTGTGCAGCTCCCCGTGGGCCGGACGGATCGCCGCCGTGGCGAGTTCGAGCATCGCGGCGTCGAGGGCGCCGTCGCCGGCGGCGAGGATCGGGGACCCGGGTGGCAGGTCTCCGGTGTCGATGAGCCGATGGTGCAGCGCGGCAACGGCTTCGGCTTTGCACAGGGACCGGGGGACCGTGTAGATCTTGCGGCCCTGCCGGGACACGGTCCAGCCGCGTGGTGCGCACCACTGCTGCCAGTCGGTGAGGAATTCGGCGGGGAGGGCTGCCTCGTCGACCACGAGATAGCAGAACAGGTCCTCGGCGGTGCGCAGGTTGTGCACCCAGCTGTCGTCGATGCGGGTCCGCAGCTCGGCCAGGATGTGCGGCAACGGCGGGCCGCCGACGTGGATTCGGGCGGCGACGGTGCGTGCCCACTGCGGATCCGGGGTGCCGTCGATCAGGAGGTTGCCCCCGTTGCTGGTGATGGCATAGCGGTAGGGGGCACCGGGCAAGGTGACGCGCGTGTACTGCGCGATGGTGCGGGTGGTGGTGGGGACGACGAGGTGCCGGGTGGTCAACTGCCGCAACAGGCCTGCGGCGGCGGCGGTCATGTAGGAGATCGGTTCGTCGCGGTAGATTTCGACGCACTGGTGTGTCGGTGGTGCGGTGTCGAAGAACCGGCGCGAGTAGATCAGGGTGCGGTCCAGGTCGGTGGCGATGAGGGCGGTCACCGGGTCACATCCTTGATCAGCCCGACGCAGGCGTACGCCAGGTCGGGGTCGTGGGTCACCGGGACGCCGCGGTCGGCGGCGAGCAGGCGAATGTGCCGGTGCTCGGGGGCGTCGGGGTCACGCAGGATGATGCGCCACGGCAGGCGCCGCAACAGGACGCGGGTGGTTTCGCCGATGCCGGGTTTCACGAAATTGGATGTGGCGATGCCGTACTCGTGGCGGATACGTTCCACGGTCGCCATACCGGCCCAGGTCGGTGTGCGGTCGGCGGCGGCCACCGTCGCGGACTGCGCCCGTGCCGCGTCAGCCACCTCGTCGAAGCGGGCGCTGACCGTGTCGAGGAAGAGCCCCGAATGGTCGTCGGCGATGAGGTCGCGGTAGAACTTGGCACCG
>Ga0265327_10002093_pt1 | contig 22222 bp, 20 predicted proteins | sample 41621metaG_FD_202089 | JGI IMG/M metagenome (GOLD analysis project Ga0265327, IMG submission 202089) | Rhizosphere microbial communities from Carex aquatilis grown in University of Washington, Seatle, WA, United States - 4-16-21 metaG | ecosystem: Host-associated > Plants > Roots > Rhizosphere...
CTTTCAGGCGCAGGCCGACTTTGACCGGGCGCTTTTGATAGTGGTAACTGTCGATGGCGACAAACACCCAGTCAGACTCGCCTTCGGTGAACAGCGAATTCAACGGAATGACCAGCCCCAAATCGCCGGGGTCGCTTTGCACCTCCACGGCGGCGTACATCGACGGCAGGAGTTTTTTCTGCGGGTTGGGCAGCAGGCAGCGCACTTTCACGCTACGTGTGTTTTCGTCCACCACGCGGCTGATGTAATCGACCGTCGCCGGAAAGGCTTGGCCCGGATAAGCCTGCACCTTGACCAGGGTTTGCTGGCCGGTGTGGATCAGCCCGATGTCTTTTTCAAACACGTCCATCAACACCCAGAGCCGACTCAGATCCGACAGCACGAACAACGGGGCGGCGAGATCGGGGCGCACCTCCATGCCGGGGTTGATATTGCGCTCGGTGATTTCACCGGCCAGCGGCGCATGCAAAGTGAAGCGATTGTCGGTGTTCTCACCTTTCACACCCAGGTTGGCGAGCTTCAGTCGCGCCCGCTCGGTCTCGCTGCGCGTCCGCGTCACCTCGTCTTGGGCTTGCTCAAAATCCTTGCGCGGGGCCACGCCATGGTTGAACAACTCTTGCTGGCGCTGGAACGTCCGCTCGGCCAGCTTTTGGTCGGCCTGCGCCCGCACATAGTCCGATTGCGCCTGGCCTAAGTCGGGACTGTCCAAGGTCGCCAGGGTATCGCCGACGGCAAGCCGCGCCCCCAGCGCGGCAATGCCACCAGTCACGCGGCCGGCAATGGGCGAGGCGACGCGGACGGTGCGGGTTTCGTCATAGGCGAGCTGGCCTGTCACCTGATCCATCAAAGGCCGCCGGGTCAATTCGACCACCGCTTCCTTGATATACCCGCGCTTCGGCGAATTGGGGCTTAACAAGACCTCATCCTTGGGCACGACGGGCCCCTGCGGTTTTTTCGGCTCCTCTTGCGGATGGCAGGCTAACAGCAGGGAAAAACTCAATAGGATCGCCGCGAGGCGGGCCATGGGCGCGGAAAGGAACATCATTTTGCCTTTTCTCCAAGGGCCGTCAGCAGATCCGCCCAAGCATTGCTGCGGTTAGCCAGGGCGGTGTAATAGTCCAGCATCATCGCCTTATAGTTGCGTTCGGCGTCGATTAAATCGAGCAGACCGACCGCGCCTTTCTGATAGGCGAACTCTTGGGCGGCGCGTAATTTCTCGATCCGCGCCACCACCGATTTTTCAAAGCGCCGGGCAATGGCGTCGGCGCTTTTCCAGGCCGACAACGCTTTCACCACGTCGGCGCGCACACTTTGCTCGGCCAGGCGCAGGTTCAATTCGGCGGCGTTCATGGCGACGCCGGCCTTGGCGATTTCGCCCTCCTGGCGGTAAAACAAAGGCAGCGGCACGCTAAAGCCGACCGTGCCGGTGTTGGTGAAATAATTGCCGGGGTCGCGGGAATACCCCGCCATCACCGTCACATCGGGAATCGCCAAGCGCCGCGCCAGTTCCAGGTTTTTCTCCGCTTGCTGGATGCGCAGTTTGGCGGCCCGCAGATCGGGGCGGCGCTCCAGCGCCTGCTTGGTCAAATCCTCTTCTTTGGAGACTTCATCAGCCAGGTTGGCCTCCGGCCAAGCGTCGGCGGCGGCGATTTCCAGGCTGTTTTCCGGCCAACCCAGCAGCAGCAGCAAATCGGCCCGGGCCTGTTTAAGACCCGCCAAGGCGCGATCCAAGTCGCCTTGGGCCTTCAAACTCTCCACCTCGATGCGGGTGAAATCGGTTTCCGAAATGTCGCCCACCCGCAGGCGGACATCGTTGGCCGCCATGATCTGCCGGTAGCGCTCAAAATTATCCTGCGCCACGGTCAGGTTCTTTTGCGCCAGCAGCAGCCCGTAAAAACTGTGGCGCACGGCATTGCTCAACAGCCGCGTGACATCCTGCAAATCGAACTCGGAGGCTTCCAGGCCCAGCCCGGCGCTTTCCATGCGCAAACCGCGCTTGCCGGCGGTCTCGATCAATTGTTGAATCTGCGGATTGACCGCCGGCAAAAACCGCGAATCGGCGGCCTTCGACATCTGATTGCTCAACTCGGTCAGGGTCAGGCTGAACACCGGATTGGGGATGGCGGCGGCGATGAGCTCCTCGGCACGGGCTTGGTCCACATTGAACTTGGCCGCGATGAGGGCGAGGTTGCGCTGGAAAAACAAGGCGATGGTTTGCTGCTCGGTGAGCGTCACGCCCGCCGCGCCCGGCGCGTCCGCCAGCGCGGCCAAGCTCAAGGCGGCTAGGCCCAAACAAAATATTCGGATGATCGTCATTCGATTCGGAGCTTGTCTTGGATGAAGGCTTGGCGGAAAACCCCCGCCCAGGGTCGGTAATAATAACAGAAGCAGGGCGAAAAGTTTTTAGCCGACACCTTTAGAACCGCCAGCTTCATGCTTATTCCGCCGATGAGTGAACGCTTGCCGCGCCTGGCGCGGGCGCGGGCAGACAAGCCGGGCCTGCCCCGAAGGAGGGATGGCAGCAATACCTGTACCATCATTAAAGAGATTTAACCCATTGAATTAAAGTAGAACCGGCTCCTCGGCTGGTGCAAATGAACCACCCCTGGCCAAGCCGACGGCTGCAAAGCACCAAGCCGACCGTGCTGCCAGCGGCGTTAAAACTCGACATGCACCCTTGCGCCATAAATATCCACCGGCCCCCGATCCGCATTGTAGCCGGGGCTTGCAATATGTTGATAATCGGCGGTCAGCCAAGCCGAGCTTAATATGTTATAGCTATAAAAAATATTGACGACCTTCTCCGGCCGGTAATTAATCGCGCCATCGCCGATAAACCCGTCAATGCCGCCCATCCCCAGATAAGCGACATGCGACCCCGATAGCCAGCCTTGCCCATAGCCTATCCCGACCGTATCCCTAGAGCGGCCCCAGCGAGTGCCTTGAACCAACGCGCCCAAAGAGATGGAACGGTCGGTCGAGGTATAGGAATAGACCTCGGTGTTGCCATCGGAATACATGCCCCGGAAGAATAAGCCGACATCGTCCCAGAACTGCTGTTCTAAGTTGACGCCGATGCCCATTTTAATATTGGGCCGCCGCACCCAGCATAAATCCGGTGCCGTGGCATTATCCGAACCATAATTAAACCCGGTGCAGGTGGTGGCGTTTAAATTGGGGTTGGCCTGGTAGGCGGCGATGGCATCAGAGAAACGGCCCATTCGTTCATGATTGCGATAAGCCAGCAGCCGCACCGCGCCAGGCTGGCCGTCCAGCCGATGGCGATGTTCAATCTCGAACTGATGGCCGAAATACGTGAATATCCGGGTTTCAATGGGGAGCTGGTTGGGGTCTTCCGGCGCGGCGGTATGGGCGAAGCGCAAAGACCAGTCATCGTGAATATATTCGGCCACCAATCCCCAGGTGTAGCCGCGGGCGTCGGCGGCGAAATCATAAGCCGCATAACTCAAAAAAGCCATATTATTAAATTGCCGCCGCAAATCCCCGGAAAACGTGTTTTTGTCAAAAAAATCCAGCACGCTGAAATTGCCCACCCGCAGCACCAAGCGCCGACTATCGACCGTCGTGCCCAATTGCATGGGATCGGACGGCAAAAGCACACGTTCGCCGCCAAACCCAAAGGTCTGCTTGAAAAATACCCTGGACAAATAAGTGGTCGGCTGCTGGCCGCCGGTTTTTTGCAACTCGAAATTCTGAATCACGCTGCCCAAGCCTTTTAAATCGGACAAAGGCTGTTCGGAGATAATTTCCGGCACCGCATACACCTCGCCGCCAGGCCATAATCTAAGGCCTAAGAAAAACGTCGCCGAGCCGGTGAAACTGCGCTCCTGGCCGGGCAGCAAAGAATTCGGGCTGCCATTGAGGTTGGTGTACTTCGCGGCAAAATTGCTTTTCCAGCTATTGATAAACGTCATCTGCCCGTAAGCGTTCCACGCCTCATCCTTCAGATCATGCAGCCCGCGATGGGACAGCTCATTCATGACGTCAAATTGCTCGTCGTCGCGCGGGGCCGGCTCGACGACATGGGCTTGCGCCAGGTTACAGGCCATTGCGCCGCACACGAACAGGAGGCCGCTCCAGCCGCGCCAATTTGCCTGCCCGCGCCAAGCGCCAGGCAGCACTCTCCTATTCATCGACATGCACCTCGTTGATCGTTTGCTTAGCTTGCTTAGGCCGGGAAATGATTATATGACCGCTTCATGACAGGCCGATGATAAGCCGCCTCATTGGCGCTACCGCCGGCTTCCTCCGTCCCTGTTAAAATGCCCGACTTTGCCCACAACCTGTTTGGAACGCCTCTATGGATTATACCGCCCTGCTCCACGCCCTCATCCTCGGCATCGTCGAAGGGCTGACCGAATTTCTGCCAATCTCCAGCACCGGCCATCTGATCCTGGTCGGCGACTTGCTCCATTTCAACAACGAGAAGGGCAAGCTGTTCGAGATCGTCATCCAGTCCGGCGCCATCCTCGCCGTGTGCTGGGAGTACCGCGTCAAAATCTTCAGCGTGCTGCGCGGCTTGCCGAGCGAACCTTCGGCGCGGCGTTTCGCCGTCAATTTAGTCGTCGCCTTCTTGCCGCTGGCCGTGCTGGGCTTGCTGTTCGGCAAACTGATCAAGGCGCACTTGTTCAACCCGGTGTCGGTGGCGACGGCCTTCATCGTCGGCGCGTTCGTGATTCTGTGGGCGGAGCGCCGCGAGCATACTATCCGCATCCACGATGTGGACGACCTGCGCTGGCCAGACGCGCTGAAGCTGGGCTTGGCGCAAGCCTTGGCGCTGATTCCCGGCACCTCGCGCTCCGGCGCGACCATCATCGGCGGCTTGTTTTTCGGCTTGTCGCGCAAGGCGGCGACGGAGTTTTCCTTCTTCCTCGCCATTCCAACGCTGTTCGCCGCCACCGCCTACGAACTCTATAAGGCGCGCGGCCTGCTGGCGGTCGCCGACCTTGACATGTTCGCCGTGGGTTTCGCCGCCGCGTTCATCAGCGCCTTCCTCGCCGTGCGCGGCCTGCTGCGCTACATCGTCCGCCACGACTTCACCGTGTTCGCCTGGTATCGGATCATTTTCGGCGTCGCCGTGCTAGTCACCGCCCATTTCGGCTGGGTCGAATGGACGGCGCAATAGTTTAGGCGCTAGGACAAACGCTCATGCTTTGGGATATTTCGCCTATCGCCTATGCTTTTTCACTGGGCGCGTACCATATCAACATCCGCTGGTATGGGCTGTTTTTCGCCTCCACGTTCCTCTACGGCATCCTCATGTTCCGCTATTTGTTCCGGCGCGAAAACAGGCCGCCGGACGAGGCCTATGACCTGGCCTTGTTTGTCATCGGCGGCACGGTGCTGGGGGCGCGGCTAGGCCATGTGCTGCTCTACAATCCTGGGTATTACCTTAGCCACCCGCTAAAAATCCTCAGTGTCTGGGAGGGCGGGCTGGCCAGCCATGGCGCGGTGGCGGGGATTTTAATCGGCGTCTGGCTGTACTCGCGGCAGGCCACCCGGCAGTCCTTCCTCTATGTCTGCGACCGCATCGGCTTGGCCGTGCCCCTTTCCGGCAGCCTGATCCGCATCGGCAATTTTTTCAACTCGGAAATCCTCGGCACGCCGACCGACGTGCCCTGGGCCGTGGTCTTCGCCCGCGCCGACCCCCTGCCCCGCCATCCGGTGCAGCTTTACGAAGCCTTTGCGTATCTGTTGATCTTCCTGTTCCAATTGCGCTATTACTTGAAACGGGGCGATGCCGGGCCGGAAGGTTATTTATTCGGACGGTTCTTTGTGCTGGTGTTCGGCGCGCGCTTTTTCTTGGAATTCTTCAAAGAAGAGCAAGCCGTTTTTGCCAGCGGCTGGCCGCTGACCATGGGCCAATGGTTGAGCCTACCGGCGATGCTGGTCGGTGTTTTGCTGATATGGCAGGCGGGGAGAAGAAAGCAAAAAGCAAGCGGCAACGGCGCGATAATGTGACAAACGCCCTAAGCCCCAGGCGTCTGCCGGGTTACGGCGTCAAAAAGACGCGCCTAACCCGACGAACTAATTTAATGGCCTTGAGGCTACCCCGTCCACGCTGGGGTAGCGCTGCCCGCGATCTTCCGCCGACGGCCAGGCGTGGGCGTGTTATGCCGGGGCAGGCCGACAGATAGATGGCCCAATCCACAAAATGTTATTTTATGGCGGCGTCCACGCGCACTCGATAGGCCGGCACGGAAACCCCACGGCAGCGGCGAATTGATTCGCCCCGGCCTTCTTGTGGGGTCGAAGCCGCTTAACTTTGCTCCCAAGGCAGGCCATGCGCGCGCCAGCCGCCCAGGCTGCCACGGTGCTTGTGCTCGTCCAAGGGGCCTTCAAAGCCTTCCTCGACATTGCTCAAGTCGGTGTAGCCGGCTTCCGCCAGCGCTTTGGCGGCGTCCAGCGAGCGTTGCCCGCTGCGGCACAGCAGCAAGACCGGCGTGTCGCGGTTGGGAATGCGCTGGCGCACATCGGCGATGAAATTGGGGTTGGGCTTCCAGGACGGGGCTTCTTTCCACGGAATGTTAAGCGCGCCGGTCGGGTGGCCGACGAAGCCAAATTCGATGCGGTCGCGCACATCCAGCAGTACGCTGGCGGAATCGGTGTCCAACAGGCTCCAGGCTTGTTTGGGGTGCAGGCTTTTGATTGCGGTCATGGCTTCCTCGGGGACAGATGGTCAGGCCCGGCGCGGGCCTGCTGGAAAAGTCGGCAATATTCGAGTATTTCAGCCTGCGTAGCAAGGGCTACGACGGGCGCAAAATAGATTATAAACTCATAGCTTAATAGCGGCGGCGGATGGGGGCGGGCAAGGTGGCGAAGCAGGCACGTAGAAAAAAAACCGGCTCTGGCAAAACGGCGGCCAGGCCCAAGGGTTTGAAGAAACGGGTATGGGCCGCGCTGGCCACCATGGGCTCCGGGCGCTTGTTGGGCCTGGCGGTGGAAGCGGTCGCGTTGGCGGCGGTCGCCTGGGTGGCGGTCATCGCCGCCTTGGGGCGGGCGGCGCAGCGCTTCGCCGGGGTGGATTTGTGGTCTAACCTAGTACCCTTCGCCGGCGTGGTGCTGGTGTTGGCGGGGAGCTTGTTCTTGTTGCTGCGCAGTGGCTTGAACATCCGCCAATCCTTGTCGGCAAGAGCGAAATGTTTGCCCGCCTTGGCCGCGGTGCTGGCCGCCGTGGGCGCGGGCTGGTTCGCTTCCAGCGGCGAATTCCACCAGGATCTGGCGGCTTTGCGCGGCCTGGTCGGCGGAGCGCGGGAGGCGGAACGGGCCACCTTGTCGCACCAAGTCTACGCCGCCTACCGGCGCGCCGACCTGGCGCAGCTACAACTGTTGGTGGAGCGTGCCAAACCCTATGAGGCGGCGATCCAAGAGGCGGCGAAACTCTATGGCGTGGACGCGGCGGTGATGATGGGCTTAGGCGCGACGGAGTCGTCTTTCCTGCCCCGCGACAGCAAGGACGGCGGGCGCGGACTGTTCCAGATCACCGCGCCGCCGAAGTCGGTGCTGGAACAGGTCGGCCGGCAACTGGGTGGCAAGCCGCTGGACTGGCGCAACCCACGCCACAACGCCCTGCTGGCGGCGGCGACGTGGCGGTACTATTTGAGGGAGATGAACGAGGATTTGTTCTTAGGGCTGCTGGCTTATAACATTGGCCCGAAAAACGGCGGCCTGCTGTCGATCATGCGCCAGTACGGCACCCAGGATTTCGCCACGATCCAGCCTTATTTGCAAAACCTGCCCCGCGATTACCCTATCCGGGTATTGACCGCCGCCCTGGCGTTTCGGCTTTGGCAAGTCGAGGGGCGGCTGCCGCGTTACGAGGAGGGCGGCAACGCCCGGCGCATCCAAGCCATCGGCATACCGGGCTTGGCCGGGCTGGGGTGAAAAGCCGGCGCCGGGGCCTTAAGCCGCCGCCAGCAGGGCCGTCATTTCATGGGCCGGCATCGGCCGGGCGAACAGATAGCCTTGGCCGTAGTCGCAGCCGGCGGCGGCCAGTTGCGCACGCTGCTCGACGGTTTCCACGCCCTCGGCAATCACTTTGATACTGAGTTTGTGGGCCATGGCGATGATGGCTTCGACAATCGCCTGCTCGCCGGGGTCTTCCTCCATGTTCCAAACGAAGGAGCGGTCGATCTTCAGGCAATTGATGTGGAATTTCTTCAGATCCGCCATCGACGAATGGCTGGCGCCGAAATCATCGACGGTGACGTGGATGCCGGCCTCGTGAAATCTCAGCAAGCCAGCCCTCACCGCAGGGCGGTCGTCGAGCAGCAGGGTCTCGGCGATGTCGATGTTGAGGCACGAGGCCGGCAGTTGAATGTCGCGCAGAAAGTCGATCCAATTTTCTTTGAGGGTGCATTCAAAAAACTGGCGGGGCGATTTGTTGACGCTGATTTGAATGGGGTTGGCCGAGAGCGGCTGCCATGTCTTGGCTTGGCGGGCCGCCTCCCGGAACACCCAGTCGCCGATTTCGTTAATCAAGCCCACTTCTTCGGCCAGCGGGATGAAATCGACCGGCTCGATGATGCCCCGGCTAGGATGCAGCCAGCGCGGCAAGGCCTCAGCCTTGGCGATGTGGCCGGTGGCCAGGTCGATGATGGGCTGGTAGTAAACCACGAACTGGTCGGCGCTGATCGCGCCGCGCAAGTCCTGGCCCAAGTCGCGCCGCTCCTGCGCGGCGCGCTGCATCGCCGGGGTGAAATAGCTGAAGCGGTTGCGGCCTTGCGCCTTGGCCGCGTACATGGCTTGGTCGGCGTTTTTGAGCAAGGTGTCGATGTCGGTGGCGTCAGCCGGGTACAAGGTGATACCGACGCTGGCCGACACCTGGACGATTTCGGTGCCAAGCAGGAAGGGTTTGGCCAACTGCTCAATGATTTGCTGGGCGACGCCTTCGATGCGGCTGGCTTCGTTGAGGCCGGCCAGGATCGCGGTGAATTCGTCGCCGCCGATGCGCGCCACGGTGTCGGCTTCGCGCACGCAGCCGCTGATGCGCCGCGCCACCTCGACCAGCAACTGGTCGCCGAACTGGTGGCCTAAAGTGTCGTTGACCTCCTTGAAGCGGTCGAGGTCGATGAATAGCAGCGCCAAGGCGTGGTCTTCGCGGCGGACGCTTTTCAGCCGCTGCTGCAAGCGGTCATGGAACAGGTTGCGGTTGGGCAGGTCGGTCAGCGGGTCGTAGTTGGCCTGCCGCCAGATCAGCGCCTCATTGCGTTTTTGCTCGGTCAGGTCGAAGAATATGGCGACCCGGCGCAGCGGCTCGCCGTTGTCGTCGTAGAGGGTGCTGATGCTCAACCATTCGACATAGATTTCGCCGTTCTTGCGCCGGTTCCAGATTTCGCCCTGCCAGCGCCCGCTGCCGTCTAGCGTGGCCCACATCTGCTGGTAAAACTCCGGGGTCTGCCGCCCCGATTTGAGCAAAGAGGTGGGCTGGCCGATGGCTTCCGCCTCGCTGTAGCCGGTCATCCGGGTAAACGCCGGGTTGATGGCGACGATGCGGTTGTCGGCGTCAGCCACCATCATGGCCTCGTTGATGGACTGGCAGACTAAGGCGGAGAGCTGTAGCGCTTCCTCGGCGCGTTTGCGCACGGTGATATCGGTGACGGCCAGCCGGCATTCGCGCCGCTTTTCATCGGCGATGGCTTCGAGGTGGGTCACCACCGGCACCGCATGTTCACTCGTCTTTAACCGCAACTCGCCGACTTTTTTGGCGGGGTCGGCGAACACCTTGCCGAGCAATTCGTTGAAGACTGGCCGGGACTGTTCGCACAGAAACGTTTCGAAGCGCTTTTGCTTGAGTTGGCCGCTAGGCATGCCGAGCAGTTGGGCGCCACGGAGGTTGGCGAGCCGGATGCTGCCGTCGCGGCCTAGGATGAAGTAGCCGAGCGGGGCCTGGTCGTAGAGGTCGGCGTAGCACGCCGGGCGCACGTCCAGGCCACCCTGCCCCTCTAGCGGGGCAGGGGCACATTGGCCGTTCGCTCGGGTCGGCTTGCAGCGCTGACAGAGGGGTTCACGAATCGGCCCGGCCGCCCGGCGCGTAGTGCCCTTGCCGGTGGCGCGGCTCGGTTTCGCGGCATTGGGCCGCTCGGGTGGGGGCTTTTTCATGCTTGATTACCGTTTCAGTGTGCACACATTAAAGACCATCGCGACGGCTTTCTGTGGCATCAAGCCTCTGTTGCCGGCCGCCAGCCGTCATTTTACCGATGCCTGTCAACGAAAAAACTGTTCCAGCACCCGGATCATCAAGGCATGGTCGGCGGCCCCCGCGCTTTCGCGGACAGAGTGCATGGCCCACAGCGGATTGCCCACGTCCACCGAACGCACGCCTAAGCGGGCCGCGACAATGGGGCCGATGGTGCTGCCGCAACCCAGGTCGGAGCGGTGGGCGTATTGCTGGTAAGGCACCTCGGCCGCCTCGCACAACTGGATGAAAACAGCCTCCGACTCGCCGTCGGTGGCGTAGCGGTGGTTGGCGTTGGTCTTGATGACCGGGCCGCCGTTGACGCGAATCAGGTGCAGCGGCTCGTAGGCGGCCGGAAAGTTGGGGTGGTAGGCATGGGCCATGTCGGCGCTGATGAAGAAGCTGCGCGCCAGGGCTTGGGCCTGCGCTTCGCTATCCAGCCCCGCGCCGATGCGCCCCAGCACGTCGGCGAGGAAGCTGCCGCCCGCGCCCTTGGCGCTTTCGCTGCCGACTTCCTCATGGTCGAACAAGGCGCACACGCAAGTCGCCGCCGGGGCTTGGGCGTTTAGCAAGGCGCTGATGCCGGCGTGGCAGGAGGCCAGGTTGTCGAGCTGGCTGTCGGCGATGAACTCTTCCTGCGCCCCCCAGAAAACGCCTTTTTGCGTGTCGTAGACTTGCAGCTCCCAGTTGATAATCTCCTCAGGCTCCATCCCAGCCTCATGGGCGAGCAGCACGCGAAACTGTTCGCCGGGCGGGAAGGCTTCTTGCAGATAGCCCAGCAGCAAGGGCAACTCCGTTTGCTTGTTCAATTTCAAGCCGTCCTCGTTGACATTGCGGTTCATGTGAATAGCCAGGTTCGGCAAGCGCGCCAGCGGCTTATGGAAGCGCAACAGCCGCGCTTGCGGCCCGTTTTCGCCGCGCAGGCCGATGCGCCCGGCCAGGCTGAGGTCGCGGTCAGTCAAGGTGGCCAGGATCGGGCCGCCGTAAACCTCCACGCCGAGCCGGGCCATGGGCTCGCCAGCATGCGGGGCACGCGGTTTCAGCCGCAAGCCGGGGGAGTCGGTGTGCGCGCCGACGATTTTAAAGCCGGTGCGCGCCAGCGGCTGCGCGCCGACCACAAAGGCGATCACGGACGAGCCGCCGCGCACGACGAAATATTGGCCACCGGCGGCCAACTGCCAGCGCTCCTCCTCGCGCAACGCGGCAAAGCCTTGCGCCTCCAGCCGTTGCGCCACGCTGGCGGCGACATGCCAGGGACTTGGCGAGGCGTCGATGAAATCCAGCAAATCCTGGGCGCGTGCGCGGGCATGTACGGAAAGAGTCATGGCGTTGTCGTGTGTTCGTTAATGCGTGCCAAGGCGCGGACGTAGGCGGCAAACACCTCGTCCTCCCGGCACACCAGATAGATTGGGCCGGGTTTGCCGCCCGCAGCCAGCGTTTGTGCCAAAGTGGAGACGGCGATGGCCGCCGCTTGCGCCGGCGGATAGCCGTAACTGCCGCAGGCGATGGCGGGAAAGGCGAGGCTGGCAATGCCGTGCGCCCGCGCCACAGCCACGCAACGCCGGTAACAGGACGCCAACAATTCGGCCTCGCCCGCGCCGCCACCGCGCCAGATCGGGCCTACGGTGTGGATGACATGGCGGGCGGGCAACTTATAGCCTTGGGTGATTTTCGCCTGGCCGGTCGGGCAGCCCTTCAGCGCGCGGCATTCGGCCAACAGCTCAGGGCCGGCGGCGCGGTGGATCGCCCCGTCCACGCCGCCGCCGCCCAGCAGCGACTCATTGGCGGCGTTGACGATAGCATCCACGGCGAGGCGGGTGATGTCGTCTTGGATGATGTGGATATTGTCCATAGGGCGAATCCGGCTGGCTAGGCGGCGTCAAACATTCCGTGACGGCCTTACGGAGCGGCGGCGCGGGGTGAGCTACGATATTTCAGCAGATTATCCTTGTCAATGTTAAGGATCAACTCGAAGCGGCATCCGTGAGATGGGACGCTGGTTTGCCGGCGCGGACTGCCCGGCAGAATGGCTGATTATCGACAGGCGGCAGAGGCGGCCAACCGGTGGTCGCGCTTGCCCCTAAAATTTGCAAGGAGTGCGCGTTCCTTGCGCCCCCCGGTCCTTGCCTGCGCTGCTGGCTGCTTCCCTCGCTTCCTGGCGGCCTTAGGTAAACCCTTGAGGTCGAATCTTTGGGTTTCATCATAGCCGGATAGCCCATCGGCTTGAACAAGTGCTTTTGCTTATTGCCTATAGGCCACGCTTAAGCCTAGTGTCCGCGTTGAGCGTCTGCATCGCTACAGCCCCGTCCATTTTTCTCCGCCTCTTCGCGCCTACCGGCGGCCCCTTCATAAGGGGATGGACAGCCTTGGCACACCCACTGTCTTAAATGGGAAATCCGCAGGCCCGCTTGGAAAGCCGCCACGAGATCAGGGATTTGCGGCGCTTGGCAGCGGACAATCCGGCCGACCCGTCCGCCGCGTTGGCGCTGGCTCGGCGTTATATCGAACTGGGCCGGGCGGAAGCCGACCCACGCTATTTATGGTTAAGCCGAAGCGGCGCTGCCGCCTTGGCTGCGTTCGGGCACGCCATTGCCGGAGGCGCTGACCTTGCGCGCGATCTTGTACCAAGGCCGCCACGTATTCCCGGCGGCGAGGAGCCGGAAAGGCAGTGGGCGTTGACCACCTTGGCGGAAATCGCCGTGCGCCTGGGCCGGTTTGAGGAGGCCTAACGCCAGTTCAATGCCGCGCTGGCGCTCGAGCACAGTATACATTGCGATTATTTCTGTGGCTTATGCCGTAGTCGATAAGCGAGATGCCATAGTAATAAAGCCCGCTTTTGCTATGCGACAATTTGCCACATTATCATTCTTCCGCAGACTTGTTACCTTAAAACTCCCCAGCACCAAGCTGGAGTTCTCTTAACCTCACCTTGCCGCGAAGGGTGGCCCTGTCTAAAGCCCTTTCCAAGCACAGGGGCAATGGATTGTCCCTGTCTTTTTACTCCTTTTAGTGGTCAAGGACAGCCCTTTCCGCCCCGCGTTTTCGCGTTCCAGATTTGTTTTCCATTGCGCATTAAAAGCGTAGGCGGCGTTGCGCCGCGCTGCTCGTAAGCCAAACTCGCCGACGCCTTTTCCGTAGGTCTCAGCATGTTTAGGTATATGCCCTAACGCCTATGCCAAATAACCTATAAAGCTATTCAATAAATTTTCAAGCTATTGAATTCAAATAAATTATTGGTTGGCACAAGTATTGTTATCCAATCTCCACGCAAGCATCGCGCAGACTGTCCCGGCAGCTTTCGGCGCACTCGCTGGCCCGACGGCTTCTTCTCAGGAAGGCCGCCTGAGTTGCGTCGATGGTTAGTTGTATAGCAGAACACGCCGCCTCTCCGATTAAACCCGTTGATGACTAGAATTGCCTATTTTTTTTGCTGGTGCGTAGCGAGTATTTATTCGCCTTATGGAGGCTGTGAACCCGTTTCGGTTTATCCGGTTTCTGGCGTGACGGACATACAAGGCATGGACGTATATGCGCAAGGCAATGCGATCCATGCGGTACTGGTCGGAAAACCCTATGGCAAAACCGAGGTGGGGGTCGTCCACCTGTTTTCAGCCGATGGCGGGGCGAGTTGGCGGACGCCTTCAATCATCAATCGCGCAGAAGACGGCAAGCCCATTTCCCGGCGCGGCAACGAGGCGCAAGTCGCGGCGGCGGGCCGGCGGATTGTGGCCCTGTGGCGGCAGGCGGGAGAGCTGCCCGAAGCCGGCCCGATGGTCGTCGCCTATTCCACTGACGGAGGCTTAAGTTGGCGGCGCGGCGACAACCCGGCCATCACGGATGCGACGCAAAACCAAGCCTATGCCGACCTCGCCGCCGACCGGGCCGGGCGCTTCCATGCGGTGTGGCTGGACGACCGCGAGGAAAACGGCAACACCCAGGGGCTGCGCTACGCCCGCTCCACGGATGGCGGACGGCATTGGCGCGGCCATGCGACCTTGGACCCTGCCGTGTGTACCTGCTGCTGGAACCGCATCGCGGTGCTGTCCGACCAGCGCCTCGCGGTCTTGTACCGCGACGACGACCCCCACGATATGCGGCTGGCACGCAGTTCCGCCGACGGCCGCTCGTGGCAACGCCTGGCGGCGGTGGGCGCGTTCGACTGGCGCTTCAACGGTTGCCCGCATTGCGGCGGCGGCATTGCCGGCAGCCCCGGCGGCCATCTGCATGGCGTGGTGTGGAGCGGCAAGGAAGGCGCCGAGGGACTTTATCACTTGCGCTCAGACGACCAAGGCGAGCATTGGTCGCCGCCGCTGCGCATCGGCGACGGGCGCAGCCGCGAGAGCGATGTCGCCGTGCTGCCTAGCGGGCGGGTGGGTGTGGTGTTCGCCGGCCCTGTTGGCGACGGCGGCGGTGAGGGCGTGCAATTCATGGAATCGACGGACGCAGGGATGAGCTGGTCATCCCCCGAATTACTCAGCAAAGACGGCGTCGCCGCCGACCACCCGCGCATTCTGGCCAGCCCGAAGGGCTTTCGGGTGTTCTGGACGGAGAAGCCGGCCACGGGCGGCAGGATTTGGGCGATGCGTTTATTTGACCAACGATAAGACAAGACCACTATGAGAACGCCTGTTGCCGCCGTGCTGGCGGCTTTGCTGCTGTTTAACCTCGCCGCGCCGGCCGAGGCGCGGATCGCGCCTCGGCCGCGCGACGGACTCGAAGCCGGGCCGGCGGCTTTGGGCGGCGAGGTCGAGCGCCTGTTCGCGCTGCCTGCCGCCTCGGCCGATGCGGTCAAACTGGCCCACGCCATTTTAGTGAAGGCTTTGCCGGAGCGCGAGGCGACGCTCACCGACGCGCCCGAGGAGGTTTTGCTGATTTTCAATGACTCGGTCGGCCAGGAGTTTTTGGCGCTGGCCGTCATCGACCCATCCGGAAAGCGCGTGGACAACCACGACGCCAAGCTGGATTTCACCGACCATTCGCATCTGCGCGCGTCGGTGTCAAAACTCGCCGCCGGCCGCTACACCGTGCGCTACCGAGTGCTCTCGGCGGACGGCCATGTGGTGAGCGGCAAGTATTTTTTTGACGTGCAAGGCAAATAACCAATAGAGGTGACAACCATGGGCAAGCAACACCAGCCATCTGTTTTCGGAGCCATTTTCATCGCGCTGTCCGTGTTGGCGCAGACGCCCGCCGCCGACGCCGCGCCAAAGAGCGGGCGGCAGGCTTATTCCAGTTCCAATATGGGCTGCCTGGTCGGCAATGATTTTTACGCCGTCCATTTCACGGCGATCCAGGAAGGCGTGCAAAAAGGCGAAACCACGGCGTTCGCCAAGTATTGCCAGGAAGTGCCGGCCGTTGGCAAAACCTATCTGAGTATCGACCTGCTGGATCGGGACACCCGTAAAACCCCCATCGCCTTGAAGGTGGTGGAAGAGGAGTTCAACGAGGACGATGGCCGCCCTCCCAAGGAAATCCGCGTCTTGAACCAGACCCCGGCGAAGCTTTACAGCAACGGCGTCGCCGACATTCCGGCCAGCATCACCCAGCCCGGCCATTACGCGCTGATCGCAACCGTCGGCGAGGAAGCCGTCAGCGAAGACGACCGCTTGCGCATCCCCTTCACCGTCGCCATTGAAGGCACGGCCAAGGTCAACTGGCTCGGCAAAATCACCGGGGCCATCGTGCTGATGTTCTTCGGCGTGATGGTTTTCATCGGCTTCCGCACCTACCGCGCCTACCGCCCCAAACGCCAGGCCGCGCTGGACTTGCCCGCCGTCGGGGCCAAGGCCGAAGCCGGCTGACACACATGCCGAAAACGCCGACCCGTTTCCCCGGCTGGATTGCCGGGCTGCTAGGCTATGCTTTGGCGTCGGTCTGGACGCCCGCGCAGGCCGACTGGGCGGATTTGTCCCGCTACGGCGAAGTCGCGGAAATTGCCGTCGAGTCCGACGAAATCCGCTTGAACCTGCGCCTCGCGCAGAACACCGTGCCGGAAGGGCTGGCACTGGCCGGCGAGCCGCCGGCCTCGCCGCCGCCTTGGCTGGCCAGGCGTTTGCCGCAATTGCTGGCCGGCAACAGTCCGTGGCCGGTCGGCCGCTTTGAGTTTCTGCGCAAAGTGGAGAACGGCCAGGACGCCTATTACGAAGCTAGTTTGCGCTATCCGCTGGACAAACCCTTGCAAGCCTTAACCATCGCCCCGCCCGCCGCCGGCAGCCCGGCGGCCGGCTTGGTCGTGCTACATCGCGGCGTGCCGGTCAGCGATCTGCTGCCGTTGCGCCAGACGCTCAAGCTGACGCTGGACTGGCATGATCCCTGGCGTTCCCGCTTCAACGACCCGGCGTTCACCCGCCGCCACGCCGAGCCGCGCTCCTACCTGTATGTCGAACCTTACGAAATTCGCCATGAAGTGCTGCTGCGCCTGGCCGACATCAAGCCCTGGCTGGATTTGGGGCTGAAAGATCCGCGCTACGTGGAGGCCGGCGAGCGCGAGGGCTTGCAACGCAAAGTCGGTGCTTTCCTGGCAGGCCGCAATCCCGTGCGGATCGATGGCGCTCCGGCGGCGCCTCCGCAGCTTGATCGGGTGGTGTTCGTACGCTTCCAGCGCGAAGGCGTCGTGCCGGTCAAGGAATCGGGCCGGCTGGACGTGGACACCGCATTGCTCGGCGTGGTGCTGACCTATTTGACTGAAAATCCGGCCCGCAGCGTCGCCTTGCGCTGGGATTTGTTTGGGCTCGACGCGGCCCCCAGGCAACTGAGCGTGATCCAAGGCAAAGAGACCTTCGACGGCTACATGAGCCTGAAGCAGCCCGAATTTGCCTGGTCGCAAGACGAGTCACTGGAGCCTGCGCCCGCCGCCGTCGTGGAAACCGCCGGGCCGGGGCGGCAAGGACGGCCGCCGGTCGATCAGGCCGACTCGCTGCTGTTCCGCGCCGCCTTGCTGCTGGGCTTCACCGTGTGCTTGAGTTTCGCGTTGCTGGCCTCCTCTGGCTTCAAGCAGCGCCCGCTCAGTGCCGGTTTGGCGCTGTTGCTGCTGTTGACCACCGCTGTCGCGGCGCTGCCTCCCCGGCTTGCCGTGCAAGCCAGCGCCACCGAACCGGGCCGGGCCGGGCTGGACGAGGCGCAAGCGAAAGACCTGCTCACCGCCTTGCTGCACAACGCCTATCGGGCTTTTCAACTGCGCGACGAGGTAAAAACCTACGACCGCCTGGCGAAAAGCTTAGGAGGCGACTTGCTGGACGACATCTATCTCCAGCAGCGCCGGGCCGTGTTGCGCCAAGCCGAGGGACTCGGCGGCGAGGGCAAGGTGGATCGGATCGAGGTGCTGGAAAGCCGGGTTCGACCGTTAGCCGCAGCGCCTTGGGCTTGGCAGGTGGATGCGCGCTGGGTGGCCCATGGCACCGTGTCGCACTGGGGCCATGCCCATGAACGGCACAACCTCTACCAAGCCCGCCTGACCCTGCGCCCGGCGGACGGCGGGCAATGGAAGATTGTCGGGCTGGAATTCATCGGCGGGCAGCGCCTGGACGCGGGGGCGTCGGGATGATCGCCGTCAGCGGCCTGCGCTTCCGTTATTCCGGTTCGGCCTTCGCGCTGGACATTGCCGAATTCCGCGTCGCGCCGGGCGAAAAAGTCGCCCTCATCGGCCCTAGCGGCGCGGGCAAGACCACCTTGCTAAAAATCGTCAGCGGCATCATCGCGCCTGCGGCCGGCCGCGTCGAGGTCGATGGAATGGCGCTGCATGGTTTGGACGACGCGGCCCGGCGCAATTTCCGCATCACCCGCATCGGCTTCGTGTTCCAGGAATTGGAATTGCTGGAATATCTCAATGTGTTCGACAACATCGTGCACACCTACCGCATCAATCCAGTGCTGCGCTTGGATGCCGCCGTGCGCGAACGCGCCCACGCCTTGGCCGTAGAGGTGGGCCTGGGCGGAAAACTGCGCAGGATGCCCGGCGAACTGTCCCAGGGCGAACGGCAGCGGGCGGCGGTGTGCCGGGCTTTGCTGGCCGAGCCCGGCCTGATCCTCGCCGACGAGGCCACCGGCAACCTCGACCCGGCCAACAAAGTCCGCATCCTGGATCTGTTGTTCCAGGCCTCGCAGCGGCGCGGCGCCAGCCTGCTGGCCGTCACCCACGACCACGAACTGCTGCCCCGCTTCGACCGCGTCGTCGATTTCCGCTCGTTTCACGCCTGATGCAACACGATTTCTATCTCGCCTGGCGCTACCTGCGCCATCACAAGACGCGCACCTTGATACTGGTCAGTTGCCTGAGCCTGCTCGCCATCCTGCCGCTGGCCCTGCACTTGATGCTGGACGAGGGCGAGCGGCAGATGAGCGCCCGCGCGGCGGCCACGCCCTTGCTGGTCGGGGCCAAGGGCAGCGCGGTGGATCTGACCCTCAACGCCTTGTATTTCATCGAAGCGGCACAGTCGCGCATCACGATGGCCGAAGCCGACCGGATCGGCGCAACCGGCTGGGCCGACCCCTTGCCGGTGTACGCCCACTTTCGCGTCCAGGGGCATCCTTTGGTCGGCGTGACCTTGGATTATTTCGATTTCCGCCAGCTTGTCCCAAGCCAAGGCGCGATGCTGGCGATGCTGGGCGAATGCGTGCTGGGCGCGGACGCGGCGGCCGACTTGAAGCTGAAGCCTGGCGACACGCTGCTGACTGCGCCGGAAAACCTGTTCGACCTGGCCGGAGTCTATCCGCTGAAGCTGCATGTGGCCGGTGTTTTGGCTAAATCCCACAGCCCCGACGACCAGGCGGTGTTCATCGACTTGCAAACCGCCTGGGTCATCGACGGCCTAGGCCACGGCCATACCGAGCCGAAAGCAAGCGACCCGCAGGCCGCCGACGCGAAGCTAGTCACTTACACCGAAATCACGCCGGAAAACCTGGAGTCTTTCCATTTCCACGGCGACCCGTCGACTTATCCGGTCAGCGCCGTCATCAGTTTGCCCCACGACCGCAAATCGTCCACGCTGTTGCGGGGAAGGTATTTGAGCCCCGACCAAAACACGCAAATCGTCCAGCCGCTGGAAACCACGCGCGGCCTGTTGCAAAACATCTTCCGCCTGCAAGCGCTATTCGACGCCGTGCTGGCGCTGGTCGGCAGCGCGACCTTGCTGGCCTTGGGGCTGGTGTTCGCGCTGTCCTTGCGCCTGCGGCAAAAAGAGATTCAAACCATTTTCCTGCTCGGTTGCAGCCGCCTGACGGTGGCCCGCCTGATCGCCGCCGAGTGCGTGTTGATCGTGCTGGCCAGCGCCTCAGTTTGCCTGGCGCTGCTGCAACCGCTGCAATACTACGCCGGCGATTTAGTGCGGCGCTTTGCCATGCCTTGAAGGAGATATTTGTGTCGATCAGTTCCATTCTGCTGCGTGCGCTTTTGCTTGGCTTGTGGGTCACTTCCGCCGGGGCCGGCACGTCCACCGACTCGCCCCGTTTGCGGATTGTCGCCTCCAACTACCCGTTGGCCTATTTCGCCGAGCGCATCGGCGGCACCCGCGTCATCGTGGACTTGCCGGTGCCAGCCGGCGAAGACCCGTCGTTTTGGAAACCCAGCGCCAAGGAGGTCGGCGAGATGCAGAGAGCCGAATTGATCCTGCTGAACGGCGCGGATTACGAGAAATGGCTGCCGCGCGTGAGCCTGTCCAAGTTCAAGCTGGCCGACACGTCAAGCGGCTTCAAAGACGCTTTCATCCGCATCGAAAACGCCGTGACCCACAGCCACGGGCCGGCCGGCCCGCATAGCCATGACGGTCTGGCCAACAACACCTGGCTGGATTTCGCGCAGGCCGGAAAACAAGCCGAAGCCGTGGCCTTGGCGATGATCCGCAAGCGCCCGGAATTGAAGACCGTGTTTTTGGACAAATTAAAACCTTTGCAAGCCGAACTGGCCGAACTGGACGGACAGCTTAAAGCCGCCGCCCGGCCCGGCCAGCCCTTGCTGGGCTCGCACCCGGTCTACCAATACCTAGCCCGGCGTTACGGGCTGAACCTTAAAGCCGTGCATTGGGAGCCCAACGAAATGCCCGCCCCGGCGGAATGGGAAGGCTTGGGCAAACTCCTCGCCGGGCATCCGGCCAAAACGATGCTCTGGGAAAGCCAGCCTCACACGGACATCGCCGCGAAGCTGAAGGCCATGGGCGTGGATAGCCGGGTGTTCGACCCTTGCGCCAACCGGCCCGAATCCGGCGATTTCATGGATGTGATGAAGAAGAATCTGGAAAATTTACAGGCGGCGGCGATCCGGTGACAGCTTGGCGAATTGCCACGCTGCTGCCGGCCTGGCTGGGCCTGTCCTCCTGCTCCGCCGCCTATCTTGCCGGCAATACGCTGACGCCCGGCGAACTGCGCAAGCTGGAAGCGTTGGCACAGACCAAGCAAACCGCCGTTCTCACCGTCGAATTGCCCGGCGAACACGCCTTGCTGGAAACCCCTAGCCGATTCATTAACCCGGATTCGCCGGGAATCGACAAACTGATTGCCCAAATGGAAAAGACCGCACGCCAACAGGGTGGCGCGGGAATAGCCGCTGTCCAATTAGGCATCCCGGTCAGGCTGGTGTTGCTAAAGCGCAAGGATGAAGATGGCAGCGAACGGTTCCAGCCCTTTGTCAACCCGGCCATTGTCCAACGCTCCGTCAAGCGCCTAAGCTCCTGGGAATATTGCCTGTCGGTGCCCTGGGGATATCGCTATACCGGCAGGCCCGCGCAAATCAGCGTGGATTATCAAACGGTCGCAGGAAAGCCGGCCAGCATAACCCTCAGCGGAGGCGAAGCGGTGGTGTTCCAGCAGGAGATCGACCATCTCGATGGCATTTTGCTGAGCGGGGCTTATAGCAAGGCGTGGTTTATCCCCCCCCAGGAGATGGACGCCTTTGCCCATGGGATATGGCGGCAATGCCTTAATGTCAGCCAAGCGCGCTGCGATGAATTGATGGCTGCGGCCTGGGCGGCGAGAGCGACTTCTTTAGGCTTGTCAATCCCCTAAAACGGCTTGCCTGTGCCGCGACAAGCCCAACCCGGCAACCAGTTTAGCCAACTGGCTTGAATCACACGGGTTTGCGGCATTTCACTCAAAGCCATCCCAAACCACACGGCTATGCTTCGTGGCACCTCGCTTGATCCCCTGCGCAATGCCATAAAAATCACTTGAATCTTAGGCTGGGCGAGGCCCGACGGTCTCCCTCGCTGATGACTGAGACCTTTTCGCAAGCAATGGCCCGATCCTTGCTGTTTATTAAGTCTGGCTGTCTTTTATTTACAACTTAACGTTAGGAGTTTGTTTCATGTTAATGGGCGCATTTGCCGTCTTTACCCTGGTCGCCGTGATGGGCTTGTCGATTCTCCCCAGTATTTGGCGCGGCTATCCGGTGGAACCATTTTATCCAGTTCTGCACGGGGTCACCTCGCTGTTTGGCGCGGCTTTGGTGATCCTCGCCGCGCTGGCGGGCGACGAGCGGCTATATCTAAACATTGGCTTGGCTGTCGTGATTATCTTACTGGGTGTCACCTTGGGCATTCTAGGCAAAAAAGGTAAAAAAGCACCGAAAGCGCTGCTGCTGTCGCATGTGGGGCTTGCCGTAGTGTGTTACGGCATCCTCGGGTTTTTCACGCTGAACCCGTATGCCACGTTGATCTAAAGCAGGCGATGCGGACGGGCCAGCCCTAAGGTTTCCCGTCCGCAGGCATAGCGGTTTTCTAGACCTATGCTTTATCCAGCATGCCTATGGCAAATAACCCAGTAAAGAAGCGGTCGGCTGTCTCGGCGGCGGTCTTATAAAGTTATTTAAGCAGTTGATTAAAAATTGTATTTTTTACTATCAAAGTGATCGGCATGGCATTTGCAAACCACACTATCTGTTGAACTTAGGTTCAATGGCCCGGCGGTTTTTCGCCGGTACTGTCTCCATTTTTCCGCAGCTACAAGAGCTTTAAGAAAAAGGCGGCGCTAATGAAGAAAACATTTTTTCTAAAACTATAAGGAGCTGTTATGAAGAACATCCATTTCCGTGTGCTG
>Ga0265327_10002094_pt1 | contig 22210 bp, 3 predicted proteins | sample 41621metaG_FD_202089 | JGI IMG/M metagenome (GOLD analysis project Ga0265327, IMG submission 202089) | Rhizosphere microbial communities from Carex aquatilis grown in University of Washington, Seatle, WA, United States - 4-16-21 metaG | ecosystem: Host-associated > Plants > Roots > Rhizosphere >...
TTTGCACCCGTGAGAACAGCGCGCCCGGGCAAGGTAACGCCATCTGCAATCACGGACCTGCGGAAGGTGCCAACACCGGAAATGACCCCGGTGAACGTTTGACTACACCCGTTGGTATTGTAAGAGGTCAATTGGCAGGCTTGCCCGCCCGCCGTGCCGACTACAATGGGTTGGCTAAACGTAAATGAATTGCCCAATACCAGGTCAAACAGACCACCAGAGCTAGATGTTCCATTACTGATCGTCAGAGTGCCCGCCGTGGTTGTCCAAGCTCCGTCATGGAACCATTGAATCGTGTTCGTCCCCGTATCACCGTTTTGAATCGTGGTGTTCGCACTCATCGCGACGGAATTGTACTGCGTATAGAAGCCACCTTCCGTCAGAGTGATATTCGCACCGGCAAGGTTCAAGGTGCCAGCCCCAAACGAACCCACTCCACTTAGCACTACAGTTCCGGCGCTTAACGTCGTATCTCCCTCATAGGTGTTATACGCGTTGAGCGTAACGGTGTTGGTCGTTGTCTTGGAAAGCGAACCACTACCTATACTTGCAGTGATAATTCCACTTTGACGCAATTCCGTGGTTGTCGGGAAGATATTGCCATCAATCAGTTGGGCATTGGGACCGTCAACAACGAGTGCCCCGATCGTCTCATCATTGCCGCCCAAATCCACAATACCGTTCTTCGTCACATTGAGCGTTGTAGTGTCTGGAAGGACTTCGGAATTTGAGCACACCAATGTCCCGACCTCAATAGTCGTCGATCCTTGATAATCATTGTCCTGGTTCTCCAAGGTAAACGATCCGGCTTTTCCGATAGTGCTGCCAGGCCAGCTATTTGTGTCCGGGAAGGAGAGCGAACCGGGCCCGGTGATCGGCATCTGTAATTCCAAATTGATCGAACTGCTATCCACACCAATCTGGCCGTTACCGGAACCGAGAACAATGCCGCGATTGGTTCCAATAGCATAACCGGTGCCGCCTGACACCATGGCCAGACCGCCGCCATCCAGAGTGATGTTATCCGCAACAAAAACCGTAGCCGTAGGCCCGAATAATTTTGATACGCCTGGCGCAGTAATCACACCACCCTTAACAACCCATTTGTCGATCGCGTTGGCGGTGTTATGGAAGTGGAGACGACCACCACCGGTTTTGACAAGCAACGGTCCGCTCACGGAGCAAAGCAGATTAACCGTATTGGTGGCGTCACCGTTGTTGGCTCCAGGAATATCAACACCGGCGTTCGCTCCGGCAAAAGTCAGATTGCTGGAACCAGTGATCGAGTAGCCAGAGCTTTCAACATAAACCTTATTGACGGTAATTCCGTTGGTCAGGGTCACAGTTCCACCTGTTCCACCAAAATGGGCACTAACAACGTTCGTGCTTTGCCACACGTAGCTGTACGGTCCACTCGGACTAAAGCCCCAGTTGGTGTTTACCGTTCCCCAGTTACCTGCACCGCCCTGGCTAACCCGATCCAATGACCAATACCAATCTGTGGGAAGCGGGTTGACCGTCAGCACGGCGGCGGGCGAGCTCGTCGTTGATCCGGCCGCGTTGGCGACGATAACAGTGTAACTGCCCGCATCTGTCGTCTGTAGATTAGCTACCGTCAACAATGTTGTTGTGGCACCCGAAACAGGACCTCCATCGGAAATTGAAATTCCATTCTTCTGCCACTGATAGGTCAGGGTGCCACCGCCGGTCGCACTCACCGTAAAAACTGAGACAAGCGTTGTGTAATTGGTCTGACTTTGCGGCTGGACGGTGATGGCCGGTGGCGTCAGAACCGTCAAGACCGCGACCGAGCTGGTGACAGCATTGATTACGTTGGTAACTTTGCAATCGTAACTGGCCGCGTAATTCAACTGAATGTTGTTCAGCACCAGAGCCGATGTCGTTGCACCAGCAATGGCGACAGTGTTTGACCGCCATTGATATTGTGGATTCAATCCAGTCGCCGTAACCGAAAACGTTTGATTGTCGCCAACTGCCTTGGTCACACTCACCGGTTGTCCAGTAATGGTGATACCCTGTGGTTTGCCCCAAATGCCTACCATATCAAAGTGCGCCGTCCCGTTGGTGGCATACGTCCCGCCTTGAGTGCCAACGAAGCCGGCAGTGCCACCCCCCGTCGCCGTACTCTCCCACTCGGATGCAATTCGAATCACCAGGTTGGTGTTATTGTTTACACCTGCTTTTCCAGACAGATCACTGGAGAAAAACGCGAACTGGTTGGTAACTAAATTCGTATGCACGGTTGCAGCGTTGGTGGCTCCGGCCAGGCCATTGGTCATGAAAATCAAACGCCAATACTTGCTGGCCTGCGCATTGTTGCGCTGCTCCCACGTCACGACAACGTTCGTGTATCCTAACGTGCTAACCCGAAATTCAATGCCATTGGTTCTGTTGGCCCCGGTAACTGCTGGCCAGCCATTCGTATAACCTAGCGCTGAATCGTCCGTGCCCGTTGAAGCGGGATCAGAGGTCGAACCCGCAAGATAGTTGGACTTGAGGCCGCTGTAGTTGGTGTTAATGCCAGCGGGAGTGGTCAGTGAGTAGGAATTGTTGTTCGTTCCCGTGCTCACATTGCCGTCCGGCGTTGCACTGTTCATGTTCCACTGCACAAGCTTGGTCCATCCTGAATAGGGGATCGAGACGGTTGCCACCGCTGAAGTGGCGGTATTGGTCGCATAAAAGGAATCGCTGCAGCCGACTACCACTTTGAAGTTAGCTCCCGATAGATTCGTATCCACCGTCAGGTTGAGATTGCTGCTCGTTTGATTGGCGATAACGGTGCTGTTTGAATACCACGTGTAGGTCAGGTTCGTCCCCGCAGCGGTCATATTGAAATATGCATTGTCCCCAACGTTGTTGGTTCGGCTGACCAAATCCCCTGTTATCGACACCGGCCAATAAACTTTCAAATAGGCGGCGGCGCTGGTGTTTGTAAGCGTTGTATTCGTTACCACGCATTTATAGTACCCATCATTTGTCATTTGAATGTTGGTAAGGGTCATGGTGGCAGTCGTCGCCCATGGGATCAGGGTCGTGTCATTGTAATACCAATGATACTGCAAGCCCGTGCCGCCGCTGGCGGTGACTGCAAACGTTACATTTGAACTGACATTATTCGTAACGTTCAACGGAGTAGGGCCGGTCACGGTAATACTAGTATTCACCGTAAGAGTCATGCTTGCCTCATTGGTGCTTACGTTGTTGGTAACAGTGCATTTGTATACGCCAGCATCTGTTGCTGCGAGGCTGGTAAACGAAATCGAAGACGTTGTTTTGCCAGAGAGCAACGAACCGGTCTTATACCACTGATATTTCTGCGAGGTGCCAGGAGGATTCACATTCGCGCTCATTGTAATCGAATCACCAGCTACCTTGGTTGTATCTCCGGGAGAAATCGTGACCGTTCCAACCGGATCCTGAACGGTCAAGGTCGCGCTGGCTGAATCAGATCCCTGGCTATTCGAAACCCGGATCGTATAGGTTCCGTCGTCTTGCCCAACTTGAACGTTGGGACGCGTATAATTCTTGTCAGTTCCAATGACGGTGGTGCCACTGCCGCTATAGGTCCATTGATACTTAACGCCGGTCGTCAAATCGGCTTGGGACGTAAACGTAACATCACTTCCCGACACAACAGTCTGGCTGATGGGAGATGTAGTGAGAGTCGGGGCTGGAACTGTGGTGCTGATTTGGATGGTGCCACTTAACGTTATCAGTTTGGTGTGCCCCTTCATGTCTGAGATACGGCAACGAACTGCCTTGGTCCCGGTGCTGGTAAATGCGTGAGTAACCCAGTTGGTGCTGATATTGTCGTAATTGATCGGCCAGGTTGTGCCGTTATCTTCAGAGAACTCCCAATAATATGCCATTTTGTCGCCATCGGGGTCGCTGGAGTTGACAACAAGGTCCAGAAGTTGCCCTGTAGTGCCACTAACATCCGTATTGTTCATATCAAAGCTGCCTGTCGGCGGTGAATTTCCTGAAGAAACGTTGGTATTCACAGCCACATCAATCCACGGCACCGCAGTGCCGTCTCCGAGAATCGTCTCTCCTCGCAGAACAGGAGTAATATGAATTTGATAACTGCCCTCGATATCCGAAAGGGTTTTGCCCACAATGAGCGAGCAATCGTTAAGATCAGGATCCGGAGTAAAGGCTTCGCTCGACTTGGAATAGACCTTGCCGGTACCCGGATTCATGTCGATGATGGTGGTGTCAGCCGACCCGCCAGTGTCACCGATCATCGGATTGCCCTTGAAAAGAATCTGGACGCCATTGTCGATATTATATTTCGAAGCCGTGAAGAGTTGACGGTACTGAATCCAAAAGTCGTTCTTCTTAGTAGTTCCGTCAGCAGCATATCGGTGGACCTTAATTGCCAGACATCGGTTATTTCCCCGCGCTTTGCTGTTGTCCATCGCATACAGCCGGTTGGTCATGTTGTGATCCACATTAATCCAGTCGGTTGAATCGCCCGGGACCCCATCACCACCAATCCAGCCCAATACGTTTTTGTGACGGGCATTATAGTGCTCGTGCCCAGTATAATTGCCATCCGAAGTGAGGAATCCCATTCCCATAACGTCAAAAATATCACCGTAGGTCTTCGTTGTAGTCGGATAGGTGCTATCGCCCGTGTAAAGAGGATCGGAGGTTTTGGACGAAATCCAATTGCCCGCATGGCTCAAACCAAAATCGTGCCCCTGTTCGTGCGCGATCAGGTTGATATTATGTTTCCCATTGAACAAAGTGCTTTCACTATTGGCCATTCCGCTGACGCTGTCTGTGAGGCCCCAGAAGTACCAGGGATCGTTGCCGCTAATATTATCGATCAAAGAAAATACAATCGCCCTGAGATCATAATCCCCCAGATTCACTCCGGCATCGATAGCAGCATTGAGCGCATCCTTCCGAAGCTGATTGCGGCCGGCCGAGCTTCCGCCGGTCTTAATGTTATCGTTACCGTCGTAGTTGTGATAATAATTTGTGCCGTGACCAACATTAACTTCGATGTATTTTGCTGGCTTCGTGGGATCACCGAAAGGTGCGACGCTGCAATCTCCATATGAATTGTCCTTATAGAATCGGTTAACGTTTACAGTGAAGTTGTCTTCGATCGTTTGCACGTCAGCGGGACTACCCGGCACGTTAGTAAACTTGACCCATATAATAAGCACGCGATTGGCGCTGCCGCTCGTCCTGGATAATGGTTTGATCGCAACCTCCCGGCTTAACAGCTTTCGATTCAACTGGTCTGATTCCGTTGCACTGCAGAGAAGCGCGGGCTTTGAGCCAGCTTCGACAACCAGTCCCGAAGCGGCGTCCACAGGCTGGTTGCACACCGCACATTGAACTTCATTATACACGTTTGGGTATTTTGGGGCTGCCTCCTGCGGCTCCAGAACACGAACAGGGTTTTTGGAAAGCGCCAGGGCGCCATCGACAGCAACACCATTTACCGTCACGTTGCCGCTCGAACCTTCAAAATATCTGCCCCGAGTGTATGTCTGATAGAACTGGCCACCCACATTGGCGGTTAAAATAGTTTCGGACCGTTCCGGAGCGCACGCATACCCCACGTGAATGTCCCCTGTTCCATTGACCTGTTGCTCGAACTGGTCCACGACGCTAGAGGGCAACGAAAGGCGCTGCTCGTATGGAACCGCAAGCGCCAATGCGCGCTCAGGATCCTTCTCGATCATTTCCTTCATGGCATTGCGTCGCTCTTTGGCGAGCGCGATTCCTTCCCTCTCAAGCGCAGCTCGTCCAGAGGCCGTTGCACCGGAAAATTTTGCCGCCCAGGTGTCAAACTTCGCAAACGGGGCTTCCGTTAACGGATCGGCTGTGATTGGCGGTCGGGCGGCTAGAATGTTCCCGCGCGGGGCCGCGTGACGGGAAGACTGCGGCGATAGAGAGGACGCGGTTGATTGCGACGGTAATGCTTGTTCGACGGGCGGCGAGGCAACAGGCTCTTGTGACAATTCCGGTGGGGGGGACTCTATGCGGTGCGCGCGTTGAAAAAAGTGAAGGGCAATCGCCAGAATAAACAGGCTAATGGCCAATAGCCCAACAATGGAGGCAGGTTTTCTCATAACGCGTACGGTCTACGTGTGGTTGACAGTTGTGCTGTGTTCGGGGGACGGCAGACTGTTTCAAATGGTGAGAAACCTGTAAATCGCTCAACTGAGTTAACTCACTTGAGCTATGCCCCGATTCAGAAAGCTAGACTGGACGATTCGACGTAGCGGTTACTAAGAAGGGCAAGGGTCGATAACGTCTTCGGCTGAGTTGAACCGTCACCGTTCGAGACCAACTTTCCCAAAAATCCGTTTCTACCGCACTGCAAGGTAAGTTGCGCAATGAGTTGTTTCGGATCGAGCTTAATAATGGTATAAAATGCCGACCTGCACACCCATCGCTCAAACGAGCGATATACGCACTGAGCCATTTAGTTAATATTTTCAATACTAAAGCACATTGGCTGAATGGCCCTGAAGTTGAGGGCACAAGCATCTATGCAGACCGAACAACCCAAAGGAATTTACGAGCGCGGACGTGGATTTACATTAATTGAATTGCTCGTGGTCATCGCCATCATCGCAATCCTTGCGTCGATGCTCCTTCCTGCGCTCGCACGGGCGAAGCAAAAAGCACACGCAGTAAACTGTATGTCGAATCTGCATCAGTGGGGGCTGGTGTGGGCATACTATACTGACGATTCCAGGGGTTCATACTGCGATGGGGACGAGCCGCATTTCCCGGAACGCGCTCAGTGGGTGGGGTCTTTAAGCAACTATTTTGGAAAAAAACCATTCTTGCTACTGTGTCCGACGGCTGGAGACATGCAGAATGGAGCGACGGCCGGCCAACCAGAGACACGAGTCGCGTGGGGAAGCGCGAACGCGCAAAGTCAGGGAGGCCCAACCACCAGCTTCGAAATCGGAACCGCCAATAAGCCGTATATCGATCCTCAGGACCCGCAACATCGCAAGGCCCTCGCCAGTTACGGAGCAAATGTGTGGACGTTCAATTACGCGCAGAAAACGGGAATGATCAGCACCCTTTATAGTTGGCCAGCGGCGAGTTTTTGGCGCACCACCAGCGCCTTGACGCGGCCGCCGATGATTCCACTCATGGCGGATTCGATGTGGCGCGGCGGCGCACCGCAATGGGACCCTACAATTGCAACTCAACCGCCGCAATTCAACGGCGAGTACCAAGACGGTTCTCATGAGATCATGCACTTTGCCATGGCCAGGCACGGTAATGGCATCAACATTTGTTTCGCCGACGGTTCGACGCGTCGTTACCGTGCACGAGATTTATGGCAGCTACAGTGGCACCTGGGCTTTGACACGGATAAAGTGAATCATCAGGCACCGAACTTTTTTCCCGGTTGGATGAGGTAAGGTGCCCTCCCCACTTTCACCGACAGACTCAGGACCGCCCCCCGCCCAAACATTCGCGCCTCGAACGCCTGGAGCAGATTTATCGTTCCAAACTGCGATCTTGACGTATGAGGGCAAAAGTCAACGCGAGGAATTGAGGTTTGCTGGTGCGGCTACGCTTGTTTGAACGGCACTACGTTGATTCGGATTATCGAACTTCGATTTGATAGAATCGTTGCGGCGTGTCGTTGAAGGAGGGGTCCAAAAGAGTGCTCAATGAATTGGTTGCGACGACTGAGCCGAGTGATTGCCATGCTGGATCTGCAAGACTGTTCTTGTACTGCACTCCATATGGAACTCCGATGATGCTCGACCACGAAAGCGATAGTGAATTTGTAATTACGCGGACGCTGAGAAAGGCTGGCCGAGGGAGAACGATGACATCGAAGGGCGCAGAGTCTGTCAACGGCGGTTCGCCGTCGTCTGTCACCTGGATCGTGATGTGATTAGTGGTGTTCGCGTCGACATCCGAGGTCATCCAGGTAAATACGCCGGTTACAATATCAATTTGTGCATCTTCGGGCGCGCCGTCGGCCAGACTGAACCCGAGGAAATTATCGGTATCTGGATCGGTCGCGTAATTCGTGAACACGATACTGGTTCCCGCGTGGACGACGAAGTTCGCCACGGGCAATAGCGATGGCGGATTGTTTGGAAGACGAGGTAAAACAGTGACCGAAAATGTGCTGGAAGCGCTCTGGGGTGGTTGACCATTGTCGGTGACGCGGACAGTAACAGATTTAACGGTGTTGCTATCGAAATCCGGCGGCGTCCAGGAAAAGACGCCCGTCACCGGGTGAATATTGGCGCCGGATGGCGCACCGGGATCGAGACTAAAGGTCAGGATATCGTTTACGTCGGGATCGTAAGCGAGATTGGTAAACGTCAGTGTCATTCCAGCATGGACAGTTTGGTTTTCCGTTGGATAGAGGAGCGGTGAATTATTCGCCGGCGGCGGCGGAAGCACGGTGACTGAGAAGCTGGCGCTGGAGGTCATCGGTGGCGCGCCATTATCCGTGACCCTGACGGAAATATTGTGAATGGCATTGGTGTCAGCCGAGGTTGTTGCCCAGCTAAAGACACCGGTGTTCGAGTTGATTATTGCACTCGCTGGCGCTCCAACGCCAAGGCTGAACGTAAGAATGTCGTTTTGATTTGGATCGTAAGCCGAGTTGGTAATGACGAGGGTGCCACCTGCATAAACAGTGCGGTTCTCGATCGGAGCGAGTTGTGGCGGACTGTTCGGCAACGATTGGCCGACGGTGACAACAAACATGTTCGTCGCACGCAGCGGCGGAACGCTGTTGTCGGTGACAATAATTGTAATTTGATTAGTGCTTGGGCTTTGTGCGACGGTCGGCGTCCATGAGAACACACCGGTGGTTGCATTGAGTGTCGCGTTCGCCGGCGCGCCTGCACCGAAGCTGTAAGTGAATGTTCGGGGAGACAATACCGCGAAGTTATCCAGATAAAATGTATAAATATTCGTGCCGCCCTTTGGGACAATCGCCAGATGATCGAGCACGCCGAGACCGGATGCCGTCGATAAGATGCCGTTGCCACCTAAAAAATTGCGAATCGGTTCGTTTGTGAAATCGAACGTCAGGGTCGTCCATGCGTTGGAGGTGACGGTTCGGGTGCAGACCGGGGCCGTCCCAGAAACACCGGTGACACCAACCCATTCGATGGCGCCGCTGGTTCCGCCATCGGCACCGATTGCGGTTCCAGACGCGGTTGTCGTTTCGCGACAGCCTAGCGCAACTTGCATCGATCGGTCGGAATAGATGTCGAAACGGATTTTCCTGGTCAAATCGATTACCGGATTGGCGAACCACGTTGGCCCAGCGGTGGTAAGTCGCAGCCACGCGTTGTTGGCGTTGGTGAATTGGCATTGCACCATCAGCACATTTCCGCTCGCTTGGCCACCTGTCGGATGAGTGTCGGTAGTGACCGAAAGATCCATTTCCGGCACATCGTTCAGAAACGGTGCGGTGTTTGTTGAAGTGTTTGGAGTTTCGAATAAAATTGCGCCATTGCCGGTTTCGCTTTGGAACGCATCGAAATCGGTAATGAGTTTGAAATTTTCAGGCGCTGTTGCCGTGTTCGTAAAGGTAATTAAAGTGCCCGGTGCGACGGCGCGGTTTTGAATCGCGGCCAATGTCGGTGCGACACTGCTCGGAGTAGTCGCGCCGGCGACCGTCGTATAACCGCTATTTCCAGAGGAGTTGTAGCTGCGCGCACGATAGTACCACGTGCTGCCGGGATAAAGATTTCGGTCGGAAAAAGTTGTTATGCTTGCCGCAAGGGTCGCGATCTCCAGCCATGGGCCAGTGGACGACGGCGCGCGCTCGATGTAAAACCCCGCTTCAATATTGCTGCTGTCGATCCAACTTAAATTAATTTGGCTGCCGCTGACCGCCGTTGCCGTAAAACTCGCAGGCGCGGACGGAAGCGCTACGATGCGATCGAGATAGTTTTCGCAGGACCAACCGGTCGTTGAATTCGCGTCATTCCACCGCACCTGAAACCACGTGAAGCCTTTGGTGTCGTTTGTCACAACAATCGGACCGCCAATGATGACGCCAGTTTGGCCCGACGATTTGCTGGTGAGCAATGGACAAGACACGCCGCTGCCGATACCCCCGCCGGCACACGCGCGCACGTTGCAATCGCTTGAGGTCGATTCAACGTTGTCGCCGACGATAAGTTCGCTGCCTTTAACCAGCGTGAGCGTCGAGTAGTAATGATTAATCATCCAAATCCAGTCGCGGACGGGATAGCCGTTGTTGCCGTCGCCCCACCGTTGCGTTCCCCGCTGGCACATTCCGCGACCATGGCCGGAACGATCATGACCGGCGCAGATCGGGTCATAAAGGCAACCGGTGGTTGGGGCGGCAAAGCCATCGCCGCACGGTTTTCCGAGGCTGTTGTTTTCAGCTGAATACTCTGTGCTGGGAACATTACCGCTCGAATTAACCACCACGTAACCGGAGGTGTAATCTACCGCGCGATCGGTCGAAGTGGAGGACACGTTGACTTTGAAGTTCTGGCAATCGCTGTTGCCGCAGATATCAAAATCGCTGTCCGGCGCACGGCCGTTGACCCGCGCGATGGCATAACAACGCACGGGCACTGAGCCGGCGTTCAAGGCGTTGCTGTTCCATGACGCGATCCACTCATGCGGGAGCACGTGCTTCTCATAAAAGTTCATGGTCACGTAATAAATATTCGTATCGTCCTCGACACGGATATTGCGGGGGACGCGAAGTGTTGCGTTTGTTACAACAATGGGAGTCTTTGGCGTTAGAAGGGACGAATCGGGGGAGATCGTCGACGCAGGTGATGCTTGAGTTGTTTCTTTGGGCGGATCTTGTTCGACGGCCAAACGCAATGGGCTGCGTTCATCGAGGGCTTGCGTTCCGCTGCCGCGTTCGAGCCGGAAGTTGTAGGTCCAATCGCCCCGCGCAAAGAGTTCAAGTTGCTGTCGTTCCTCGCTGCGGTAGCCGGGGGTTTCCACAACCAGAATAGCGGGCGATTGTAATGGAACGTAGAGCTCGTAATAGCCGCGCTCATCTGTGACCGCGCCCACACCGCTCGGAGTCGATTTCACGCGCACTCCGCGCAAGGGGTGGCCCGTTTCATCGGCAACAATAAAGCCCTGGAACAACGTGGCATCGTCGCGATGTCGCGACGCAATATTATCAGGCTGCAATTCGAGAGGTTTCTCCAGGGGATCAAGGAGGAAGCGTAGTTTATATGGGAAGTTTTCCCGCACCTCCACTTCGCCGCTGATTGACCGATGGGAAGATAAGCTTGCGCCGATGGTGTGCCGGCCGCGTTCCAATGTCATCACCGCACGACCATCATTGCGAGTATGAGAGCGCCCAAAACGTTGCTCGGTTGCGCCGGCACGATGTGGGTGCGTCGCAATTTCATCCGGTTGCAGCGCGTAACCGGTCGCGCTATCGACGAACTGAACTTCGACCGCTAGAGGCAGCTCGTTGGCCCATGCGGTCGAACGACCCAGCCCGAGACTGATAGTCACGGTGGTCAGTACGACAAACGCACAGGTTCTCATTTTGGTTGTCGGGCATAGCCCCTTCAATCTTGCTGCCAACATTACCAAATAATCACACGATAGTAACGCTGCGGATCACCAACCGGTGGATGGTTGGTCACCGACACGCTGCCGCCAGCGCCCACCAATGTGGTCACCGGGATCCAGTTAGCCGTGGCAAGATTCGTATTAAATTGCACTTGGTATTGATTTCCCGCGACTGTATTCCAAGTCAGCACTACGTTGCTGGTTCCGGCACCGGACAAGGGTTGAATCGTTGGCGACGGTACAACCGTTAGCAATGCGAACTGGCTCGTATCGTTTCCCAGACCGTTGTAAGCACGAGCGAAATAACTGCCTGCACTTGCCGCCTGCACATTTGTTAAGGTTAAGGTGGTGTTCGTTGCGCCCGAAATCGGCGTAAACGGAGCTGTGCTGCGGAACCACGCATAGGTGAGCGGTTGCGAGCCATTTGCAGCAACCGTGAAAGACGCCGTAGTTCCGGCGACATTGGTCCGGCTTTGCGGGTGGCTCGTAATGCCCGGCGCCGATTGAACTGACGCGGTAAACGTAAGGATGATGTTGCCACTTCCATCAACAGCAGTTGAGAAGTTTCCCGCGCTGTAGCTTCCATTGGCAATGGAAGCAAACGAGGCGTTGGCTGTGTTGAGGCCGCCAGCCAGATTGATGATTTTCCACTGGCGGGTGGATTGCCAGAACGACACCGAACTATCTGGTGCAGTGCCGCCGGAGAATTTCAGCGACAGAACAGAACTGCCACCCAATTGTAACTCGCCAGCAGTGAGGACAACCTGGCCGAAAGCGGTTCCGGCAGTGCCTGTACTGCTATCTTGCAAGGCCGCCAGTTCCCATGTGTTTGTTCCGCTGCCGCTGAGATCGAGACCGCCTTGCAAGGTTAAAGCGCCGCCGCCGGCAGCAGCTAAAAGATTTCCACCATTGGTCACCACGACCGCCCCGCTAATCGTTCCGTTACCGCCGAGGACGCCGACGGAAGTTACGGTAAGCCCGCCGCTGCCAGTGCCGCTACCGCTGCTGCCGGTATTATTAACGAGCAACGTTCCTGCAGTAACTATCGTCCCGCCGCTGTAAGTGTTGTCGGTGGTGAAAATCGTGCGCCCGCCATCGCCTGACGAAACAGCGCGCCTGAATACGCCGGCTCCGGAAATGCCGCCGCTAAATATTTGGTCGCTTCCAACAGGATCGTAAGAAATGAGATGGCATCCGCTACCAATATCAATCGGCAGCGAGAAATTGAACGTGTTCGTTAGAGCAACCTGAAACAAGAAGCCATTCGTATTCGGGTTAAAAATATAAAAGGCGCCGCCGAGCATCGTCCACGTTCCGCCGTGGATAAACAGAATATGATTTGTGGCGTTGGGCGTTCCCTGAATGAGCGTTTCGGCCTCTAGCGACGTGGGATTGATAATGGCAGTCGCATCGGTCCGCGACTCTGGAATTGTGAGAGTGGCGCCTTGTAGATGGAGCGTGCCGGCTCCATTCCCAAAACGTCCGGCGGCTGGCAAAGTTAGAGTGCCAGCTTGCAGGAACGTATCACCGCTATACGTATTTGCCGCACCCAGAGAGATATTGCCACTGGTCGTTTTGGTCAGCGTGCCAGGACCGGCCAGGACGGCAGCAACGTTTGGGCTTGTCGTGAGAGCGCTACGTCTCAAATCGAACGTGGCAGCGGTCAAACTGCCGGTGCCGACGGTGTCGATAATGCGCGAGTTACCAGTGGTGCTGTCGAGAATAACTGTGGAGACCGTTTGGTTATAGCCGTTCAGGTTGAGCCGCCCATTCAAGGACAGGTTACTAATCATAAGAGTGGTGGTCGCCGGGAAGACCTGGTTTGCGCCGAGACGCACCTCGGAGGTGGCGATACGAGTGATCCCCTGATAGTTGTTGTTTATGTTGCTGATAATGAAAATGCAATTGTCGCCCTGAAGTTGACTGGGCCATTCGGTGTTCCCAGGGAAATGTAGCGAGCCCGGCCCGGTGATAGGTGCGTCGATAGTGACGATGCCACCGGTGCCCTGGTTACCGATCTGGCCGCCGCCGGGGCCGAGATAGATGCCGCGGTTGGTGCCCAGCGACATCGCCGCACCCGCAATAAAGCCAAGCCCTCCTCCGTCGAGGGTGATATAGTTGGAAAGCGATTGCGTGGGCTGCCCTCCAAACAAGTTCAATGGCGCGCTGCCGGTCAAAGATCCCTGATTGACGACCCAGCGACCAACATTGCTATTCGTGTTATCTAGATGCAAACGACCGCCGCCACTTTTTGTTATGACCGAACCGGTGAATTCGCAAGTGCTGGACAAAAGATTGCTGGCGTTCGCCGTATTACCGCCCGCGATGTAAATGCTGGAATCCGGACCGAGGAAGCTGATTCTGCCGGTTCCGCCAAACAAATACGCTGCACCCACCGCATTGGTCACCAATATCTTGTTTACCGCGACCCCCGACGAATTAGTCACCACGCCCGAACCGGCGGGGAAAATTGCATTATCGATGTTGGCGTTGTTCCACTGGAGGTTGAAAGGACCGCCAATGTCGGTACCCCATCGATTTGGAGTGTTTGTGTCCCAATTGCCGCCGCTAACCCCGGCAGTAACGCCGTCGGCAGACCAAAAACGGTCGCCCTGCGGAAGCACAACACTATCAACGGTGAGAAACGCATCATCGCTCGTGACGCTCCCAGCAGTGTTGTTAACGACGACGCGATAGGTGCCTGCGTTAGTATACTGGACGTTGGGAATGATCAAATCGGAGTTCGTGCCCGTGTCAATTGACGAGCCGTTGAAATACCACTGGTAAAAAAGATTCCCGCCAGTCGCCTTCACGCTGAATCCACCTCCAGTGTTAACGTAATTTGTGTGACTTTGCGGTTGCAAGATGATCGCAGGCTGTTGCGAGATTGCCGTTCCGAACAACGTCACCATGTCCCAGCCAAACAGCGAACTGCTGCTGTTGAAAGTTGAACCAGGATCAACCGACACATACGCAGCCGAGCCACCACCGGTGGCGGTGCTTTCGTATTCACCCACGACCTGATAAACGAAATTGGAATTGTCGGCCACGCCAGCGATGCCAGTTAAATCGTCCGCAAAATAATAAAAGCCCTGAAGCGACACGTTCCGCCTGTTAATGACCAGGCGATCGACCCAATTCGTGCCGCCGTCGATGCTGTATTGGCCGCGCCAGTACGCGCTACTGCGCTGGGCCAACCATAGTTCCCCGCTTATAGCAATGTTCTGGTATCCTGCCGTGCTGACCACAAACTTCGCGCCGCCGGTTTTATTGGCGACCGTCGAAGCAAAAGCGTTCCAACGACGGCTTGAATTATCCGATGTGTTAGGGTCCGAGGAGGAACCGGTATTAAAACCATTGGCTGTAATCCCCGTCCCAACAACGGTCACTGTGCCAGCGCCAACCGAAGGAGTAGCAATACCAGTCGTGACGCTATTATCGGGTGTGATGCTGTTGAAATTCCACTGAGTGAACTTGAACCGGTCAACAAATAGGATGGAAAGAACAGCATCAGAGCTGGTGGCAGTCACAGCGGTGCCGTCAGTCACAACAACACTGTAGCTGCCAGCGTTACTGATATTAGTGACGGGCACGTTGAGAGCAGTCGTTGTCGCGCCGCTGATGTTTGCTCCATTGATTCGCCATTGGTAAGTCAGCGGCGCGGAACCGGTCGCAGCCACGGTGAATTGCGCGTTGTCGCTGATATTGTTTGTGCGGCTGAGCGGTTGCGTGCCGATGGCTGGTTGCGCAGCGGCTGACAATGCCGACAGCAGCAACCCCAAGGTCACAATCTGGCAGGTCTTTTGGCGAATCAGTGTAAATACGCCGGCGGCAAAAGTATTCGAGAGTTGCAATGGATGGATGGTCATATCATTTGGCAGGCACGAACCGTTTGGCGAGCCGGACGTTCGGGCTTTGGGAATTTTCTACAACAGGTCATCGGGACAGTGCATTGTCTCAATGGCTGCCAAATGTGTCCATCGCTCAGATGAGTGAGAAAGACACAAATCAATACGGTTCGATAAGCAAATAACCGGTTTTCGAGCTGAGGAAGTAGCCGCGCGCCTGGTTCTGGTCCTTCAGGAGGACGCCTTTGAGAGTCATCTTCAAACCGGTCAATGGATAGTTGAAGCTGCCGCTCCACTGGCCAGTCGATTTGCTAAGCGACATCGCGAGGCCGTTGGTCTGGCCGTCAAAAATACTGACGACGTTGTTATTGATTGAAAAATAGTTCGTGATCGGCGCGCCGAGGACGCCGTCGTGGAAGATGATCATCGCGTTTGGCGAATTGAATGCTGGTATCCCACTAGACAAAGAAGGTAGCACCGAACTGATGGCAACGGACTGATTGGTGAAACCGCCGGGGTAGTTAGTTCCGTAGGAACCCGTTTTAATCCAAGTGACGTTGCCCTGGTAACTGCGAGGCTGGCCTGTGACATTCGTAAGCCACCCGAGAACAGAACCCTTTCCGCCGTATAGCGGCACGTAGAATGGCCAATCGCCGTTGGCGGTGATGTAGGTCAACGGTGGAACCAAAGCCGAATCGTCCGGCATTCTCCCGCTGAAAACAGCCTGACCAGCCGTTGTGATGGTCAGATTTCCAAAGCCGTCGCCGCCCGGACTCGGGAGGCCATCGCTACTGCCGAGAAACGCTAATGTGTAATTACTGCCGGATTGCGGTGCCGGCGGCGAATAGAAGAATTTTGCGCGGCCACCAGCGAGGGTGGCGGTCCAATTTGTGCCGATGACTGTTCCCGATACTGTGTCAGCCGCTGGCATGCTAAAGTCGAGTTTTAGATTAAAGGTAACCTTCGGCGCGTTCGGAAATACCACAAGCGACTGGCCTTCTATATCGAATTTGCCGTTTAGTGTGTAACGCACACCGGCAACGTAACAGCGTCCGCTGTATGCACCCGAAGTGCCGAGCGTAAAACTGAAGAAACCAGAACTGTAATGACTGTGCGTATTTGTCTCGTAGAAGAGGCCATCGTAAACGCCAGCGCGCGGTATAAATGGGTTGGCAATAAAGTTCGCCACCAGCGTCATATTGCTCTGCATCATAAAAGTGAGCGGATTCGTGCTGGAACCCGTTGTGCCGCTCCAATTGGAAAAGATTTGGCCGGTTCCCGGCACGGCAGTGACCTTGTAGTTTCGGCCGACGAGTAACATCTGGCCATTTACCGCACCACTAACGGTGCCTGCGCCAGTCTTCGTCAGTGTCAACGGGCTGCTGACGTTAAACAGGAAGATGCGCGAGACGAGGGCGGACTCGATACCGATTGCGTTGATGCTTTTCACCGCGAATATATTCGTGCCAGCACGCAGAGAAATGGTCGCGGACCAACTGCTCGTGCCAGTGGCGATCGAAAAAGATGAGCCGTTCAGTTGCCATTGCACCTGCGCAATAGAGCTGCCACTGAAATCGGAGGCGGTGCCTTTAACGATGACCGTCGGGACTGTGAACGCTGCGTTGGCCGCCGGTGAAGCAATCGTGATCTTCGGCACAATCCTCAACACCGCATTCGAACTGTTCACGGAGGCAATGCCGTTGCTGACAATTACAGAGTAGCTTGCGACATCGTTTTCGATGCATGAAGAAATCGTTAATGCGCTGGAAGTCGCGCCGGAAATGCGGCCTGTAAAATTCACGAGTTTGTTGGTGCCGTTTTTGTACCATTGATACGCCAACGGAGAGGTGCCGCTCGCTGCGACCGCAAAAAATGCATTCGCATTATAAAGCACCAATTGATTGGTGGGACCGCCAGCAATGCGCGCCGGCACCACAACTGTGAGAGCGGCGTAAGTGCTCGCAGCCGAACCAGCGGCGTTTTCAATTTTAACGCTATAATTCGACGCAGCGTCTTTCGAGGTGACGCTCGACACCGTGAGAGTATCGGTCAAGGAACCGGAAATATTTCCGTCATCGACGAGATTTGTTCCGCGCAACCATTGGTAGAGCAAATGACCGCCAACAGCGGTGACATGGAAGGTGACGGTTGTCCCTTCGTTGCCCGTGCGGCCGACGGGCTGCCCCGTGATGAGAGGTTTCGTGTCGACATCCAGGGTTGCCGCATCGCTGGTGACCGTGCCGACGGCATTGGTGACAACCACGTTGTAAGTGCTGACAGCTCCCGTCGAAACGCCGGTCAACGTCAACACTGCGCCGGTCGCGCCGAAAACGTTCATGCCATTGATCAGATTGTTCGTACCTTTGCGCCATTGATATTTCAGCGGCGCGGTTCCGACTGCAGCGACATTGAATTTGGCGGTTGATCCCTCGGCACTGGTACGGCTGACGGGCTGTATCGCAATCGCAGGCGCAAAGAAGGCTTTAAACACAGCGGCGGAACTGATGACACCGCCTGCGGAGTTCGACACGGCAACACTGTAGCTGCCACTGTCAGTTGTGTACACACCAGCAATCGTCAGCGCGGAGTTGGTCGCGCCGAACACGCGTCCGCTATTCAACAATTTCGCGCCGTTCTTTCGCCACTGATAAGTGAGAGCGCCACCCGTCGCGCCTACGTTGAAGGTGATAGTGCTACCTATCACATTAGTTCCGCTAAGTGGTTGTGAAACAATCGACGGCTTCACGATCGTCACGGCGAGTATGGCGGTCGAACTGACAACCGAGCCGGCAACGTTCGTAATCACGACGGAATAACTGCCGCCATCCGAAGTTTTTGCGCTCACGATCGTAAAACTGCTCTGTGTCGCGCCGGAAATTGGCGCGGCGTTCTTCCGCCATTGATAAGCTAGTGGCGCAGTGCCGTCGGCGGTAACGCTGAATGACGCGCTATTGTCCGCGACGATGGTGGTAGAATGAGGTTGCGTCGAAATGGACGGTGCGACGTTGATCGACAGAATGGCTTGATCGCTTTCGATTGGAGTGCCGCCGTTGTCGACGACAACCGTGTATGTTCCTGCGTTGGCAGACTGAAAACTGTTAAGCGCGAGTGAAGTTTGAGTCGCGCCCGAAATGGTGGCGCCATTCTTCTTCCATTGATAAGTAATTGGCATGGTCCCGTTCGCGGATACGCTCAGTGTCACGGACGAGTCCGCGTTGAATGCGCCGCCTTGTGGCTGCTGCGTAATCGATGCGGGCGCGAAGACAAACAGTGTCGCGGGATCGGTTCCAATCGAGAACAAACCGTCCGAGGTGCTGACGATAGCGGTGAATGATCCGGCATCATCATTGCTGATGTTGCCGACAGTCAAATTCGCAGTATCGACGCCAGTAATTCGGCTGTCATTTTGCAAGTCCAGGCCATCTTTCTGCCACCGATACGACAGGCTGACGCCAGTGGCGGCCACGTTAAAAACAGCAGCTTGTCCCACTTGTCGCGTGACGCTTTGCGGCTGACTGACGATGACCGGCTCAGCGATTGAGCCAAGAATCGTAAGCATGTCGAAGCGTATTACTGCGTCAGTATTATAGGTGCTGCTCGGGTTGGACGGAACGTAGGCAGCCGCGCCAGAGCCGGTGGCCGTGCTCTCCCATTCGGTAACAATACGAAACGCGAAATTCGAATTGTTGCTGACGCCGTCGACGTCCCAAAGATCAACAACCTTGAACTGGAAATTGGCGTAACTGGTGTCGTTGATCACGTCACGGTCAATCCAATCCGTTCCGTTGGTGGTGTATTGAAAGCGCGCGTATTTTGAGGCGCGCGCATTGTTTCGCTCCTCCCAGGTCACGGCGATTTGGTTGTAGCCCACTGTATTGGCGTTCACTTGAATACCACGAATTTTGTTTCCCGTGCTGGAAGGCGGATAATTTGTAATCAGCAACGACGTGTTATCCAATCCCAGCGATGCAATGTCGGAGGTAACGCCGTCGCCGTATAGCGCCGTCGCGCCGCCAACGGGTGCAACAGTTCCACTCCCGACTGATGGCGTAGTTACGCCCGTGTTGGTATTGTTATCCGCATGAGCACTGTTAAAATTCCATTGAGCAATCTTTGTCAAATCGAAATACGGAATAGATAGAGCCGCGCTCGCTGCGACGTTGGTTGCGACCGTGCTGCTGACGACGACCGTGTAGACCCCCTCGTTGGTAATATCATTGACCGGAATGTCGATGGCGCTGCTCGTTGCCCCAGCGATATCGTTCGCTTCAAATTGCCATTGATAAGTCAGGTTCGTTCCAATTGCGGCAACGGCGAAGTGCGCATTATCGCCGATGTTATTCGTGCGATTTACTGGCGGAGTTGAGATCGTGATTGGAGCGAAAACGACGAGCGCTGCATCGGAACTGGTAAGGCTATCGGTAGCGTTGCTGACGATGACCGAGTAATTGCCCGCGTTCGCCAATTGGCAGTTGGTCACGGTGAGCGTCGAATTTGTATTGCCCGCAAGGACATTCGTCGCGTTGAACAGCCATTGATATTTCAGCGATGTTCCGCTCGCTTCAACGCTAAACACCGCATCAAATCCGACGTTCGCAGTGGCGCCTTCCGGCTGAGTGATAATAACGGTGGGCGAAGACTGCGAGACCGTCACCGTGAAGGTATTGGTCGCGCGTAACGGCGGAGAACTGTTATCGGTGACGATCACAGCAATGATGTTGGTGCTGGGCCATTGCGCTAGAGAAGGTGTCCAGGAGAAAATGCCAGTGTTCGCATCAAGAACCGCTCCAGATGGCGCACCTGCACCCAAGCTGAAGGTGAATGTTCGCGGATACAACACCGCGAAGTTGTCGAGGTAAAAGGTGTAGGTGTTCGTGCCGTTCTGCGGGACGATGGCGAGATGTTCGAGCACACCCAGACCGGATGTGGTCGATAACACGCCGTTGCCGCCGGAAAAACCGCGGATCGGTTCGTTGGCAAAATCGAATGTCAGCGTTGTCCACGTGTTCGGCGTAATTGTTCGCGTCGGCATCGGCGCGGTCCCCGCCACATTGGTCACTCCGGCCCATTCGATCGCACCGCTAGTCCCGCCGTCCGATCCGATTGCTGCTCCAGCCGCTGTCGAAGTCTCACGACATCCCACCGCCACCTGCACTGCCTGGTCCGCATACACGTCAAAGCGCAGCTTGCGCGTAATATCGATCACCGGATCGGCAAAGTAGCTCGTTCCAGCCGTCGTCAGTCTCAGCCAGGGATTGTTCGCGTTGGTAAACTGACAAATCAGCATCAGCACATTGCCCGAAGATTCGCCTCCCGTTGGATGTGTATCAGTAATTGCCGCAATATCCATTTCCGGCGCGCTGTTCAGAAAATTGCTCGTGCTGCTGGAAGCGTTCGGCGTATCAAACAACACCGCGCCGTTGCCCGTTTCACTTTGGATTGCTTCAAAGTCCGTGATCAACTTCACGTTGTCGGGCGCGGTTGCGCTGTTTGTGAACGTGATCAGTGTTCCAGGAGTGACGACGTGATTTTGAATTAGCGCCAGGGTAGGCGCGACGTTGTTCGGCGTAGTCGCGCTGGCCACACTGCTATAGCTGCTGTTGGCCTGCGAGTTGTAGCTGCGAACCCGGTAATACCAGGTGCTGCCACCGTAGAGGTTTTTGTCCGAGTAACTCACCACGTTGGCTGCAAGGGTTGCGAGTTGTAGCCAGGGGCCACTCGAGCCCGGCGCTCTCTCCACGTAGAACCCAGCTTCGATGCTGCTGCTGTCCACCCAACTCAAGTTTATTTGACTCGCCCCGCTGGCAGTCGCCGTCAAACCTGTCGGCGCAGTGGGTGCCGACACCACTCGATCCAAATAGTTTTCGCATGACCAACCCGTCGTCAAACTGGCATCGTTCCAACGCACTTGATACCAGGTGAACCCTTTGCTGTCGTTGGTCACGACCGTGGGTCCACCAATGATCACGCCCGTTTGACCAGGGGCTTTGCTCGTGATCAACGTACACAATGTTCCGTTATCGATTCCCCCGCCCGTGCAAGCGCGTACACTGCAATCGCTCGAGGAAGGCTGCACGTCGTCACCGATAACCAGTTCGGCTCCTTTGACGAGCGTGAGGGTGGGATAGTAATGTTCGACCATCCAAAGCCAATCACGCACCGGATACCCGTTGACTCCAGAACCCCACCGCTGCGTCCCGCGCTGACACATGCCCCGACCGTGGCCGGACCGATCGTGTCCCGCACAAATCGGATCGTAAAGGCACCCACTGCTTGGCGCCGCAAATCCATCTCCACACGGTTTCCCCAGGCTGTTGTTCTCCGCCGAATACTCCGTGCTCGGGATATCACCATTGCTATTAATAACTACGTACCCAGCTGTGTAGTCCACCGCCTGGTCAGTCGAACTGGACGAGGCGTTAGCCTTAAAGTTCTGGCAATTACTATCGCCACAGATATCAAAATCACTGTCCGGTGCACGGCCATTGATGCGCGCAATGGCATAACACCGCACGGCCACCGCGCCCGCATTCAAACTGTTGCTGTTCCACGAAGCAATCCATTCATGGGGCAACACGTGTTTCTCATAGAAGTCCATCGTCACGTAATAAAGGTTCGTGCCGTCTTCCACTCGGATGTTGCGCGGAACTCTAATGGTCGCATTGGCGGGAAGCGTGGATTTGGGTGTGACGAGTCCTGTGACGGTTTCAGTCAATGCCGCCTTGGGCGCAGTCACTACCTCTGAGGGGTCGTGCTCGATGGCGCGTCGCAGTCGGCTACGTTCATCG
>Ga0265327_10002095_pt1 | contig 22207 bp, 23 predicted proteins | sample 41621metaG_FD_202089 | JGI IMG/M metagenome (GOLD analysis project Ga0265327, IMG submission 202089) | Rhizosphere microbial communities from Carex aquatilis grown in University of Washington, Seatle, WA, United States - 4-16-21 metaG | ecosystem: Host-associated > Plants > Roots > Rhizosphere...
GCAACGGCATCTACTACGGCCTGCCGATGTGGCTGATCATGGCGCTGCGCGTTGCCTTCGTGCTGCTGGCCGCGGCCAGCCTGTGGCTGCTGTACCGCTACTACCGCGAGCGCGACCAGCTCTTCTGGATGCTGACGTCGTCGGGCGTCCTGCTGATCACCTCGTGGCTGGTGCCGTCACTGGCGCAGGGCTACTACTCGATGATGCTGTTCCCGTTCCTGATGACGGTGGTGCTGCCGCGGTCGACGATCCGCAGCTGGCCGGCCTGGCTCGCGGTGTACGGCTTCCTCACGATGGACCGCTGGCTCATGTGGCGCTGGCCGACCACCGGCCGGTTCCTCGAGTACATCAAGATCACCTACGGCTGGTCGCTGATGCTCGTCGTGGTGTTCTGCGTCCTGTACTTCCGCTACCTCGATGCCAAGAAGGACGGCAGGCTGGATCAGGGCATCGACCGGTTGTGGTTGTCCGACTCCAAGCCGCAGGCGCCTGCCGCAGGTAGCGTGAGCGCATGAGTATGCCGCCTCCCAAGGTTGAACTCTCCGACTCCCAGTGGCGCGAGAAACTGTCGGCGGAGGAATTCCACGTACTGCGTGAGGCCGGCACGGAACGCCCATTTGTCGGCGAGTACACCGACACCAAGACCGAGGGCATCTACCAGTGCCGGGCCTGTGGCGCCGAGCTGTTCCGCAGCACCGAGAAGTTCGAATCCCATTGCGGCTGGCCGTCGTTCTTCGACCCGGCCGACTCGGACGCGGTGATCCTGCGGGCCGACAACACCCTCGGCATGCGGCGCGTGGAGGTGCTGTGCGCCAACTGCCACAGCCACCTCGGGCACGTCTTCGAGGGCGAGGGGTACCCCACACCGACTGACCAGCGCTACTGCATCAACTCGATCTCGCTTCGCCTGGTCCCGGCCGAGAGCTGAGACGTGGTCTCGCAGCCCACCGACGCACAGTTGCGGCGGTGGCGACAGCATCTGGCCAATGAACGTGCCGAGGCCGCCGTCTACCGCGATCTGGCGCAGCGCCGTCAGGGCGCCGAACGCGACATCCTGCTGGAGTTGGCCACCGCGGAAGGCCGGCACGAGAAGCACTGGCTGACGCTGCTGGGCGATCAGGTCGGCAAGCCTCGTCACCCCGACCTGCGGACCCGGGCGCTAGGGTTTCTCGCCCGTCACCTCGGATCGGTGTTCACGCTGGCCCTGGCGCAACGGGCCGAAGCCCGCTCGGAGTACGACACCGACGTCGATGCCACCCCCACGATGGCCGCCGACGAGCGCATCCACGGGGAAGTCGTCCGCGCCCTCGCCAGCCGCGGCCGCGACCAGTTGTCCGGCAGCTTCCGGGCCGCGGTGTTCGGCGCCAACGACGGACTGGTCAGCAACCTGGCGCTGGTCCTGGGTATCGGCGCCACCGGGGTATCGAGCGCGACGATTCTGGCCACCGGACTGGCCGGGCTGATCGCGGGCGCGCTGTCGATGGGCGCCGGCGAGTACGTGTCGGTCAACTCCCAGCTCGAACTGCTGGAAGCCTCGTTGCCCAGCGCCACGGCCGGCAGCGCGGTGCAAGCCCTCGATGTCGACGCCAACGAGCTGGAGCTGGTGTACCGCGCCCGCGGGCTGAGCCCGCAGGAGGCGGCCGCCCGCGCCGCGGGTGTGTTCGCGAGCCTGCGGGCCGGTGCGCTCTCCGACTCACCGCTGGGCGAGGTATCGACCGAGAAGCACGAAGCCGTCGGCACCGGATTGCGCGCCGCGGTGTCCAGCTTCCTGTTCTTCGCGTCCGGCGCGCTGATCCCGGTGCTGCCGTACCTGTTCGGGCTTACCGGCATCACCGCCGTCGTCGTCTCGGCGGTCCTGGTCGGGCTGGCGTTGCTCTCGACAGGCATGGTCGTCGGCCTGCTCTCCGGCGGCCCGCCACTACGACGGGCGTTGCGGCAGTTGATGATCGGCTACGGCGCCGCCGCGGTGACGTACGTGCTCGGGCTGTTGTTCGGTACCGCGGTCGGCTGAATTCCAGCGTCACCGTCGTCATGGACAATTGGCGCATGGAGCGCCCACACGACGACCTCGCTCAGCTGATCCAGCGCCGGCTGCGGAACGGAACGACCAAGCATCACCCGGTGGTCGTCCAGCAGGCCATCAAGCGGAATCAGAACCTGCAGCTACGGGTGGCCGACAAGATCACCGCGTTCGCCGGATCGATGAGCTTCGTCTACATCCACGCCGTCTTGTTCGTGGCGTGGATGACCTTCTTCGAACGCAACCCATGGCCCACGCTGACCTTGGTGGTCTCGCTCGAGGCGATCTTCCTGTCGACGTTCGTGATGATCGGGCAGAACCGGCAGGCCGAATTCCAGCACATCAAGGCCGATCACGACTTCGAGACGCAGGAACTCGAATTGCGGACGAACACCGACCTGACCCGCCAAATCCACACGCTCACAACGGAATTGCACCGCCGGATCATGGCGGCCGACGACGGCAAGGCCGGCGGTACCACCTAGGCCTGTCAGGTCCCGGCTACGGCAGGTTGGCGACCAGCTGCTCGATACCGACCCGCGGGCCGGTGAAGAATGGCGTCTCCTCGCGGACGTGGCGCCGGGCGTCTGTGTAGCGCAGCTTCCACATCAGCTCGACGACGCGGGCCAGGTCCGGGCCCTCGAAGGCGAGGATCCACTCGTAGTCACCCAGCGCGAAGGCCGGCACGGTGTTGGCGCGCACATCGGGATACTCACGGCCGGCCATGCCGTGCTCGACGAGCATCCGGCGGCGGTCCTCGTCGGGCAGCAGGTACCAGTCCAGCGACCGCACGAACGGGTAGACGCAGATGTAGTCACCGGGATCCTCACCCGCGATGAACGCCGGCAGGTGGCTCTTGTTGAACTCGGCGGGACGGTGCAGGGCGACCACGCTCCACACCGGTTCGGTGGCGGCGCCCAGGGCGGTGCGACGGAAGCCGGTGTAGGTGGCCTGCAGGTCCTCGACCCGCTCGGCGTGGGTCCACATCATGAAGTCGGCGTCGGCCCGGAAGCCGGCGACGTCGTACAGCCCGCGGACCACGACGCCCGCGTCCTCACGCTTCTTGAGGTAGGCCGCGGTGTCCGCAGCGATGGCGGCCCGCGACTTCTCGTCCGCCGGCAGCTCGTCCGGCTGCACGGCGAAGACCGAGATCATCATGTACCTGGTCACCGCGTTGAGGGCGTCGTAATCGAGCTTGGCCATGGCTCTATCGTGCCCTATCGCGAAAGGCCACCACCGGCCACCTCCATGGCCGCCCGTGTTCCCGAGGCGACGCACGCCGGCACCCCGATGCCGTCCAGATATCCACCCGCGACGGCCAGCCCCGAGGGCAGCCCCGCCCGCAGCTCCTCGACCAGTTCGAGGTGGCCCGGACCGTACTGCGGCATGGCATCGATCCAGCGCTGCACCAGGTAATCCACCGGCTCGGCGCTGATGCCGAACAGCGTCCGCAGGTCCTCGAGCGACCACGCCAGCAGGCGGTCGTCACCCACGTTGCGGGCCAGGTCGTCACCGAATCGGCCGTACGACAGCCGCAGCAACTCCACATTGCCGCCGCGCCCCCACTTGCGCGAGGTGAGGGTGATCGCCTTGGAGTGCAACGCTTCTCCCGCGGCCATCAGGACACCGGACTGCTGCGGCAGCGGTGTGCCACCGGGTAGCGCGAGGGCGACGACCGCGGCGGACGCGACCGGGATCAACCGGGCCATGGCCGCGCTGCTCGGCGCGATGTCCGTGAGGAGCGCGGCCACGCGCGGCGCCGGGAGTGCCAGCACCACGGCGTCGGCCGACCAGTGCTTGCCTTCGTCGTCACGCAGCTGCCAGGCCCGGCCCGGGGCCAGACCTTCGATGCCCACCTGTGCCCACTGGGCGCCCGTCCGGCGGACCAGTTCGTCGACCAGGACGGCGTAGCCACCGTCCACGGCACCGAACACCGAGGCGCTCGTGGGAGGCGCCGCGGCCAGCACCGAGCCGACCGCGGCGGTCAGGCTCGGGGCACCGCGATCGAGCGCGGCCGCCAATGCGGGCACCGCGCTGCGGATGCCGATGGTCTTGGCCGAACCGGCGTAGACACCGGCCAGCAGCGGGTCGACCGACCGCGTCACGGTTTGCGCGCCGAACCGGTCGCCGACCAGTTGCGCGACAGTCGGATCGGCGTCGAGCTGCCAGCGCAGCGGCCGCGTCGGCTCGGCGGCGATCTGGCCCAGGGTGGCATCGTCGACGAGGCCGCGCAGGTTGGCGCCCGGCCCCGGGATGCCCTGCATTGTGCCGTCGGGCATCGGGTGGAGGCGGCCACCGCTGCAGATCAGCGGCCGGACGCCGGTGGTGCCGAGCTGCCGCAGGCCCAACTCCTTCAGCAGCGAGGTGACCTCGGGCCGACGGGCCACGAACGCCTCGGCGCCCACATCCAGGGTCTGGCCGGCGAGCCGTTCGGTCCGGAGCACCCCACCGAGCCGGTCGGCCGGATCGAAGACGATGATGCGTGCCGCCGAGTCGGCCTGACGCAGCCGGTAGGCCGCGACCTGACCCGAAATACCGCCGCCGACAACGCAATACGTCTTGCTCATCGGTGACTCACAATGAGTGCGCCAGCGCCACCGCTTCGGTGACCACACCGGGATCGGTCGACGGCAGAACACCGTGACCGAGATTGAAGATGTGCCCGGCGGCACCGGCCGCGACGGCGCGGCGCCCGTCCGCGACAACCTGCCGCACGGCGTCGTCGACCACCCGCCAACCGGCCAGCAGCACCACCGGATCGAGGTTGCCCTGCAGCGCCTTGCCCGGCCCGACCCGGCCTGCGGCGTCGACGAGGTTGGTTCGCCAGTCGACGCCGACGACCGTCGCGCCGGCCTCACCCATGGCACCCAGCAGCTCGGCGGTGCCGACGCCGAAGTGCGTCATCGGCACGCCTTCGTCTTTCAGCGACGCGAAGATGCGGGTGCTGTGCGGCAGCACATAGGTGCGGTAGTCGGCGAGCGACAGGGTGCCCGCCCAAGAGTCGAACAGCTGGATCGCGTCGACCCCGGCGGCCAGCTGCGCGCGCAGGAACTCGATGGTGAGATCGGTCAGCTTCTCCATGAGGTCATGCCACGTCGCCGATTCACCGAGCATCATGGCCTTGGTTTTCTCGTGGTTGCGACTCGGGCCGCCCTCCACCAGATACGAGGCCAGCGTGAACGGGGCACCGGCGAAACCGATCAGGGGCACGTCGCCCAGTTCCCTGGTGAGCAGGCCGATGGCCTCCGCCACCGGCGCCACCTGATGGGGCTCGAGCGGCTTGATGCCCTCCACGTCGTCCGCGGTGCGGATCGGGTGGGCGATGACCGGCCCGACGTCCGGCACGATGTCCAGATCGATGCCGGCGGCCTTGAGCGGCACCACGATGTCCGAGAACAAGATGGCGGCGTCGACGCCGTGGCGGCGTACCGGCTGCATGGTGATCTCGCAGACCAGCTCCGGGTTGAAACATGCCGAGAGCATGGTGTGGGTGGCGCGCAGGGCGCGGTATTCGGGCAGGGACCGGCCGGCCTGCCGCATCATCCACACCGGGGTCCGGTCCGGAGTGCGGCCGTTGGCGGCAGCCAGATAGGGCGATTGCGGCAGTTCACGACGGGTGCTCATCACTGCTAATGCTGCCATGTCCCGATCGGTTGCTTATACCCTGCCGCGCAGCCAAATGTCGGGCTATCGGCGCGCCTGCTTACGCGACCGGCCGGATCGGGCTAGCGTCCCAGAATGTGACCTCCGCCGAGCCGGCCCAGTTCCGCACTGCTGTTGCGGCAATGAACGCCGCCATTGTGCGCCAGGAGATCGAACTCGGCCCGATCCGTCCGCCGCAGCGGCTGGCTCCCTTCAGCTACGCGCTGGGCGCAGAGGTGCGTCATCCTGACGCCGCCGTCGTCCCGGAGAGCTCGGAGGGCGACGCCTTCGGACGTCTGATCCTGCTGCACGATCCCGAAGGTGCTGAAGCCTGGGACGGCACCATGCGTCTCGTCGCGTACATCCAGGCCGACCTGGACTCCACCGAGGCCGTCGACCCGCTGCTGCCCGAGGTCGCGTGGAGCTGGCTGGTCGATGCGCTCGAGTCGCACGCCGAGGGCGTCACCGCGCTGGGCGGCACCGTCACCGCGACGACGTCGGTCCGCTACGGCGACATCTCCGGCCCGCCGCGGGCCCACCAGCTCGAGCTGCGCGCGTCGTGGACCGCGACGTCGCTGGAACTGGGACCGCATGTACAGGCGTTCTGCGAGGTGCTCGAACATGCCGCGGGGTTGCCCCCTGCCGGCGTGACCGATCTGGGTTCGCGCACGCGCGCATGACTGATTCTGATTCTCACGGGACCGACGCCGGCGAAGCTGCGGACGATCCCGACGTCACTCCCCTGCTGGCACCCGCCGAAGGTGTGCCGGCCCTCGCCATCTATGCGAGCGACATCGCCCGTGCCGGTGAGCTTTTGGCATCCGGACACGGCGCGTTCGCGATCGACGCCGAGCGGGCGTCGGGCTTCCGCTATTCCAACCGGGCCTACCTGATCCAGATTCGCCGCGCCGGTGCCGGCACGGTGCTCATCGATCCCGTCAGCCACGGCATCGACCCACTGAAGGCGCTGGCGCCGGTGGCCGAAGTCGTGAATTCCGACGAGTGGATTCTGCACGCGGCCGACCAGGATCTGCCCTGCCTGGCCGAACTGGGCATGACGCCGCCGTCGCTGTACGACACCGAATTGGGCGGGCGGCTCGCCGGCTATGACCGGGTGAACCTGGCTGCCATGGTGCAGCGGCTCCTGGGGCTGGGGTTGAAGAAGGGCCACGGCGCGGCCGACTGGTCCAAGCGGCCACTGCCCGCCGACTGGCTGAACTACGCGGCGCTGGACGTCGAGGTGCTTCTCGAGTTGCGTGCCGCCGTTGCCGCAGAGCTGGAGTCGCAGGGCAAGACCGAATGGGCCGCACAGGAATTCGAGTACATGCGGACCGTCGAGCCCTCGCCCACGCGACGCGACCGGTGGCGGCGGACATCCGGCATCCACAAGGTTCGCAACGGTCAGGCGCTGGCCGCGGTACGCGAGCTGTGGCAGACCCGCGACTTGATCGCCCAGCGGCGGGACATCGCGCCGGGCCGCATCCTGCCCGACTCGGCGATCATCTCGGCTGCCGCCGCCAATCCCGACACCATCGAAAAGCTCACGGCGCTACCGATTTTCGGTGGCTCGCGGCAGAAGCGCGGCGCGCAGGTGTGGCTGGACGCGTTGGCTCGGGCTCGCGAGGCGGACCCGCCGGCGTCCGAGCCGAACAATGGGCTGCCGCCGCCGGCACGGTGGTCGCGGCGCAAGCCCGAGGCGTTCGAGCGGCTGGAGGCGTGCCGTAGTGGGCTGACCCTGCTGTCCGAAAAGGTTTCGGTACCGACCGAGAATCTGCTGACGCCCGAAACCGTGCGACGGCTGTGCTGGGATTGGCAGCCTTCGGATGATGTGGCCGGTGCCATCGAGGACTTCTTGGTGGCCGCCGGCGCGCGGCCGTGGCAGCGGGAGCTCTGCGTCCCGGTGCTGACTGCCGCGTTGTCCTCTTAGCTATTTCCGCGAGCGTGCGTGTTTGCACAGGGATCTGCGGCGTGTCGCGTGCAGTTTGCGCACGCTCGCGACCGACGAGCGTTCAGGGCGCCCCGATCGCCGGCACCGTGTCGTGCTGCGGCGCGTCCTGATAGCCCGGGCAAGTGGTCTGAATTTTGAACGTATGCCATTGGACCTCACCCCGATTCGGCGGCATGCGGCCGTTGACCGTGTAGGTGTCGTCGACTCTGGTTCCGGTGACCTCTTGCGGGTCGGCGATGAAACCCACCGCGTCGCCGTCACGCAGTCCGACCTTCTGGACGACGATGCGGCCGACCTGCGTGAGCTGGATCCGGACCAGCTGACCCGACTTGCCCTGCGCCAGGATGACCAGGATTCCCCCGATGGGCAGCCGGGTGCAGACCACCTTGCCGGTGTCGATGGCGTGCGGTTCGCCGTCGAACACGATCGAGGTGACGATCGGCGTCCCGCCCTCGCACGCACTGATCAGCAAGACCGCGAGCAGCGCCACCAGATCCGGGCGGTTGACGCGCATGTCGCAAGTGAACCAGTTGGCTGAGCGTTATGCGCGCGATCAGCGGTGGTCGATCGGCCGCCACAGCATCGGTGTGACGAACTCCAGGAAGTGTTCCAGCACCGCGTCGGGCGCCTCGATCTGCGGCCAGTGCGCGATGTCGTCAGCCAGCATCACGATGTCGGGGTTCGGGATGACCTCGCGGTACCTGGCCGCCATGTGGGCGCCCGAGTTCGGGTCGGACGGGCCATCGATCAGTCGCATCGGGATGGTGGTCTCACGCATGGCGCGCACCCAGCGGTTGCGGTAGGTGTAGCGGTCGTTGATGAAACGGCCGACCTGGTGCATGACCTTCTTGCCATCGTTGTAGTCGAGGATTTCGTGGAACTTGTCCATCAGTTCCTTGGACGGTTTGGTGTTGACGCCGAACATCTCGTTGATGGTCGGGTCGGCCAGGCGCCGTGACAACAGGCTGCCCTGCAGCGGACGCATGATGTCACCCAACGGAGTTTGCGACATCGCCTTCTGCAGCAGGCGCGGGGTGTAGGACTCGACGAACAGCCCGCCGTTGAGCCAGGTGATCGATTCGATGTTCAGCTTGCCGTACGACTGGTCACCAAAATGGTTGCGCGCCAGCAGTTCCTGGCACACCGAATCGCCGATGTCATGGGCCAAGATGTGGGCCGTCTGCACGCCGAGATGGTCCAGCAGCGCCTCGTGCATGTCGGCGTGGTCGTGCACCGAGTACTGGTAGGCAGACGGCTTGTCGGAGAAGCCCATGCCGATCATGTCCGGCGCGATCACGGTGAACTTCTCCGTCAGCGTCGGCCAGATCAGCGACCAATCCCAGGAATTGAATGGGTAGCCGTGGATGAGCAGCAGCACCGGGCCGGTGCCCAGTTCCAGCCCGTCGACCCGATAGAAGATGTCGAATCCGAGGTAGTCGAAATACCGGCCCGCAGACTTCCAGGCTTCGAGTTCGTCGTGCATGGGGTTGAGCGTAGGCCCGCGGGCAGTGCGACGCCGCTACACCGCGTCAGCCAGGCATGTTGGCCCACCGAACTACCATTGACAGCATTGACCAGAGAAGGACATCCGGATGATTCGGCTCCTGCTAGTGCTCGGCGTCGTCGCGGTCATCCTCGCTGTCATCATGATCCTCGGCGGCGCTGCGCTCGGCGCGGTCTTCACATCCGATCGGAAGTCGCCCCGTCCCATGTCAGCCATGACACGGGCCTGGCTGCTGTGCAGCGTCATGGTGATCGTGGTCGGTGTCGCGACGGAGGGCATCGCACTCCTACCGGCGATGGGCATCGCGGCCATCGGGTTGTTGATCACGCACATTGTGATCGACAACCGGGCCGGCTCCACGACGGCGCGACCGTCACCCCGGGAGTTGGCACGCGCCCGGCTTGTTGAGGAATTCGGAGCCGACGGTGCCGAGCTGCTGGACAGCGCCCAGGCAGCCATCGACCGGATCGAACGCTCGGAAGCCGCAACCGGCGGCTGGCTCGGCAACGACCTCGACTTCACCGGCGACTTCACTGCGATCCGCGAAAATTGCCGAGCCGCAGTAGAACTCAACGGACTGATCAAAGAGCTCAGCGCCCTCGCCGATCCCGATTCAGACGACGTGGCAATGCTGGCGGACGCGCGGACGAAGGCCCGGCAACTGCATGTTCAGTGCCGGCAGCGGGTCGACGATCTCCAGATGTGTGCTGATAAGGCCGAGGAGATCGACCAGTCGCTGCGCGACGATCGCGCGCGGGCACAGCTCGCCGAGAAGCGTGACGAGGTCCGGAGCCGCATGGCCGCCAAGTTGTACGGCATCGACGCGGCGCCGTCCCAGACGGCGTCGTCGTCGGTGGACAAGATCACCGCGCTTGCCGCGGCGTATGCGGAGATCAGGGGCAAGGTCGATCGCGAGGGCGGGGATTAGCGTCGTGATCAGCGGCGACAAGCCAACTCGTCCGGGGCTTTCGGGGCATTGGGCCTGGTTCGGCGGAATCGTGGGTTTGCTCGGAGTGCTGGGTTCGGGCTTCGCATTCCTCCTGATGATTCCGCTGGCGATGGCCACTGACGGGTGCCACGACGGCAGCACCGACTGGGTGTGCAAGCTGTCCGCGCGCGGTCAGAATTTCCTCCTGGCGATTCCATGGATGTGCCTGAGTGGCGGCATCGTCGCCGCCGTGGTGACCGCGGCTCTGGCAGCGCGTCGGCGGTGGACGCCGTTGATCGGCATTCCCGCCGGCATCGCTGTCGCCTGGGCGCTGATCCCGTTGGGCAAAGTGATCGCCCTCCACGTCTAGGTAGCTCTCACCGGCCGCGAGCGCAACCAAAATGCACGCGACACACCGCAATTGGGCGTACAAACACGGCCGCTCGCGGGAGGTGAACTACTGCGAGGCGATGTCCACAGAGGAGCCGAGGGCGGCGACCCAGCCGGTGACCTGGCGGGCGATGTCCTGATCGGTCAGGCCGATCGACATCAAGATCTCGCTGCGACTCGCGTGCTCCTGGAACTCCTTGGGCACGCCGACGTCGCGGCACGGCACGTCGATCTCGGCGCGGCGCAGCGATGCCGAGACCGCGGAGCCGATACCGCCGGCGACACCGTTGTCCTCAAGCGTCACAACGAGTTTGTGGGCCCGGGCCAGATCGGCGATGGCCGCCGGGACCGGAAGCACCCAGCGCGGGTCGACGACCGTCACACCGATGCCCTGCTTGCGCAACCGATCGGCGACCACCAGGGCCATCCGCGCGAACGCACCCACCGCGACCAGCAGCACGTCGTCGGACAGGCCGTCCGCGGGCTCGGTCAGGATGTCGACGCCATGCTGGCGGCGGACCGCCGGAATGTCGTCGCCGACGGCACCCTTCGGGAACCGCACCGCAGTGGGCCCGTCCGACACCGCGATCGCCTCAGCGAGTTCCTCACGCAACCGGGCAGCGTCGCGCGGTGCGGCGACCTGCATGCCGGGCACGATGCCGAGCATCGACATGTCCCACACACCGTTGTGGCTGGCACCGTCGTTGCCGGTGATGCCGGCGCGGTCGAGGACCATGGTGACGGGCAGCTTGTGCAGCGCCACGTCCATCATGATCTGGTCGAACGCCCGGTTCAGGAATGTCGAGTAGATGGCGACGACGGGATGCATGCCCCCCATGGCCAGGCCCGCGGCCGACGTCATCGCGTGCTGCTCGGCGATGCCGACGTCGAAGAACCGGTCCGGGAAGCGCTGCCGGAACGCCGACAGTCCCGTCGGGCCCGGCATGGCCGCGGTGATCGCGACGATGTCACGCCGCTTCGTGGCCTGCTTGATCAGTTCCTCGGAGAACACCGACGTCCAGCCGAGCACCGACTCGGCGGTGGACCGCCCGGTGTGCGGGTCGATGATGCCGGTCGAGTGCATCTGCTCGGCTTCGTCGTTCTCCGCGTGCGCATAACCCATGCCCTTGCGGGTGACGACGTGCACGATGACGGGCGCGTTGAACCCGCGGGCGTGCCGCAGGGCGGCCTCGACGGCGTGCTCGTCATGCCCATCGATGGGCCCGACGTACTTGAGGCCCAGATCGGTGAACAGCGCCTGCGGTGCGATGGCGTCCTTGATGCCGGCCTTGATGCTGTGCACGCACTGGTAACAGAATTCGCCGACCACGGGCACGCCGCGCAGGGCGTTCTTGCCGCGCTCCAGTGCCTTCTCGTAGCCGGGCTGCAGGCGCAGCGCCGCGAAGTGGTCGGCCAGGCCGCCGATGGTCGGTGCGTAGCTACGGCCGTTGTCGTTGACGACGATGACGATGGGCCGGTTCGCGGCCGCGATGTTGTTCAGCGCCTCCCAGCACATGCCGCCGGTGAGCGCGCCGTCGCCGACGACGGCGACGACGTGCCGGTTGCGGTAGCCGGAGAGTTCGAAGGCCTTGGCCAGTCCGTCGGCGTAGGACAGCGCGGTGCTGGCATGGCTGGACTCGACCCAGTCGTGCTCACTCTCGGCGCGCGACGGGTAGCCGGACAGGCCACCCTTCATCCGCAGCGTCTCGAAGTCGGGACACCGGCCGGTCAGCATCTTGTGCACGTAGGCCTGGTGGCCCGTGTCGAAGATGATCGGGTCGTGCGGCGAATCGAAGACCCGGTGCAGGGCCAGCGTCAGCTCGACGACACCCAGGTTGGGACCGAGATGCCCGCCGGTGGCGGCCACCTTGTGCACCAGGAATTCCCTGATCTCGGCGGCAAGTTCGGTCAGCTGGGGCTGCGACAGGTGCGCCAGATCAGCTGGGCCGCGGACCTGTTCAAGCATTCCGACAGTCTACGCACGCATACCGGGTAGAGCCGGTCAAGGCTGATAGATGTCCGGCACACCGTCACCGTCGTCGTCGGCGGTCTCCTGGTCGTGGATGCGGCGGTACACGGCGTTGCGGGACAGCAGCACCACCGCCGCCAGCATCCCGGCGATGACCGAACCGGTGAGCACGCCGATCTTGGCATCAGCGCTGGCGGCCGTGCCGGTACCGAACGCCAGCTCACCGATCAGCAGCGAGACCGTGAAGCCGATCCCCGCCAGTAGCGCCACCCCGGCGACGTCGAGCCAGCCCAGCCCCTCGTCGAGCTCTGCGCCGGTGAACCGCGCCAGCAAGAATGTGGTGCTGAACACGCCGATGGCTTTACCGAACACCAGCCCCAGAAGAACGCCGGCCGTCACCGGATGGGTGATCGCGTCGACCAGGCCTGGCCACCCGCCGACACTCACGCCCGCGGCGAAGAACGCGAACACCGGCACGGCCACGCCCGCCGACAGCGGCCGCAGCGCGTGCTCGAACGTCTCGGCCGAGGCGTGCTTGCCCAGCACCGGCACCCCGAACCCGAGCAGCACCCCGGCCACCGTGGCGTGGATACCGCTCGCGTGCACCAGAGCCCAGGTCGCCACGGCGAGCGGCAACAGGAGCCACCAGTGCCGGCTGCCGCGCTGCACGGCCGCGACGAACAGCCCGCCGGGGATGACGGCCAGCGCCAACGCGGCCGGGTTGAGGTGGTCGGTGTAGAAGCAGGCGATGACGATGATGGCCAGCAGGTCGTCGACCACTGCCAGCGTCAGGAGGAAGGTGCGCAGCGCGGTGGGCAGGTGCGTTGAAATCACTGCGAGGACAGCCAACGCGAAGGCAATGTCCGTCGCGATCGGCACCGCCCAACCGTCCAGGTTCTCGGGGTGCCCGAGCGCCAGGTTCAGGCCCACGAAGATGCCGGCGGGCGCGAGCATGCCGCCGACGGCCGCGGCGATGGGCAGCGCGGCCCGCGCCGGATCGCGCAGATCACCCGCGACGAACTCGCGTTTGAGTTCGACGCCGACGACGAAGAAGAAGATCGCCAGCAGTCCGTCGGCCGCCCAGGCCGACAGGCTGAGGCGCAGATGCCAGGCCTCGGGGCCGACCGCGAACTCCGACAGCGCGTGATAGCTGTGCGCGGCAGGCGAATTGGCCCACACGAGAGCGACACCGGCGGCCAGCAACAACAGGATGCCGCCGACGGTCTCCTTGCGGAGGATCTCGGTGAACCGCTGGGCTTCGGGCCAACTACCGCGGGTCAGTAGGCGCCGGCGCGTGTTGCGGTTGTTCATCGGGACTCTCCTGGGCAGCGTCGAACGGCGCCGACCAGGCTTCCCGGCACACCTGACCGCAAACCTACCGGTCGGGCGTCATGGCGCACGACGGCGCCTGGCAATTCACCGGTCGTTCGCGTTCCGCGACAGGAATCTGCGGAACAACGGCCAGGCGATGGCGGCGTTGTACGCGACGCCGCCGATGACATACGGCCACCAGACGCCGTGGGCGCCGGCCACCCAGAAAGCTTTTGCCGGCCAGAACGGTGGTAGTACGCCGAACAGCAGACCCCAGCTCGAGTCGATGAACCATGGCAGGCACGGCAGGCCCGCGATCAGCATGCCCAGTCCCCGCACCGCGGCCAGTCCCTGAATCTTGTTTCCGGCCATGGCCAGAATCAGCAGCAAGGTGACTACCGCCGACATGCCGGCCAGCATCCCGATCGGGATGAGAGCAGGGAGCAGGCCCGGTGCCAGGATGCCGCTCAGCGACAACGTCGTGACGACGTAGACGGTGGTCACCGCCATCACGGTCGCCGCGCGGTACCCGAAGAACGTCGACAGCGGTACCGGCGTCACCCGCAACACCGTCAAGGTGCCCGCATCCACTTCGTCGAGCACCAGGAAAGCGGCCAGGGCGCCGGCGATGATGATGCTGGTGAGCAGCAGGAACGCGGTGAGGATCAGCGGGTAGTACGGGACCAGGTCGAAGCCGTTGCGCCTGGCCAACATTGCAGTTACCCGGGGAGTCAGCACTGCGACGCCAGTGGTCCAGATCACCGGAGCGACGACGATCATGACCAACAACGGATCGCGATAGGTACCGCGAATGTCGTTGCGGCCGAACGCGATGAGCGCCCGGACGGTGGTGTTGCGGCGGGCCGTCACATCCCACCCGATTTCGAGACGACGTAGCGGTCGAAGAGCACGCGCGCCACCCAGAACAGCGCACCGATGCAAAGCAAGGGATATGCGACGGCGTAGCCGAGCTGCCAGGCCGCCAGGTCGATCTGCCCGAACGCCGCGCCGAACAGCAGGAGCGGGCCCTGGGTCGGGATCAGGTAGAGCACGGGATTCGGCCAGAGTCCGGAGTAGTGCAGGATCGGCAGGTTCATCACCGCGAGCGGGATGGTCGCGGCGAGGAACCAGTCGCTGACCGAGCCGAACGGCAGCGAGGTGGTGAACCCGACAAGCAGCATGAGCAGTGTCCCGAGCACCACACCCATGAGCAGGATGGCGGACAGGTGACCGGGACCGTGCACGATCGCCGTCACCGAGATCGCCACGAACAGCGACACCGCCAACAGCACAGTGAGTTTTGCCGAAAGGTATTCACGGAATCGCAGTGGCGTGGAGATCACCGCCCCGAGGGTGCGTTCCTGCTTCTCGAAGAACACCGTCCCGGCGACGAAGAAGAACCCGATGATCGAGGTGTCACCCAACAACACGTAGGGCTCAGTGGCCGGACGCAACCCCGCGGGCATCGGCAACAGCACCGCCAGCCAGATCAGCCCCGAGAACACCGCGGCGTACAGGAAGCGCTGTCGAATCTGCAGCAAGAGCTCCAATCTCACCGCGCTGCGAAATCGCTTCACAGCAACTGCCTTCCCGTGACTTCGACGAAGACATCATCAAGACTCGCCTCGCGGCTGTGGATGGTCTCGACATTCCGGTGCCGCAAGACCGCATGGAAATCCGGGTCGTCGGCGAGGCCGTCCAGGCCGAAGTCCGCGGAGTCCAGCAGTCCGTCGGCGCCGCGGAACTCGACCCGCACCGACCGTCGGCTCCGCGCGATCTTCAACTCCGCGGGCGTGTCCATCGCGACGATCCGCCCGTCGACCACGAACGCCACCCGGTCGCACAGCTCGTCGGCGGTGGCCATGTTGTGGGTGGTGAGAAACACCGTGCGGCCCTGCGCTTTCAGGTCCAGGATGATGTCGCGCACCTTGCGGGCGTTGACCGGATCGAGCCCCGAGGTCGGCTCATCGAGGAACAGCAACTCCGGATCGTTGAGTAATGCCCGGGCGAAAGTGAGTCGCATCTGCATGCCCTTGGAGTAGCGGCCGACCCGGGTCCCGGCATCGTCGGCGAGTCCGACGGCGTTCAGCAGTTCCATGGGATCCGCTGTCGATCCGGCGTACAGCGATGCGAAGAATTGCAGATTCTCCAGCCCGGTCAGCTTCTGATAGTGGTTCGGCAGTTCGAACGAGACCCCGACGCGTTCGTAGTAGTCGGATCCCCATTCGAGCGGCTCCCTGCCCCACACCGTCGCCTCGCCACCGTGACCGCGCAGGAGTCCGATCAGAAGCTTCTGAGTCGTGGATTTACCGGCCCCGCTGGGTCCGAGAAACCCGAAGATCTCCCCCTCGCCGACGCTGAAATCCATGCCGCGCACGGCGGGTTCCCCGGCCTTCGGGTAGGTGTAGGTGAGCCCTCGGACGCGGATGACCTCTGCCGTTCCTGTCTGCGTCATGTTCCGCGGCGTCCCCTTTCGAACAGAATGCCCGCCGAATACCTACTGTCACTATATACTGAAGTTTCAGAGATTATTGAAACATTTTGCAGCGGAGAGGAACCCGTGGCCAAAGACATCGGTCTTCAGGACGTCGCCGAACAGCTCGCGCTGGTGCTGACCGACCTCGGACTGCAGCGGATGACGGCGCGGGTACTGGCGACACTGCTCTTCACCGAGAGTTCGGCCATGACCATGGCCGACCTCGGCGAGCAGCTTCAGGCCAGCTCCGGGGCGATCTCGGGAGCGCTCAAGATGCTGACGTCGGTTGGGCTGGCCGAGCGTGTCCCGGTCCCGGGCAGCCGCCGCGACCACTACCGCCTGCGCGACGACGCCTGGGCCGTGCTGTTCACCGGCCAGAACGTCACCATTTCGGCGATGCAAGCCGCAGCCGATACCGGTATCGCCGCCACGCCTGCCGACAGCCTGGCTCGGCAACGCCTTACCCAGATGCGCGATTTCTACGCGTTCCTGCTCGCCGAAATCCCCGCTCTGCTCGAGCGCTGGCGCCGGCAGGCCGGCTGACGGACATCCGCCGGCAGGACTAAAGCGTCAAGAGGGCCACACACTCGACGTGGTGCGTCAACGGGAACGAATCGAAGACCCGCAGATTCGCGACCTGGTAGCCGTGACCGCGGTACAGACCGATATCCCGGGCGAAAGACGCTGCCTCACAACCGATGTGGATCACCCGCGGCACCCCCGCGGCGGCCAGCTGATCGATCACCTCATGCCCCGCGCCGGTGCGCGGCGGGTCCAGGACGGCAACATCAGCAGCGACCCGCTGTGTGCTGAGCGCCCGGCGCACCGAATCCGTCAGCACCTCGATGCAACCGAGATCGCCGAGCGCGGCCCGGGCGGCGCGCGCCGATCCGCGCGAGGTGTCCACCGTCAGCACCTTGCCGGACTCCCCCACCGAGCCGGCCAGCGCCGCGGCGAAAACGCCTGCGCCGCCGTACAAATCCCACGCCGTCTGTCCCTCGGACAGCTCCGCCCACTCGGTGACCAGCTCGCTGTAGGTGCCGGCAGCGTCGCGGTGAGACTGCCAGAACGCCGTCACCGGCACGAGCCATTCCCGATCGCCGACCCGCTGCACGGCCTCGTACTCGCCCGAGACCACCTCGGTCAAGCCGGCCTTGCTCTTCTTGCCTCCGCGCGGGCCGGACCGCACGACATGCCGGCGCCCGTCGTCGTCGAGCACGACGTGCAGGTGGGCACCGGGCGGCTGCAGCGGCAGATCATCCAACATTCCGGCCGGCACCTGGGCACACGACAGATCGGTGACCAGTTCGTCGCTGTGATACCGGTGGAATCCGGCCCGGCCGTCCGCGCCGACCTCCAGCCGGACCCGGGTACGCCACCCGGTGGGGCCGACCGTCCCAACTTCCGCCGCGACCAGATCGCCGGCCTCGTGTCCGCCGAGTCGGGCCAGCTGATTGGTCACGACCTCACCCTTGAGCCGCCGCGCCGCGGCGGGATCGACGAAAGCCAGGTCGCAGCAACCGGATCCCTGGGCGCCTGCGATCGCGCACAACGAATCCACCCGGTCAGGAGACGGCTCGATCACCTCGACAGCGTCGGCATGCCAGTACGACCCGCGCTCGGACGTCACCTCGGCGCGCACCACCTCGCCCGGCAGCGCGTGCCGGACGAAGATGACGCGGCCGTCGTGGCGTGCGACGCAGCTGCCACCGTTGGCCGGCGGCCCAACCGTCAGTGTTACTTCACTCACTCGATGATGCCCCGTCGGGTGTCACCGGGCGCCGAGCCCGGAGCCATGGTCACCTTCACACGCTCCGACGAATTCAGCTGCCACGGAACGGAAGTCACCATCACGTTCGGGATGAACAACAGCCGGCCCTTGAGGCGCAGCGCACTCTGGTTGTGCAGGATGTGCTCCCACCAGTGGCCCACCACGTACTCCGGAATGAAGACCGTCACGACCGTGCGCTTCGACTCGGCGGTGATGCGCTTGACGTAATCGAGGATGGGCCTGGTGATTTCGCGGTACGGCGACGCGATGACCTTGAGCGGGACGGACACGTCGCTGTCTTCCCACTTGTGCACCAGCTCGCGCGTCTCGGCGTCGTCGACGCTGACGGTGATGGCCTCCAGCACATCCGGCCGGGTGGCCCTCGCGTAGGCCAACGCCCGCAGCGTCGGCAGATGCAGGTTGGAGACCAGCACCACGGCGTGGTTGCGGCTGGGCAACACGACGTCCTCGTCCGGCCCGGACCGGGAACGCAGCTCCGCGGCGACGGTGTCGTAGTGCTTGTGGATCGCCTTCATCAGGACGAACAGCACGCTCATGGCAAGGATCGCGATCCAGGCGCCGGCCATGAACTTGGTCACGATGACCACAAGCAGCACGGCACCCGTGCAGAGGAAACCGATGGTGTTGACGATCCGCGCGCGCTGCATGCGGCGGCGCTCGGACCCCTCGGTCTCGGTGCGCAACAACCGGTTCCAGTGCCGCACCATGCCGATCTGGCTCAACGTGAACGACACGAACACACCGACGATGTACAGCTGGATCAGTGCGGTGACCTCGGCGTTGAACGCCACCACGAACGCGATCGCGGCGAACGCGAGGAACAGGATGCCGTTGGAGAACGCCAGCCGGTCACCGCGCGTGTGCAGCTGCCGGGGCAGGTAGCGGTCCTGCGCCAGGATCGAGCCCAGCACCGGGAACCCGTTGAAGGCGGTGTTGGCGGCCAGCACCAGGATCAGACCCGTCACGCCGGCGATGAGGTACAGGCCCACCGGGAATCCCTGGAACACTGCCTCCGCAAGCTGAGTGACCACCGTCTTCTGGTGATAGCCGGCGGGCGCGCCCACCAACTGGTCCACGCTGTCGGCCATCTTCAGGCCCATCTCCTTGGCCAGCACGATGATCCCCATGAACAACGACACCGCGATGGCGCCGAGCAGCAGCAGCGTCGTTGCGGCGTTGCGCGACTTCGGCTTCTGGAAGGCGGGCACACCGTTGCTGATGGCTTCCACACCGGTGAGGGCGGCACAGCCGGACGAGAACGCCCGAGCGACCAGGAACACCATGGCGAAGCCCAGCACGTCGCCGTGCTCGGACTTGATGCTGAAACCGGCCGACTCGGCGCGCAGCGGGTGGCCCAGCACGAAGATCTGGATGAAGCCCCAGGCCAACATGAGGTACATGCCGATCATGAAGGCGTAGGTGGGAATCGCGAACGCGGTACCGGACTCCCGGATGCCGCGCAGGTTGAGCGACGCCAGGATCAGGATCGCCAGTACCGAGAACAGGACCTTGTTCTGGGCGATGAACGGCACCGCCGATCCGATATTGGACATCGCCGACGCCGTCGACACCGCCACGGTCAGCACGTAGTCGACCAGTAGTGCACTGGCCACCGTCAACCCGGCGGTGTGCCCGAGGTTCGTGGTGACCACCTCGTAGTCGCCACCTCCCGACGGATAGGCGTGCACGTTCTGCCGATAACTGGCGATCACGATCAACATGACCGCGGCCACCGCGAGACCGATCCACGGCGCCATCGAGTACGCCGACAGACCGGCGACCGACAGCACCAGGAAGATTTCCTCCGGGGCGTAGGCGACCGACGACAGCGCATCCGACGCGAAGACCGGTAAGGCGATACGTTTGGGCAGCAACGTGTGGGCGAGCTTGTCGCTGCGGAAGGGTCGACCGATCACCAACCGTCGCGTAGCGGTCGAAAGCTTGGACACGAGGGCTAGGGTAAGCCCCCCGGGCTCGGGTTGTAGCGTTCGGACTGAGCTGAGGCATGAAATTCGCTTCGGGGCCGGTTCCTGGCCCAGAAAGGATCGGCTGGTGCGAGTAGTCGTGATGGGCTGCGGCCGGGTTGGCGCATCGCTGGCAGACGGATTGGCCCGCATCGGTCATGAGGTCGCCGTGATCGACCGGGACAAGACCGCGTTCCACCGCCTGTCACCCGAATTCCCCGGAGAACGCGTGCTGGGCATGGGTTTTGACCGGGACGTGCTGGAGCGGGCCGGTATCGAAGAGGCCGGCGCGTTCGCCGCCGTGTCGTCCGGTGACAACTCCAACATCATCTCGGCACGGGTGGCGCGCGAGACGTTCGGCGTGCAGCGCGTCGTGGCGCGGATCTACGACGCCAAGCGCGCGGCGGTGTACGAGCGGCTGGGCATCCCGACGATCGCGACGGTGCCGTGGACCACCGACCGGTTGCTGAATCTGCTGACCCGCGAGACCGAGACCACGAAGTGGCGGGACCCGTCCGGCAACGTCGGCGTCACCGAACTGTCCCTGCACGAGGACTGGGTCGGCTACCGCGTCACCGCGCTGGAAGGCGCGACGGGCGGCCGCGTCGCGTTCCTCATCCGGTTCGGCAGCGGCGTGCTGCCGGACGCCAAGACCGTCATCCAGGCCGGCGATCAGGTGTACATGGCCGCCGTGTCGGGCCGCGTCGCCGAGGCCATCGCCATCGCATCACTGCCGCCCGGCGACGACGTGGAAAGCCACTAGGGAGCGCACATGAAGGTCGCAATCGCGGGCGCCGGCGCCGTCGGCCGTTCCATCGCGCGGGAACTGGTCGATCACCACGAGGTGACGCTGCTGGAGCGCAATCCGGACCACATCGACGTCGATGCCGTCCCCGCGGCGCAGTGGCGCCTGGGCGACGCCTGCGAGCTGTCGCTGCTCGAGTCCGTCAAGCTGCACGAGTTCGACGTGGTCATCGCCGCCACCGGCGACGACAAGGCCAACGTGGTGGTCAGTCTGCTGGCCAAGACCGAGTTCGCGGTCCCCCGCGTCGTGGCCCGCGTGAACGACCCGCGCAACGAGTGGCTGTTCGACGACAGCTGGGGCGTCGACGTCGCGGTGTCGACACCGCGCATGCTGGCGTCCCTGGTCGAAGAAGCTGTTTCGGTGGGCGACCTGGTCCGCCTGATGAGTTTCCGCAAGGGCCAGGCCAACCTGGTCGAGATCACGCTGCCCGACGACACGCCGTGGGGCGGCAAGGCCGTCAAACGTCTCCAGCTGCCCCGCGACGCCACCTTGGTGACCATCCTGCGCGGCCCACGCGTGATCGTGCCCGAATCCGACGAGCCGCTCGAGGGCGGCGACGAATTGCTGTTCGTCGCAGTGGCCGAGGTCGAGCAGGAGCTGCGCAACCAGGTACTGAATCCGAGCTAGTCCGCGGTGACCGTTTCGTCGGCGTGGTGCTCGGCGTCGTGGAGGGCCTTCTGGGCCGTCCGGATGGCCAGGTAGGACGCCAGCGCGGCGACCGCCGTGAGCGGCCAGCCCATGGCGATCCGGGCCACGCCGAGCAGACCTGTCCGGTCCGCCCCGTACAGGTGATTCTGCACCAGGAACCGGGATGCGAAAACGAGCACCCACACCGCGGTCGCGATGTCGAACGCCAGCACCGCGCGCCGGACCTCGCGCCAGCTACGGTCGTGTCCGGTGACCCAGCTCCAGCCGTACCCGACCAGCGGGCGGCGGATCAGGATCGAGAGCGCGAACACCCCGGCGTAGATCAGCGACGACCAGATGCCAAGCAGGAAATAGCCTTTCGAGGCGCCGATCAGGTAGGCGATCAGCGCGCTGATGCCCACGCCGATGAAGCCGGACACCGCAGGCTGCACCGATTCGCGCCGCGCCAACCGCCAGACCAGGACCAGGGCGGCGACACCGAGCGCGGCGTAGATCGCGGCGGTCAGCCCGAAGAAACTGGATACCGGGACGAAGACGAGGACCGGCAGGGACGAATAGATCAGGCCGCTGAGGCCACCCATCTGTTCGAGCAGGACGTGCGCCGTCAGCCTGGAGTCCCGGTCGTCCTGCTGGGCCTCGACGTCGGCTTCGGCCTGCTCGCTGTCCGCGGTCCCCTTGTCGGGGAAAGTCACTTCTGAATCTCGTAATGCGGGTTGTAGATCGCTTTGGCCCCGCTGTCCAAGTTGCCCAGCCGTCCGTGCACCCGAAGGGTGCGACCGGATTCGATGCCTGGGATGCGCCGCTGACCCA
>Ga0265327_10002096_pt1 | contig 22200 bp, 24 predicted proteins | sample 41621metaG_FD_202089 | JGI IMG/M metagenome (GOLD analysis project Ga0265327, IMG submission 202089) | Rhizosphere microbial communities from Carex aquatilis grown in University of Washington, Seatle, WA, United States - 4-16-21 metaG | ecosystem: Host-associated > Plants > Roots > Rhizosphere...
CATGGCGGTCTAGCGAGACGGCGCGTGCTCCCCCGCGAGCGGGGGAGCTGTCGCGAAGCGACTGAGGGGGCGCGCGGCAAGCGCCGCGCCTGAACCACGCCCCCTCCGGCCCTCCGGGCCACCTCCCCCGCTGTTGCGGGGGAGGACGCGTCAGCCCTTCACCACGCCCCCAGTTCTCTCAGCTTCGCCGCCAGCGCCTGATCGATGGCGGGGGTTTCGCCCGGGCGGCCAAGGTCCTCCGGCGCGTCCTTGCCCTCGAAATAGCGCCAGCCCTGGAACGGGCGGCGCGGCAGCGGGTGGGTCAGCACCACGTCTTCGTCGAGCGTGATATGGCAGCGCGCGGCCGGCCCCTCGCCCACCGTGTTGATGTCCAGGATGCGCTGGCGGCACAGCACCCGCCCCTTGAACACCCGGTAGACCGAGCCGCCGTCGAGCAGTTCCGCGGCCCGTTTGGGGGTCATGCGCGTGCGCAGGATCCAGGGCTCGCCCGCCTGTGGCCGGCGCCAGGCGATCAGATCCTCGACCGTGTCGCAGCCGACGACGAGCTTGATGATGTGGAGGGCCATAACGCGGAGATAGTCCGCGAAACACGCGGCGCCTAGCGCGCTCAAGTAGCGCGAAGCGCGGTAGCGCAAACTATCTTGGAATCCGCGCGTCGACCTCGATCTCCAGCTTCATGCGCTCGTCGACCAGGCCGCAGACCAGGGCCGTGGCCGCCGGGCGGATCTCGCCGAGGAACTCGCCGAACACCGGGGCCAGCTCGCCGAACTGCTCGGGCTTGGTCAGCAGGTAGCGCACCCGGACGATGTGCTTCAGGTCGCCGCCGGCTTCGCCCAGCACCTTCTTGATGGTGGCGAAGCACTGGCGGGTCTGGGCCGCCTGGTCGTCCTCGATGGTCATGGTGGCGTAGTTGAAGCCGGTCACGCCCGAGATGTGCACCTCGGCCCAGCCGTCATGCTCCACGACGATGGCGCGGGAATAGCCGGCGACGGCTTCAAAGCTGGAGCCGGAGGAGATGCGGGTGGTCTTCATGGAAACGCCTGTGATCCTGAAGGGAAGGACCGGCGCATTAGCAGGCGAAGCCGAGAGGCGCTAGTCGTTCTGCCCCGCCAGTCGCGCGAGCAGCATATAGACCGAGGCGGCCAGCAGCCCCACTCCCGCCAGGCCGACGCCCATGCCGGCCAGCTGGGCGTCGGGCACGATCGGTAGATGCCCCGGGGCGTTGGCGGAAAAGCCCCAGAACGGCCCCGCCCCGGCCACGCCCAGGCCGGTCAGGCCCATCAGCACCAGCACCGGCGCGGGCGCCGGCTTCTTGCGGCGGCGGGCGAAGGGCGCGGTGGACGGCGCGCGGAACATCAAAGGCTCATGGGCGGCGAAGGAGATCGGCTCGGCGGCGGCCACGGGCTCGGCCTCCGAATGCGCTTCCTGTTCAGCCTCCTCGGCGGCTTCGACCGCGACAAGAGCAGGTTGCTCCTCGGGCGGCGGCAGGGGCGCGCCAGCCAAAGCCTCTTCGGCGACGGGCGCAGGCGCCTCTGGCTCGCCGTCCTGCAGGATGGCGTTCAGGCGGGCGGTGATGGCGGCGGCGGCGGCCACGGCGGCGGATACCGGCTCGGCCTCCTCGGCGCGGATGGCGGCGGCTATGGCGCTGTCCAGCGGGGTCTCGACCTCGGTGGCGCGGCCCGGAGCGGTGTGGGCCTGCTGCTCGTCGACCCGCGGCACCACGATCAGCGAGGGCACCGCGATATAGCCCTCCATCGGCGTCAGGAACAAAGCCATCTCGGCCGAGCGCCGGCGCACCAGGGCGTCGATCACGATGCGCTCGCCTTCGAAGTCGGCGGTGCGCCACATCTCCATGGCGCAGGCCGCCTGCAGGAACGAACCCTCGTTCAGCCGGCGCAGCACCGACGAGCGACGGAAGTTCGGCAGGCCGATGTTGAAGGCGAAGGCGACCAGGGCGTCGAACTGGTTCTGGGTCAGCGGACTGAACACCCAGGCGTTGATCGCCGCCACCACCTGGGCCACGTCGTAGATCAACAGGGCGTCGGCGTCTGCCTCGGAAATCTCCGCCCCGGCCCGGGCGCTCTTGGTGTGGCCATAGCCCACGGTCCAGCGTCCGTCCGGAAGCTCCGCGGCCTTGGGCCGGAAGCCTTCGAATCGCTTGATCAGGTCGACGCTGACGCGGGTGGCTTGGTAACGGGCTTTCATCGGATCGGGCTTGCGCGAATCGTTCGCTAGGCTTCGGCCCATCACACCAAATTCGCAAGCCCGCCGAAAGCGGCGCGACGTCTCATCCCCAGGAGATTCGCATCCGGTGGATCAGTGGTGGCTGAGCAGCAGCACCGTGGCCAGGCCCAGGAAGCTGAAATAACCCACGCAGTCGGTGACCGTGGTCAGGAACACCACCGAGGACACCGCCGGGTCGTGGCCCAGCTTTTCCAGGATCAGCGGGATCAGGATGCCGGCCACCGCGGCGGCGAACAGGTTGATGATCATGGCCAGGCCGACCACCACCGCCAGCGGCACGTCGTGGAACCACACCCCGGCGATCCCGCCCATGATCAGGGCGAAGGCCATCCCGTTGAGCAGGCCCGACGCCGTCTCGCGCCACACGGTCCGGAACATGTTGGCGGCGCTCAGCTCCTTGGTGGCCAGGGCGCGCACGGCCACGGTCACGGTCTGGGTGCCGGCGTTGCCGCCCATGGAGGCGGCGATCGGGTTGAGCACGGCCAGGGCCACCAGCTTCTCGATCTGGCCCTGGAACAGGCCGATCACGCTGGCCGCCAGCACCGCGGTGCCCAGGTTCACCAGCAGCCACCAGAAGCGCGACTTGGTGATCTCGAAAATCGAGGCGTCGCGGCCCACGTCGCTGACGCCGGCCAGGGCCAGGGTGTCTTCCTCGCTCTCCTCGCGGATGACCCCGACGATGTCGTCGACGGTGATCTGCCCCACCAGCCGCCCGCCCCTGTCGATCACAGGGGCCGAGATCAGGCGGTACTTTTCGAAGGCGTAGGCCACTTCCTCCTGGTCCATGTCGACCGGGATCTCGGTGACCGACTCCATGATCTGGGCCATGGGCAGTTCGGGCTTGGCCGTGAGCAGCCGGCTCACCGGCGCCGCGCCGATCGGGCGGAAGGCGGGATCCACCACATAGACGTCGAAGAACAGCTCCGGCAGGTCCTGCGCCCCGCGCAGGTGCTCCAGGGTCTGGCCCACGGTCCAGAACTGCGGCGCGGCGATCACCTCGCGCTGCATCAGGCGCCCGGCGGTCTCGTCCTTGTAGCCGAGGCTGGTCTCGATGGCGGTCCGGTCAGCGTCGGACATGGCCGCCAGAACGGCGTCGCGCTTGTCGTCCTCGAGGTCGTCGACCACGTCGGCCGCGTCGTCGGAGTCCATGTCGCCGAGAGCCGAGACCAGGGTCTGGGTCGGCGCCGCCTCCAGCACGTCCTCGCGGATGCTGTCTTCGAGCTCGGGCAGGATCTCGGCCAGGGCGGCGGAGTCGAGCAGCGGGATCAGGCTCTCGCGATAGGCCGGCGACAGAAAGCCCATCAGGTCGGCCACGTCGGCCGGGTGCAGGGCCTCGACCAGCTCGCGCAGACGCTCCTCGTCGCCGCGGTCCGCGGCGTCGATCACCCGTTCGACGTATTCCGGATTCAGGCCGTAGTCGTCTTCTAGGGCCAGGTCTTCCAGGTCTTCGGCGGCAGCGGGGACCTCTTCGTCCCTGTCCAGTTCCGGCGCGGTCGCATCAGGCCCGTGTTGGGTCATGTCACGCTCCGGAAGATGGCTTACGACAAACGTCGCCTCAGCGCGGTTGACCCAAATAGTTCCCTCTGGAGCGCGTCCGAGCGGCGAAACCGCTCACACTGTCGCCTGACGCGCTCTGCTCACTGGTGCGGTCGAGAAGACTCGAACTTCCACGGGTTGCCCCACAGCGACCTCAACGCTGCGCGTCTACCAATTCCGCCACGACCGCATCGCAGTGAGCGGCGGGGAGTAGCAAAGGAAGTCCGGCTTGTGAAGCGATATGCGCGACGGCCGGGCGGCCGCTCGCCAACGGTCTGGCTAGACGCCGCCCGCCATGAAGTCGAACACGTCCGCCTCGCGGGTCACCGCGATGCAGATCTTGTCCTCGTTGATCTGGATTTCGCCGCGGGCCACCGGATGGTTGTTGGCCAGGATCCAGACCTCGTCATTGGTCTTGGCGTCCAGCGGGATCACCGCGCCGCGGCCCATGCGCAGCAGTTGCTGCATGGGCAGGATGCTGCGGCCCAGCACCACCGAAATCTCGACATTGACCGCGTCGACTTGACCCGACAAACGCTGCTCCCACGTTCCTGGAGGCGAACTGATTCGGGCCTGTTACGCCCGCGCCTTCCATCCCACATTGGGCGAACATGCTGAACCGCGAGTTAAGCGATCCGAAGAACCTGCTGCTCATGCCGCGACCCGATGGCGCGGCGGCGGGCTGGGCCGTGTCGGCGTCGCCGGTCGGCTATGCCGAGGCGGTGGCCGCCATGCAGGCGCGGGTCGAGGCGATCCTGGAAGGACGCGCCGGGGAACTGGTGTGGCTGCTGGAGCATCCGCCGCTCTACACCGCCGGTATCTCGGCCAAGCCGCGCGACCTGATCGACCCCGGCCGCTTCCCGGTGTTCGAGACCGAGCGCGGCGGCCAGTTCACCTATCACGGGCCCGGACAACGGGTGGCCTACGTCATGCTCGACCTGCGCGAGCGCGGCCGCGACGTGCGCAAGTTCGTCCAGAGCCTGGAGGCCTGGGTCATCGGCGCCCTGGCCGAATTCAACGTCGACGGGGTGGTGCGCGAAGGCCGCGTGGGCGTGTGGGTCGAGCGCAATGCGGGGGGCGAGGAGCCCCGCGAGGACAAGATCGCCGCCCTGGGGGTGAAGCTCAGGCGCTGGGTGTCGTTCCACGGCGTCAGCCTCAACGTCGAGCCGGAGCTGGAGCACTTCTCCGGCATCGTCCCCTGCGGCGTCAGCGAGCACGGCGTCACCAGCCTGGTCGACCTCGGCCTGCCCGTGTCGATGGGCGACGCCGACGCGGCCCTGCAGCGCAGCTTCCGGCGGGTGTTCGGCGCCACAATCGCGGCCGATCCGCCGGTCTGATCAGGAACTTCCGGGCTCAACTTGCCGTTATCCGGCCTAGCTGAGCGCCGATGAGCGGCGATCGCGGTCAGGCGCCGGGTGAAAGACCGGCGATGGTGAAGGCCATGGAAAACCGGGAAATGGACGCGATGGTCGCGCAGCAGCTCAAGCGGCTGTGGACGCTGCTGTCGGACTTGGATCAGGCGCATCTGGCGCGGCTGGCCCGCGCCGCCGGAAGGCCGCCGCTGCGCCCCTCGCACGGCCGCCCCGCCTAGGCGCTCTGCGGATCTGCGGCTGTTCACCCGCCGGCCGCCGGGCTAGCCTTGGCCGGTGCAAGCCGACAAGCCGCCTCTACCCCTGAGCCAGGCCGCCCGCACCTGGGCGCGGGTCGCCGCCCTCAGCTTCGGGGGTCCGGCGGGCCAGATCGCGGTGATGCACCGCATCCTGGTCGAGGAGAAGCGCTGGATCGGCGAGCGCCGGTTCCTGCACGCCCTCAACTACTGCATGCTCCTGCCCGGGCCCGAGGCCCAGCAGCTGACCATCTACATCGGCTGGCTGATGAACGGCCTGGCCGGCGGGCTGGTGGCGGGCATTCTGTTCGTCCTGCCGGGCTTCGTGAGCCTGATGGCCCTCAGCATCGTCTACGCCCTCTACGGCCAGGTGGGACCGGTGGCGGCCCTGTTCTTCGGCCTCAAGGCGGCGGTTCTGGCCATCGTGATCCAGGCGGTGATCCGCGTGGCCCGGCGCTCGCTCAGGCATCCTGCGCTGTGGGCCATCGCCGCCGCGGCGTTCCTCGCCCTGGCCCTGTTCCAAATCCCCTTCCCCATCGTGATCCTGGCCGCGGGCGTGATCGGCTTCCTCGGCGCCAAATCGGGGGCCAAGGCCTTTCTCGCCCGGGCCGGCCATGGCTCGGGACAGGAGGATAAATGGGCCGACGCCGACAGTCTGCTCGGCGAATCCGTCCCCCAGCGGGCGCGCCCCAGCTGGCGATGGGCGGCCAAGACGGGCGCGGTGATCCTCGTTCTGTGGATCGCGCCCACCCTCTTGATCGGCTTCACCCTCGGTTGGAGCAGCACCTTCGCCGACATCGCCCTGTTCTTCAGCAAGATGGCGGTGGTGACCTTCGGCGGCGCCTACGCCGTCCTCGCCTATGTCGCCCAGGAGGCGGTCTCGACCTACGGCTGGCTCAGGCCCGGCGAGATGCTCGACGGTCTGGGCCTGGCCGAGACCACCCCCGGCCCACTGATCATCGTCACCCAGTTCGTCGGCTTCCTGGCCGCCTTCCGCCATCCGGGCGGCCTCAGCCCCCTGCTTGCCGGCGTGTTGGGTGGCGTCCTCACCACCTGGGTCACCTTCACCCCCTGCTTCCTGTGGATCTTCCTCGGCGCCCCCTTCGTCGAGGCCCTGCGCGGCGCCAAGGCGCTGAACGGGGCCCTGACCGCCATCACCGCCGCCGTGGTCGGCGTGATCCTCAACCTCGCCGTCTGGTTCGGCCTGCACGTGCTGTTCCGCGAAAGCACGCCGATCCACGACCTGGGCCTGAAACTCGACCTGCCGGTGCTGTCGTCGGTCGACTGGGCCGCCCTGGTCCTGACCGCCGGCGCCGCCTTCGCCATCTTTCGCCTGAAGCTCGGCGTGATCCCGGTGCTGCTGGGCTGCTCGGCGGCGGGCGTCCTCGCCTACGTGGCGCTCGGCGCCTTGCGCTGACGGGTTTTAGCGGGATTGAAGCCAAAGCGGTTGGGGCCCCGCTCGCCCGGCATGAAGGCGAGGTACGCCTCCGCCACGATCAGAATCATCATCGCCACATAGCCCACCGGCTCGACCGGCGCCGGCCAAGCGTGAACCGTTCCCCACTGCACGATCAGCGCCCAGACGATCAGGAAGCCCCACCATCCCGCGCGGCCGAGATCGTGCAGCCGCTTGGACAGGATGCAGGCGGTGGGGAACAGCAGCAGCGGATACGCCACCCAGCCCAGCCTGGGATCGGCCCCGTGCGCCCGCGCATATTCGAAGCCTCCCAACAGACACGCGAGAAAGAGCGCGCAGGCCAGAAACGCCAGGCGCGACATGCGGCCGGTCGAGGACAGGAACAGCTCCGCGAGGTCGGTTCGGACGGGGGTCAGGGCGGGCTCCGGCAAGAATCGTCCCGCAATCTAGAGGCCCGGCGCCCGGGCTGGAACACTCCCGTGCGCCGGGCGTGTTGAAACCCCATATGAAGAGCCTAGGCTCGCCCCGCTATTTCCATCAGGAGAACCCGCCATGTCCGACGTGAGCGAACAGCACGACTCCCGCTCCCGGTCGGGGTTCGACCTGTCTCCGCCCAGCGCCCATGAGCGCGAAGCGCTGGAGGCCGCGCTGACGCCTGACGAGGCGCAGGTGCTGCTGAAGCACGGCACCGAGGCGCCCTTCTGCGGCGGCCTGCTCGGCAACAAGGCGGCGGGGGTCTACGTCTGCCGGCTGTGCGGCCTGCCGCTGTTCGAATCCCGGACCAAGTTCGAATCCGGCACCGGCTGGCCCAGCTTCTGGGCGCCGGTGGACAGCGCACACGTCAAGGAGGTCCGCGACCTGTCGCACGGCATGGTCCGCACCGAGACCCGCTGCGCCCGTTGCGACAGCCACCAGGGCCATGTCTTCCCCGACGGCCCGCCGCCGAGCCACAACCGCTTCTGCATCAACTCGGTGTCGCTGGAATTCGTCGCCGCCGACCAGCCCCTTCCCGACCGGCTCGGCCGCGGCGCCCCGGAAGGGCGGCCGCCGGCGCCGCCCAGCCCCGCTTGATAGGGTTCAGTCCGGCCTGAGGGCCTCGAACCACCGTTCCAGCATCAGCGCCTCGACCAGCATGTTGGCCGTCCGCTCGGCGGCCTCCTCGTCGACGCCCCACTGCTCCTGCTGGAACATCTCGTCGAGCCGCGAAAGGTCCAGCGCCGCCTGGCCGCCCAGCTCTCCGCGCCCCAGCGCGAAGGCCAGGATCGCCGATCCGAACAGGGCCGTGGCGTGGGCCAGGCCGGTCAGGCCGAAGTCGTCATGCTCCTCGGCCAGCCGCGCCAGCTTCAGGAGGGTCGCGGCGTGCTGCTCCTGGTGGCGGATGCCGGTGACGCGCACGCAGCTGACGCCCAGCGCCTGCTCGGCCCATTCGATCACCGGGCCCCAATGCTGCACCTGCCGCTCGATCAGGGCTGTCGGAGAGTCGGCGAAGTAGCAGACCGCGTCGGCCCCGGCGTAGCGCCCGATCTCGGCTGCTGTGGCGTCCCGCGCCTCGCCCACGAAGTCGATGGCGGTGAAGGCCAGCCGGGTGGCCGGCATTTTCGCCATTTCGATGTGCGTCGCCTGGGCGTCCCATTCGCGCGCCAGCATGTCGGCGAGGGCGGGATTGGGCAGGATCAAAGGCTTGCCCGCCGGGGTCCTGACCGGCTTGCCGTCCAGGAAAAGGCCAATTCCATCAGCGGCTTGGCCTGTGGTCACAACCTTGTAGAAGCGCCGCGGCGGCTCGACGTAGGGCGCGAGTTTTCCGGTCATTGACGGCCTCCACAATCTGTTACACTGCGTCGCACTGTTCATGCGCCAGTCAGCTAGCGTGATGCACTACTGGCGCCGTCGTCTTTGACAAGCCCGGAGATCGCCATGGCTCTTCCCAGTCAGGCCGAACTCGACGCCGCCATCGCCGTGACTCGCTTCGGCCTCGGCGCGCGGCCGGGCGAGATCGAGGCGGCCAAGGCTGATCCGCGCGGCTTCCTCAAGGCCCAGATTCGTCCCGAGGGCGCCGACCAGCCCACCGGGCGCCTGGCCTCGACTCCCGAGAACATCGCCGTGTTCCAGGGCCTGCGCCGCGAACGCCAGCAGATGCGCGCCGACGGCGACGCCGCCGAGCAGCTCAAGCAGCTTCAGGTGCAGATCCGCGAGATCGCCCTGCAGGAGATGGCCGCCCGCGGCCGCCTCGCCGCCGCCACCCCGGCCGGCTTCCGCGAACGCTGGACCCTGTTCTGGGCCAACCACTTCACCGTCTCCGCCACCAAGGGCCAGGTCGCGCCCATCGTCGGCTCGTTCGAGCGCGAGGCGATCCGCCCCTATGTGTTCGGCCGCTTCGAGGACATGCTGATGGCCTCCTCACGCCATCCGGCCATGCTGCTCTATCTCGACCAGGCCGCGTCCATCGGGCCAAACAGCCAGGCCGGCCAGCGGCGCAAGGTGGGGCTCAACGAGAACCTCGCCCGCGAGATCATGGAGCTGCACACCCTGGGCGTGGACGGCGGCTACAGCCAGGCCGACGTCACCGAGTTCGCCCGGGCCCTGACCGGCTGGAGCGTCAGCCGCGGGCGCGAGGGCGCCGCCGCGGGCCTCGCCGGCGCCTCCGATCCCGGCGAGACGGGAACCTTCATGTTCCGTCCCTTCACCCACGAGCCGGGCCAGCGCCGGGTGCTCGGCAAGGCCTACGCCGAGGGCGGCGAGGGCCAGGGCCAGGCGGTCCTGCACGATCTCGCCTACCACCCCGCCACCGCCCGCCACGTGGCGCGCAAGATCGCCGCCCACTTCGTCGCCGACGACCCGCCGCCCGCCCTCGTCGGCCGCCTGGAGACCAGCTTCCGCACCAGCGGCGGCCGCCTCGACAAGCTGGCCGAGACCCTGATCGACTCGCCCGAGGCCTGGCAGCCCCAGGCGGCCAAGTTCAAGTCGCCCTACGAGTTCCTGGTCTCGTCCTGGCGTGTGGCCGGCGCCGCGCCCGACCTGGACCAGCCCCAGCGTTTCGTCGGTTCGATGACCGCGCTCGGCCAAAGACCGTTCTCCCCCAATTCGCCCAAGGGCTGGCCCGACACCGCCGCCGAATGGGCCGCGCCCGACGGGATCATCAAGCGCATGGCCTGGGCCGAGCAGGCCGGGGGCGTCATGGCCCAGACGCTCGATCCCGGCGAATCCGCCCGTCAGGCCCTCGGCGCCCGCCTCAGTCCCGAAGCCGCCACCGCCATCGCCCGCGCCGAAACCCGCCGCGAAGCCTTCGCCGTGCTCCTCATGTCGCCGGAGTTCCAACGCCGATGACCAGCCTCCTCAATCGTCGCTCCATGCTCGCCCAGGCCGCCTGCCTCGGCGTCTCCGTCAGTTTCCTCGGCAGGGCCGCCTACGCCGCCTCCGAGGGCGACATCGCCAAGCGCAAGCTGGTGATCGTGATCTGCCGCGGCGGCATGGACGGCCTGTCCGTCTCCCCGCCAGTCGGCGATCCCGACTACGCCAACCTGCGCGGCCGCATCGCGCTCGCCCCCTTCGGCCAGCCCGGCGGGGCCCTGAAGCTCGACGACACCTTCGGCCTGCACCCGGCCCTGGCCTCGGTGCACCGGCTGGCCCTCGCCGGCCAGGCGCGCATCTGCCCGGCGGTGGCCACCCCCGACCGCGCCCGCTCGCACTTCGAGGCCCAGGACGTGCTGGAGAGCGGCGGAACCGTGGCCTATGGCGCGGGCTCGGGCTGGCTCAACCGCACGCTCCAGTCGCTGTCGCCGGGGCGGAAAATCGAAGCGCTGTCCGTGGGTTCGACGGCGCCTCTCATCCTTCGCGGACCGGTCCAGGCCGGGTCGTGGTCGCCGGGCGGGTTGGAGGGCCGCGACGAGCGCCTGCCCCGCATCCTCGCCGACCTCTACGCCAAAGACAGCCTGCTCGGCCCGGCTCTAGCCTCAGGCCTTGAGACCCAGAGCATGGCCAAGGCCGCCTCGGCCCTGGCTCAGGCCCAGAACAGCCCCGCCGCCATCGGCCAAGCCCCGAACACCCAGGCGATGGCCCAGCCCGCGCCCGCACCGCGGGCCGACCCCAACGCCCCGCGCCAGCTCGGAACCACCGTCGCCAAGTTCATGAGCGAGCCGAACGGTCCGCAGATCGTGGCCATCTCCATCGACAACTTTGACACCCACGCCAACCAGGGCGCCGCCCAGGGCCTGCTGGCCGGCCGCCTGACCTATCTCGACGGCGTGCTGGACGGCCTGGCCTCGGGCCTCGGCGAGGACTGGAACAACACCGTGGTGGTCGCCGCCACCGAGTTCGGCCGCACCGCGCGGGTCAACGGCACCGGCGGCACCGACCACGGCACCGCCTCCACCGCCCTGGTCCTCGGCGGCGCGCTCAAGCGCACCGGCATCGTCGGCGACTGGCCGACCCTGCAGCAGGCCCGCCTCTTCGAGAACCGCGACACCGCCCCGACGCTGGACATGCGGGCGTTGTTCAAGGGGGTGCTGGCCGAACATCTGGGCGTGGACCGGAGGGCGCTGGACGCCGCGATCTTCCCCGATAGCGCCCAGGTGGCGGCGGCGCGGAGCGTTGTCGTTTAACGCCTACCCTTTGGGAATGTGCGCGGGGAGCTCACCACCAAGAGCCGGATGTCCTGGGTCGGCATGAACTCTTTGGCGTCGAACTCGAAGGTGGTGGGGCCGATCCTGGTCAAGGCGCCCTTCCAGCACAGCGACAACACATTGCCGGGCTTGAGCTTGTCGAGGACCATGTGGAAGTGCCCGATGGGGCCTTTCCAGTTGGCGCCGGACTTCAACACGTAGTCCGTCGTGAAGGCGTCCAAGTAGCCGCCGCCCTGCCTGTCTGCCGCCAAGGCGGCGCTGGTCATTCTCGACAATTGGCCTTGCGCGCCGGAGTCCACGCAGAATTCACGCACCGCGTCTTTTTCATCAGCCACCGCGGCGAAAAAGCGTTGTCCGGTGACCGGCTGGTAGGACTGCTCGAGCACAATGGATTTGTGCGCCGGAAAATGCTGTCGCCAATAGAACCGGGTCCGCACTGTCCAAAGAGGGATGGTCTCTTTGGGGTCTGAAGTGTCCACAGCCTTGGCGTCGGCCAGAGTCTTGCGCTGAACGGCCGTAAGGGCGTCCGCCGCCTTGAAACCAGCCTGGTTGATCGGATTGATCGGAAGCCCCGCTGATCTCACCGCCGCGGTCACGTCGCGCGCCTTGATGAACGCGCGCTGCTCGACTTCGACAGGCACAGGCGCCCCATTGGCGGCTACCCTGAAGCCCATGAAGTTGACCGGGTCTTCAGTAGTCGTTCCCAAGGGACTGAACCAAAATTGGCGGGCGTCGATATCGGGCATCGGGAAGGCAACGATCTCGTCGATCGGCCGGTCGGTGTCGTTGACGAATTCGAAGCGGATTTTCACCGCCTTGGGGCTGATCATCAGGCGTTCGTCGACCATCCGGATGTCGGCCGACCGGGTCAGCACCACTCCGCCCGCATCCAGCGCCGCGGAGCTGTCGTCGGCGCGCACCGGCGCCGCCGCGAGCGCAAGCAAGACGACCATGAACCCAGTTCGCCGCATGACCCCTCCCCGGTAGAGCAGAGCCTAGCCGAGCCCCGCCCCAAACGCATCCAGCCGCGCGTTCAGCGTCGCGAAGTCGTCCACGATGTCGTCGGCCCCGCCCTCGGCGATCTCGGCGGCGGTGTGGAAGCCCCACGACACCCCCTGGGCGTAGGCTCCCGCCGCCTTGGCCATGCGCATGTCGTGGGCCGTGTCGCCGACCACGATGGTGCGTTCGGGCGGGACGCTGAGGGCCCTCATCGCCTCCAGCACCATGGCCGGATGCGGCTTGCCCGGGCCGTCGTCGGCGCTGTGGGTGGAGTCGAAAAGGTCGGCCCAGCCGTGCATGCGCACGATGGTCTCGACGCCGCGCCGGCTCTTGCCGGTGGCGATGGCGATCTTCCAGCCGCCCGAGCGCAGCCGGTCCAGGGTCTCGGCCGCCCCGTCGTAGAGGGGCTCAACGAAGGTCGGATCGTCGCGCAGGGCCTGGAAGGCGGTGCGATAGCCCTGGGTCAGGCGGTCGATCTCCCCGTCGGGCCGCCCGGGCTCCAGCACCACGAACGCCTCGCGCAGGCCCAGGCCCACGATCTGGCGCACCGCGTCGTAGGTCGGAACCGGCCAGCCCAGCTGGCGATAGGCGACCTCGGCGGTCTTGAAGATCGACTCGCGGCTGTCCACCAGGGTGCCGTCGACGTCCCAGATCGCCAGTTTCAAGCTCATGCACGCACCAGGTCGAAAGCGCAGGTCAGGCGGGTCCCGTCCGCGAGGAACGGCGCTGTGCCATGCCACATCCAGGAAGGGAATAGCACCAGCATCCCGGGTTCAGGTTCGATCCAGTGCTCGGCCTCCAGCCTGGGCGCGGTCGGCGTGCCGGGCTCGCCGAACTTGAGCCACCCCTCGCGTCCCTCGCCTTTCGGCGTGCGGACGTAGAAGGCCGACGACAGCCAGCCCTCGGGATGCACGTGATCCAGGTGATGGCCGCCCCGGTTCAGCCGCACCGACCAGGCCCCGGCGAAATCGTAGAGGCAGCTCTCGCCGATGGCCGCGATGTGCGCCCGGATCGGCGCGTCGACCGCCTGGAAGAAGGCCTGGATTTCAGGATCGGGATAGTCGAGCAGGCTCCTCTGGGTCTGGCTGCCGTGGCGCAGCGACTGGCCCACCGGATGGGTCAGAGGGCCGTGCAGCCGGTCGAGCGTGCGCTCCAGGTCGGCGAGATAGGCGTCGAGCGTCGCCCAGCCCTCGGGCGGATCGATGCGATAGGCCCGCACCAGCCGGCCATAGTCGTAGAGTTCGGCGTAGCGCCCGTCCCCCGCCATACGCCAGGCCGCCGCCAGCAAGGCGGTGACGTAGTGGTCGTCCGGATACTGCGCGCTCAGCGCCTCGGCCCGCCGCGCAGCCTCAACGCCCCGCCCCAGCGCCAGATCGGCCTCGATCTCGCCCTTGGCCTTGGCCCGCGGGTTCATCCAAGGCGGCGCCAGCGCCAGATGCCGGTCCGCGGCGGCCGGGTCGACCCTCAAAGCCGCCCGTCCCGCGAGCACCTGAAGGCTTGGGTCGCGCGCCGCCCGCTCAGCGGCCAGGGCGTAGGCGGCTGCATCGTCGCCGGCGTCCTGCAGCAGCTTGACCGTCAGGGCGACGACATCCGGGCTCTGCGGCGCGGCGTCCAGCACCGCGCGGGCCTTGCCGAGATCGGCGGTGCGCATCCACACCAGCTGCGCCAGTTCCCGCCGCGCCTCCAGCGACAGGGGATCGCGCGCCACCGCCTCGCCATAAGCGGCCTCTGCCTCGTCCAGTCGCGACTGCAGGTTCAGAAGCCGGCCCAGGAACAGCCAGGGCTGCGCCCCGTCCATGCCCTTGGCGATGGCCCGGCGGCAGGCCGCCTCCGCCTCGTCTTCGCGCGCAGCCATGTAGAGCGTCGCCGCCAAGCCGTATTCGGCGGTCGGATTTTCCGGTTCGGCCTGGATCAAGTCGCGCCAGACCGCCGCCGCCTCGTCGTCCCGACCCTCGGCGAGCAGCCGCTGGGCCAGAGCCTCGACAGCGAGCGGGTCGGTCATCGGCCCCGGCGCTGGAGCCGGTCGAAGGGCTCGGGATCGGCTTCGTGCTCGTCGAAGCCGAAGTGGGCGAATCCGGCCTTCATCTCCGGGCTCAGCGGCGCCTCAATCACCAGCATGCCGCCGCCGGGATGCGGCAGGGTCAGGCGGCGCGCGTGCAGCTGCAGCTTCAGCCCGCCCGACAGTTCGGCGGCCTTGTCGTCGCTGTACTTGGGGTCGCCCAGGATCGGATGGCCGATCGCCTTCATGTGGGCGCGGAGCTGGTGCGTGCGGCCGGTCAGGGGGCGCAGGGCCATCCAGGCGGCGCGCCCGGCGGCGCGGCTGATCATGACGTATTCGGTGTCGGCCGGCTCGGCGCCGAACTCCTTGGGGTCGGCGGGCACCACCAGCTCGCGGTCGCCCACGCCTTTCTTCACCAGCGGCAGCTCGATCAGCCCCTGGGTCGGATGCGGATTGCCGGCCACGATCGCCCAGTAGGTCTTCTTGGCCTTGCGCTTGGCGAAGGCGCCCGACAGCCGCGCCGCCGCCGCCGGGCTCTTGCCCAGCAGCAGCACGCCGGAGGTGTCGCGGTCCAGCCGGTGCACCAGCCGCGGGCGCTCCAGCCCCTCGCCCCAGGCGCTCAGCAGCCGGTCGACGTGCTTGGTGGTCTTGGTGCCGCCCTGCACCGCCAGGCCCGACGGCTTGTTCAGCGCCAGCACCTCGTCGTCTTCGTACAGGACCAGCGACTTGGCGTAGGCGATCTCGCGCTCCGTCAGCCCCTCGCGCTTCTTCTTCTCGCTGGGGTCCGGCGCATCGGGCAGCGGCGGCACGCGCACCATGGCGCCGGCCGTCAGGCGGGTGTCGGACTTGACCCGGGCGCCGTCGACGCGGATCTGGCCCGAGCGCGCCAGTTTCTGGATCTGGATGTGGTTCAGGTGCGGCCAGCGCCGCTTGAACCAGCGGTCGAGCCGGACGCCGTCTTCGCCGACGCCGACGGCCAGGGTGCGCACTTCTTTCATGAGACGGCGGTTCTTACGCGAAAATGCGGCGCGCGGCGAGCAGGCCCGCGAAAAGGGCCGTGATCGACAGGATCACCGACAGCAGGACGTAGCCCGCGGCCAGGCCGTAGTCCTTCCGTTCGATCATCGCCGCGGCGTCGAGCGAGAACGACGAGAAGGTTGTGAAGCCGCCGAGAATCCCCACGCCGATCAGGATCCGCCAGCGCTCCGCGTCGGCGAGGTCCCGGTGCGCGAGGAACCCCACCAGACAGCCCATGACGAAGCCGCCGATCACGTTCACCGAGAAGGTGCCGTAGGGCCAGTTCGGGCCGAAGGTCCGCAGCGCCATGATGCCGACCATGTAGCGCGCCATCGAGCCCAGGCCGCCGCCGATGAAAACGAGAAGAAGCTTGATCATCGCCTACGCGACACGCTGCCGCGCCCTTCCAGCCAAGTTTGGAAATCGACTTGACCCCACGAGGCTTAGCTGGCGCCCTGCCGCCGGGCAAGCAACTGGCGCCTGCAGGACGACATGACCACCCCCCGCCCGCCGCTCAATCTGGCTATCGGCAGCCCTGCCGAGCGGGTCGCTCCCGGCGACATGGCCGAGGTGCTGCTCGACAGCCTGCCGGACGCCATCCACGTGCTCGACCGCAACTGGCGGCTGACCTATGCCAACGACGCCTTCGTGCGGCATATGCAGATGGACCGGGCCGACGTGGTGGGGGCCAGCCTATGGGACCTGATCCCCCGCGCCCGCGGCGAGCGGCTGCGGGAGGCCTATGCCCGGGTCAGGGACACCGGCCAGCCCGACAGCTTCATGCACGAGTCGATCCACTATCCCGACCGCACCATGGACGTGCGCGTGTTTCCCGTGTTCGACGGCGTGGCGGTGGTGCTGCGCGACGTCACCCGCCGCGTGACCGCCGAACGCGCCCTGGCCACCAGCGAGGATCACCTGACGCGCGCCCTCAATGGGGCCGAGATGGGCCACTGGCGCTGGGAGGCCAAGACCGACCGGATCTTCATGTCCGAACGGACCCTGTTCCTCTATGGCCTGGGCCCGGAGCATCAGGGGCTTGAGCGGCCCAAGGTGCGCCAGCTGGCGCTGCATCCCGACGATGTCGCCGCCGTGAAGCAGGCGGCCGACGAGTCCCATGCCGACCAGCACCAGTACGAAGTCGAGTATCGCGTCCGGCGCGAGGGCGAATGGCGCTGGATGCGGGTGATCGGCGGGCCCCACATCGTCGACGGCAAGGTCGTCGGCATGCACGGCCTGGTGCAGGACATCCACGAGCGCAAGCTGGCCGACCAGCGGCTGAAGGCCGAGATCGAGGAGCGCGAGCGCGCCCAGCAGCGCCAGCTGCTGCTGATCCACGAGCTGAACCATCGGGTGAAGAACATCCTGGCCATGGTCCAGTCCATCGCCCTGCAGACCCTCTCGACCGCGCCCACGCCCGAGGCCGCGCGCAAGGCCCTAGATCAGCGCCTGATCGCCCTGGCGCGGGCCCACGACGTGCTGACCCGCGAGAGCTGGGACGGGGCCGAGCTCACCGACATCATCGCCGGCGCCGTGGCGGCCCACGAGACCACGCCCGGCTCGCGCTTCCGCCTGTCCGGCCCCCGCGTGCGGCTGGAGCCCAAGGTCGCGGTGACTCTGTCCATGGTGCTGCACGAGCTGGCCACCAACGCGGTCAAGTACGGCGCCCTGTCGGTGGATCGGGGATCGGTCAGCCTGGACTGGACCGCCGCGCCCGCGCCCGAGGGCCAGAGCCTGGGCCTGGTCTGGAGCGAACACGGCGGGCCTCCGGTCGAGCCGCCCACCCGCTCGGGCTTCGGCGCCCGGCTGATCACCCGCAGCCTGGAAGCCGAGCGCGGCGCCGCCGAGTTGATCTACGCCCCGGATGGACTGGTTTGCCGCATGTCGCTGGTGGCTCCCTCGCCGGAGGGGCGCGACCTGCGCCCGATCTAACCCCTGCCGCCCCGCGGCGGGGCCGGCATGCGCTCGCCCTGCTCCACCAGCCAGGCCGCAAGCCGGTCGAAGCCGGGATTGGTCCGTCCCTGCGGGCGCACCAGGGTCAACCGCCCCGGCACCTTGACGAAGCCCAGGGGCGCGATCAGGCGGCCGGCCGTCACGTCGTCGGCCACGAAGATCCAGGGCGCCATGGCCACGCCCAGCCCGGCGGCGGCGGCCTGCAGCACGTGCGAGAAATGATCGAAACTGCGCTCTTCCCCTCCCGGCGGCAGGGGCGTCCCCGCCGCCCTTGACCAGTTGTCCCAGGCCTGGGGCCAGGTGCGAGTGTGCAGCCGCGGCTCCGCCAGCAGCCGGGCGGCGTCCAGCTCTAGCGCGCTCCACCGCTGGGGCGAGAGCACCGGACCGTACCAGTTGGCCAGGATCGGCGTCTGGTTCCGGCCCGGAGGCGCATCGCTGCGCACCTGAAGAGCCGCATCGATATCGTCCAGGGCCTCCAGGTCGACGTCGCCGGTCAGTTCGCGCAGCTGCAGGCGCACCTCGGGATGGCGTTCGACGAAGTCCGGCAGGCGCGGGATCAGCCAGCGGATGGCCAGGGTGCCGTGGCAGGCCAGGCGCAGCTCCTGGTCGGCCGCAGGCACAGGCGCGGCGCCCTCCTGGATCAGGTCGAAGGCGGTCGAGGCGGCGCCCAGCAGGCGCTGGGCCTGGGCGGTGAGCCGAAGTTGGGTCTTGGGCCCCTCGGTCAGGGGATAGCCGAGCCACTCCTCCAGCTGCCGGATCTGCCGGCTGACCGCGCCGTGAGTGACGAACAGCTCGTCGGCGGCTGTGGTCATCTTGCCGTGGCGGCCGAAGGCCTCGAAGGCGCGCAGGGCGTTGAGCGGCGGCAGGGATCGGCGCGGCGCCATTGTGCACAAACCTCACGGATGCCCGCCGTTTATATCGTTTGTCGGAGCGGCGCCAACCCCGCCATATCGCTGAGGCAAGAGCGAGACGCCGATGCCCAAAGACCCGCCGCCCTCCCCGCCCCGACCTGACCCCAAGGCCTTGATCGCCCACGCCTTTTACGCAGCCGCAATCTGGGGTCTGGTCGCCTACAGCCTGTGGGGGCCCAAGCCGCCGCGGACCGCCGGCTTGGCCCTGGCCTCGGCCTGCGCGCCTAGGGCGAACTGAACAGGGCCTCGGCCAGCCGGCGAAAGTCCTCGGGCGGCTCGGCCTCGATGCGCCTGGTCCCGCCCTCGGGATGCGGAAACTCCAGGGCCAGGGCGTGCAGCATCAGCCGCGGAACCGCCTCGCCCGCCAAAACCAGGGCGCCGCCGTAGCGCGCGTCCCCCGCGATCGGCCGGCCGATCGAGGCCAGGTGCACCCGCAGCTGGTGCATGCGCCCGGTATGGGGTTCGAGCTCCACAAGCGCCGCCGATGAATTCTGTATCAGGGTGCGATACGTGGTCTTGGCGGCCTCGGCGTCGGCGTGATCGGGCTCGCACACCCGCATGTGCGCCTCGCGCCCCTGCTCCACCCGCCGCAGCGGCGTCTCGATCACGCCGGAGGCAGGTTCGGGCGCGCCCGGGGCCACGATCGCCCGGTAGGTCTTCTTCACCCGCCGGGCCATGATCGCCTTGCCGAGGAATCCCGCCGCCGGCTTGGTCTTGGCGGCGACGATCACGCCCGAGGTGTCGCGATCCAGCCGATGCACCAGTTCCGGCCGCTTGCCGTTCGAGCGCGCGAAGGCCCACAGCAGCTCGTCCAGCGTATGCACCTGCCCGCGACCGCCCTGGCTCGACAGCCCTGCCGGCTTGTTCAGGGCCAGGATGTGGGCGTCCTCGTAAATGACCATGCCCCGGACGAGGGCGATCTCGTCGGGCGAAAGCTGGACGGGCTTTCTCACAAGCCCTCCCCCTCGATGGGGGAGGGTTGGGTGGGGGTGCATGCAGTCGGGTTCAGGGCTTTGCGCTCGAGGCGGCATCGCCTCCCGCGCAATTCCCTTTGATGAGGGCGGAAGCACCCCCAACCCTGCCCTTCCCCCATCGAGGGGGAAGGGATCATTGCTTGCCCCTCTTGCTGCGCAGCTCGGCCCAGCGCTCCAGCCGCTCCTTGACCCGCGCCTCCGAGCCCTCGCCCTTGGGCCGGTAGAACTGGCGCCGCTCCATCTCATCGGGGAAGTAGTTCTGCCCCGAGAAGCCCTCCTCGGTATCGGGGTCGTAGGCATAGCCCGAGCCGTAGCCCAGGCCCTTCATCAGCTTGGTCGGGGCGTTGAGGATGTGCTTGGGCGGCGTCAGGGACCCGGTCTCGCGGGCGGCCCGGCGCGCCTCCCCGAAGGCCTTGTAGACGGCGTTGGACTTGGGCGCGGCCGCCATGTGCACGCAGACCTGGGCCAGGGCCAGCTCGCCCTCCGGCGAACCCAGGAAGTCGTAGGTGTCCTTGGCGGCGTTGGCCAGCAGCAGAGACAGGGGATCGGCCTCTCCGATGTCCTCGCTGGCCATGCGCACCAGCCGCCGGGCGATGAACAGCGGGTTCTCCCCGCCCTCCAGCATCCGCGCCAACCAGTAGAGGGCCGCATCCGGGTCCGAGCCCCGCACCGATTTGTGCAGGGCGCTGATCAGGTTGTAGTGCTCCTCGCGGTCCTTGTCGTAGGCCGGGCTGCGCTTCTGCAGCACCTGGCTGAGCTGTTTGATGTCCATGGGCTCGGCCGAGCCGATGTTGAACAGGGTCTCGGCCAGGGTCAGCAGATATCGGCCGTCGCCGTCGGCCATGGCGATCAGGGCCGAGCGGGCGTCCGCATCCACCGGCAGCGGCCTGCCTTCGAACCCTTCCGCCTTCTCGATCAGCGTATTCAGCGCCTCGTCCGACAGCCGCTTCAGCACATAGACCTGGCAGCGCGACAGCAGCGCCCCGTTAAGCTCGAACGACGGGTTCTCGGTGGTCGCCCCCACCAGGGTGACGATCCCCTCCTCCACGAACGGCAGGAAGCCGTCCTGCTGGGCGCGGTTGAAGCGGTGGATCTCATCGACGAACAGCAGGGTGGCCTGGCCGGAGGCGCGCCTCGCCTTGGCCTGTTCGAAGGCCTTCTTCAGGTCGGCCACACCCGAGAACACCGCCGACAGCTGCATGAACTCATAGCCGGCCGCCTTGGCCAGCAGCCGCGCGATGGTGGTCTTGCCGGTGCCCGGCGGCCCCCACAGGATCATTGACGACAGCCTGTGCGCCGCGGCCATGCGCGCGATCGGCCCGCCCTCGCCCAGCAGGTGGTCCTGGCCCACGACCTCGGCCAGGCTCTGGGGCCTCAGGCGGTCGGCCAAGGGGCGCGGCGCGTCGGGCTCAAGCCCCGCCGCTTGGAACAGGTCGGTCATGGCGCCAGCCTAGCGTCCGGGCCGCGCAGCGTCACCCGAACGTCGCGGAAATCCGCTGGCCGTTACGCTCGATCACCACGCTCCAGGTCCGCGACGGCTGGACCAGGGCGGCGCGCAGCTCGGCGACGGCGGAGATCTTCTTGCCGTTGACCTCGCGGATCAGGTCGCCGGGCCGGATGCCGGCGTTGATTGACAGTCCGCCGCGGATCTCGGTCACCAGCACGCCCGAGGCGAAAGGATCGACGTCCAGGTCGATGGCCGTGGCCGGCGACAGGTTCACCACCACCGCCCCGTCGAAGGGATGGCGGCCCTGCAGCAGCTGTTCGTCGCGCGGGCGGTTCGGCGGCGCCTCGACCTTGACCCTGAGGGTCTGGGCCTTGCCGCCCCGCTGGTAGCCGATCGCCACCTCCTCGCCCGCCCGGCGGGTGCCGATGCGGTAGTTGAGCGAGGCCTCGTCGTTCACCGGCTGGCCGTCCACGCTGAGGATGGCGTCGCCCTGCTGCAGACCGGCCCGTGCAGCGGCCGAACCGGGGTAGATGTCGGCCAGCAGCAGGCCCTCGGGCCTATCGAGGCCCAGGGAGCGGGCGATCTCGCCGTTCACCGCCTGGCCGGCCACGCCGAGCCATGGCCGCGCAACGCTCTTGCCGCCGCCCAGGGCTGCTTCGACCACCTGGCGCACCACCGGGCCGGGAATGGCGAAGCCCACGCCCTGCGAGCCGCCGGAGCGCGACAGGATCATGCTGTTCACCCCGATCAGGTCGCCGTTCATGTCCACCAGGGCCCCGCCAGAGTTGCCCGGATTGATGGCCGCATCGGTCTGGATGAAGCTCGACGCCGAGCCCGAGCCCACGTCGGTGCGGTTCAGGGCCGAGATTATGCCGTTGGTCACGGTCTGGCCGACGCCGAACGGATCGCCGATCGCCAGCACCAGGTCGCCCACCTGCAGATCCTCGCCGGCGCTGATGGCCAGGGTTGGCAGGTCCTTGGCGTCGATCTTCAGCACCGCCAGGTCGGCCTTGGGATCGGCCAACAGCACCTTGGCCGGGAATTCGCGCCGGTCCTCCAGCGAGACGGTGATTTCCTGGCCGCCCTCGATCACGTGGTTGTTTGTCACGATCACCCCATCGGCGCGCACGATCACGCCGGAGCCCAGCGAGCCCTCCACCCGCGAGCGCGGCACGCCCGCGCCGAACATTTCGAAGAAGGGGTCGATCTGGCGCACCACGCGCTTGGACGAGATGTTGACCACCGCGTTCTTCACTTTCCGCACCACGGGCGCGAAGGACAGCTTTACCTGGGCGGCGTCAGTGGGCGCGCGGCGAGCGGCGGCGGGCAGCGGCGGGCCCGGCAAGGCTGAGGATTGCGCTGAGGAGCGGGAGGGGTCGGAGCAGGCGGTCAGGAAGCCCAGGAAGGCGATCGTGAGAAGTTTGCGGCTCATGGTTCGTATCGGCGAAGCAGGGTCAGATGGACGATCTGGCGATCGA
>Ga0265327_10002097_pt1 | contig 22198 bp, 26 predicted proteins | sample 41621metaG_FD_202089 | JGI IMG/M metagenome (GOLD analysis project Ga0265327, IMG submission 202089) | Rhizosphere microbial communities from Carex aquatilis grown in University of Washington, Seatle, WA, United States - 4-16-21 metaG | ecosystem: Host-associated > Plants > Roots > Rhizosphere...
AAGCGCGAGAGAATGAATGGGAAGTCGGAAAGGACTTTGTGCCCCACGATGCCAAGGTTAAAGAATGGGGGACTGATCGGACCCGCGTAGAGACGATGATCGAGCTTGGTCTCCGCCCACATGTTGTTCCCCGCAGCTCCGACGCTGACGGGCATCAGGCCATTCGTTCCACGCTGCCGCGATGCATCTTCCACCCCCGCACCGAAGAGCTAGGAATGGCCTCGCTGGAGAGCTATCGGCGGGAGTGGGATGATACTCAGAAGACGTTCAGGGCAAGCGCACTGCACGACTGGTCCTCTCATGGCGCTAAGGCGTTTCAGTATCTCTCGCAGGCTTGGCACATGGACATCACTGAGCCGAAGAAAGAAACCAATTTCCGCCCCGTCCAAGACATGACGCTTGATGAGATTTGGGACGAGTTTGCGCCTGCGCGTGGCTCACGCGGCAGGATATAAAGGCATCTGCGGCTGTTGAAACCGGCAAAATATGCCGAATTGCTACCGCTCAGATATCTGATTTTCAGGAGATGGCCCGGTAACTTCCGGTAAAACATCTCCATATGGAGGCAAGTTCATCGCAATAGCCGAGCACGCCAGCGCGACATAGCGCGGGATACGCGACCAGCCGGTTTCATAGGCGTGGTATCCGTTAGGGGATAGGCCTAGGGCAAGCGCGGCCTCTGTTTTGTTGAGGTTCATGCGCTCGCGCCATTGTTTGAGGGTGGTGGGGGTCATGGGCGCATCTTTTTTGGTTGCATAAATCTGTCTGAATCATATCCGTCTAACCCGCGCCGTTCGGCTTCTTGGAATTGTGCCATTTCAAACTCTATCCGGCATCTAAGTGCGTCGACGTCTTTTTGCGCTTCGATAGCCCGGCGCTCTAACGCTGTCAGATAGGCGTGGCTGTTTTTTAGACATTCTTCGTGCCAAGCCATTGGCATCTTGCTCATCTGTCTCTCTCTGTAAGGAATGGAGGGGCCGAAGCCCCTTGGTGTTAGATTTTGACGCTACCAGTCCACCCATCGTTTCTTGTATAGAAGCCTTTACGCTGAAGGCCCGCGAGAGTTGACGCAAACGTCCGGCCTGGCATTGTCGCAAGCGGAGCGTCAGACGCTTGAGCGCTCAAAAGACAAACAGTCGCCCAGCCATCAATCGGGTTCTTGGCTACGGTGCGAAGGCCTTCGAGAACTTTAACTTGAAGTGGCGTTAATTCAGTGGCCATTTGCTTACTCCGTTGTTGATGCCCTTATGATACGCATATTTGCGATAGAGTCAATAAGAATAATCGCATATTTGCGGAAAAGTTTGCGAGGTCGGAACGATGGCCGGTCACACTCCAAAACCGCAGCGGCCTGAAGACCTCGCAAAACCCATTGAAGGCGGCGATCTTCAGGATGGAATGCTTGTGCATTTCAATGCTGAAGCTCCGAAGGCTGACGCCAATGTCGAGGCGCAAATCAAGCGCGAAACGAATTGGCAATTGCGAGATTTGATCCGGCGCGACCGTGGGGAGCCTCGTTGATATGACCCGCACCCAAATCACCAACGATCCCGACTGGCCGACGCCGCGCTCCTTTGACGAGCGTGTGACTGAAGAGATGGTCGATCGCGCCTATGCCGTCCTCTATCCGGTCGAGAGCTGGCCGGATCGGCTTATCGCCACGGCCCGGGTCCGCGTTCGGACTGCGCTCGAGGCGGCGTGGTCTGCGGCGCAGTGACGGATGGAAACTGCGGCTGGGATCGTTGCGGCCGTCGGGGGCTGGCTCTTTGGGTTTCTGATCGTTCCGAAGGCGGCGGATCGCGTGAGGCGATGGATCAGGAACTGAAAAACATCATGGGCGTCTATGGCGCCGTGATCCTTTGCATCTTTATTCTCTGGCTGATCGGTGCATCTCAATGAATAGCGGCTGGCATGCAAAACTGCACGTCGAAGAATTCGGCGAGCAATACTCGAAAGAGGATGCTGAATATCGCGTCGGCGTCCCGTTCGAGCGTTGCGGGCAGTGCGAGTTTTTCAAGAATCCCCACGCTTGCGAGATCGTCCGCGGCTACATCGTTCAGCAGCAAGTCTGCAAATTCTTCGATAAGAAGTTCGATTCTGGCTGGCCAATGAAGGCGGCTAAAGTCGAAGATGCCGAAGAAGAAGCGGAAGAGGCAGACAAAGACTGATGGCGATCGCCCCGCGCGGCTCAGGCAAACGCATCCGGCAGTTTGCCAATTCAGACGCCGATGTCGCGCCGCCCGTCGAAGCCGCTATTGTCGACGAAGATTGCGCGGCGTGGAAGCTGCAAATCAAGTTAGCAGAGCGACGTTCCGAGAAATGGGAAAATCGCTGCAAGCGGATCATCAAGCGCTATCGCGAAGAGCGCCCGGACGAAGGCGACAAGGCCGGGACGCCGATGAGGATGAATGTCCTCTGGTCGAATGTCCAGACCTTGCAGCCTTCGATTTATGGACGCGAACCGGTTCCGATCGCGGAGCGCCGCTTTCTTGACCGGGATGTTGTCGGGCGCGTCGCGGCTCAAATCCTCGAGCGCGCCATGCGCTATGAACTGGCCGATAGCGGCTTCCATGATACTATGGAGCAATGCGTCCTTGATTATCTCCTTGTCGGTCGCGGCGTTCCGTGGCTTCGGTTCAAACCCGTCATTGGAGCCGCAAGCAGCCTGACGGACCGCGGCGACGATGAGCTGCAGGACCGTGCTGGCGATCCGCTGGATGATCAGGAATTCTTATCCGATCCGGAGAGGCAGGAAAGAGACGATAGCGACGCCGAGACGTTTGAGCCGCCGGCGGAGCGTCTTCTAAGCGCGAATGTCGATGTCGATTACGTCCACTGGCAGGATTTCTTTACATCCAAGGCGCGGTTCTGGAAGGAAGTCGATTGGGTTGCCCGGCGTGTCTACTCGACCAGGCAGGATCTGATTGACGATTTCGGCGAGGAAATCGGACGGGCCGTCCCGCTCGAGATGACGCCTGAGACTGACGAGCTGAATAAGATCGGCCGCAATATCGAGCAGATGCCAGATAGTATGAAAAAGGCTATCGTGTATGAGATTTGGGATAAGCCAACGCGCAAGGTCTACACGATCGCGCAGGGGTTTGACCGGTTTCTCGAGGATCCGCGGGAAGACCCGTTGAACCTTGAGGGCTTTTGGCCGTGCCCGAAGCCGCTCTTCGCGACGATGACAAACGACACAATCGAGCCCGTCCCTGATTATATCGAATACCAGGATCAGGCGCTCGAAATCGACAATCTGACCAACCGGATCAGCCTGCTGATCAAGGCGCTCAAGGTTGCCGGCGTTTACGATGCAAGCCAAAAGCAGTTGGCGCGCCTGCTGGACGAGGGGCACGAAAACAAGCTTATCCCCGTTTCGTCTTGGGCGGCATTCGCGGAAAAGGGCGGTTTAGCAAGCGCCGTTTCGTTCCTGCCGATCAAGGAAATATCGGAAGTTCTGCTCGGCCTCACCGAAGCCAGAGAGCAGATCAAGAAAGACCTCTACGAAATCACCGGCCTTGCGGATATTATGCGAGGGCAGGCCGATCCGCGGGAGACCGCAGAGGCGGTGCAAACAAAGGGCCGTTGGGGAAGCCTCCGCCTTCAAAACCGTCAGCAAGAGGTCGCCCGTCTTTGTCGGGACACGATCCGGATGATGGGCGAGATCATGGCGGAGCATTTCCCAGCGCAGACCTTGATTGAAATTTCCGGAGCGATGTTTGATGAAGGAATCGGAGGGCCGGCGCCCATCGCTCCCAAGCCCCCACAAGCCCCCCCTCAGCCGATTGCGCCACCTTCGCCGCCGCCCATGCAGCAACACGGGCCGATGCCTATGCCTGGCGCTCCTGGAGGCGGAATACCTGGACCTGCTGGATTACATCCCGGAATGCCAGTTCCCCCGCCAGCGGGCGGCCCTCCGATCGGCAACGCGCCGGGCATTCCGCAACCAATAGACCCACAGGCGCAATACGCCATGCAGATGGCGCAGTATCAAGCGGACAAGCAAAACCTGATTATGAAAGCGATCGAGCTTTTGAAACAGGATAAAATGCGTGGGTTCCGCATCGATATTGAGACGGATTCCACGATCAATGATGACGTGAATGAGGATAAGGCGCAGCGCGTTGAATTCCTGAAGGCCGTCTCAATGTTTGTCGAGCAGAGCGCGCAGATCGGGGCGCAGGTTCCAGATGCGGTGCCGATGCTCGGAAAGATGCTCCTATTCGGTGTCCGTGGGTTCCGCGCCGGGCGCGATCTGGAAAGCACGATCGAAGAATTCGTCGACAAGGCCGAAAAGGACGCCGCGGAGAAACAGAACGCGCCGCCTCAGCCTAATCCGGAGCAACAGAAGGCGCAGGCCGATTTGCAGGCCACGCAGGCCAAGGCATCGGCCGAGATCGAAAAGGCCAAGATCGATGCGCAGGCCTCCGCCGAAGATAATGCGCGGGCCATGGCGACCAATAAGCTTGATGCCCAAATCGCTCAGCAGAAAGCCACGATGGAAATGATGCAGATGCAGCGTGAGGCTGAGTTCCGCGCTTCCGAGCACCAGGCGCGCATGGCGGAATTGGCGATGAAAGCGAGAATTGCCGAGGAATCGCATCGGCGCGATATTGAACGCGGCGCGATGGAGCATCAGCATCATATCGAAGCGCTGAAGGTGCCCAAGGCAAATGGCGGGGCAGCACGATGAGCCGAGCGACTTACGTTTTTCGGGAAGGCATTGGCGTCATCCCGAAAGAAGACGCAGAGCCCATCGAAGGCGGCTTCCATCTTATCCGAGACGACATGAGCCCGCTGCGCCATATGGCGGACGGAAAGGTCTACGACAGCAAGTCGGCATTTCGTCATGCGACGCGCGCGGCAGGCTGCGTCGAGGTTGGGGATCATCAATTCAAGCCTCGCGCGCCGATCAAACTTGATAAGCGCGAGCGCGTCGAAGCGATCAAGAAATCGATTTATGATTTGAAGAATGGGCGGCGCTCCTGATGGATCAATCCTATCAAAATCTCATGATCCAGCAGCTCATGGGCGCCGGCAATGCGCCGCAGGGCACGACTGGTCAGCTCCCGACGTCGCCCTACGGCCAGAACATGATAACGGGCAACGGCATGGCCCAACAGCAGGCCATGCAGCAGGGCCAAAACGGCATGCTCGGCACTCCAGTGCCAGGCTCACAGCAGTTGATGCAGCCGATGGCGTCCTATCCTAGCGCCACGCAATACTGAGGATCACATGGAATTAGAGAAAGAAGTCGTCCGGGATACAGTTTCCGGCGCCGACGACGCGCGCGTCGAATCCCCGCGCGATGAGAACCCTAACCGCCATCCCCGCGATGAATACGCGGGAAAGGAAAAGGGCAAGGATATCCGTTCGATCGCCCGGGCCGCAATGCGCGAAGTCCGCGAGAAGAACGAAGCCGCAGAGCGCGGAGAAAACGTCAAAAGCGACAAGCGCGCCCCGGACGGCCGCTTTGTGCCGGCCAATCAATCAAAGCCTGAAGATGGAGGTGCCCCCGCAGGTGCTTCTCTTAAGGCTGATCCTAATTCCTCGACCGATGGGACTGTCAAGCCGGACGCGCCACAAGTTGCGCCAGCCCATGCTGCCCCCGCCGCACTGTCGCAGGAGATCAAAGCCATGTGGGGCACGTTGCCCCCAGCCGTCCAGGCTGAATTTGTGCGCCGGGAAACCGACACGCAAAAAGGCGTTGATCAACTCAAAGCAAAGTATGAGCCTATCGAGGCGGCTTTCGCTCCCCATCGATCGCAATTGCAGCAGCTTGGCAAAACGGAGAGCCAGGCCGTCGAACAATTGCTGGGATGGCATGTCGCGCTATCTGGACCGAACAAGGCAGAAGCGTTCAAAGCCCTCGCGCAGTCTCATGGATTCGACATCTCAACACTAGGCCCTCAGCCCAATGTTGCGCCTCAATCACAGCCTGATCCGAACCAAGCCTTTCGGACCTATATCGACCCTCTGAACCAGAAGGTGTCCGCTCTCGAAACCGAGCTACAGCGCCGGGACCGTGAGCGCGTCCAGAACGACATTTCGAATTTCTCCAAGGACAAGCCGCACTTTGAAAAGGTGCGCATCGCCATGGGGCATTTGATCAACTCCGGCCTCGCCACTGGCGCCAATTCGAAGGAAATCTTCGATGACGCCTATGAGCGCGCTTGCCGCGCCGATCCGGAAACGTTCAATCTGATCCAGCAGGAACAACGAGAAAAGCAGGAAGCCGAAGCCCGCACCGCTCAAGAAGCCGCTGCAAAGAAAGCAGCCGAAGAAGCGGAGCGCAAGCGGAAAGCGGACGCTGAAGAAGTCCAGAAAGCGCGCCGCGCCGGCGTCGGCCCACGCGCCGGATCTCCGAGCAGCGGAAAAGGTCTTGCAGGACAACCGCAAGGCCAATCAGTTCGAGACAGTCTCAAGAGCGCAATAAAGGAGCGGTCGGCCGTAATCTGAAAAGGCTTCAGTTATGGCATTCCCAAATCTCTCCGAAATTGTCACCACGACGCTTCGAAATCGAACCGGCGTGCTGGCAAATAACTTTTCGCGGAACAACGCGCTTATTCGGCGCTTGAATACAAGAGGGCGAGTAAAGACGTTCTCCGGCGGCCGGTCAATTGTTCAAGAATTGGCCTATGCTAACAACCAAACTTTCCAGTGGTGAGCAAATACGCCACTTAATCGGGTGAATTCGGTGAAACTCTCTAATCTATACTTAGAGACAATACCGAGCCAAGCTGCGCATGTAGGGTGAAAACCTCAGGGGCGCAGAAGGTGTAACGACTAGGCCTTGACGAAAGAATAATAGGCCCACGAGCGCCCGACGCTCTTATGAGCGAAGATATAGTCTGAGCTGCATGGTGACATGCAGAAGCGGTCCATAAACAGTTCCGCGATAACAATCTGATTCCGGCTACCAAACCTTGAATATCGCGCCGTCTCAGACGTTTACTGCGGCGGAATTCCCGATCCGGCAGGCCGCTCTTGCGGTTTCCATTTCGGGCCTCGAGGAACTCCAGAACTCAGGCGAAGAAGCCATCATCGATTTGCTTGAATCGCGGATCGAGAATGGCGAAGATACTTTCCTCAACGGCTTGTCTCTCGCCATGTACGGCGACGGCAGCGTGACGGGAACGATCAACGGCCTCGCGAACCTTGTCGCCAACACGCCGACTTCCGGCGTGATCGGCGGAATCGATCGTGCGACATGGCTTTTCTGGCGTAACATCGCCTATTCTGCGGTGACGAATGGCGGCGCGCCGGCGACGAGCGCCAATATTCAGCACTACATGAACTCGCTGTGGAAGCAGCTGGTTCGCGGGCGCGATATGCCCGATCTGATTGTTGCGGACGGCAATTACTGGCAGCTTTATCTTGAAAGCCTCCAGGCGATCCAGCGCATTCAGACGGAAAGCCGCGCGCCGGACATGGCGGAAATCGGCTTCGAAACGCTCAAATATATGAGCGCCGATGTTGTGCTTGATGGCGGCTTCCAGGGCTTCTCGACTGATCCGTTCACTCCCGATATTTCGGGCGGTTCGGCGGTCGGCGGCGCTCCGGCGAATACTCTTTATATGCTCAACACGAAATATTTGCATTGGCGGCCGCACGCCGATCGCGACATGGTTCCGTTGGACCCCAACAGGTTCTCCGTCAATCAGGATGCGATGGTGCGCCTGCTTGGCTGGGCGGGAAATATGACGCTCTCGTGTGGGTTCCTTCAGGGTGTTCTCACTGCGTAAGGCTGTGATTGGCGGGCGTTCGCGCCCGCCTTTCCTCTCATCTCATTCTTGGAAGGACGCCAATCATGGCTGCTATCGCATCGGGGCTGAACTACAGCACCCTGTCTGAAGAGGGCATCGCCCTCAATATCTGCAACACGTGGAACGTCGCAAACCCGGAATATCCGGCGCTTCCCTTTGCTTTCGGAACGGTCACGTTCGGCCTCGACGGAAGCGAATGGGTCTATGTGAAACCGGCCGCCAACTATGCCATCGGCACCGTTGGCTATCTCGATACGTCTTGGAACTTCACGGCGATCACGACCACGAATGCTTCGGGCATTTCCGGTCAGCTTATCGCCGTGATGTCGCAGGTGGCAAGCGTCACCGCGTCTCCCTCCGCATCCGTCTATGACGGTGTGTGGGTCCAGACGACGGGTCTTTGCCCGGCCATTCAGGCCGCCGCCTCGACTGCGGCGAACGCTCAGCTCTACACCTCGGCGACGGCCGGTCAGTTGACCAGCACAGCGTCGAGCAACGTGGCGGTGAACGGTATGATTCTGACGACTGCGATCGGTTCCGGCGGCGCCGCAACCGGTCCGGGCCTTCTGAATTCGCCCGAAGTTCTGTTGACCACCTAATAAATTGGGCGGGGCGCAAAATTCGCCCCGTCTAACTCCTTGGAGAAAATCAACCAATGAATAATCAGGTTACGATCGACGGCCAAGCCGGGACGATCCAGGCGAACGGAATGGTGCGCTTTGGGTCCGACGACTCCGTGAACGTGCTGTTTTATACAAAATCCGTGCTCGATCCGGTGAAATCGCGCGAGAAAAATCGCCCTTTTCATGTCTCAATGCCATATGTGAGAATTCAGCAGCCCGGCGAGAAAGATTATATCGATCGGCCTGTCACTGAGTTCGACGCCGCGAAGCAGCGCTGGCCGCATCATTGGGCGCGATACGAAAAAGGCCAGGAGCCCGCGCCGGCCGGAACGCCGCTCGAATGCCTCTTCCCGCAGAATCCTGAGATTGCCGCCAATTTGCATACGCTCGCCGTCCATACGGTCGAACAGCTCGCCGGCCTCACCGCGCACGGTCAGCAGACAGTCGGCATGGGCTCTGCGATGTGGCAGAAGAAGGCCAGGGACTTTCTCGCAGCCGCCAACGGCGGCGTTGGAATGCGGAAGTTTCAGGTCGAAAATGAAAAGCTTCAGGGCCAGATCGAGGTCCAGGCCAATCAGATCGCTCAGCTTCAGAAGCAGATCGAGGCGTTGCTGGCCCAATCGCAGGGGATCAACTCAGCCTCCGTCCCTCGCCCAATGCCGACCATCGCCCAGGAAGCGGCGGCAGGCATCATGTTCGAGGATGACAGCGAAATCATGGACGAGGCCTTTCCCCATGATGAGCGCCCCCAATCATTAGGGGATGCGATGTTTATCGAGGAATCCGGCGAGATGCCGGCCGAGCAAGAAATCCCGGCGCCGCGTCGTGGATGGCCGAAGGGCAAACCGCGCAATCCGCGCGTTTAACCAACAGATCAAGGAAACACAGAAATGGCTATCGTCTCCGATCTTACCGGCCTCGGTATGGCGCCGGCTCTTGCCGGGAAAGCCGGACATCAGGCCACCACGGGTCTGGCGGGAACCGGGACGGCCCAGAGCGGCGCGACGGCACTTACCACCTCCGTCACAGTCGGCGTTCCGACCGCGGGCCAGACGGCTTACACGCTCCCGACAAAAGCCAATGGGGCGACCTTCCTCAAGGAGTTCTATTTCTTCAATCAGGCGGCGACCGCTGTCACCGCTTTGATCTATCCCCCGGGCGATGGGTCATCCCTCAACGGAAGCACGTCAGCGGCCGTCTCTGTGGCTCAGAACAAGGGCGTCGTCTTCATGCAGATCACGCTTGGCGTCTGGAAGGCCATTCTCAGCGCCTGATTGAAAGGCTTTCATCATGCCGATGACCTATTTGGGAATGGTCCAAACCGTCTGCGATGAGCTTGGCCTTGATCGGCCGGCCGCCGTTGCAGGCGCGACGGACCTCCAAATTCGTCAGCTCGGCGCCCTGATGAACCGCGAGCTGCGAGAGATGCAGCAAAATTACGACTGGACCGCGCTTCAGACTGAATATGATCTGCATGTCTCCCCGCCCGTCAACGCGACAGGAGACATCATCCAAGACAGCACGCTTGTCCGAAATATTAAAATCGTCGGAAATGATGATTTCAATAACGACTTTAACAACGATTTCGGCGGCGGAAACGCAACGCAATTCAGCTCGCTTTGGGTTGTAAACGGTCAGTTCATTCCCGTCGCAACTCGCGTCGCGGATGTTCCCGGCCCGACGATGGTCGTCCTCGATCAGCCCGCGACGTCAACGGCGACTGGCATTTCTCTGACCTTTTCGCAAGACACCTATCCTGGCCCTGCCGACTTCGATCGCTATATCAACCAGACATGGTGGGACCGGACAAACCGCTGGTCTCTGATGGGTCCAGACAGCCCGCAGATGGACCAATGGCACCGCTCCGGCATCGTCACGATCGGGCCGCGCCGGCACTTCCGCCAGATTGGGTCAAATGGACTGACGCAAGCGACCGGGCCAATCAACAATTATCGCCTTTGGCCGCCGCCAGGGTCGAACGATACGCCAATCGACCTCGTATTCGAATACATCTCCACGAATGCGGTTCTTAGCGCTGCCGGCGTTCCTCAGCCCACATTCGCCGCCGACACTGACATTCCAATTCTGGACGAGAATATCTTCATTCTTGGAACAAAGTGGCGCATGTGGCAAATCAAAGGGTTTGATTACGCCGCGATGCAGCAGGAACATCAGGATTACGTTGATCGAAAATACGGGAACGATGGCGGAGCGAAAACGCTCTCTTTGCCGAGCCCGCGTGTTGGATATCTCGGGTCTACTGTGCAAGACGGAAGTTTTCCGGGACCGGGGAATAACTAGCAGATGCGCCTTACCGCACAAGCCCCCCGCCGGCCAAAAATGGTTGTCGCGGAGGGCGTTCCGTTGCCCGCGCCGGTTGGCGGATGGGATGCGATCTCGCCTCTCGCAAACATGCCCGTCGATCGAGCGGTGCAGCTTGATAATTGGGTTTGCCGCCCCGGCTGGATAGAGCCTCGGCGTGGCGCCGTTATCCAATCGACGGGCCTCGGCCAAAGCAATTCCGCTGTTCAAACGCTTATGGCGTTCAACGGGTTCAACGGTTCACGGCAGCTTTTTGGCGTTGCTGCCGGCACGATCTATGATTGCACCTCGCCCGGAACCGCTGTTCCGACGACGATCACAGGCCTGCGGAATTCGCGCCTGCAATATACGATGTTCTCCAATGCATCGAATATTCAGCATCTCATCGCTTGCAATGGTGATGATGGCGTTTTCCTTTATGACGGGTCGTCCTGGACATCGGCGGTCATTACCGGAACCGGGATCGACCCGACGAAATTTATTGCGGTCACGGCCTATCAGCAGCGGCTTTGGTTCGTTCAAGACAACTCTACTGATGCCGTCTATCTGACGACCATCGGCGGCATCCAGGGCGCGGCGCAGATCTTCCCGCTTGGTCAGCTCATGACCAAGGGCGGCTATCTCATGGCGATCGGGCGTTGGACGATCGACACGCGACAGACGGTTGATGAATATATCGCCTTCATCACCTCGCGCGGCGAAGTCATCGTTTATGCCGGCACCGATCCGACCACGGCTTCGACATGGCAGCTTGTTGGAATCTATCAAATCGGGGCGCCGATCGGGCGCCGATGCACGCTTAGAATTTCAGGCGATTTGCAGATCATCACGATTGATGGCGTCGTCGGAATGTCCGAGATGCTTTCGACAGATCGCGCCGCGGCGAACAGGGTCTCCCTGACTTCAATCATCATGAACCAGATGGCGCTAGCCGCGCAGCAATACAAGAACAATTTTGGATGGCAGCTGGTCGAATATCCACTCGGCACTTTGGCAATCTTAAACATCCCGATCCAAGAAACCGCATTCCAGATGCAGTTCGTGATGAACACGATCACCGGCGCATGGTCGAGGTTCATCGGCATCGATCCAACGACAAATCAGCCGTCGTCAAAGTTTGGGATCAATGCGAATTGTTGGGAAGTTGACGCCGCCGATAACATTTTCTACGGCGGCAACAATGGAACTGTTTACCAGTGGAATATTGGGTCCGGGGATGGGCCAAACCAGATCTGCTGCATCGTCAAGGGCGCTTACAACAATTTCGGCAACGCGGCGCAATTAAAGCGATACACTATGCTGCAGGCGCTGATTACAGCCTCCGCGAGCGTGATCCCCTCGATCGGGATCGATGTTGATTTCAAGAATGCGGCGACACTCTCGACTGAGCAGCCAGTGATAGGAAACCCCGCACTCTGGAACCAGGTCAAGTGGAACCAGTTCAAATGGGGATCCGCCCCTGGCGTAACGAACAACTGGCTTTCTCCGCAAGGTCTTGGACACTACGTCTCGATCTGGACGAAGGTGACGACGAAGCAAAACCTCAATTATCCGGCATCGGTTAGCCAGCTTCAGTTGAACGGCTGGAATATCACAGCTGAACGAGGGGCGTTCATTTGAATCTTCTCTTCGGCCATGACAAGGCAGTCGCTGATTGGGCATCTCAGCAATTCGGCTCGCCTTTGCGAAACTGGTATTTCGCGATCGGGTTGATTGATAATGAAGGGCTCTTGAGGGGCGCCGCGTCGTTTCATGATTTCAACGGATCAAACATTGAAATCTGCTTCTACGGCCCCGGCGCCATGACGCCTTCTGCGGTTCGCGGGCTTATGAAATTTGCTTTTGTTGAACTGAAGGCCAACCGCATCACGGCCAGAACCCCCCGGCAGAATAAAGCGGTGATCCGCGCGCTTCCTAAGTTCGGGTTTCGATGCGAGGGCGTTGCAAAGCGCTATTTCGGAGCAACAAAGCGGCTTGACGCAATCATGTTCGGATTGCTCAAGGCAGATGCACAGAAGCATATCGAGAGGGCGGCATAATGAGCCTAAGTCAACCAGCCTCCCCTGATCCGACGCAAACGGCGAATACGCAGCAACAGTACAATACCAAGGCCGCGCAGTCGCAGGCCGAAATGAACATGGTGAACCAGTCAACTCCGTATGGGTCTTTGACCTATTCGCAGACTGGAACGAACCCGGACGGAACGCCGAAATACACCGCGACGCAGCAGCTCAGTTCCGCGCAGCAGGGTTTGCTAAACCAGCAGCAGGCGACGCAAGCCACGCTTGGCAGCGATGCCAACAAGCTGGCCGGAAATATGGCTAGCTCGCTGACGAACGGGCCGGATTTGTCGAATGACTCCCTCATCAAGACAATGATGGGATGGCAGACCGATTATATGCAGCCGACGTTCAACAATCAGAATTCAAATCTGGATTCTCAGCTGGCGGCGCAAGGAATTACGCAGGGATCTGCCGCGTATGACAATGCAAAGCGCCAGTTGCAGCAGAGCCAGAATGGAACTGTAGAAAACGCCTTGGCTAATACGGAGAGCCAAGCTTATAACCAGGGGCTCTCGACTTATCAGAACCAGCTTAGCACATTGGGCAGCTTGCTCGGAAGTTCATCGCCAGCGAATTTGTCGTCTTCGTTGACGCAGACGCCGCAGGAGCAGGTTCAGCCGGCGAATTATGCCGGAACGGCCGAACAGAACTATCAGAACCAGAACCAGCAGTATGCAAACACGATGAGCGGCCTATTCAGCATCCCGAGCACTCTTCTCGGCGGATGGGCGAAAAGCGGGTTTTCTCTTTCTGACCGCCGGGCGAAGCGCGATATTTCAAAGGTCGGCGCGCTGTTCGACGGGACGCCGGTTTATCGGTTCCGATATTACGATGATCCGACAATGCATATCGGCCTTATGGCTCAAGACATCATTGAGGGCCGCCCTGACGCGGTTTGCATAGACGATCATGGATTTATGCGCGTCGATTATGAGCGCGCAACAGAGAACTCGGTGAGGGCTTAATGGCCGATCCTTCGACCGATCCGAATTCAATCGCGAATTTCCTCCCGAACTTCGTGAACCCAGCATATGCGACGCCGGCGCAGCGCGCGCAGATGTACGCCTATGCGAATGAATTGATCAAGCCGACGCCAGTCAATAATTGGGCGCAAGGGCTCGGATCGATCGCGCGGGCCTTGATGGGGGGATACGAGTCTCATCTGGCCGATCAGGCGGAGCGCGGCGCCGTGACGCGCCAGCAGCAGCTCGAGGCTCCGCTTTATGGAGCGGCTGGGAACCTTGGCGGCGGCGCCTCCGCGCCGACGTCTCAGGTTGCTCCGGATGGATCCGGTCCGCAAGCGAGCAATATTTCTGGCTCGATCCTTCAGCAAGAGAGCGGCGGCAATCCGAACGCTCCGACAAGCATCGACGGCGCGCATGGGCCGGGCCAAATCATGCCGGCCACATTTGCCGCTTATGCCAAGCCGGGCGAAAAGATCGATAATCCGGCTGACAATCTCGCCGTGCATCAGCGGATCATTTCCGACTATGCGCAGCGTTACGATAATGATCCGGCGCGGGTAGCTGTCGCCTATTTTTCAGGGCCCGGCAACGTCGCGCCGCCTGGCTCGGCCACGCCATGGCTTCACGATCGCGAGGATGGCAACGGCAAAAGCGTTTCATCCTATGTTGCCGACGTCACCGGCAGGATTGCGCCGCATGGCGGCACGCAGCTTGCCGGCCCCGTTCCGACGCCAGATAGCGCGCCAGCGACGCAAGTCGCCCAAGGTGCTCCGCAGGCTCAGATGCAGGCCGGTCCTCGAGGCGGCATCAGCCCGCAGCAGGCCGCAGCGATCATGGCGAGCCCCGACACGTCGCCGGAAACAAAGCACATGGTCATGCAGCTTTTCGGGCCGCAGGTGCTTCAAGATCCCTACGGCGGCAATCATCCCTATGTGCCGATCCAAGGCGCGGCCGCACCGTCCGCGACGCCGCAAGCGCATTTCGGAAATGTCGGCGTGCCGGGGGCATCCGTTGGGACCGTCACCACTCCAGGGCCCGGAGGGGTTCCTCAGACGCAGCTTGCCATTCCCGGCAACGGCATGCCGCCAAATCATTCGACGAACGGCGCTCCGATCGGCGGTCCTCTTGATGCGCTCGCTCCGATTGTCCAGCAAGGGCAGGGGATGGCGGCTGCCGGAGATGTCACCGCGGCCAAGGCGAAGGCCAATCAGGAGCGCTTCCAATCCGCGCAACAGCAAGGGCCGGCGCTCCTTGCCGCGGCTTATCCGCTACGCCAGCTCCAATCAGTGTTGGAAAAGAACGGCGGCCATCTCCCAACTGGCGAAGGCGCCACGCAGCTCATGCACGGACTTTCGCTGGCGAACACCCTTGGCTCGCTCATCGGGCACCCGATCGCGCAAGAGGATTCGACACTTCCCGCAATGGAATTGCTCAAGAAATATGGGATGCAGGCCGCGCAGTCTCAAGCACAATCGCTTGGATTGCACACTAATCTCGGGTTAGAATCGGCGGAAACAACATCGCCGAATACTTCCTTGAGCGGCGCGACCAATCAGCATCTTGTCGACAATCTCATTCGGCTCAATCAGGTTTCCCAGAAGAAAGCTCAGTTCGAGCATGATTATTATCTGTCTCATGGTCAGGGGCCGAACGCTTACGACAATTTCACGCAAGATTGGCAAAATGCGATCAGCGGCCCGAATGCCATTCCACTCAGCAAATATGGGCGCGCAGTGACGCTTAAAAATGGCGGTAAGGGCATGTACGTGCCCAGCACCGATCCGAGCGGGTTCTCTCTGTTCCCGGCCGATGATCCAGCCTTCAAATCATCCGTCATGGCGCCGGGGCAATAATGGCCGCGATCATCGATCCCGACGAATTGACGCACGTTCAAATGCAGTTGGGAGAGCCGACGCCGCCCGTCGGAATGGCGGCTGGGGCTCCTCAATCTGGACCTATTCTTGATCCTGACGAACTCGCCCACGTCCAAAAGCAGTTGGAAGCGGCACCCATTGTCGCCGCGCCCGCGGCCACTCCAGCTCATGACACATCGCGCGGGCAAGTCATGGAAGCGACGCCCGATCGTGGCGTCCTCGGAACGATCGGCGACGTCGGCCGCATGCTGACTTCGCAAATTCCATTCGCTGATCGCTTTTCGGCGGCGATGGATACGCTTGTTCCCGGCACTGGCCCGGGGAAATCGACGGATTACGCGGGCAACCTCCGTGATGAACGGCTTCAGAATGAGGCCATCGCCGCACAGCACCCGATCCTTTCGAAGATCCTCGGGCTTGCCGGCGGCGCCGCGGGGATCGCCGCAACGGCGCCAGAGGCGGCTATCGCGCCTGCGGCAAGCCTCGCTGGCCGTGCGATCGCAGGAGCTGGAACGGGGGCGGCTTATGGCGGCATCCAGGGAGCTTCCGAGGCGCCCGATCTGACGAACACTGGCGATGTAGCCAAAAGAGCAGCGTCAGGGTTGGGGGTTGGCGCACTTGCCGGCGCGGCGATGCCTTTAGCGGCAGGCCTCATTGGCACCGGTTATTCCGCGGCGGCAGATGCGTTGACGGGCGGCGCGCCAGGTATCTCGATGGCGGCTTCTTCGCGGCTTCTCCCCGCTGTTGCGGCAGATACTCCGCAGGCGATCCAAGATGCGGCCGCGCGCTTTGGCGAACATGGCATGCTGGCAGATGCCGGGCCCGCGCTTCTCGGGAAAGCCCAAGGCGCCGCACTGAATAGCGACGAGGGCAGAAGCATCATGCAGTCGGCGCTTGCCGCGCGCGACGCCGGGACGAACAACCGTCTCGCGCAGGATCTCAATGCCGCTGTGGGGCCGGCACAGAGCCCGCAGGCGGCGACGAACGCGATCGCGGCGCAGCGGACGGCTGTCCATCAGGATCTGCCGCAAATCTTCGCCAATGCCGGACCGGTCGATACGAGTGCGGTCCTCGCCAACATCGGGCAGCGTCTTAACACGGCGCGCGGGCCTGAAGCTGCGGTTCTGTCGAGGGCGCGTGATTATCTGATGCAGGATGGCGTCGACGCCGCCGGCAATGCGATCCGGGTTCCTGTCACCAATCCAGAGACACTTCAAAACGCTAAAATGGCGATTGATACCCTGATTGATCGCGGCGATCCAACGCTCGGCGTCGCGCCGGGCGCGGTGGCAAAATCGCAGGGTTCAATTGGCGATATCCGCCGCAGCTTGAATGGCGTTCTCCGCGATCAAGTCCCTGGGTATGCCGATGTCATGGATCGATCCTCAGCGCTCGCCCGCGGCGCCGAAGGCATCGAGATGGGCGATTCTGTCCTGAACGCGGGCCAAGGCGCGCTGCGGCCGGACGATCTAAGCGCCGCGCTGCAAGGGATGACGCCCGAGCAGATTGCTGGATTGCGCGTCGGCGCGCGCGGCGCAATCGATCGAACCGTCGGCACGAAGGCGAACGATCTTGTCGCCCTGCGGAATGCGATGCAGGGGGAGGGCGGCTGGAACGACGCCAAACTCTCAAGCATCTTCGGCGCCGGACCGACGGCGGAGATCGCGAATTCGATCGACCGGAATTCGGCTTTCCGAAACACGTATCAGAACGTCGCCCAGAATTCCCAAACGGCGCAGCGGCAGGCCGCGGCAGCAGCCATGAAGCCTGGCGCGGCGACCGGCGGCATTCCCCTCATTAATCCGAACATGACGCTGACGGGCGCACTGGCGACGCCGGTCAAGGCTATCGGAAATGCGCTTTTGAACCAGCTCCGGCCAGATCCGACGCGCTCCTATGGCGAAATCGCCCGCATTCTTTCGGCGCAGGGCCCGCAGCGGGACGCCTATACCTCAGCGCTGATCGACGCTCTTGCTAGGCAGGGGAGAAATTCAGCGACGGGAGCAGCCGTTGGCAACAATGCCGGGCTTGCCGCGGCGCTTATTGGCGGTCAATACGCCAACGATCGACTGCAGCGGACGCAATAATGAAACCGGCGGTTCCGACCGCACAAAATGCCATGCCGCCCCAAAAAGACCAGGCGATGATTGCATAAGCTAGTGATTTGATGCCCCAAATGACTAACCCAAGTATAATTGAGCAGATGACAATCTTTCTCAAGTCAGCCTCTTAATAGCAAGAAACAGTATTCCCGAATTTCGTACATGTGTCTGCCGGAGCGGCAATCGCCGCGGCTCGAAGTTGAGTCCGCTGTTGCTGCTGAGACATGCGGCATTGGATATAGGCATCTGATCCGATTTTTGCACCAAAGGATTGACAGGTCGCGTCATCATTTTGGGCTTGAGCGGCAATCTGCTGCTGCGTCGGTGCGCACCCGCACATGGCGAGGCAAAAGATGCCGAGAACGAAGAACCTCATATTCCCCTCCATAAAAAGGGAGGGAGATTAATCCTGAATTACAGAATCGCCAAATAGCCGCCCTCGCAGGGCGGTTTTTTTATGGGAAACGCCATGCCGTTTAACGGTTCCGGGGTCTTCACCCCGCTGATCACATTCATCCCGGATTCGGATGCGACGGCGGGGGACCAGAACACCCAAGACGAGGATTTTGCGAGTGGTCTTACGAATTGTCTAACCCGAGATGGGCAGTCCACTCCGACCGCTGCCCTCTCCATGAACGGGTTCGCGCTGCAAAATGTCGGGGCTCCAGTTGGGAGCGGCGATGCGGTCAATCTCCTATACTTAACGAGCATCATTAGCGCGCCGGCTCCAATTATTCCAGTGGTAGGCGGGACAAGCGACGTCATCACCGGCGCGTTCACGCCGCCAGTTACGGCTCTCGTAAACGGGTCTCAAGCTCTAGTCAGATTTACCGCAGAAAACACAACGACGACGCCCACATTTCAAGCCGACAGCACGCCCGCAGCTCAAATCTCTATGAATGGCGGCCAGCAGCTTTTGATTGGCAGTATTGCCGGGGCTGCGGCATGGGGCCTTCTAATTTGGGATGCTTCTCTCGGCCAATGGAGTTTGACCAATCCGGCGCCTGTAGAGGCCCCCGGCGTCGTCAAAATGCTGGCCATGCAAACCATTCCGGCAGGCTGGCTGGAATGCAAAGGAACGTCCTTAACCGTTGCCGCATACCCTCAGCTTTTCGCCGCGATCGGCTATACTTACGGCGGCTCTGGAGCAAACTTTAATATCCCCGATGCGCGAGGCCTTGTCCCGCGAGCATGGGACGATGGTGCAGGAGTCGATCCTTCTCGCGTCTTCGGTTCGACGCAACAAGACGCTTTGCAGGCCCATACCCATACATATAATAATCCAGCAGGAAGTTTCAATTTTACAACAACAGGCGGCTCGTTTGCTTACACTTCGGTAAATTCAGCTGCCACTTCCGGCGTTTCTAGCCCAGGTAGAACGGCAACTGAAACGCGCATGAAAAACATCGCCTGGATGTTCATCATCAAGACTTAAGAAGACATAGGAATATCGAAAATGAAACGATTTCTGATCGCTGGCGCGATAGCGCTCGGCGCGATGTCCCATGCCGATGCGACAACGCTGACCTTGCCGCAAATTCTTGCGCTCATCAATGGCGAGATTATCACAAACGGAAACGGGCAGGTTACGGCCGCAAATGTTCGCGATGTTTTAACAAACATGGCGAATTCGGCCGGAACCTACACTGGCGCAACCAGCCCGCTGCAATATTGGGGGATTGACGGCAATTGGTCAGTCCCGGCATTGCCAAACCCCGCTCCATTCTCTGGAAACGTGAGCGTCGCCGGAACATTTTCAGCAAGTGGGATATCTACTCTTGGCTCCGTGATCGCGACGCAAATCAGCAATTCGGGCTCCGCGCCAACGGTGGCGAGCTGCGGGACGTCTCCGGCAGTTTCCGCCAACTCGACCAATATGGGCGGAAAATTCACCACCGGAACATCTGCGCCGACATCCTGCGCCATCACTTTTGCAACCAGTGGATGGGCTACGGCGGCATTCTGCACGATCACGGCCGCTAATGCCGCGGCGTCTGGATCCACGATCCTGCCCTATATTTCCACGCAGTCCAGCACCGGGTTCACAGTGACTTTTGCGGCAGGGCTGACGAGCGGCGCTTTCAACTATCACTGCCAAGGCACCTAACACGCGCTGAACCTTACACCGCACCGCGACCGCCTCCATGGCGGTTTTTTATTGCCAAAAATCTGAACCGCAAGGGCAATCAAGATGAGATTATTCGCCAGGCTATTCACAATCATCTTGATCGTCTTGGGATGGTCGTCTGCGTCTGCGGATCCAATGATTTCCGGGTTTTCGGTAGCGAATACCGCAACTCTGGCAATCAGCACGTCCAGCGCGACCGGATCCCTCCCGATCGGGGGGACGCAAGTCCTCGTCAATAATCCAACATCGGCGACAGCATATGCTGGGATCGGGACATTCACCGCCTCGGCGACGAACGCAACGCCAATCCCGGCGGGGGGATGTCAGCTTTTCAGCATAGCCTCATCGCAGACAAAAATCAGCGCCATCGCCGCTTCTGGTTCCGGAAATCTCATTCTTCAGTCTGGATATGGGACTCCGCTTTCCTGCGGAGGGGGCGGGGGAAGCGGAGGCGGGGGAACCGCCACAACAGGTTTCACGGCGACCGTTCAAGGAACCCCGTTCACCGCCACGACGGGCGGCGTCACCAGCGCATCTTTTACCTCTTCGACTGAGGTTGTCGTCACCAATACCGGAACGACGAACGGGGCTTATTGCGCGCCCGGCGCATCCGCGACGCTTTCGAGCCAGTACGTTGCGCCGAATGGCGGCTGGTTTGGGTTCTATGCCTCGGGCGGAATTACGCAAATCTCATGCATTACTTCGACGTCGACCACGACGATCAATCTAGCTGGCGGCGCGGGGCTACCAACAGGAACTGGTGGCGGGGGAGGTTCCGGAGGCGGCGGCGGGTCAACTGGCGTCGCCACGGCTATCGGCGCCTCGTCGCAAAACAGCGTCACCTTTTCAGGAGGCGCGGTATCTTGGCCCGGTTCGACATCGACATATCCAGCTGGCGTCCTTCACAATCTCGGGTCCAGCACGGTCGCGGTGACGATCGGCGGCGTGACGACGCAGCTGTCGCCCGGCCAGATCGGAAACTGCATCCCCTCAACCGGCGCGATCACGAACGCCGCGACGCTGGTTTCCGGCCTGGCGTCTACGCTCGAACTCTTGCAATACACGGTTTGCCCCTCGGGGATTTCGGCGACGTCGACGAATTCGGTTCCGTTCGGATCGGCCGCGGCAGGCACCTATAGCGACGCGACTTTAAGCTCGATCCCGAACGCTTTGGCGGCGATCTCTACCGGCGCCGCTCAGGTGACGACATCTGCCGCCGTTCTGGCGCCGGCGGCGTCCGGAGGGATCAGCGAAGGCGTTCTGTTCTACCTGCAGACCCTTGGCGTGAATGTCTGTCTTGGCGACGCCTCGGTCGCTTTCGTGACTGTGAACAGCCAGACGGTTTGCAATGAAACCCCGCTTTCGATCCCGCCCGGCGCGGTAAGCGCGGCCGCCGTCGTCAACCAAACGAATGCGGTTTACGCGGTCACTCAAACTGGAACCGCCGCTGTTTCATATGTGAGGCAATAAGCATGTTCAACCGAATTTTTAGCACGCTTGTTGCGGCATTTCTGCTCGCGCAACCGGCCGCGGCTGCATCCTTGCCGCCGCCGGCCATCGGCCCGACTGAATCGCTCGGGACCACGTTGCGGCGGCTGGCCGATAGCGCGCTGCAAGGCGGCAATCCGGTCGATCGTCCTCCGATCTATGGGGCGATCCAATATCCAACGTCCTTCAAGGGCACGTCGGCTCCTGCAGATACAACGGCGCTTGCGAGAGGTGACACTTATAATTTCAACTCGCATTGGTACACGGTGGGCGCGGCCGGCACGACCGGAACCGGAACGCGGCCGACGACCTGCTCCTATAACGCGGACGTCGCCGATGGAACTGTCCGCTGGGTTTGCCGAGACCAGTTGTGGCTCGTTGGCGGTCAATGGGCGGGCGTCGCGCTTCCCGATGGCTCACACAACGTCTTCAAGATCCGGCAGGCGGGCGTCCCTCAAACCACGACCTCGGTCTCGATTTCTGGAATTGTCTGCGCCACGGCGACGGGCGTCGCCACGGTCACGACGGCTTCGCACGGCATGCTCGGGCAAGGCGCCGTTACGATCGCAGGCGAGACTCCTTCGACCTATAACGGGACATGGAACGTCACGGTCGCCAGCGCCACGACGTACACGATCAACAATCTCGCTTGCACGGCCAATGACACAGTTCACGGAACCTCGGTCAACGCGGGGCCGGGGGCCGACTGCGCCGGACCGGTCAACGACGGCACAGTCATCCTGCAGTGCATGGGAAGGCTGCCGGCTCCGGTCGTCTCTCTCCCGACCTCGCACACTTCCGGGCTGAGTAACTGGTACGCCGCAGCCCCGTCGAGCGGTCAGACCATCAACACGATGCTGCCGCTTC
>Ga0265327_10002098_pt1 | contig 22185 bp, 16 predicted proteins | sample 41621metaG_FD_202089 | JGI IMG/M metagenome (GOLD analysis project Ga0265327, IMG submission 202089) | Rhizosphere microbial communities from Carex aquatilis grown in University of Washington, Seatle, WA, United States - 4-16-21 metaG | ecosystem: Host-associated > Plants > Roots > Rhizosphere...
TCATCGACGACTTGCGGTATGCCGGTCGTCAGATCGACATGGGTCGCCCAGTTCAAGAAAGTAAACTCCGGGGCCAGCAGGATCTCGCCAGTCGCCCGGTCAAAGGTATATTGAAAGCCGTTCTTGTCAAAATGGACGAGCAGCTTGTCGTGGACAGTTTGCTGGCTCTGGCCGTTGACGACTTTTGTGACCGTGACCGTCTGATTAACCGGGATATTCTCACTGATGGAGTCGTAATCCCAATTGTCGTGCGGAGTGACCTGATAAGCCCAGACCGCCTCGCCAGTATCTGGGTTTCTGGCGAAAATCGAGGTGCCCCATTTGTTGTCGCCCGGCCGCAAATCCGCGTTCCACACCCCCGGCTGACTGGTGCCGTAGAAAACCAGATTGAGTTCCGGGTCGTAGGTCAGGTAAGCCCAGACGGAACTGCCGCCCTGCTCCCAGCCCCCATGCCACACGCCGTTGACATTAGTCGTTCCGGGCCAGCTATACGCGCCGAGATTCGCCCCCTGGTCTTTCGGGTAAAACGGCTTGAAGCTACTCTGCTTAATCAATACGTCTTGGTCGGGGCCGGTCGTGTAAGCGCGCCACAGCTTTTGGCCGCTGGCCAGGTCAAGCGCCTGAACCCAGCCGCGAACACCCATTTCGCCGCTGGAGGTGCCGACGATAATCTTGCTTTTGATGATTTTGCCGGTGCTATCGACCCGCTGGGGAATAATCAGCGGCGCCCCGGTCATCGTGACGCCGGTATGCGCGTCGGCGAGGTTGGTCCGCCATACCAGCTTGCCCGTGGTCGCGTTGACCGCCACGGTCGTATTGTCGAGCAGGTTGAAAATGATTTTGCCGTCGGCATAGGACGCGCCGCGGTTCGTCGTGTCGCAGCAATTAACGCCTTTGGCATATTCGCTCACCGAGGGTTTATAAGTCCATTTGGTCGCCCCCGTGCCGAGATCATAGGCGATGAGTTTGTTAGGGTAGGGTGTCACAACATAAAGCGTGCTGCCGACGACAAGCGGTTCGCCCATGTGGCTGCCTTTGACGCCGGTCTGAAAAGAAAACTCTTCCTTCAGTTGGCCGACATTGGCGGGGGTGATATCCGCGAGGGCGCTATAGCGTGTGCCTTGGGGGGAACCGCCCGCGACTGTCCAATCTGCGGCGACCGCGTTCTGAACCGTAGCGCCAACGGCAGACAAAGCCATTCCGAATACCGCCGAGTGAATTAAGCCCGCGTGAATACGGGACGGTTTCGTGCCTGAGCGATGAGGTGGCTCCCCGCTCTGAAAAGCTGATTGAGTATCTGCCATATGCGTTTCCTCTAAAGGTGAAAGATCGTTAGGAAGGAATAGTCTTGTTGCCAAGCATGAAAAGTGCCATGCCGCCAAATAAAACATAAGGCCGCTTGATTAGGCATTTTTTGGCCCGCCGGGCGAAAAGTTGATGTTGGGGTGCTAAGGACGAGCACGCTAAAAAGGCAGGACTGCAAAAAATGCCGGCCCATTTTGCAGGGCGGGGTGCGCAAAAGCTTGCTGGATCATTTCGTAAACCTCGCCCATGGCGGCGCTGCGACCGATGAATTCGCCCCAGCCTTTGCCCGCCTCCTCGCGCAAGCGTTTCAACAAAGCCAGCCCGCTGATGACCGTCGCCGGTGCCAGTCCCATGAGCAGGAAAAACAACAGCAGGGTGCGGAGGATGCTCGTGGGATGAATGATTTTGTAGGAGATTCCGTGTGAAAGCCGTTAAAATTCCGGGGATTTTATCACTCAAACCGGCTGGCTCAACCAACATGGGGTTTCTTAAGCGCCTATTCTACGCCTTGCCAGGAATAGCAGTCGCCTGCTCCTGGATCACGCCCGCGCGTGCCGAGGAGGTGGTGAAAGAGCCTTGGTACCAATTGGGCAAGGGGGTGCGGCTGGGTGACAGCGGGGTTTGGCTGGGCGGATACGCCAGTTTGCAGGTGGCTGACCTTAAGGACAAACCGTGGTCGGCCAATTTGAGCGATGTGAGCCTGTTCGTCGGCTGGCAAAAAGGGCGTTGGCGTTTTTTCTCCGAGTTCGAGCTGGGCGACGGGCTGGCGGTCAGCAATGGGCAGGGTTTGACCACGCACCAGGGTTATTTCGATTTGGAACGGCTTTATTTGGATTATCTGGTCGATGACGCTTTCAAAGTTCGCGGCGGCAAGTTTCTAACGCCCATCGGGCGCTGGAACCAGATCCATGCCGACCCGCTCGTATGGACGACCTCCAAGCCTTTGATCCTGTATGACGTCTTCGCCCGGCATGTGACCGGCGGCATGGTCTACGGCAATTTCGAGGCGCTGGACAAGCTGTGGAGCTATGCCGTGTATGGCGGCGGCGGCGACCAGCTCGACTTCGTGCCTACCGCCGACTCCAGCGACGACAATTTCCGCGACACGGCGGGGGCCAGGCTGTATCACGAATCTCCCGGACAGATCCAGTTTGGGCTTTCCTATGCCCACTATTACAAGCTGCTTGGGCATACCGGCGAAAAGGACTTGCTGGGCTGCGATTTCTTCTGGACGCGCAAACGCTATGAAATCAGCGGCGAATTCGTTTACCGCTTCGGCACCGGCAGCGCCAACACCGCGCTCGGCGAGCCGCCCCGGCATGACTTGTGGGGCTTGTACCTGCAAGGCGTGGCACCGTTGGTTGGGGATTTGTACGCGGTTCTCCGCTATGAGGCTTTCCGGCGCGAGCGCGCCAGCGAGCCCGGCAATCTGGGCGTGGCGGGTTTGGCCTACCGCCCCATGCCGCCTTTGGTATTCAAGGCCGAATACCGTTTCGGCAACAATTTCGGCCTGCTGCCGTCATCGGCCAACCTAGGCCAGTTTTCGGAAGGCTTCGCGGCCTCCGTCGCGGTGTTGTTCTAGCATGGCCGAGTTGAAATGGTTGCGGCGCTTGTGGATGGCCGGGTTGCTGGCCTGGTTTGCGCCCTCCCTGGCCGACCCCGAGCAAGCGGTGCTGGCGGTGATTGTCGCCAAGAACGGCCCGGAGCAGGCTTTGGACAAGGATGTCCTGTCGCGTATTTTTCTGCGCAAGATGCTACTGTGGGCCAGCCGGGAGCCTATCCAGCCGGTCAACCTGGCCGCCGCGCATGCTTTGCGCCGCTTGTTCTCGGAGCGGGTGTCCGGGCTTGAACCGGAAGAATTGGACGATTATTGGAACGACCAGTATTTCCACGGCATTTTCCCGCCTTATTCGGTGGCCTCCGAGGAGGCGGCGATCCGCTATGTCGCCGCCTCGGCCGCCGCCATCGGCTATGTCTCCGCCTGTGCCGCCGACGAGCGGGTCAAAGTATTACTTTGGCTGACGCCGTCGGGGCTGGTGCCGGGCGGAAGCGCCGCCCGGTTTTGTCCGCCGCGCTAGGCGGGTAGATACGGTTATCCCCGTCAAACCCAAGCGCGGACGCGCCAGTGGCGCCGCCCACGCCCCGCTCGACTGCCAGTCGCTTTTCGCTGGCCTCCAGGCAATTGCCGTCCAATATCCGAATGTCATAGCCCGGCAACCCAGGTTCCCGCCGGACGCGCAGACCATCCTGTGTCCGCGCCAAATCCCTCGCTGTTTCCCGCACCATGGCCGCCGAGACGCCGGCCTCCACGCCTTTCAGCTTGCCGTACAGCGCCGTTTTCTTGCAAAAGAGGTCAAATCACGGTCGTGGCGGCAGGCTCAGGGTTCAAGGGAATCAAAGCTGCTCACTTTACCCGATCCATCACGCCATAGGCACCACCTTGAAAGGGCTGCTCTCTAATCTAAATCGCCTAGGCACATTTCCTGTAAACTAACCGACTCCCAACGTTTGACGATAATCATATCACGCCATGCCTTTCATCCGACTTGCCTGCGTCTCCATCGCCTTTGGCGTCCACCCTGTCCTCGACCACGCCGATTTCCTGCTCGACCCGGGCGAGCGGGTCGGCTTGATCGGCCGCAACGGCGAGGGCAAATCCACGCTGATGAAAGCCATCGCCGGGCAGGTGCCGGCCGACAGCGGCGAAATCTGGCGGCAGCCGGGCATCCAGATCGCCATGCTGGAGCAGGAGCCGACCCTGCCTGAGCAGGCGACGATCTACGACGCCGTCGCCGACGCGCTCGGCGACATCGGCCACTGGATCGCCGAATACCACCGCCTGGCCGAGCACGCCCACGACGAGGCCGCGCTCGCCGAAATGGGCCGGCTGCAACACCAACTGGAATCGCAAGACGGCTGGCGGCTGCAACAGCGCGTCGAGCATGTCTTGAGCCGGCTGGATCTGGTGGGCGACCAGCCGGTGGCCGGCTTGTCCGGCGGCTGGCGGCGGCGCGTCTCGCTGGCGCGGGCCTTGGTCATCGAGCCTGACGTGCTGTTGCTGGACGAACCGACCAACCATTTGGATCTAGAAGCCATCTTGTGGCTGGAAGAGCAATTGCTGCAATTCAAAGGCGCGATTTTGCTGATTACCCACGACCGGGCTTTTCTGCAAAAAATCGCCACCCGCATCGTCGACTTGGATAGAGGCAAGCTCACCTCCTGGCCGGGCGACTATGCCGACTATTTGCTCAAAAAAGCCGCCGCGCTGGACGAGGAAGCCCGCCACAACGCGCTGTTCGACAAGAAGCTGGCGCAAGAAGAAGTGTGGATACGCCAAGGCATCAAAGCCCGGCGCACGCGCAACGAGGGCCGCGTCCGCGCTTTGAAGCAATTGCGCAACGAGCGGGCGGAGCGGCGCAACCGGCAAGGCCAGGCGAAAATCGAAGTGGAGCAGTCCGAGCGCTCCGGCAAGCTGGTCATCGAAGCCGACGGCGTCAGTTTCGCCTACCCCGGCCGGCCCATCTTGCGCGATTTCTCCACCACCATCCTGCGCGGCGACCGCGTCGGCCTGATCGGCCCCAACGGCGCGGGCAAATCCACGCTGATCCAAGTTCTGCTAAAACACCTGGAAGCGCAAGCCGGCAACGTGCGCCACGGCACCAAGCTGAACATCGCCTATTTCGACCAGCTCCGCGCCCAGCTCGACCCCGACCAGACCCTGGCGGACGCCGTCAGCGACGGCAAGGACTATGTCGAAATCAACGGGCAAAGGACGCACGTGATGTCCTACCTCGCCAATTTCCTGTTCCAGCCCGCCCGCGCCCGCTCGCCGGTGAGCAGCCTGTCCGGCGGCGAGCGCAACCGGGCGCTGTTGGCGCGGCTGTTCAACCGGCCCTGCAATTTGTTGGTCATGGACGAGCCCACCAACGACTTGGACATGGAGACGCTGGAGCTGCTGGAAGAATTGCTGGCGAATTTCGAGGGCACTTTGATCCTGGTCAGCCACGACCGCGCCTTCCTCGACAATGTCGTCACCAACACGCTGGTTTTCGAGGGCGACGGCCACATCGGCGAATATGTCGGCGGCTACTCCGACTGGCTGGAACAGGTGAAACAAGCGGAAACCCGGCAAGCAGCCGCGGCGGCGCAAGCCAAGCCGGTCGAACCGGCCAAGGCGGCGGCGCCCACGCCGAAGAAGAAGCTAGGCTATAAGGAGCAAAAGGAACTGGACAGCCTGCCGGGGCGTATCGAAACCCTCGAAACCCGCCAACGCGAATTGAACGAGGCCATCAATTCGGCAGACTTTTACAAGCAGGACGCGGAAACGGTGAAGCGCCTGCTGGCGCAGGCGCAGACATTGGAAGCGGACTTGGAAGCCGCCTACCAGCGTTGGAATGAACTGGACGCCTTGGCCTTGTGAGCGTCGCCAGGCGGCGGTTAAGCTTCCTTGCCTTTTTTTCGTTGCGAAGGCAGGTACTGTTGAGGAATCAAGCTGCTTTCCTTCGCCTCCAGCGATAAATGCAGCGACTTCTTCCGGGCACCGCGCCCGCCGTCGTCGTGGCTGGCGACGCGCAGGGCAACGAACTCGTCAAGGATTTTTTTTGCCGCCAACTTGGCGTCATACGGCCCGAACGTGCCTTCACGGGCGTGGAAGAACCACTCGACCACCCCACTGATTGAATTGCGCTGGGAAAATAGACGGTCAGGCTGAAACATTTTCTTCATTACTCCGCAAGCTTAAAGCCTCGCTATTTTAAAGCAGACGGCCGAAAAAGCTAAATGCGTATGAGCACGTAGCCCCAAAAAAACACCGGGGCGGCGCGTGTCAAGCGAGATAAACCCGTTCCAAGGCGCTGCGGGACACATTGCCCAGGCCGTCTTCCGCCTCGATGAAATAACGCACATCGCCCGCGCCGACCGGCAGCTCAACCGTGAAATAATCGGCGGTGACGGACGCCCCCGTCTGTGAAGGATAAGGGCCGTGCTTGCGCATCGGCCAGCGCGTCTCGCCGGCGGCCGTGCGCAGCACCAAATCCACCGCTTTGAGCGCGGACACGTCATAGACGAAGGTATGCGCGACGCCCTCGCGCGGCGCGTTCACCAGCCCGCCCTGGCCCCACTTCTGCCCGCCCGGATTTTCCGGCGTCACCCACGGCGGAAAAATCGTCGGCCCGGTGCGGTCACAGCCCGCCTCGGCCAATGCGCGGACGGCCTGGCCCAATTCCGCGTAGGCTTTATTGGCCGCATTCGTGACCTGCGCGTCCCACACGTCCTGCCCCGTCCAATACCAATAACAACTGGTCTCGGCGGTCAGCAGCAAACGCGCCGCGTCGCCTAGGCGCGGATGGCCCGGCTCGCAATCCTCCAGGCTATGCACCATGTTCTGCAAAGCCGTCAGCACCGCCCAGGAATTCAAATCCGGCGAATACGGCTGGTCGTAACGGCTGAACCACTTCATGAACTGCGGGTCGCCGTTGTCCGCCCCGGCCCAGGAGCCCGGCTCGATATGCGCCGCATGGGCCGGGTCGGGCGGGAACTGCTGCAAATAATCCTCGACCGTGGTCAACTCGAAGCGCGGGTCTTCCTTCAGCCACTCCACCAGCCGGCGGGTATTATCCTTGTAATAACTGTCCGCCCCGCCGCCGTGGTTGTCGCCGTCCGAATGCAGCAGGAAAAACGGCGGATGGCGCGGGTCGTAGCTGCCGCTGTCGACGATCTGGCTGTAAAGCTGCGCCAGCACCGACGGGTATTGCAGCGCGCCGAAGCCGCCCCGGGCGTCTTCGTTGCCGATGTAGCGCTCGGCCGGCACGGCGATGATCTGATGGATCTGGCCGTCCGGATCTTCATAGGCCACATACTCAGGCCGCAGCAGCGACGGCGAAATCTTCGAGCCGGCCCAAATATTGTGCAGCTTCAGCCAGTCATGCACCGCCGGATTGACCTGCTCCGCCGGATTCGGCGGCAGCATCCCTTCGCCCACGCCGGCGTAGGGGTAATACTCGCAGGCACGAAAACGGTGGATCGAATCGTAAATCACCGCCGTGACCCCGGCCTCGACCAATGCCGGAATCATCCGCACATGGAAAGCCGTCTCCGGCGGAAACAGCACCGTCGACGCCTCCACGCCGAACGCCTCGCGGATGATGCCCCGGTGCCAACTGATCTGGCGCACGATGTCGCGGGCCGGAATCAACGGCATCAGCGGATGGAAAAAGCCGAACGCCGAGAACGACAAGCGCGGATTGCCCAAGCGGGTCTTTTCCTGGGCGATGGCACGCAGCGCCCCGTTCCAACCCGCGAAGCGCCCGCCGCACAGCCCCTCGACCGAGCAACGCTCAAGCTGCTCGATCAAGGAGCCGCTCCAACTGGTGGACAGCCCGCCGTGGGGCAGGCCGCCGTCGATATATTGGCGCACCGCCGCCGGGACGAAATCGCTGTAATTGCCGCCGCGCGAACCGAAAATGTCGTCTTTCTCGCCGTCCCAATAATAGCGGTCGGTGGTGTTGTAGTAGGGCTGGTGCATGTGCTTGTGGATGCCGAAGTAAATCTTCGCGCCGCCGCCCGCGTGATGCTGCGCCCTAGGCCGCGCCGGGCCAGCCAATTGCAGCCGGTGGTAGAGCTTGATCCAATCGCCGCCGCCGGCCTGGCTCAGGTCGGCCTTGCGGCAGCCCTCGATCTGCACGCTGACCACGCCCGGCCCCGTCAACAAACCGGCGGGCACCGACGCGCAATACGCCCACTCCCCGGCCACCTGTCCCTTCAGCCGGATGGCCTCGCCGTTGATGAGCTTTTGCATGCCCTGGCCGTGGATGATGACCTGCGGAAACGGAATCTCCCCGTCGGCGCAGAAAATCACCTGGAACGCCGGGCTCTTGCCCGACGCCCCGCATTCCAGCGCATCGGGGCAGTCGATATGCAACAAACGGGTGAACACAGCCATCCTCATCTACCTCTTGCAAGCATTGGGCGCTGTCTAGCGCGATGGCCGCTATTTTAGCAGCCTTGCGCGCGGCGAGGCGCATGCTAAACGGCAATCGCCTGGACGAGGCGGGGTAACCTTGCTACATTCGCCAAACACTACCGGTGGTCGTGTTCCTGCACCCGGGCGAGTTTCCGTGCGAGCTTTCCTTGGGCGACGGCTGAGGAAGTGGTCAAGGAGTGAAGACAACGGAGCCTTCGGGGTTTGCCCTACCAGCCCCGCCATCGGCCCGCCTTGGCGCATTATTCGGCTGCCCCTTCCTTGCGAGGCCGGGAAGCAGGCTCATGGACACCCGCAGCCGCGCCCGTCTTGTCCTTGAACAAGACTGCTCCGGGCTTTGGGCGGGTGGAATGGGCGAGACGGAAGCCGAGGTTGTTGTTCCGGTTGTCCGGATTGTTCCTGTTGCGGTAGGCCGGGCGGAGGTTCGTTATGTCGTTGTTCCACGAACCGCCGCGCACCACCCGCCGGCCGCCGTATGGCCTGCCCCCCGGCGGAAGACAATGCGCGAAAAGAGGGTTTTGCGCAAGCCCTCTGTGTCGGCGTGGCGGGCGTGGCCGAGCCAGCTTTGCACCGCCGGGTTGAAATCCTCCCAGTCCAGCCGCCCGCTGGCATAGCCTTTGGCGAAGCCGCGCAGCTTGCGGACAAAACGCCAGCCGTTGTCGTTGCGCAAGCGCCGCCGGTCTTGGAACACGGTGTAACCCAGCAGATCCAGGCCGCAATCCACCGGCACGATGTGGGCTTTGCGCGGATGCAGGCGCAGCCGTTCCCGGCCCAATTTTTCCGCCACTTGCAAGCGCAGTTCGTGCAAACGCGGCTTGTCGTCGCCGAGAATCACCATGTCGTCCACATAGCGCAGGTACGCCTTGGCCCCCAGCGTTTCTTTCAGCCAGTGGTCGAACCCGTCAAGGTAGAGGTTGGCGAGGAACTGGCTGGTCAGGTTGCCGATGGGGATGCCGGCCCGGCGCTCGACCGGCGTGAACAAGTCATCGCCGGGGAAATACAACAGATCGGCGTCGTCCGGCGCGGGCGGGCCGCAGTCGATGATCCGGTCCAGCAAAGCGAGGACTTGGCGGTCTTTGAGGCAATGCCGCAGTTTCTCTTTCAGCAGCCCATGGTCGATGGAAGGGAAATAGCGGGCGATGTCCATTTTCAGCGCGTAAGAGTAGCGCCGCGCCCACGCCTGGTAGCGCGCCACCGCCGCGTGGGTGCCTTTGCCGGCCCGGCAGGCGTAGGAGTCGAAAATGAAGCGGCGGTCCAGCGGCGGCTCGATGATGTTCAACAGCGCATGATGCACCACCCGGTCGCGGAACGGCGCGGCGGCGATCAGCCGCGGCTTGCGCTCGTAGATCGTGAACAGCCGGTACTCGCCGGGCCAGTAGTCGCCGGCGGCCAGCTCCCGTTGCAAGGTCAGCAACTCCTTTTCCAAGTTCAACTCGAAAGCGGCCACCGGCGGGCGGCGGCGCTTGCCCCGGCGGGCTTTGCGGAAGGCCAGCAGCAGATTGTCGAAGGCGACGACTTGCGGCCACAGCCCGCCCAGCCGCTTCATGACAGGCTACTCCGTGCGTCGAGGCTGCGCAGCCAGCCGCCCAGTTGACGCCCGAGTTCGTCCATCAACCTTCCGCCATATTCGTATTGCTTGACCGACACCCCTTGCTGCAACTCCATCGCCAAGCGCCATAGATGCTTGGCAACTTCCAGGCGCAGATTGGCCCGCTGCAGCGCGTGGCGCTTGTCGCGGGTGAAAGCGGCTTCGACAGACAATTCCAACACTTCCAGCAAGGCGCTTTCCAACCGCTCGCCTAGCGTGAAACGGTGGATGCGGGGGAACTTGTCGATGTGCGGAATCATCCAGCGCAAGAGTTCATGGCCTGCTTGCACCGCTTGCGGCGTGGTGTCTTTCATGGTCTACCCCCCCAAAAAAAATCGCGTCCGGCTTCGCCGGAACAGCAAAGAGCCAAAGAACAAAGAGCAAAAGCACAAAGGGAAAAAGCGCAAAGAACAAAGGGCTATAAGTCCTGGGCGAGACGGAAGCCGAGGCTGTAGCCCCGGCCGTCCGGATCGCTCCTGAAGCGGTAGGCCGGGCGGAGGAACGCCATGTCGTAACTCCACGAACCGCCGCGCACCACCCGCCGGCCGCCGCCACCCTCCTCCCAGGCCGAACCGTCCAGCGGTGCGCCACGGTAGCTATCATGCCAACGATCCGCCACCCATTCCCAAGCATTACCCGCCATATCATACAACCCAAAGGCATTGGGCCGCTTTTCCCCGACGGGATGAGTTACGCCTTGGGCATTGCCAGAATACCAAGCATACTCGGCTGCTTCCGTGTCCACTTCCCCCCAAAAATACTCGCCGGTACTGCCTGCCCGCGCCGCGTATTCCCATTCGGCCTCGGTCGGCAGCCGCCCGCCGGCCCACTGCGCAAACCGGCGGGCCTCCTCCCAATCCACGCCGACAACCGGCTGGCGGGCTTGGTTGAAGCGCCGCTCGGCCCAGAAGGTGGGTTCTTTTTCCTGCGGGTTGGCTTGCAGGAATCGCCCATATTCTTCGTTAGTGACCGGGTAACGGCCCAGATAGAAGGGACGGATTTCGACCTCGTGCGCAGGTTTTTCGTCATTATCCCCTGCGCCTTGGGCCGAGCCCATCGTGAAACGCCCGCCGGGGATCAGGAGCAGTTCGACATTGCCGTTGCGGGTGCGGCGGGCTTTGGTGCCAGCGTCCACGCTGGCAAAGGTAGTGGCTACCGCATCTTCGGTGCGCGCTTCCACCGCGGCGGAGGCTGTTGTCTTGCCATAAGCCTGGGCAAAGTCCCGCAACTCGGCCAGCGGATGTTTATCGAGTCTTGCGGCCAGCGGCCCGATTTCGTCCGGGGCCAGCCGCTGCAACACCCGCAAAGTGGTCAGTTGATTCGCCCACAAGGCCGTATCGGTGCCAGGCGCTTGCCGCAGCAGATCCACGAAAGGGGCCGGTGAAAATTCGGCGGCTTCCTCCAAGATCAAATTTAGCAACGCGCCCTCCTCGGCGAAGCCGGGCTGTTTCAGCGCCTCGGCCATGAACGGCGCGGACAAAGACGGGTTGCCTTGGGCCAGCAGCAACAGGATGACCTCCTGCCACCAGCTTTCGCCATAATGCCCGGCCAATTCAGCCAGCGCGGCAGGCTGGCCGCCTTGCAGCGCCTCGGCTAAGGCCAGGCGGCGCAATTCGCAGGCGGCCAGGTATTCCTGGAAGCCCAAGTGCATGAAGCCGTAATGCGCATGGCTCCAGCCGGTCAACAGCCCGCTTTCGTCGCGGAGGGTCTGTAAAAAGGGCCGGGCCTCGGTGTCCCGCCATGGCGCGGCTTTCAAGGCCGGTTCCAGCACCGGAATCAATTCCTCGGCGCTGGCGCGGGTGCGGCCCTCCTGGCTGTGCAGCCACAATGCGACAGGCTGCAACACGCGACGGGCGGTTTTCGCCGGGATGCTGACCGCCAGGCGTTTGTCGCCTTGCCGCCAGCGCTCCAGCAGCACATCGAGGCATTCGTCGTAAAGCTCGTGCCGTCCCGCCGGCAGGATGCCGCCGCGATCCCGATGCACCAGGCACAGGTTCGCCAGCAGCAACGGATTGCGGGTCATCTCGGCCATCCGGGCCGAGCGATAGTCCGGGGCTTTCAAGCGCTCGATCAATTCCGAAGCGCCTGCCCGCGCCTTGATCTGGCCGGAAGCGCCGGGAGCGAGGCCAGTCTCCACGGCGTGGTACCAATGGCGGATGAAGCCTTCCGACTGCTCTTGGGTCAACGGACGAAGATGCAATTCCAAAAAGCGCTCGTCCAGGCGGCTGTCCTCGTCATAACCGGCGAAGCGGCAGGTGACCACGGCGGCGCAATCGGGCCGGGCCTTGACCGCGTCTTCGATCCAGCGGGCGACCTTGGCCCGCTGCTTGGCGTCGCTGACTTCGTCCAGGCCGTCGAACAGCAACAACAAGCGCCCCCTCTCCAACAGCCGCTGGCCAAAGCCTGTCGGCATGGCGAGATGCGGGCTGTCCAAAGTCTTTTCGATGAAGGCGTCTATGCCGTGGTTCAAATCCTCCAACTCGCGCAATGGCAGAAACACCGGCAAGGTGCCCGCAGGCAAGCCCAGCCCCTCCGGGCCTTGCCGCAAACAGGCCAGCACCAGCCGCTTCAGGTGGGTGGTCTTGCCCGAACCGGGGTCACCGAGGATGACCAGATTGCGCCGCTTGCGGGCCTGGGCTTCGCGGAAGGCGTCGATCAGCGGAATGTCGGGTGAACCATGGAGCCGCAACTTGGCCTCGGCGTCGGCGGCGTCTATGAACTGGGAACCGCCCGTGCCGCGCTGGTCGACCAGGGCTTGCAGCGGCACATACAGTTCCTCCAAGTCGATGGGCACCCGCAACCGGGTCTTGAAACCGGCCAGCGGGATTTCCCGGTGCTGGCTCTCCACGGCGGCCAGATAGCGTTCCAGTTCCGGGCCTAGCTGGGCGGGTTCGGGGTCGGCGGCGGAGGTTTTGCCGCCTTCCTGTTGTCTGCGCCAATCATGCAAGGCTTGGACGACCATGCCGCTGAGTTTGTTTTCCTCGAACGGCACGGGGGTCAAATCATCCTTGCGGTACTTGGCTTTGAAATCCCGCAGCAGCTTTTGCTTGTCCCAGCGTTCCGGCTCCGGATCAAACTCCTGCTCGACATCGACGGCAATCCCGACCCCGGTCTTGATCTCGAACATCAACCGGGGCCGGCCCGCCGCCTTGGCGGCGGCATATTCCAACTCGGTGATGGAAACCTCGTGGCCGTCGGGTATCCAGCCATAGCGGTGGGCGACGATGCCCAGATACACATCGCACGCCCGCGCCAGCCGTTCGCATAATTCGACGGCGGGATGGGCGTTGGCGGTGAGGTGTTCCCCTATCGGTTTCATGTCGGCGCGGAGGATGGCGTCTTCGACCAGCTTGCGCCGCGCCTTGTTGTCGACAAATGTGCTGGAGATGAAGACGGTGTAGCTTTTTTGGGTTGTGCCAGCGGCTAGGCTTGAGTCAGTCATGGTTCCCTAATCCAACTTTTGGAAAAACGATTGGAGCGCCTTAAATCCTGCCGGCGAGACGCCGGCGCTCCACTCAAAACTTCAACGCCCGCGCCAAACTCGCCGCCTGCGCGTCCCGCTCGCCCAAGGGTTTCAGGCCAAAGCGGTTTTCGACCAGTTTGAGAATCGACGTGGTGTCATAAACGGTGTGGTCGACAAACCCTTTCCGGGCGAACGGCGAGACGATGATCGCCGGGACGCGGCTGCCCGGCCCGAAGCGGTCGGCCTTGGGCGGGGCGACATGGTCCCAGAAGCCGCCGAATTCGTCGTAGGTGACAATCACCACGCTGTCTTTCCACAGCTTGCTATGCTCCAGCTTGCCCAAAATCTCGGCGATGTGCTGGTCGCCCGACAACACGTCGGCGTAGCCGGGATGCTCGTTCAAAGCGCCTATCGGCTTGTAGAACACCACGGGCGGCAATTTGCCTTTTTTGATGCCCGCCAGCAAATCCTTCTCGTCTTTCAAATGTTGGGCGCGCGCGCTCGATCCCGCCGCATAGCGTTGGAAATAAGCGTAAGGCTGGTGGTGGAACTGGAAAGTCTTGTCGGGGTGGCCGGCAATCGCGTCATTCCAGCCGCCGGCATACCAGGCCCAATCCACGCCTTGGTCGGACAGGCGGTCGCCCAAGGTCGGCGCGGTTTGCACCGGCAGCAATTTCTTCGGGTCGGTGTTGGCCGGATAAGGCCCTTGCGCCGGGTACAAGGTGTTGACCGCGTAGCCGTCCGGCGTCACCGAGCCGTCCTTGACCAAGCCGCCTTTCTCGTCCAATACCGCTTTCAACGCCTCCGGCGCGTTGTCGTAGCGCGGCGTGCAGGCGCAAGCCAGCCATTGGTGGTTCAGGAACGAACCGCCGAACGCCGCCTGGAAGAAATGGTCGGCCAGCGTGAAACGCTGGGCATATTGCCACAACGGCAGCTTGCGCCCGTCGTAATGGCCCATGACCAGGCCCTTGACCTCGGACAGGGCGACGAAGCGGTTCATCGCCCCGCCATTGATCTGCGCCTGGTGCGGGTAGAACAAATGAGTCGGGTTGCCAATCTTCTCGTCCGGCGGCGCGTAGGTGTCGATCAGGAACGGCTGGTTCGGCAAATCCTGGGGAAAGCGGGCGTCTTCGGGCACCGGCGGCAATGTCGCGTAAACCTGGCCGTTCAAATCGACTTGCAAGGTGTTTTCAGGCCGGGCCTGACTGATCCCCTCCGCGCCGGGGAACAAGCCGTAGAGATTGTCGAAGCTGTGGTTTTCCAGATACAACACGATGATGTGGCCGACTTTGTCCAGGCCCATGGGTTTTGCCGCCTTGGGCGCGGCATCGGCGGCGGCACTAGCGAGCATGGCGAAAGCAAAGCTTAAGAGATACGGTTTCACGGTCATGGCATGATTTAAATCAAAGCTGAAAACCAGGGTTGGATAGCTGGAATTATGCCTTCGCACCGCCAATCATGGCGTTTAGCTTGGCAAAGAAGCGATGAATGTCTTCGTGCATTTCATCGGCAGCCATACTAAGCGCGACTCGCTCGCGAAGAATATTCACGGCGAATTTACTCTTCATGCCTTGAAATAGCGCATCCCCGCTCTCAAATAGAATACGCTTACCATCGACTATGGAGAAAATATTGGCGGTAATATCGCGCCAACGCTGCCGAGGCGGCAACATTAAATTTTCACCCACGAAAAAGTCATCAATGAATTGAGTGACAGGCTGTGCGAACAGGTCGCCTTCATCAAGGTTCAACATCGCCAGTGCGGCCCGTTTCCAAGCCGAAGGCACTAATAAGTAGTTTTCGATGTTTTTCCGCTTCCATTCGAACAGCGTTGGGTTGTCGGCAGGGGGATGGAAAGCCTTGTCACTGCTATCGTAGTCGAACAGCATTAAACAGCTTGCATCCGGAATGATCTGCTTGACGGCGTCAAAATGATCCTTCGCTTGCTTCTTCATGCGATGTTTATCACCGCCACCCATCACTTTGAAGCACAACTGGTCAATCGCCGGCTGCGCCCCGCAACATCCTGCCCACGCCCGCAAGATGCGCTCGTCACTCTCGCCTTCCACATACAGGAGACAAGGCGACGCCAGCAGGCGCGTGATTTCCTCGTTGGAAACCTCCGCCATCGCCCGCAAAATCTCCGGAGTGGATTGGATGCGGCTGGGCTTCTGGCGCAGCAGGGAAATAATCTGGCTGGCGTCCACCCCCCTGGCAAACTCCTCCGCATGGGTGGCGATCAGAAACTGGGTTTTTCTCTCAGCGGATTTTAGTTTGAAATAATCGAGAATTTCCCGTTGCAAGTTGACATGCAAATGCGCATCCGGCTCGTCCAGCAAAATGGTCGTCGGCTGGTAGCCGTATAGAAAAGCCAGCAAAGTCAGCGTCTGGTGGAAACCACTGCCGCCGGCGATAATATCATAATCCTTGCCATTTTGACGATACTCCACCGTGATATAAACATCCTTGGCAGATTCATACTGTGGCTCATGTATCTTCACCGAGAACCAGCGTTCAACAACATTCGCCAGCGCCTGCCAGTCTTCGGGGAGCGGGCGGCGCTTTTTGCCGCCTCCCTCCTGCCTTGCGGCTAACAATGGGCTAGAACACACCCGCAGCAACAAATTGCGCAGCACGCTGCCCGGCTGGCCTTTGCCAACTTGTTGGCGGATAGGGGAAATGTCCAGCCATTTCTCGGTCGGCTCCAAACCCGAAAATGGGGGGACGTAAGCGATTTTCGGCAAATCCCCCTGCCCTTCACATGCGCGGAACTTTGCCCATCCCTCGGCGGGGATCGCATACATGGTTTGCGGTGAGTGATAACGCAATTCGACGCCAAACGAATCGGTTTCGCCGCTCTCCCGCCGCCATTCGACTTCTATTTCTATGAGAATAAATTCCTGCTTTTTCCTTTTCGTTCCATTGTCATCAACAATCGGGTAAGCGCGGTCTGTGCGGTCTTTCCAAAGCAGGTTGAATTCCGGCACAGGCAAGGCAGTAAAATTGGGCAAAACCACTTGGATGCCTTTTGATCCGCCACGTTTGGAGCGGTGAAACTCGTCCACGCAAAATTGCCAGATGGCGAGCGCCTGAAGCACCGTGCTCTTGCCGCTGTTATTGCGGCCCACCAGCAGGTCAAACTGGGTGAAGTCGTAGGCTTGCTCGCCCACGCTTTTGAAGTTGCGCAAAGTCAGCTTGGTAATCATTAGATCAACATTCCCCTTCAACAGTGGCCATTCGACGCCGTGGCTTTCAAATGGCGAGTACACATCCTGAACGATGGATGGCAAAATGTCACCCGGCGCTTGCCATGCGGCGTGTCGCTATCTTGACTTTCCCCCCGCCACACTCAAAAACGGCAGCATGACCCCGAACACCAGCACCAGCGCGCAACCGGCCAAGCCCTGGGCGTCCGGCGCGCGGGCGAACAAGGCCACGCCCCAGCCTAGGCTCAACACCGGGCTGAGGTAGCCCACCGCGCCGACCAGCGCGGCCGGGGCGATCTGATAGGCGCGGGTCATGTAAAACTGCGCCACGCTGGCGGAAGACCCGCCCGCCAGCAGCAACACCCACACATCCGGGCTGGACGGCCAGCGATAGCCATACACGCCGAAAAACCCCAGATGCAACACCACCCCGGCCAGGCAGAAATAAAAAATGACCGTTTCCGTGGAATTGCTGCGCCCGGCTTTCGCCACCATCAAATAAGCCAAGGCGGCGAGCACTCCCGTCCCCAGCCCTAAAGCCCGGCCCAGGAAATCGTCCGCCGCGAAACGCGGCTGGAACAGCAAGCCCAGCCCGGCCAGCGCCCCCAGGATAGCCAGCCAGACCAGCGGCGAATTGCGCTGGCGCAACACCAAAGGCCCGAGCAAGGCGACAAAAACGCCGCTGCTGGCCCCCAGGAACGCGCTTTCGCCGGGGCCTATCATTTGAATGGAAGCAAACGACATCATCAACGCCAAAGTGCCAAACAGCCCGCGCAGCCACAACGACAGCCGCCGGTCGCCGAACAGCCCAAGAAAGCGCCGGCCCCATAGCGCGGGCACCGCCAAAATGCACAAATTGACCAGGATGCGCACAAAGCTGACCGTGGCGGCGGGCAGTTGCGGCTCGCACAGGCCGATGGCGTACACGCAAGCGTTCATCAGCGAAAACATCAGGCTGGCGACGACCATGCAGACCAGGCCGCGCAAGCGGTCGCGGCGCGGGAAAGCGGGGGGGCGCGGAGAATCGGCGGTCATGCGCGGCGGGTTTCCAAAATCGGGAATAGAATGGCGGGATAGTTTTTAATCCACCGCCCCTGATGTGACAAGAACGCGCAAGCCATGGAACCAACCAGCCCCACTTTACTGCCCCCGCTGTTGAGCGCTTTTCTACTGACCTTGGCGATGAGCTTCCTGCTGGGCTTAGGCTTGCGCGAATATTACCTGGTCGCCCAAAAAACCCTCTACTTCGGCTCCACCCGCTCCTGCACGCTGATCGGCCTGCTGGGCTTTGTGCTGTTCCATTTGAAGGCGGACGGCGTCTTGTACCTGGGCGGCCTGCTGGCCTTGACGGTGTTGCTGGGCATTTACTACCATAACCGGCTCGCCCAACAGCAGCCGGGCATGATCGGCATCCTGATCGCCTTGCTCAGTTATGCCATAGGCCCCATCGCGTTGAGCCTGCCCGACTGGTTCCTGATCCTGTTCACCATTTCCGCCTTGTTCGTGCTCAACGCCAAGGAGAAGATCAACCGGCTCACCGCGACCTTGGGCAACGAGGAAATCATCAGCCTGGGCAAGTTCCTGGTGCTGTCCGGCGTGATTTTGCCGCTGACGCCGACCACGCCCATCGCCGACTTCATCCCCGTCTCCTTCCACCAGACCTGGCTGGCCGTCGTCGTGGTCAGCGGCATCTCCTACCTAGGCTACCTGGTGCAAACCTATTTCATGCAGGGCCGGGGCATCGTGCTGACCGGCGCCATTGGCGGGGTTTATTCCAGCACGGCGACGACGGTGGTGCTGGCGCGCCAGTCCAACGCCTACCCGGCAAGCTCCAACGCCCCCGCCGCCGCCATCGTGCTGGCGACGGCTGTGATGTACCTGCGCTTACTGGCCGTGGTCGGCATTTTCAAGCTGGCCTTGGGTTTGGCCCTGCTGCCCGTTTTCCTGGGACTGGCCGCCCTCAGCGGCGGGCTGGCTTATTGGCTACAGCGCGGCGCCTTGCCGGCCTCCCCCTTGGCCAAAGCCGCCCGCCAGCAAAATCCATTGGAATTGACATCGGCCTTTCTGTTCGCCTGCCTGTTTGTGGCGATTACCGCCGCGACCAAATTCACCATCGCCCTTTACGCCGACCGCGGCCTGCAATGGATGGCTTTTTTTGCCGGCTTCGCCGACATAGACCCTTTCATCCTTTCGCTATTGCAAGGCAAACTCATCGCCGGGCAGGGCGTCGTCTTCAAAGCCATCGTCATCGCCACGGCCAGCAACAACCTGCTCAAAGCGGCGTATGTGCTGGCCTTGGCGGAGCGCCGCACCGGCCTGGTGGCCGGCGGCGTGCTGGCCGGTTTGGCCGGCGTGACCTTGCTGTGCGGTTTATCGGGCGGATAAAGCCGCAAACGCCGCGCCGCCGCATTGGACACCCGCCCGCCCGGCTGCCTATTATCTTGGCCTAGCGCAAGGTTTCCATTCATTCACGCGACCATTATCTATGAAAATTTTAGTCATCAACTGCGGCAGCTCATCCGTCAAATTCGGCCTGTTTGAACAAGACGGCAAACTCGGCGAAATCGCCGCCGGGCAACTGGAGAAAATCGGCGAAGCCAGCAGCCGCCTGGCCTACCGCTGCCAAACCGGCGGCGGCGAAACGCAGACATTCGCCCAGGACGTGGCGGCGGAGGATCACCGGCAAGCGTTTGCGGCCCTCTTCGCCGCCTTCCAATCCATCCCGGCCCTGTCGGGAGCAGCCCCCGACGCCATCGGCCACCGCGTCGTGCATGGCGGCGAATTGTTTAACGGCCCCGCCCGCATCACCCAGACGGTGATCGAGCAAATCCGCGAACTCAATCCCCTGGCCCCCTTGCATAATCCGGTCAACCTGCTCGGCATCGAAATTTGTGCGCAAGCCTTTCCGCAAACGCCCCAGGTTGCCGTGTTCGACACCGCCTTCCACCAGACCCTGCCGCCCCACGCCTTCTGCTATGCCGTGCCAGAAAACTGGTATTTAGCGCATGGCATCCGCCGCTATGGCTTCCATGGCAGCTCGCACCAATATTTGGCGAGGGCGGCGGCGGAACACCTGGGCCGGCCCGCCGACACGCTCAAACTCATCACCTTGCACCTCGGCAACGGCGCCAGCGCGGCGGCAATCCTGAACGGCCACAGCATCGACACCTCGATGGGCTTCACTCCGCTGGAAGGCTTGGTCATGGGCAGCCGCAGCGGCGACCTAGACGCGATGGCCGCGCTGCAAGCCGCCGAAATCTTCGGCCTGGAGCCGACCCGGCATGCGCTCATGCACGAAAGCGGCCTGCTGGGATTATGCGGCGGCAACGACCTGCGCGAGATACTAGCCGCCGAGGCGGCAGGCGACGACAAGGCGCAACTGGCCGTGAAACTGTATTGCTATCGCATCCGCAAATATGTAGGGGCTTATTTCGCCGTGCTCGGCGGCCTCGACGCGCTGGTTTTCTCAGGCGGCGTCGGCGAGAATTCCCCGGCGATCCGGGCACAAGTATGCGCGGGTTTAAGCTGCTTGGGCATCGATATCGACTTGTCCGCGAACCACCCCAGCCGGGAAACCGCCATCGCCGAACTCCAAACCGCCGGTAAAACCCCCAAAATACTGCTCATCCGCACCGACGAAGAGCGGGAAATAGCCCGGCAAACCGCCCAGCTCACGCAAATCTGAAGCGCCGGCGCTCACGCGACAATCAACACCCGCGTCCCCGCCGCCACCCGGCCAAACAAATCCAACACATCCTGGCTTTTCATGCGGATGCAGCCGTGGGATTGCGGCGAGCCAGACACGCCGGCGTCCGGGCTGCCGTGGATATAAATATACCGCCACGCGGTGTCCACCTCGCCATAACGGTTGAAACCCGGCTGCAAACCGCCCAGCCAGAGTATCCGGGTCAATATCCAATCGCGCTCGGGATGTTTCTGCTGCAAATCGGCGTCGTAGACTTCGCCCGTCCAGCGCCGCCCGACAAACACCGCGTCGCAAGGCTTGCCAGCGCCAATCTTGGCACGGATCACATGCCAGCCACGCGGCGTGCAAGCGGAACCCTTACGCTCGCCGGGGCCGTTTTTAGCGGTGGAAACCGGATAGGTTTTTATTCCTTCGCCGCGCTCGATTAAAACCAGGCTTTGCTCGGCAATGCTGACTTGCAGATAAACATTAGGAAATGCTGCCATGGATTATCGGGCCTTTTCAAACACAGCAATGGATTCGACATGGGACGTGTGCGGAAACATATCCATAACCCCGGCCAGCACCAGCTTATAGCCGTGTTCATTAACCAAAATACCGGCATCGCGGGCCAGCGTCGAAGGATTGCACGACACATAGACGATACGCTTGGCCTGCCATTGGCTGGCATAAGTCAAAATCTCCATCGCCCCGGCGCGGGAAGGGTCTAGCAATACCTTGTCATAATGCCGGCCAGCCCAGCCGGACGAATCCTGCGCCTGGGTCAAATCGGCGACGTGGAATTCGACATTGCCGACCCCATTGTCCAGCGCGTTTTGCCGGGCGCGTGCCACCGCCTCCTTGCCGCCCTCAACACCAATCACTCGTCCCGCCTGGCGTGCCAGCGGCAGCGTGAAATTGCCGATGCCGCAGAATAGATCCAATATCTCCTCGCCTATTTGCGGGTCTAACACAGCCAACACCCGCGCCACCATCTTGCGGTTGATTTCGACATTCACCTGGGTGAAATCCGTGGGCTGGAACCGGAATTCAATTCCCGCCTCGGGCAAAGCGTAAGCCAGCAACGGCGGGTTTTCCGGCCACAACGCAAACACCGAATCCGGCCCCTTAGGCTGTAAATAAATATCAAAGCCGAACTGCTGGCCGAAACCGCGAAAAATCTCCAAATCTTCGGGGCTGGGTGGCTCCAATACCCTAAACACCAACGCGGCACGCTCGTCGCCCACCGCCACCTCGATTTGCGGCACGCGGTCTTTGATACTAAGGCTGTTAATCAGCACCGCCAATTCGCGCAGCCGTTCGCCGACTTGGCGGTGCAACACCGGGCAGGATTCGATCTCGGCGACCAACGCACTGGCCTTTTCGCGGAAACCCACCAGCAGCTTGTCTTTCTTCGCCACCCATTTCACCCCCAAACGCGCCTTGTGCCGATAACCCCAAAGCGGCCCGGTCAAAGGCTCCCACACCGCCTGCGGCTCGACCTTGCCGATGCGGCGGAATTGCTCCATCAACAAGTTTTGCTTCTCCGCGATCTGCTGGCCTTCCGCCAAATGCTGCAAACTGCAACCGCCGCAGATAGGGAAATGGGCGCATTGAGGCGCTACCCGATGCGGCGAAGGCGCGACGACGCCGACCACGCGGCCCTCGGCGAAATCGCGCTTAATCAGGGTATACACAAAATTGACTTCCTCGCCGGGCAAGCCGCCCTCAATAAACACGGCTTTGCCATCCACATGCGCGACGCCGCGCAGGTCGTGGGCGAAGGATTCGATGCGGGTGGCGACGGGGGTTTCGGGGAGTTTTTTACGGTTGGGGCGTTTGGACATAAAAATATTCAATAGGCAAAAAGAGAAACTATGTAGGGTGCGCATCGCGCACCTTTAACGAAAGCCAGATATTGAAAAAGGTGCGCGGTGCGCACCCTACTCGACTAGTTGC
>Ga0265327_10002100_pt1 | contig 22171 bp, 18 predicted proteins | sample 41621metaG_FD_202089 | JGI IMG/M metagenome (GOLD analysis project Ga0265327, IMG submission 202089) | Rhizosphere microbial communities from Carex aquatilis grown in University of Washington, Seatle, WA, United States - 4-16-21 metaG | ecosystem: Host-associated > Plants > Roots > Rhizosphere...
CCGCAGCCAACAAAAGGACCAGCACCACTCGGGTGAGCTTGTCCCAAATGTTGTCGTTCATGCGCGCAGTAAACCACGCAGCGGAAAAAAACGGAAGTCGAAACCGAGGTTTCCTGTTGACTGAATCGAGCCGGAGCGCAGCATCTCAATATCCATGAAAACGTTTCAAAAGTTGCTCACAACCTTCTTCCTGTTGCTCTGTGTTTCGGCACTGCACGCCGAAGCAAAATTTAAGCGGAAACAAGACGTCATCTACGGCCGCAAATTCGGGACGGCGTTAACCATGGACGTCTTCACGCCAGAAAAACCAAACGGCTATGGCATCATTTGGGTTGTCAGTGGCGGATGGTTTTCGGCGCACGAAGCTATCCCGGCGAATTTTCCTTACTTGCTTGATCGCGGTTATACGATTTTCGCGGTGGTTCACGGCTCACAACCTAAATTCACGATTACCGAAATCGTCCCGGACATGATGCGCTCGGTTCGTTTCATTCGGCATAACGCAAAGAAATACGGCATCAACCCGGACAAAATCGGTGTCAGCGGTGGCAGCGCCGGTGGGCATTTGTCGTTGACGTTGGGAACGCAGGGTGGCCCCGGTGATCCAAAAGCCAAGGATCCGGTAGATATGGAGAGCAGCGCGGTTCAATGCGTGGCTTGTTTTTTCCCGCCTACTGATTTTTTGAATTATGGGCAACCCGGCGGCGACGGGGTCGGATTTGGAATTCTTAAAGGTTTTAAAGCGGCGTTTGGGCCCGAAGCTGATACTGCCGAAGGTCGGGCGAAGTTAGGTCGCGCCATTTCCCCGATCTATTTCGTTCACTCCAATCAGGCTCCAGTTCTCATAATACACGGCGATGCGGATACGTTGGTGCCGATTCAGCAGGCACGGGTATTCGTCGAAAAATGCAAACAATTGGGTGACGTTGCTAAAGTCAGCGTGCGCCCTGGAAAAGGCCATGGCTGGCTGGATTGGCAGGGTGACATGAAAGAATTTGCCGATTGGTATGACGAATACTTGCGCGGTATCAAGCCATCGGCACCATAACAGCCCTGTCAGGTATAACCCTTCCGTAAAACATCCGGTTGCAACTCACCAAATTTCGGGTAAACTATGACTATGGATTGGCAGCAGCTTATCGCGCTGATCATTGTTGCCGGGACTGCTGGCATCTTTGTTCGGGCCAAAATCCGCAGGCGGCAGTTTGCCTTCGGACGCGACACGCATTGTGGATGCTCTTCCACAGCCGCACCGTACAAATCCATGACCATCTGCTCGCGCCGTGGGGAACGTCCGAAGGTCATCATCCAAAACAACCATTAGGTAGCATGCCAGCGTCAGCACCATCACCTCGTCGTAAAACACTTTACGTCTAACAGCCATGCAAAAAACCAGTTCAACATTGCAGTTTGCCCGCCGCCGTTTGTCAGGCCTTAACCTCCGTGAAACTGACGCACATTGGGTCCCAAACACCGATGTCTATGTCACCGAATCCGGAGTCGTCATCAAAGTTGAACTGGCTGGGATGCAGCGTGAGAACCTGCAACTGAACATTGAGGGCAATCGCCTCAAGATCAGCGGAAACCGTCCTGATGGCTGCCGGACCTCGTCGAAGTGCAAGTTTCTCGTGATGGAAATTAATTACGGCACTTTCGAAAGCGTGATTGAACTTCCTGCCGGTTACGACCTTTGCCAGGCCAAGGCCACCTATCAAAATGGCTTTCTCCGAATCGATGTGCCGGCGTTGGCGAAAACCAGCCGCCCAATGTCGGTGACCGTTGAGGGTTAATCAGACGGCTGTTTGCTCGTTTCTTTGGCGCATTGGACAAATTGCTCCGCTGCTGCGGACTTTTGTTTCTTCGGCCAGTAGGCCCCAATAATTACCGGATGTAATGCGGGTGAAAACGGAATGAACTTCAATCTCCACCCGGCGTTGCATTTGAGCGAGTCCGGCACTATGCCGACTCCCGCACCAGATTCAATCGCCGCGATTAGACTGCTCATGCTGTCGTGTTCTTCGGCGATGCGCGGTTTGACTTTTGATCCGGCGAAAAGGCTTATCACCATTTTGTAAGCTTCGGGATAGTCCTTGCGACTGTAACTCACCAGCGGTTCGCGGATAGCCTCACCCAAGGTCACGCTGCGGCTTTTGGCAAGTTTGTGTCTTGGTGAGACCGCCAACAACAACGTTTCACGGGTCAATTCCACGAAGTTAAATTCACGCAGGATTCGCGAGTCTACGCGTATCGTCAGAGCAAGCTGCAATTTGTTAGCGCGCAGATTCGCGAGCATTTCTTCGGTCGAACAATCGTGCAACTTCACGCGCACCCTCGGCATCCCTGATTGAAAGGCACGCAACGCCTGCGGCAGGAATCGCGCCGTGAGCGATGGAGCATAGCCTACGTGCAGTTCACCGCTGCCGGACGAAACCGCCCGGGCATTTTTTACCGCGTCGTCGGCTCGTTGCAAAACCGCCCGCGCCTCCTCCAGAAAAACTTTTCCCGCAGCGGTCAACTTTAGTGACTTGGCTGTCCGATGAAACAAGTCGAAACCAATCTCGTGTTCCAAATCGCGAATTTGCCGGCTGATGCCCGGTTGTGACACATGGAGTTTCAAGGCTGCGCGCGAAACATTTTCCTCTTCGGCGGCGGCAATGAAGTACTTCAAGTGGCGGAGTTCCATCGGGGCTCAAGCATAACCAGAAGTTATACTAAGGCAAGAAACATGGTCTTTCTCAACCGCGCAGTGGGTGTGCGACTCTTTACCCATGATGAATATTCGAAAAGCAAATGAACGAGGTCACGCCGAACATGGCTGGCTCGACTCCTATCACACCTTCAGTTTCGCGGATTACTACGATCCAAACTGGATGGGCTATCGCACGTTGCGCGTCATCAATGATGACCTCGTCATGCCCGGTCAGGGCTTCGGCATGCATCCGCATCGTGATATGGAAATTGTAACTTACATTCTGAGCGGCTCATTGCAGCACAAGGACTCGATGGGCAATGGTCGCGTGATCCGGCCCGGTGATTTCCAATATATGTCTGCCGGCACCGGCGTAATGCATAGCGAATTCAACCCGTCGACTGAAGAGGCGGTGCGCCTGTTGCAAATCTGGATCATGCCTGACGAAAAAGGTGTGAAACCTGGCTATGCGGAGAAATCGTTCGCGAAAACGCCTGCTGGTTTTTATCTCGTCACGAGCAAGGCCGGCCGTGAAGGCTCAATCGGAATCCATCAGGACGCCGACCTTTGGCTGGCCAAGTTCGATGGTAACAATCGGGTGAGCCACAAACTGGCCAAGGGGCGTCATGCCTGGGTCCACGTTGCCGAAGGCGAAGTTACGCTTAACGGGAAACAGTTGAGTGGCGGCGATGCAGCGGCGATCGATGGCGAAACCTCAATCGACTTGAGCGCCAGCAAGCCCGCGCAGGTCCTCTTGTTCGATTTGAACTGAATCAATTCGCCGCGTTCCGAAAGGAGCGCGGCGATCCTTCATTCTGAAAACTGAAAATTACCTCATAGCAACTCACAACTCCTAAATATGAAATCACTCCTAAAAACAACTAATAGCTCCCTCCTCACTATCGCCCGTCTAACCCTCGGCCTCGTCATGTTCCCGCATGGGGCTCAAAAAGTTCTCGGTTGGTTCGGCGGTTATGGCTTTAACGGCACGATGGGCTTTTTCACCGGGCAGATGCACATCCCGGCACTGTTCGCCTTCCTGGCAATCGCCGCTGAATTCGCCGGTTCACTGGGTCTCATCACTGGTTTCCTCTCGCGCATTGCCGCCTTTGGAATCGCCATGAACATGATTGTTGCCGTCGTGACGGTTCACGCCGTCAACGGATTTTTCATGAACTGGTTCGGCAACCAAAAGGGCGAAGGCGTTGAGTATCACATCCTCGCAATCGGACTGGCCTTAATCGTGATGATTGGAGGAGCCGGAAAACTCTCCATCGACCGAGCCCTGACCGCCGAAAAAGCAGCTGCATAACGCCGTTTCAAAAACCCTGGCTGCCCCTGTTGCCAAATCTTGACTTTGACGGATGAAACTTAGACATTACCACGCTCTGGTCGGTAGGTTACCCAAGTGGCCAACGGGGGCAGACTGTAAATCTGCTGGCTTACGCCTTCGATGGTTCGAATCCATCACCTACCACCATTTCTTCAATAACAGCAAGTTCGGCGCGAGTGGCGATCGTTTCCTGAGCGCGTCGCAATGCGCTGTGTACCGCCTCAAGTATCCAGATTCAGGAACAGGCAACCCGGAGTTCCCGGGCGGTAACGAGCGATAAACCCAGCTGCGGACCTCCAGGTGATGCCTTCGAATCCAGCAGGGCGCAATATGCGTGAGAGCGCGTTGAGTCGCGACATTTCGTCATCAACCACAAAAACGCTGTCGCGGCAGTATTCATGCGGCAACCCTTTGACATGTTGGAATTGTGAAATGAATTACCGAACCGAATTCTTGATTGTCTGACACCCAAATTTTCCCTGCGTGAGCGGCGATGATCGAATGGCAGTTTGAGAGACCGATACCTACGTTGTTGGCTTTGGTGCCGTAGAATGGTGCAATTACGTTCTCTTTCCGTTGCACTGGAATTCCCGGACCACGGTCGGCGATGGACACTTCAATCATTCTCGGCCCCTCGGCGGCTCCCTCGATATCGGTTTTGATTGAGAGGGTTCGCTCCCCCGGTTTATCAGTCATCGCATCACAGGCATTGAAAATCAGATTCAGCAGCACGCGTTGGATCTGGATCCGGTCGCCATTCGCTAAAGGTAAATGCGGTGCGGTCACGATATTTGTCGAAACATTCCGGACGACGAGGTCGCTTCGCATCATGGTGAGGACATCGCCGATTGTTTCGTTTAGATCGAAGGGCGTTGTCTGCACGTGACCTTGCTGCAACATGTTCGGCATGCGCTGGATAAAATCGTTAGCACGCCCGTCTTTGGCGCGAGCTAGCGGTTGGTTTAATTCATGGGGGAGGGATACGGTTAATTCGCCCGTCGTCGAGATACGGTTTGTGTCCAAACTTGATTCCTTTAACTCGCGAGCGCTCCGCTTCTTCTCTTGACTCAGCACTGCGATCAAAAACAACGGCACGGCGAGAGCAACCAGGAACAATTGGATCGAAAGCACGTCGACGGATTCCTGATGTGGAGCGGAAGATTCGCCGGCATACATGGCTCCGTAGACAACAGGCAAACCAAACAATGCGAGAGAACCAGAAGCGCCGCGCGGCCCAAATCGTATCGCCGCCCAAATCAGAAACGGGACCGGAACATAGAGCAGCATCATCGCGTGGGTCGTCATGGCGACACCCTTCATGAAGGCAACGCCTCCCGCAAAAACCATTCCCAACGATAACAAAGTCCCGCCCACGGGGTACGACGTCCCACGTATGTTAGTCGGTCCGCCGACGAACCAATAAAGGACTGCCGGGGTAATAACCAAATTCGTCAATGCGTCGCCAAGAAACCAACGTTCCCATGAGGGGCGAAATTCATACCCCAGGAAATATAAAGAAACAGCGCCGAAAGACGCCGACAGAATCGGTGCGACCAAAACCGCAACGCCAAGATAGGCCGCGAATTCGCGTGGGGAATTGAAGCGAAAGGGATTCTTTAATAAATGCCGCATGGCCGTAACAACCAGAATAGCTTTCAGCGCGTCGTTAGCGCAAAAAGCTAACAAGAACCAAGCGGGAGCCCCGGGCGTTACATTCGCGAGCAAATTCACTGGTAGCGTTGCACAGAGAAACAGCCACCATCTATTCCACGGCACGATCAGAAGGGTGCAAATCAAGACGGCGTCAGGAAGCCAAAATGGTGACGGGACACCTTGGCTGAACACAACGGAGTACTTATAGGCCACGTAGAAGACGACTTCAAAGAAGCACAAACTCGCAACCTCAGCGGCTCGTTCCCTATGATATTTTCTGTCGCTCATATCCCCAGCGGAGCAAGGCTGCCGTGTCGCCTTAATCCGTTCAACCCGCCAACCCACGATTGTCACATCATCTGTCGGTGTATAATTAATACTGTGCCTGCGGACTTTTACGGGGGTGGCTGTAATGCTCGAGTGTCAACCGAACTGCCCTATTCCATTAGAACACCTTGATGCCAGCCTCCGCACACGACTGTGAGTCATGGGAGAACAACGCAGCGCCGCCTTGGCGCAAGAGCAGGCACTTTATTTTATTCGCCCGGTCGTTCTATTGCGGCCGCCGGAAAATAAACTTTGAAGTGCGTTCCTCGATATTGCTGACTCTCCACTTGGATTGCGCCGCCGTGACTGCGGACAATACGTTGGGTTATTGCGAGTCCCAGCCCCGTTCCTTTGCCATGTTCTTTCGTTGTAAAGAACGGATCAAAAATGCGCTGGAGAATGTCAGAGGGAATTCCCGTTCCGGTGTCCGCAACGTGCCATTCCACATAGGGCCCTGCATTTACATTGCACATCGAGTTCGCCTGCATACGGCTCAAAACCACGTTGCGCGCGGCCAGCGTTAAAGTGCCGCCGTTCGGCATTGCATCGCGCGCATTGAGGCAAAGATTCATTAATACCTGATGCAACTCCGTCGCATTACCATTCACCAACCAAAGGTTATCCGGCACATTCAAGGTCAGCCGTATGCTCTTTGGAAAGACTTCTTCAGCAATCAGGGCAACTTCCGCGAAAATCTTGCGCGACTGAATCCTGGTTCTTTCAAATTTCAGGCCCCGCGTGTACGAGAGAATTTGTTGCACCAAATCCATGCCGCGTTGTGCGCTTGATTCCAACGCATCTAGCTTCGCCAAGCCGGTCTCACTCGAAACCTCAAGCCTCAGAGCTGGCCCGATTACTACTATCGGCAATAGAAGATTGTTCAGATCGTGCGCAATACCGGTCGCCATCGTGCCGATCATCTCCAGCCGCTGTGCATGCGCGAGGTGGTCCTGCAAGCGGCGCTGCTCCGTTACGTCTTCGATAACCGACACTGCTCCAATTATGGATCCGTCAGGCGCGGTGACGGGCGTGTTGCACCAATCACAGACGATCACTCGCTCATCGCTCCGGATATTTTCGTTCGTGAGCGGCCCCGTTTCCGCATTGCCGAGCAGCCAAACACCGACTTCGGCAGCGAAATCAATCAAGTCATCTGGCACCAGAAAGCTCACATCGCGCCCCATTACCTCTGCCGCAGAATATCCGAAAATCTTCTCAGCCCCGGGATTCCAACCAATAATCCGCAGATTCATGTCCCATTCGATCATGGCGAGCTTCGTCTGCTGGAAAAACATCCGCGCCTTCTGTTCGGATTGTTGCAGAGCCTCGGCTGTTTTATTGCGGTCACTGATGTCTCGCAAGCTCATCACCACCGTGTCGCCTTCCGGCAATCGTTTTCCGACGGCTTCAACATAATGCCAGCGGCCGTCCTGATGCAGGGCGCGCACTGTTATTAGTGGGCCACAGACACCTGGGTATTTCATAATGCTTTCGAATGCCCCCCGGGCGGACGGAGCGTCGGCTGGATGGACGAGGTCAAAAATATTCCTTCTAAGAACTTCGTGTGGAACGTAGCCAAGCACGCGTCGGACAGACGGACTGGTATAGCAAACCTGCCCAGTGCCATCGGTCGCGACTATCACGTCCGAGACGTTCTCAATTAATGCGAAAAAACTTCGGTCCTGGTATCGAAATGACGTTAATTCCGAAGCCACAGGTTTTGCCTGCACCTTGTCACTTTGACCTGCCCGCTCATCGTTCGATTTGCTTAACGCTGTCATGTTTCCTTCTATTCCCGTTCCAGTCTTATACTTCTCTTGAAACGTTGTTCTTATTATTCCTATCAGCTTAAACAGACATGCCGCTAACGACTATTGAGCCCGATACTCGATGTGCCGTACGGATAGCAGGAGAATGGATGTAAGCCCTCGGCTTACATAAGGGTATGAAACGCGAGACAGCATTGCCTCGTCGCATGGGAAATTACTCCACTAACTTATTCATCAAAGCATAGCGCGTTACTTCGATGTCCGTAGTCATCTGCATTTTGGAGAGCAGACGGCCATGATAAGTCCCCACGGTTTTGACACTGATATGCAGTTCTACCGCGATTTGCTTCAGCGACTTGCCCGCGGCAATCATCTGCATGATTTGAAACTCGCGATTTGAAAGAATCTCATGTGGTGCCCGATTTGGTTCCCGATGCAAATCCGCCGCAAGTTGCTCCGCGACTGCAGGAGTAATATAGCGCCCGCCTTCCAGTGCCTTCCTGACTGCCGCCACCAATTCGTCCGAAGCCAACCGCTTGCTGACATAACCCGCTGCGCCCAGCTTTAACGCCCGAACCGCAAATTCCTGTTCTGGATACATGCTCAAAATCAATACGGGCAATTTTGGCCGCAACTTCCGAATGTCCGCCAGAGCATCCAAGCCGCTTCGCCCCTCCATATTGATATCGAGCAAAACAAGATCCCACTTTTGTTTGCTGACCAACTCCAATACCTGCGCGCTGTTCTCGGCCTCGCCAAACGTCATCGCGCCCACTTCCTCTTCAAGTGTTTCCTTCAGGCCTTTGCGCATCAACGCGTGGTCATCAGCTATCAGCACTCGTTTCATCGGATCAAACAGCTTCTGCGCACGGAATCGTCACAACAACCGTCGTGCCCTTTCCCGGTTCACCACGTAATGCTACCGTGCCGCCCAGCAACGTCGCGCGTTCCTGCACTCCAAGAATCCCTAGCGATTTAGGGTTGTCAATGTCCGAAGTGGGTATTCCCACGCCGTCGTCTCTGACTTCTAAAACCAGTCGCCCGGCATTCAATGCCAGTCGAACTCGAGTATTTTTCGCTTTTGCGTGACGAGCGACATTTGTCATCAGCTCCTGAAAAATTCGAAACGCTGCCGTTGCCTGCGCCTGTCCAATTTGGGGCAATGGTTCATCGACGATGTGGCATTCGCAGTGCACGCCTGTCCGCGCCTGGAAAGCCGCCGCCTCAGACTGAATCGCTGCGCCAAGTCCTAATCGATCCAGCGCTCCGGGGCGTAATTCAGATGCAATTTTCTGGATCGACGACAATATTTCGTCCGCCAGTTTTTGCGCAGAGACCAATTTGTTAGTCAGCACCCTCTTCACTTCCGCGTCCTGAACGGCCACAACTTTTCGCTCGACGGACTTCAAGTCCAACGTGAGGGCCGTCAGTAATTGCCCAAGATGATCATGAATTTCCCGGGATAGCCGCGTGCGTTCCTCTTCACGCATCGATTGCAAGCGCCCGGTTAAAGCACGCAGTTGCGCGCGCGATTGCAGGACCGCTTCCTCAGCGCTTTTTCGTTCGGATGTGTTCGCGATGGCGTTGCTGAGAATACGCACTTGGGAGATGTCCGCTGCCGGCCACAACATCTCGCGCGAAAATGACACCAAAGATAATGTTCCGTTGATCCGCCCACCTCGAGCCCGGAGTGGAACGTGCAAAATCGAGCGCACACCCGCTTTCTCCCAGCGCAGACGTTCCTCTTTCGCATCTAGAGGCAATTCATCGATCGAGCTGATCGCCACCGGCTCATCGGACTCAAGTTGATTTTCGATCCAGGGCGATCCCCCCCTTGGCACATTCTGAAATTTTCCCATGCGACTTCCAATTCCCGGCGCGCACCATTCATGGGTCACGCTCCAGGTGTCGCCGTTCGGAGAAACTTGAATGACAATTCCTGATTCCGCTCCAACAAATCGTGCAAGCTCACCTAAACTCGCGACAATTTGCCCATCGATCTCAATAGGGCTGGCGCTGACGAATCCCTCCATCAGTCGCGTAATTAACTCGTCAAGCGCGACCTGCCGACGAAGCGCCCCTTGGGCTCGCTCCTTTTCCGTCAGCCGAAGTTCCAGTTCACCGAATGTTTTTCCGATCGATTTCCTCAGCGATTCCAGCTCGCCCTGAAACCGCTTTGTTCCGAGCTGCTGGTTTGCTGCACTGCCAGAACTTACCGCCGCTGCAAAGCCCTCGACTGCTCTCAAAGGCTTCAACACCCATTGCCACAACACCAGATACAACCCCAGCGTCAGCACCACATCGACCGCCAGAATTCGTCCGATCGTAACCATCAGCATCTGCCGTAAATCGTTTTCCAAAGCCTCCGAACTCACAAAGAGATGCACCGCTCCTAAAACCGAATCCGGCGATGCTTTCACCGTTCGCACTTCCTCCCACAATCCATTTGTGGCAAAACCGCCATCAACTTTAGTCGCCCCTCCATCTGCGGATCGGACCCAGGTTGGCATCGTTTCGTGCGCGCTGTCGATTCGCAGACGAACCCCGGCGACAATCGGCTCTTTCATGATGCTGTCGATCACTCGATCAATTTGTGGCCGATCAAAATTCCAAAGCGGCAACGCCAACGCCGTTGCCAATTGATCTGCATCGGCTTTCGCTTCCGCTCGAAACTCGTCCCATTGCCCCGCCCGTTCGGATCGATAGTTTACAACACCGAACACACTCAGCACCAAAGTTGCGACGGCGACGATCGCGACTACGACCAATGTTGCAATCGAGACCCCGCGGACTTGCTTCAATCTGTATCTATCTGTGTCCATCGGTGGATGAATTCGTTTTTTCCGGATAAGTCTGCGGATCAAACCAAAGCCGTTTATCGTTGAAGGGCGTTTCTGGTCCAAGGAAAGGATTCCCGATTTTAAATAATTTTCGCTCCTTCAATCGCAGCTTCTCAATTTTCCACCGTTGATACTTGTCAAAAATTTTGTCGAAAGTTCCGTCTTTGATCATCATCCACATGCCCTCCTCTGCGCGTGTCGCCAGCCGTTTGCCTTCGTCTGTTTTTGAAAACCAGAAATACATCGGGAGCGGGTAATAAAAACAGATCGTGTCCTCAATCGCCAAATCCGGCAGTCGGTTTTTGCGCTCCTCGAACTCATCCAGGACTTCCACTGCCGCCCGGAGAAAGACATCGAAGCGCCCTGCCTGGGTCATCTCAAACAATCCTTCATAACTGGAGCCTGTTACCACTTTGAATCGGTTCGACTTTAAAATATCCACATCAATCCACCCTAGTCCGAGGCCGTAACTAAACTTGCGCAAATCATCCAACGTTCTTACTTCGTGAAATTTCGCCGCGTTCTCTTTGCGAATCAGAAAAATGCAATAGCCCCCAAGATTTTTATCTACCGGAATTCGGATGGGCACCAGGTTCCTTTCAAAATCTGGAATGGTGCTCAAATACATGATTGTGAGTTTGCCGGTCCCTTTCTTCAACTCAAACGCCTGCCGCTCCTCGGTCATGAATCCGGAAGGCCGCATTTCATACACCCCATATTTATCCCTCGTTCTCTTCAGTGCCGTCCGCAGAATTTCCCAATGATAAACATAACGTTGATCGAGATCGGATTCCGGTGCGTTGTAGATGTAGACCATTGGTGCGCAAACCGCTGTGTGCGCACAGGCGAAAGTGATGAGATAAATCGCTGCTGATTGCCAAAGTTTTAGTCGCCACATAGGCACTCCAATCAGTCCCCAGGCGACCGTTGCAGAGAAATCGCCTGTGACTTCGAAACTGACACTTCATTTGTGCAAAGTAAACGCCAAAGCCGAATGGCGTTCGGAAGTGCGGTTGTCACCTAATCGGCGCCGTAGTTTCTGGCAATGACGTCTGTTATGTTACAGAACTAAGTTATTTGTGTATCTTTCACGAAATCAGGGTCTACCCCGCTTGACATAGATTCCTCAGAGGGTGTTAAATATGGCCAGCATCCACCGAGTCTTATAGAGTATGAGTCCGCACAAAAAGCATGCCTATGCGCCTCAGTCCATGGGTTTTACATTGATTGAGCTGTTGGTCGTTATCGCAATTATAGCAATCCTGGCGTCGTTGCTGTTACCCGCGCTGGCTCGGGCGAAGGATCAAGCGAGAAAGATTAGTTGTGTCAATAATTTGAAGCAGATGGGGCTGGGATCCCAAATGTACGCGAGTGATTTTAAAGGCGACTTGATTGCTCCCACTTGGGCACCGACCTTGGTTGCGAAGCTCGCCCCCACGAGCGATCGCGAGGGCTCCGACGATGATTTGAACTGGCTGATACCGTTGGCATACATCAAAAACTCCAAAACTGCTGTTTGTCCTGGAACTCAGAATCACGTCCGTGAGACTTGGACGATAATCAATAACGCGGCTACTTTGAAATTGTTTCCACAGGGCCGATATATTCAGGACCTGACTGACAACGGAGTGAACTTATCGGTTGCCGGCACCAGTTACGAAGTTTTCGGAACGCTGTCGGTCGCGGGTGAAACTCGTAAAAAAAGCGAGAGGTATGTTTCCAGCCGCTTGATGGAAAACTATACTCCGATGAAGGGTGCGCGTGTAGGGCCAGCTCAAATCATGATGATTTCCGATGGTGACGATAGTTCTGGTAATGTTAGCACGCAGCCGGGTAACACTATCAACAACTGGCCGGAGGTCGGCAATAACCACGGCGCCGCCGGTTCCTGTTTTAATTTTTGCGATGGGCATGCGGCTTTCATCCCGCAAAAGAAATTTCTGGAAACCTGGAACATCAGCCAGGATTCGAATCGCACGACTCCCTAAACAAAGAGCACTCCACTAAATACACACCCTATGAAGCACTCCAACTCTGCCTTCTGGCGGTTGGCGACCCTTGCTGCGGTCGCCTTCACATTGACGCACACCACCATGGCGACTCAGCCCGGGCATAATGTTTCTGCCGGGCTTGTGAATGTAACCATGAACGACTCCGGCACGGGCGCGTCGTCTATCAATGTTACTCTGCCGTTTACTATCAACGATTTTCGTTTGCGCTCGGGCTCAACCGTTGGCGCAACTCGCGTGCAAATCGGCCAGAGTGCGACCGATGATGGCAACGCGGGGGTGGTAATGTCCTGCCCAACCGAACACAATAAGGATTACTCCGGCGTAATCGCCGGCGGCGGATTGAGCAACGTTTGCTCGGCCGCCTATGTTGATGCAAGCGGGCAATGGAATATTGCCACGTTCGGTGTCATGGGCCAGGCAGCCGGTTCGAACCCGCGATTGAACGTCAATGAAGCAGGAGCTTACTTCCCGTTCAGCACCTGGATCGGTGGCTGGGTCAAGAATTCGACTGCGATTAACGGCGGACCGATGGACACTCTAATTGCCAGCAGCCTCCTGACCCTCGATACCAACGATAACACCAAAGGCTGGTACATCGACAACGGCAGCGGCATTTCCACTATCGACCTCCGCAACCTTGGCATCAGCTCGATCTCGAACGGCGTCCTTCTTGCCACGGGGGCGAAAAATGAAACGGCCAATTTGGGTCTTACTTCCACTAATGCCGATGGCACCTGGAAAATATTCATTCATGACGATGGCGCCAACGGCTCGAATCACGAGCAGGATCCAATTGGCTTCGTCTTCATTCCCAAAACAAACACCACCATTGTTTCCGGCCGGTTTAATTCCTCCGGCAACATTGAAATTTTCAGTGGCAACGCTCCGCAATTTACCGTCACAAGTAATGCCCTTGGCACTTACGAACTGAAATTGATCGGCAAATCAGCAACCAACGGCGTGCTGATCCTCAGCCCTGAAGGCGGCCGGGCGACCAGCGGCGCGACAGCTGGCCACGACGGTAACCAGGACAATTACGTCAGCTACGCTCTCAATTCGACTCAGGACGGGTGGATTATCAAAACGCACGACTGCCCATTGGGTGGTGTCGAATCAATCCCACCCGGCCAGGCTATCGCCTCGTTCGCTTTCATTCCCGCAGGTTCGCCCGGTTTTACTATGACCCCCAGCAATAACGTTTTCACCACAGAAAACGGTGGCACTGGAACATTCACTGTCGCTCTCGACACACAACCGACCGCTGACGTTACATTCTCTGTGTCCACATCGAATCCAAACGAAGGCACCGTAGATGTGAGCTCACTTACTTTCACGAGTGACAACTGGGCACAACCGCAAACAGTGACAGTCACAGGCGTCGATGACGTCGTTTCGGATGGCACTGTTTTCTATACCATCGATTTTGGCGTCGCGAGCAGCGCTGATCCAAATTACAACGGCTTTAAGCCCCAGAGTGTGACTGTTGGTAACATCGATAATGATCCCGGCATCACGGTGACCCCCATCAACGGCCTGTTCACTACAGAAGGCGGCGGCACGGCCACGTTTAATGTTCATCTAAACACGCAACCCTCGGCCACCGTGACGATTTCGATCAGCTCAAGCAATCCAAACGAGGGCACTGTCTCAACGCCTCAACTGCTCTTCGATTCGAATAACTGGAACCAGGACCAAACGGTCACCGTCACCGGGGTGGATGATTTTGTGCAGGATGGCGACGTTCCTTACACCATTGTCACCGGAACCGCCCAATCGACCGACTCAAATTACGGCGGTTCTAATCCGCCCGATGTTGCGGTGGTGAATCGTGATAACGACACAGCGTCATTAGTTGTGAGCGCATACCCGGCCGGCCTGAGCGTAGTTGAAGGACGTTCTGGAAATTATACGGTTCGCCTTGCCAGCCAGCCAACAGCCAATGTCACTGTAAACTTGGTTTCCACCGACACGACCCAAGGCGGAACAGTTTCGCCTTCATCGCTCCTCTTTACTCCGGCCAATTGGAGCAATTCCCAGCCCGTCACCGTTACCGGAGCCGACGATCTTACCATCGATGGCGCAACGGCATGGTTCATCACTAATTCAGTTAACTCTTCAGATCCGAATTATGCCGCTCTTGCGGCAATAGGAGTGTCAGTGCAAACGCTGGATAACGAACCAACTATAACTCTTCCTTCCGGCACGACGGTTTGGGGTGTTGGCATGCCGCCAGTCGGCATCGATGGTCGCGCTACGGTTTCCGATCCCAATACGATTGATTACACCGGCACGACTTTGACCGTCACGATCACCAACAATGGTACAGCCAACGATCGCCTTAGCATCCGAAATGAGGGAACCGCCGCCGGTCAAATCGGCACATCAGGAAATTCAGTCACCTACGGAGGAGTGCAGATCGGCACCTTTAGCAGTGGCTCTGGCGCGGCTCTTGTCGTCACTTTCAACGGCGCAGCTACAACCGCGGCTGTCGAAGCCACTTTGCACGCTGCAAGCTTCAGCAATGTCAACCCATCACCCGCGCTCGCCCTGCGTAATATTTCCGCCGTCTTGCGCCATGCAGATGGTGGCCAGAGCTCAGGCACTGTGGCCATTCGTGTCGGCCTATTGCGAGCCGCAGAATTCCAGGAAGGAGCCGATCACGGGTATGGCGTTTACACGGGTGAAAATGATATTCAACTGGTTCAAGGCTCTCCGAACACGGCCTTTCCTGCTGGTAGCGGAAACGGTCTTTTCATCGATTGGCCGGACGCAGGGAAACAAAACGCCTTCGAGTCACTCGTCCGGTTCGATAACATTTTTGGCAGTGGTCCGGGCCAGATACCGTCCAACGCTGTTGTCGTTGAAGCGTTGCTGACATTTCACGTCAATGACTCCGGCGACGGAAGCCCACTGTATCGCATGACACAGGATTGGGACGCGACAAATTTAACGTGGGGTACGGATGGTATTACGATCGGCAGCCAAACCCAACCCGGCGCCGACTCAGTTTGGGGATTACCCGACGGCTCCGCCAGTACTTCGACGGGCGCTGCTACGATTAGCGTTCTGCCTGACGTGAACGCATGGCTGCACGGTGGTGAAGTCAATCATGGCTGGGTGATGCCCGGTTGGAATGGCAACACGGACGGCACAGGCATTAGTCCGAGCGAAGATCCGGTCGTTGCGTTCCGTCCCGATCTGCGCGTCCTCTGGTTGCCGCCGGACGTTTCGTCCAACAGCTTCCGGCAAAACGTCAACGGTTACACCAGCGCCGTCGACACCCAAATTCGCGGTAACGATCCAACGAACGGAACCTTTGGCTTATCCGCCACAATCGGTGTTGACTGGAACGTTGTTACGCCTGGGGATCAATCTCAGGTGCTGATGCGCTTTGACAACATCATTGGAACCGGCCTGGACCAAATTCCGCCAGGGTCACAAGTCCATGCTGCGATCCTTGACCTGACCAGTCAGAGCGGTTCAGCGCAAGGTCATGGCGGCACTTTCCACACCATGCTGATCCCGTGGAACGATACCGATTCATTCTCAACGTTCGGCAGTGGAATTCTCGCTAACGACGTTCAGGCCAGTTCGGCGATTTCGCTCGCAGCCGGCGCGGCCGATCTTTCGTTCTTCGTTCAAGGTGGTTTCCTGTCCTTCGAGCTGACGGCCGACGTTTCGCAATGGGTTAACGGCGCAAAACCGAACTACGGCTGGGTCATCCTGCCATGGGTCAACGGCAACGATGGCTGGTTCTTCGGCACCGCCGAAAACGCCAATGAACTCTATCGTCCGCAATTGCGCGTCTATTACACACCAGCCTCAACGCAACCGACCATCCACATCGGCGCGATCAGTAGAACTGCGACCAGCGCCACACTGAACTTCACCGGTGGCCCGAATACGACCTACACCATTCTTCGGTCGACGACGGTCAACGCCGGCTACAGTTCCGCAGGCACCGCCCAGACGGACGGAACCGGGGCGGGAACGTTCATTGACAATGCTCCGCCCGCCGGCACCGCGTTTTATCAAATCACGAATTAAAGCAGGTTAACTTAGAAAACAGACAGCCGCCGCCCAACAGCGGCGGCTGTTTCGTTTTTTCAAGGAACGCCAACCGCTTATGAGCGGGAAAAGCTCCGCTTCTTGACAGGTGTCAACCCTCAGTGTGTTTTCCTTTGACGCGTCGTGGCTCGATACCTAGATTGACAGTCTCATTTTCGCCGAATTAATTGAAAGTATCGATATATGGAAAGTGCCACCACGCCGATTTCACCAGTGACGAAAGGACTCGATGGAGTTGTTGCGGCGCAAACGCGGCTCAGCGATGTTCGTGGTGACCAGGGTGAACTGATTTATTGCGGCTACGACATCAACGAACTCGCCGGGAAAGTTTCCTACGAAGAAGTCGTCCACCTCCTTCATCGCAATCACTTGCCGACTCGTGATGAACTGGCAGCATTCAAGGCCATCATGGCGGGCGATCGCGAATTGCCGAAAGGAATCGTCGATATTCTCAAGACCATTCCAAAAGACACCCCGCCAATGGACGCGATCCGCACCGCTGTCTCAGCGTTGGGATGTTTTGATCCTGAGCGTGATGATAATTCGCAAGATGGCCAGCGCAGAAAAGCGATGCGGTTGATCGCACAAATTCCAATTATCACCGCCTATTTCCATCGTATTCGCCAGGGCAAAAGCGTCCTACCGCCTGACCCAACTCTCGGCGAGGCTGCGAACTTTTTATATTTGATGGACGGCGAAAAACCGTCAGCCGAAAAATCGAACACGCTCGACCTTTGCTACGTGCTACACGCGGATCACGGCATGAACGCGTCCACATTCAGCGCCCGCGTGACGATCGCCACGTTGAGCGACATGTATTCCGCTATCACCAGCGCCATCGGCACCTTGAAAGGTCCGCTCCACGGCGGCGCGAATGAAGGTGTCATCAAAATGCTGATGGAGATCGGCTCGCTCGATAAAGTTGACGCTTACGTTGAGGATTGCCTGGCGCAAAAAAAGAAAATCATGGGAATCGGCCATCGCGTTTATAAAACGCTCGACCCACGCGCGCCGCACCTCAAGAAAATGGCACAGGTGCTCAGCTCAAAGCTTGGCGAGCCGAAGTGGATTCAGATGAGTGATCGCATCGCGGAGTTGATGCTAAAACGCAAAGGATTGCACGCGAATGTCGATTTCTATTCCGCGACGGTTTATTACTCGCTCGGCATTCCGACTGATTTATTCACGCCACTGTTTGCGATCGCGCGTAGTTCTGGTTGGACGGCGCATGTATTGGAACAACTCGCGGACAATCGTCTCATCCGCCCACAGAGCGCTTACACAGGCCCTGTCGGCTTGAAAGTCGTTCCGTTGTCCGAACGATAGCCCGATTTTCGGTTAGTGATGGCCGCCGCTTAAAATCGCGCTGCCCAACCCGAGGACGAAGATCGCGCCAATCACCAAAACAGCAAGAATCATCAAAATGGTAGCAATCATGCCGCAAATTTTCCCCGCTTGCGTAGTGCCGCGTCCGCTGGGGTCCATAGTCCCGGCGTCCATGGCGCGTAGATCGCTGTTGCCCATCACCCATGCGGCGATGCCGAGAGGTCCGCAAATAACCAATCCAAGAATTCCGAACACAAGAATCAACGTGCCGCGATGAGGTTTCATGTTATCTTTGTTGTTTAGGTTGACTAACGTTGTGGTCAATTTGAGACTACCCCTTTGCAGTGCAAGCTTAAAAAAATGAACATTCACGAGTATCAAGCAAAACAGCTCCTCACCCAATACGGCGTACCGGTCCCTCTTGGCGAAGTCGCCGACACGCCTGAGGCAGCGAAGAAAATCGCTGAAAAGATTTTTGGCGCCGGCGAAAAGCTCGCTGTTATCAAATCGCAGATTCACGCCGGTGGTCGCGGTAAAGGAACCTTTAAGAATGGTTTCAAAGGCGGCGTCAAGCTGGCTAAAAGCGTGGACGAGATTTACGAGTACGCCAAAAACATGCTCGGCCAGGTGTTGGTCACCAAGCAGACAGGTCCCGATGGCCGGCTCGTCAGTAAAGTGCTGGTTGCCGCGGCGCCGGAAATTAAAAAAGAACTTTATTGCGCTGCGTTGCTCGACCGCAACACCTCTAAGCCAATCATCATGGTCAGTACTGAGGGCGGCGTGGACATCGAAGAAGTTGCCGAGAAGCATCCGGAAAAAATCATTAAAGAGACCATCGATCCCGCTGCTGGTTTCTATCCCTACCAGGGCCGCAAGCTCGCCATCGCCCTCGGCTTGAAGGGGGATCTAATCGCCTCCGGTGCAAAATTTTTCGCCGCGCTCTACAAAACGTTTTGGGAATGCGATGCCAGCATGGTTGAAATCAATCCGCTTTGCATCATCGTCGGTCCCGACGGCAAACAGGTCCTTTCCGCTGTCGATGCCAAGATTGGGCTCGACGACAACGCGCTCTATCGCCACGCCAACATCCAGGCGATGCGCGATCTCGCCGAAGAAGCCCCGCTGGAAATCGAAGCCAGCAAGTTCAATCTAAATTATATCAAACTCGACGGCAGCATCGCATGCCTCGTCAACGGAGCTGGTCTGGCCATGGCCACCATGGACATTATCCAGCATTTCGGCGGCGAACCGGCGAACTTCCTCGACGTCGGCGGTGGCGCGAGCAAGGAACAAGTCACTGCTGCATTCAAAATCATTTTAAGCGACCCGCACGTAAAAGGAATTCTCGTTAATATTTTCGGCGGCATTATGCAGTGCGACATTATTGCCGCAGGCATTGTCGCCGCAGTTAAGGAAACCGGTTTGAAGTTGCCGCTGGTCGTTCGCCTCGAAGGCAACAACGTCCAGATCGGCAAACAGATTCTCAAAGATTCCGGCCTGCCGATCATTAGTGGCGATTCTATGGCCGATGCCGCGCAAAAAGTCGTCAAAGCGGTTAAGGTTTAGAATATGAAAATTACCGGAATCGCTTTCTCTTGCTACGCAGTCACCGATATGGCGCGTGCCCGCAAATTTTATGAGGGCGTGCTCGGTCTCGAACCAACGACCATTAACGAATCCGAACACGGCAAATGGACCGAATACGCTTTCGGCCCGCACTGTTTGGCTCTTGGCTCCGCACCACAATGGAAGCCGAGTCCCGACGGCTGCTCCGTCGCGCTTGAAGTCGAAGATTTCGACACCGCGGTCAAAAAGCTGCGCGACAACAACGTAAAATTCCGCATGGAACCGTGGGACGGGCCCATTTGCAAAATGGTCCCCGTCTTCGATCCCGATGGCAACACCATCGTCATTCACAAGCGCAAAGGTTTATAATTTCTATGGCAATTCTCGTTAAGCCCGATACAAAAATTCTCGTCCAAGGCATCACCGGCAGTTTTGGTGGCCGCCACACCCAACTCAGCATTGATTACGGCACAACGGTCGTCGCTGGTGTCACACCCGGTAAGGGCGGCCAAACATTCGAACACAACGGAAAAAAAGTCCCGATTTATGACAGCGTCGCCGAAGCCGCCAAACAAACCGGCGCTACAGTTTCCGCCATTTTCGTGCCGCCGCCATTCGCTGGTGACGCAATTCTTGAAGCCGTCGATGCCGGACTCGATCTGGCAGTTGCCATCACTGAAGGTATTCCGGTAAACGATATGGTGCGCGTGAAAAGCGCGATGCGCGGCAAGAAAACCCGTTTGATCGGCCCGAACTGTCCCGGAGTTGTCACTCCCGGCACCGGTAAAGATTCAACGGGTGGTTGCCGTATCGGCATCTCGCCCGGATACATCCACAAAAAAGGCAACATCGGCGTTGTCTCTCGCAGCGGCACGTTGACCTACGAAGCTGTTTGGCAATTAACCTGTCGCGGCGTTGGGCAATCCACTTGCGTCGGCATCGGAGGTGATCCAGTCAACGGCACTTCACATCTGGACATCATCAAAATGTTCAACGATGACCCGGAGACAACCGGCATCATCATGATCGGCGAAATCGGCGGTTCAGCCGAAGAAGAAGCCGCCGAGTGGATTAAGAATAATTGCAAAAAGCCCGTCGCCGGCTTCATCGCGGGTGCAACCGCACCTCCCGGACGCCGCATGGGTCATGCCGGCGCGATCATCAGTGGCGGCAAAGGCACCGCTGCGGCAAAAATAGCAGCTTTCAAAGAAGCCGGCATCGGTGTCGCCAGCACACCTTCCGAAATGGCCGACACGCTTTTGAAGATGATGAAATAAAACGTGCGCAGTCAAGCGGCCCGAGAGGCTGCTGCCGTTTTTTTCGCTAACGCCGCCAGGTAATGGGCGGCGTTCTTTTTTGCGTTTTCCGGGATAGTTAATTCAGTCAGCGATCGAATTTCAGAAAACAGCTTTTGTTTCGCCGGCACATCTGCAACGCCGCCAAAGCCGATACACGGGACGCGATGTTTTTTGCACATCGTCGCAAGCTGACCGACACCCTTTCCCATGAACGTCTGTCGATCGATCGCGCCCTTACCGGTGATAACCAAATCTGCCTCTCGAATCTGTTTCAATAAATCCGAATGCTTCGCGAACAACTCAAACCCATTCGCCAACTTCGCATCAGTAAACGCCATCAACCCGAACCCAAGTCCACCGGCCGCACCAGCTCCGAGAACCGTAGAAAAATCTTTTCGATACTGCCGTTTGTAAGTTTTTGCCAGTTGCTCCAGAGCTTTCTCCGCCAAAGAAAAATCCTCTTCATGCAACCCTTTCTGGGGTCCATAAATTCGTGTGCAGCCTTTCGGCCCGAGCAACGGATTTTTCACATCAACAGCGACTTTGATCTTCAACTGCAACGGATATGCGGGCATCTCAATCCGTGCCAACATTCCAAGCTGCCACCATTCATCGAGCAATCTGGTGGGCGTACAAGTAGGACAATCGTCGGAAGCCAAGAACTTCCATCCTAGCGCTCGAGCCAATCCAAACCCGGCATCATTCGTAGCACTTCCGCCGATTCCAACAATGCACTCCTTTGCCCCCGATCTCATCACGCTTTGCAATACGCGCGCCAGCCCAAACGTATCCAACTGAAACGGATGAAACTTGCTATGCGGCAACATCGCGAGACCATTCACCAACGCCGCCTCAACAATTGCTGTTCGCGTTTTCTTCTCCCACCACCACGCCGCCTCAATCGGCTGGTGCGCAGCGTCCATGGTTTCAACAAACAGCTTCTCCGCGCTAATCGCTCGTCCCATTACCTCCCCAAATCCATCCCCGCCATCACTCATCGGCAACAACACCAATTCATCTTTCGGTCGTGCCGACCTCCACCCGCCCGCAATCGCCTCCGCAGCCTTGCTCGCTGAGAGCGTGCCTTTGAACTTATCGGGTGCGATCAAAACGCGTTGCGCCATGTGCGATGATTGCAGCAAAGCCGCGCACCTTATCAAGCGGTTAATGTCTGCCCGGATTAAGCTTCGCGACGAAATAGCTGGCAAGTGATTTGCTAACAGGGTAGCCAATAGTGTTTACGGACTGAACATAGCGCTAAAACTGTCGAAAATTGTTCTTCCTGCACAA
>Ga0265327_10002101_pt1 | contig 22168 bp, 18 predicted proteins | sample 41621metaG_FD_202089 | JGI IMG/M metagenome (GOLD analysis project Ga0265327, IMG submission 202089) | Rhizosphere microbial communities from Carex aquatilis grown in University of Washington, Seatle, WA, United States - 4-16-21 metaG | ecosystem: Host-associated > Plants > Roots > Rhizosphere...
ATGTTCGACGCCGGGGAGGAACCGAATACGCCGGGCTCAGCCAAACCTTACCTGCTCAATTTGTTGCCCATTAGATCCCATCACGCAAGCCCGAAAAAGATGTGGGTAATGACAAGGCCTGAAGGCCGCGCTCCGGGCGTATTTCAACTGAATCGTTCCGGCTTAGGGCATCTCCTCAAAGTGCATCTTCGCGCAGTTGATAGATACGCCTTGGTTCATTTTCTCTGCAAGATTTCATCTGCGGCTTCGTAGGGGTCATTGCGAGGCAAATATTTTTAAAAGCGGACTAAGCGTATGGCTCAAATCTTTTTTGCGAACGACCTGTTTTTGTTCCAATTCGGGGACATCTGGCGATTTGTCATTTTGGTACTGCTCATCCTGTTTGTGACCCTGGTGGCCGTGGATAGAACGAAGGACAAGGAGAAGTAAACTCCCGCGCCGACGAATCCGCGCGGCTCAGGCCGGGCCGTCTTCCTCGCGCAAGAGTTCCGCCTCGAAATAACCCGCCAGTTGCATGAACGTATGATAGACCAGCTCTTTTCCGTAGGCGGAGTGGATTTGGGGCGGCTGCTCCATGTCTTCCGGTTTGCCCAGGGCATGCCAGCAACCGAGGCGGGAATGATTGAGAAGTTTCAGCAGCCACTCGCGCTCCTCAAGATTGACCTTTAGCCGCCAGTGTTCGCCCTCGAACTTCAGCTGTTCACCGGCCAGCCACAGCGTAGCCCGGCGCTTGAGCTCCAGGCGTTGCTCGGCCAGCGCTTCATCCAGCAACCGCTGGCGCTCCTCCACTGCGTGCCCTGAATCAATCCGGCTGATGGGCGGCGTGACGCCGGGCGTGATGGGGAATTCACCGATGAGCAGGCGCAAATACCGCGCTTCCTGCGGGGATAGCTCATACTCGCGGCCCTTGGCAGTTTGACGGCGCAACCTCATCCCGCCGGCTCCATCGTGGCGTGCAATTGATACTCCTGGAGCTGATGGACGTAATGTTCGGCTTTTTCCGCGCCTTCGCGAATCAACACGCTCTTGCCCTGTTCATGCACTTCCAGCATGTGTTTCTGGGCCTTTTCGCGGTTCCACCCAAAAACCTTCATGAACACATGCGTTACGTACACCATCAAATTCACCGGATCATTCCAGCAAATCACGTAATAACTAGGCGCAAGTTCCCCTTTGCTGCGCGTTTCCTGCTCCGTGGAGGTCCCGGGCAACGTTTCAGGTTCCAGTGTCTTCGGCATAGTCCTTTCCAGTCACAATGTGGAAGGCGAAATGCCTTTTGGCGAGTAGTTTTCCACAGCCCTGACCACGTCTATGCACGAACGCAATTTTCAGACAGGCTCTTAATGTAAATCCGGCGTTTCCTCTGACTCGGCGCCGGCGGTCGACGCCATGCCGCGCCCGGAGCGATGCGCCGCCATCGACGCCGTTACAATACCGTAAAGTTCGTAATAGCCCAACCGGCTCACCGCCTCGAAGATGTCCGTCGTGCGCTCCGTGCCGCCAAACGTCGTGTTATTGCAACGCTTCAGCGTCTCATGCGTGAGCACCGGGTCCTGGCTGATGAATTCGACGATGCGGTCCACGTCATGATCTGGATCGCGGAACAGGTCAAGCAGTTGAATGGCCGCCAGTGAGTCCAGCGGCAACGCTTCGCCGTGGTTTACAGGATGGCTGAGATGTTCCATAAAAAATATTGGCAAATAATCTGGTTTAACGATTTACCCATGCCAGTCCGACGCTGGCCGCAATCACACCTTACACACACCTTCAGGCAGAGTCCTGAAGTCCCTTGCATATCGGCAATTAACGCGCCGGGTGAAATATTTTTTCAAAAAAATTTGTGTATGGCCTGCACCACTGACGTTCAATCTGCGGTCAGATAATCTGGCTCGCCGTCATCACCCTTATCGGTTGGCCGGGATGCCAGGGCGTGTCTTCAAACTGCTTGGGGTGCGGCGGCGAGGAATTTTGGCCGGGAGCAAGGCTGAGCGGCCGGAGTAACCCAAGCGCGAGACTAGGACCGGTACACATCATCCCTCCGCTGTCTTTTGCAGTAACTGATAATTCCAAAAGCACTGAGCAATGAAACCGAGAATCCTAACAAAAAAAGCCCTGACCAAACCGGCCATTGTTGCCAAGTCAGACTCCAATAAGCCGTCGTAAATATACGTGCACCATAAACTACCGCAGACCCAGTCAACGCCGTAAACACAGCAGCTATCAGCCCTATCGGTAAAACCATCGAATATGAAATCTGCTGCTGTTGTCTTGCCTTACGATAACAGGCACAAACCGTGAACAAGGAAGCCACCACAATAAACGCCCCGCAATATATCAAGAGGCAGATGACGTCTTCAGTGATGCCTTTGCGAGACGGCAGGAATATGCCAATCGCCATGATCGCCAGGAGGCAACCGATAATCAAATTTACCGGCCAATGTTTTCTCATACAAACGAACAAATCCAAGCGTTTCAAAAACTGCTCCACGCCACCCCAAAAGGCAGCTACAACCTGATGCAGGCGGGGAGGCATCGTCATTCCACACGCACGCATTTTCCATAAATACCGTTCGCCCCAATCCACCCATTGATTCGTCCACGATTATTGCCAATCTGAAAGCGTTGCCCCTGTTTGGCTTTGATCAGGTGCAGATATTGATAACCACCAACCTTGCACAAGACAATATCTCCCACCTCAAGGTCATCGGGGGTTGCTGGCACCACCGTGCACAATTGTCCCGACTCAATCTTTCCTGTCATGGAATTTCCCCGGGGACGGAACTGGACAATCTCTCCGCCCTTCAGTTTGTCGATGTAGGATGTAGCCCAACCCATAATTAATACTGCTGGCCCTTCAAGCTGCTCCCCACCGCCCCAAAAAGCAATCCCAACCTGATACCTTGTTTCAGTGGGTAGCCATCACTAAGACCGTTGCCACCAGCACGGGGTTAAGCCATCAATCTTTAATGCCACGCCACGCAAAAAGGCAACCTCAACCTGCGGACGGGACAAGCTGGAATTTGTGGGTTTTGCTTAAGTAGAAAAAGAAAGAGGCCGGACACTACTCCGGCCTCTAAACAACACTTTTAAATTCTTTTTGTCGGGGTCACTACTCCCAACGCCAATCATCATACCAGAACCCCGCTTTTTGGCATGTCACCAGTGTTGGGTACATGGGGACAAACGGCTTTGGCCCGTTTTTTAGCGGTATTCGTAACCACCATGGGGTTGAGTTGCGCCTAATAGACAGATTTAACAACGGATTTACGTACATTTTAAATGAACTCATTGTTTCAACCATGGCGTTGGCTGGGCTGCGTTGCGGCGGCGGTCATCGTGGCTGGCGGCGGACTTTTGACGGTGCCCACGTGGGCGCAACCGGCTATAGGCCAACTCACTGCGCCGGTGGAAACTTTTCCGCTGCGTTCCGAGGCAGGCCGCGAGGTATGCCTGCTGGGCCAGCGCGCGCCGGGCGGTGAATTGGTGCTCGTGCCCGACACCTGCTTCTTTTACGGCGAACTGCACCTGGCCGATGCCGTGACACCAAAGTTTCCCGGTGCGGAGTTGAACCAGAACAAGAGCTGGCAAAAAATCGAAGGCTTTCACGGTCCCGGCCAGCGCGTGATCTGGCCGTTGTGGTTGAAGCAGCCGGGCGAAGTGAAATTGCAAGTTTACCTGCAAGTGCCAGCCGGCACGCGCGATTGCGTGTGGTCCGTGTCCCTGGCAGGCGTGACCAATGAATGGAGCGCCGTGGCTTCAGACGGCTTGAAGCCGCAGCCCCGCGAGGTAACGTTTTCCGTGCCGGCCGCAGGCGTTTATGAACTGGGCTTTGCGCTGAAAAATTTTACCGGCTCCGGCGGCTCACTGGCGTTGCGCGAGGTGCAGGTAACCGGCAGCGCAGTTGCCGATGCGGTGCTGGTGCGGTCGCGCTGGCGGCCGGCGGCAATTCATGGGCACTTTGGCAGTTCTGAACTCGCCGCCGCCAACAAACAAAGCCGCTTGTGGGTCATGGAAGTCCGGCCGTTGCCGTGCCTGGATTCCATGTACGCGCCCATCACCACGCCGTTTGGTTATTTTGGTTCCACGTTTGAACCGGATCACACGAGCGGCGGCGTCAATTTTTCCATGTGGTCCTACGGCGCAGGCAAGGCGGAACCGCCGTTGACGGAGCAATCTCATCTGCTGGCGCTGGGCGATCCCCGCGCGGAATTCAGCCGGTTCGATGGCGAAGGTCACGGCGTGAAACCGCGCGGTTGGAATCCTTTTGCCGGGCGGCAAATCTCATCCGCCACGCTCGCGCTGCGCCTGGACCCCGGCGATGTGTACGACACTTACACTGGTTATATTTTTGACGAGCCAAGCCAGGCGTGGAAGCTCTACGCCGCCGGGCGCAAATGGCATGGCGCCGGCCGGGGCGCGCACGAAAATTTATTGCCGGGTTCGTTTGTGGAAGTGCCCGGCCCGCCGGATAAGCAGCGCACGGCCCAAGTGCAGCGCGGCGCGGAGTTTCGCGGCTGGTGCCGCGATGACGCCGGCCATTGGCACGCAATTGACGAACTGTCAGCGGGCGATTTAAAGGCAGACGAACTGGTCCAGAAAAATTATCAAGTCTCGGCAGACGGCTGGTTTCGCATGAGCATGGGCGGCCTGGAACAATTTCGTTACGCGACCGCAAAGCCCGTCATCAAGGCCACCACCGCGCAACCGTTGCCCGTATATATGCAACCGGCCAAACTGGCTGCGCTCGATCAATTACCAGCGTCCGTGGAAGTGAAAGACGCGCAACCGCACGGCGGCACGGTGACCTTGCGCGTGGTGGTGAACACGCCCGCACAAGCCACCGGGAAATTGACGGCTTACTACGGCCCGACAGATGCCGTAACTTTTGAAAGCCGCTGGGCGCATCATTTGGACCTCGGCGAACTCGCACCCGGCGAACACGTCATTCAATTGCCCACTGCGGAAACAACCGGCGCGTGCCGGTTATTGCTGCAAGGGTCGTTCGGTTCGGTGTGGAGCTATGAAACGACCACGTGGAAATGACGGTGCCGAAGCGTGACGGCATTACCCCCCCCACACGACTGCTACGGCGTCAATCTTCGTCCACTGCCGCATTTGGGTCCAGGCGAAGCCCCAGCGCCGCCAGCCCTTTGCCGTGCGCGCCCATATAGCCTTTCGGAAATGGTTCATCACCATGCACGGTGGACCAGACCCAACGACTAAACAACTCGGCCTGTTTGTCAATCAGGTCAGGCTCGGAGAAATCCATTTTCACCGTGAGCGGCGCAAGCCGGGCTTGGGTCTTTGACGCGGCCCGCTTCGGGTCGGGATTCAATTCATCAATCGCCACCGTCGGCTGCACGCACACGTACGGACTGAAATTAGGGGTATCTTGAAAACATTCCGTCATCACCGGCGCCATCGCCACGAGTTGATTCATCGGCGGCACGCCGAAGATGTCGCAGATGGTATGCAGTACGGAATCCTGATTGTAAAACCGGCTAACGGTTGCGCCGCGTTTCACGTACGGCCCCGCCAGCAGACAGAATGAGCGATGGCCATCCACATGGTCGTTGCCGGTTTGCGGGTCGTCTTCATTTATAAATATGGCCATGTCTTTCCAAAACGGACTTTTTGAGAGCGCTTCAACAATTCGCCCCGTGGCCAGGTCATTGTCGGCCACATACGCGCTGGGCGTGGGCGAACCTTTGGCCCCGTGCTGGGTATGGTCGTTGGGCAGATAGATAACGACGAATTCCGGCATCTCCTGTTTTTGTTCAAATTCAGCGAGCGCCTTAACGAAAATATCGGCGCGAAACTGGTCAGGAATTTCCATGTCCCAGCCCGGATAACGCATGTCGCTGTAACGGCGCAGCGTTTCCAGTTTGTAGTTGGGCGTGAACTCAATCTGGCCAGTCTGGCCTTTCCAAGCGGCATAATTGTTCGTCCATTTCACCCGGCGGTTCACCAGCGGCACGTCCAACTGGCCAAAGTTCCGAAATGAAATCCCGTGCAACAACATGTGATCCCAGATGAAGCCGCAACCCGCGTAACACAACGGGTCTCCGCCGAAGTCGTACGTGATATGCCGGTTGCCCCAGTCTTTTTCGCGAATGGGTGACGTCAAACCCTGCACCGCCCACTGATGACCGTCGCAGGACAGCACGCCATTGCAATAATAGTTATCCAGCAGCACGAACTGGTCGGCCAGCGCATGGGTGTTGGGCGTGGTCGCGCGGGGAAACTCGCAAAACTTGGGCTCGCAATTACCGCGCCCGATGTCCCCGAGCACCTGGTCAAATTTCTTGTTCTCCTTGATGACGTAAACCACGTGCTTGATGACGGAGGGTTCGCCCGGATGGTCCGGTACCGGCTTGGGCGTCGCACCAGTCTGCGCCTGCGCCTGGGCACGAATAATCTCGGTCAGGTGAAAACCCTCGCGCGCCACCGCCGTCATTTTCGCCAAAGCCTCGCCGGTTGACGGCAAAGTGACCTTCTGCAAATCGCCGTAATAACCGAGCACATTGCCAATGAACATTTCATTGCCGCGCACCGCCAGCGACCCCGGGAAACCGCCCGCCGGAATAAAGGCATACGGCGCATCCGCAGGCCGCGCCGGGTTCATCAACGCAATGGCGTTGTTGCCGGCATTGGCGGCGAACAAAATTTTTCCGTTTGCACTCAACGCCACACCGGTGGTCAGGCTGCCGTAAGGCAAATCCGCCTGCGGCTTGGTGTCGAGTTGCGTAACCAGTTGACGCCGGTCAACATCAATCACGGCAATACCGTCGCCGCTGGCGTCCACCACATAAAGCTGTTTGCCATCGGGCGAAAGCGTCAGCGCCTCGGGATGAATGCCGGTGGTGATTTCCGCGACAACTTTTTTGCGTTTCAAATCAATGACCGAGACCGTTCCGCGCAAGGCCACGGAACGGGAATCCACCGCCACGTCGGTGCCAAAGGAGACTTCCGTTTTATCACCTTTGCGGGCGCGGCTGCCGCCAAAGTTGCTCACAAACGCCGTCTGGCCATCGGCAGTGACCGCCACGCCATAAGGACAGACGCCGACCGGGATATCCGCGATGACCTGATTAGTCGTGAGGTCCACCACCGCCACCTGATTAGCCACCGCCAGCGCCACGACGGCCAGTTTCGCATCTGGAGCCAGCGCCACGCCAAGTGGATTGGGCGCCATCGTTTTATCCACCGTCAAATCCACGCTCGGGCCAAACGTCAGCGCGCCAGCATCGTCAATCGTTGCGGAATAAAGATTTTTGTCCTTGCCCGTGAAATAAATCGTTCCCCCGTCGGGACTGATAGCCAGGCCATACATTGACCCGCCGTCTTTGGCTTGGGGAAACGGGTATTGCTTGAGGACCTTGAAGATATTGGCATCCACCACCACGATGACGCTGTCCGTCTTGGCCACCAGAAATTTGCCGCCCTTGGCAAGCGCCAGGCTCATGACCCGGCCATGCACCCGGATGGATGTCCCCGCCGGGCTGATTAGATGGCCGGTTTGCGCCAGGTTGGATTCATGATTCCATGCCTGCATGGAAGTCCAATCCTTGGCGGGTGGCTCGGCTTGAACCGGCTGCGCGTGGTGGTTCTTGTCCTCAATTGCTTGGGCGCTCTCCACTGGCCCAACCGCCTGCGGCTGCTGGGCCAGCAATTGGAAGCCCGCGCACATCCACCCGCAGAATGCGAGCGGCAAAAACCATTCCTTTGATCGATGCATTTGCTGCAAGCCAACCGTTTCAGTGGATTGCTTGCAAGCCTTTTCTCGCCCGCGGTCCAGCCAGCAAACCAAAATTGCGAGGCAGCGCGCTGCGTGCGTGGTTATTCGTCCAAACAAGTGCGAACTGTTTTCAGGAGTTCATCCGCCGAGAACGGTTTTTGCACAAACCTTTCGTTGCGCTGCAATTGAATTTCGCGCCCGGCCATTTCTGCATTGTAACCGCTGATGAAGATGGTCTTTAGTTTGGCGTTATCGGCGGATAACTGCCGCGCCAGTTGCTGGCCGCTCAGGCCGGCGGGCATCACGACATCGGTAATTAACAGGGAAATTTTTTCGCGATGATCCGCCCAGACCTTCAGTGCGTCTTGGCCATTCGCTGCGTGGAATACCTGGTAACCGAAGCGGGTCAACATGGTGAGCATGTTTTTTCGCACCATGACTTCGTCTTCCACGAGCAGGAGCGTTTCGGTGCCGCCGGCGGGCTTGGTGGATGTGACGGCAACCGGTTCCTGCCCGGCGGTCTTGGTCATGGGCAGATATACGGTAAAGGTGGTGCCGCACCCCGGCTGGCTATCCACCGCCAGCCAGCCTTTATGCTGTTTAACAATGCCAAAGACTGTGGCAAGGCCCAGGCCCGTGCCTTTGCCGGGTTCCTTGGTGGTGAAAAATGGTTCAAAAATTCGCGGCAACACTTCCGGAGGAATGCCGCAGCCGGTGTCCGTGACGCTCAGGCAGGCGTAATGTCCCGGCGCGCCGCCCGGATAATTTTGCGCGGCGGTTTCGGTCACCGTTTCTTCCGCAATTTTAATGGTCACCTGCCCGCCCTGCGGCATGGCGTCGCGCGCATTGACGGCGAGGTTCATCAAGACCTGGTCGAGCATCCCGGGATCGGCATGAATGCGCAACGGCTCGGCGGGCAACATCAATTGCAAACGCACGTCCTCGCCGATGATGCGTTGCAGCATCTTGGCCAGGCTCGTCACCGAGTCGTTCAGGTTCACCGCGTACGACTTCATCACCTGTCGGCGGCTGAACAGGAGCAACTGGCGGGTCAGGCTGGCGGCGCGTTCGGCATCTTTGCGAATTTGCAGGAAACCCTCGAGTATGCCGGGCGGCAGGTCGGGATTATGCGAGCTGATTTCCACTTGCAGCAGGATGGAGGTGAGAATGTTGTTAAAGTCATGGGCCACGCCACCAGCAAGCTGGCCGATGGCTTCCATTTTTTGCGCCTGTTGATATTGCGCTTCCAATTGTTTGCGCGCCGTAATGTCTTCGATGGTGGCCATCGCGTGAACCAATTCACCAGCCACGTCGCGGATGGCGGTCATATTCACGTTTACCCAGACAATGGCACTGTCATTCCGGACATACCTTTTCTCCAGGTGGTAATCCGGCAATTCGCCACGCAGGATGCTTTGGTACAATTCTTCATCGCGTTGCCGGTCATCCACATGGGTGAGGTCGGAGACTTTCAACTGGATTAATTCAGATGCCTTGTAGCCGGTGATCTCGCACATTTTAGGGTTCACGCGCAGCCATTTGCGGGTGACAGGATTGATTTGAGCGATGCCGATGGAGGCCACCTCAAACATGGCGCGAAAATTTTCCTCGCTCTCACGCAGGGCAGCCTCGGCTTTTTTGCGTACCGTGATGTTCTCGCAAAAAATAATAATGCCGCCGATGCTATCCTTGGTCTCGTACCACGGCCGGACTTCCCAGCGCACCCAGCCAATGGTGCCGTCCTTGCGCGGGAACTGATCCTCATCGCACGTTTCAATGGCGCCGGCCAGGCAGCGCTGGTAAACCTCAAGCCAGCGCGCGGGCAGTTCGGGAAAAATCTCACAATGGCTGCGTCCTACAACGGGTTGATCGCCCAGCCGAAAATCGACCATCCATCGACGGCTCACGACAAGATACTTCAGATCGCGCGTCAACATGGCAACAGCGGCTGGGCTGTGCTCTGCAAACAGGAGCAGTTGCTCCTCGCGTTCCTGCAGGGCCAGTTCCATGAGCTTGCGCGGCGTGATATCCTGCACAATGCCGGAGGCCCGCGTGGCGTCGCCGTTGCTGTTCCGCTCATAACCACCCGAAACAAAAATCCAGCGCACCTGGCCATCGGCCCGGCGGATGGGACACTCAAAACTCCAATCGGTATGGGTGATGAGGCCGTCCTGGATGATTTGCTTCACCTCGTCGCGCGCTTCGGGCAGGACATGACCGATAAATTTTTCCAGGTTCCATCCCGGCGGCGGGGAATCATAGCCGAAGATTTCGGCATGAATTGATGTGTGCGTGGCCGAATGATTCCGCAAATCGAGTTCCCAGGCCCCGATGTGGCTGGTTTCCAGGGCAAAATTAAGTTGCGCCTCGCGCTTGCTCACCGTGGCTTCTGCCTCGTTCCGGCGGTTGACTTCCAGCCCTCGTTGCAACAGCAAACGGCGGAATACCAGGAAAAGCAGAATGCCCGTTAATACCATCAGGCATATATCAACGATGAGGTCAATCGAATCGCGCAGGTCAGCCTGGCTGACATACCTGCGGAGTAGAAAATCGCAAAGCACCTCGAAAATTATAACAGCGATGACATAAGTCAGCGCCATGCTAAAGGCCAGCTTGTTAGCTCGTTTGGGCATGTCGTTCCAATAGTCCAATAGTTTTCACGTCTGGTGCCTGGATTTCAGGTGCCAGCGGCTGAGTGATACGGTTTATTAAAGGTCTATTAGGTATATCGGTTGGGCTGGGAGGGGCCTAAATGACATAAACACACCAATTCTGCCAAGTGACATACATTTTTTGCCGTACAACCAGGAGGGTTCCCGGCAGGGATGGCGGCGCGGCCGCGGATTTAAGCAAGGACGCAACGAGGTGCACGTATTAGCGTGCCGAAATGGGGTGGACGTAATTGCGAGGGGGCGGTGCTAAGCGTTCCGCCGTGAGAAATGCAACGGACTAACAACAGCCGCGTTCGCGCACGCAGCGGCACGCGAACATGGCCGACACCGCCCCAAGCACCGGGGCCGCGAGATAAAGCCAGAGATGTTCCAAGTGGCCGGAGACCAACGCCGGTGCGAGCGAGCGGGCGGGATTCATTGAAGCGCCGCAGATGGGCCCCGCAAACATCGCCTCCAAGGCAATGACCGCGCCCACGGCCACACCCGCAGTGATGCCCTTTTCTTTCGCGCCCGTCGAGACATTGAGAATCGTTAGCATCAGGAAGAAGGTCAGGATGAATTCCAAGATGAACGATTGCAGTTCGGAGCCGGCTGGCATCGTTGCGCCCAGCAGTTTGTTCTCAGGAAAAAGCACCCGCAAAACTCCGCTCGCCAGCAGCGCGCCGATAATCTGGCTGACCACGTAACCAGGAACTTCCCGCCCCGCCAACCGGCGCGACGCCCAAAAGCCGATGGTCACCGCTGGATTCAAATGTGCGCCCGAGATGTCACCAAACGTGTAAATCATGGCCAGGACAATCAGCCCAAACGTGAGCGCCACGCCTACGTGCGTAATGCTGCCGCCGGTAACCTGATCAATGACAATGGCACCCGTGCCCGCAAACACGAGCCCGAAGGTGCCCAGCAATTCCGCCGTGAATTTTTTTATCATGCCTTTTTGTGCGCCTGCACTTCCAGACTGGTGATGAAATCTGCCGGTCTCGTCCCCGCCGGCAGATGCGCCATCAATTTGCGGTACAGCGGGTCTTCAAAATTTTCCATGGCTTCGACGTAAGCCGGCTTCGATTTGAGAATAATGCTGACCAGCCCCGCCTCGCGGACCATCCGTCCCGTTTCCGTCACCAATACCGCACCAGCCACGCAGCCGATCAAGGCCTCCACCATTTTCAAAATTTCCGGCGGCAACGGTTTGACCAGTGCCATGTCGGAAATGGCCACGCGTCCGCCCGGCTTTAATACGCGGGCAATTTCCCGCCAGACCTGGGCTTTATCCGGGGAAAGATTGATGACGCAATTGGAGATGATGACATCCACGCTGGCATCGGCCACGGGCAGATGCTCGATTTCACCGAGGCGAAACTCGACATTGTCCAAACCCGTTTCCTTTTGATAGTGCGTGATGTTTTTTCGCGCCTTGGCCAGCATGTCGCTGGTCATGTCTACGCCAATGGCGCGGCCGGTGGGACCCACCTTGCGACCGGCGATGAAAACATCAAACCCGCCACCGCTGCCCAAGTCTAAAATGACTTCGCCCGGATGTAAGGCAGCCAATGCCGCTGGATTGCCGCAGGACAATCCCATGTTGGCCCCCTCGGGCAATGCCTTTAATTCCTCGACCGTGTAACCGAGTTCGCGCGCCAGTTTTTCAGCGTCCGCCGGTGCCGAACCGCAACACGACACGCCCGGCGCGCAGCAATTTTCCGAGGTTTCGTAGGCAATCTTGGCGTAACCTTCGCGCACCATTTGGCGCACGGATTCGTAATCGTCCAGGGAGTTCATAGTTTTCCTATTGGTGGGCAGCCTTGGCCTCGTCGCGCCGGCCATCGGCGTAAGCCTCGAATACCAGCTTAATCTGGTCACGAACCTGCCGGAACACCGCCAGCTTTTCCTCGTCCGTGCCGGTGGCATGGGCTGGGTCATAAAACCCCCAATGATGACGGTTCAACTGGCCGGGATAAGTGGGACAGGCCTGGTCGGCATTGCCGCAGACGGTGATGACAGTTTCCACCGGTTGCTGCAAAAATTCGTTCATGTGCTTGGAATGATGCGCGGAAATATCAATGCCGATTTCCTTCATCACTTGGATGGCGAGCGGATGCACGTAGCCCGCCGGTTTCGAGCCGGCGCTTTGCACGTTGAGCGTGTCACCCGCTGCCGCGCGCAAAATGCCCTCGGCAAGATGGCTGCGGCACGAGTTACCCGTGCACAATATCAGCACCGTGGGCTTGGATGCGGTGGATTTCACTTGGGACACTGGCGTTGACATAACTCGGTAGGATTAATTTTGAGGATTTGCTTTAATTGCTTTTGGTCCGCCAGCACACGGGCGTCGTTTTCAATCGTCTTGGCCACCCACGCAAAACCGGAGCGGGCCACCGCGGAAGCGCCCTTGCCCGCCAGCCGGTAATAAACCCAGCGCTCGGCCTTGCGGGATTCAACCAGCCCGGCCTGATGCAAAATGGAAAGATGCCTGGAAATGGTGGACGGGGCGAAGCCGAACAACTCCGTGATCTGGCACACGCACAGCTCGCCGCCGCGCAACACCATCAGCATGCGCACGCGGGATTCATCCGCCAGCGCCTTGGTCAGGTTCATGAACTCTTTCATATATTTCGCCAAATGACGAAATATAGTCCGCCGCCCCGGCGGGCTTGTCAAGCAACGGCTTTAAAAAACATTGTTCAGGGCGTGCGCAACACGGGACTCACCGAGTTGGTGGGACGGGTTATCTTGGTGGGGTTCAAACTAAATATTGTCCCCTTGGGCCAGATTTTGAAATTTTGCGTAAGCTGCGCCTCGGGCAGGATGCCCACGGGATTGAGGTAGTAACGCTCGCAAATAATGTTCCTTACCAGGTTGGAACCCGGCGGCGACACAACATGAAGATAGGGCGTCAGGTCTTGCTCAGCCATCTGCACAGCGCCGGTGGCATTATGGCCCGCCGCCCACATTATCTTTGCGATCTCAATTTGTTTCAAATTTGCGAATATTCTGGGCGCAATGGCGCGGCCACTGCCAGAAGGATGCGGCGGCATGAGCGCGATCCATAATATGATTAATACGATGATGATCAGCGCCTGGACAAAGGTTATTTTCATAACTTCTGACAGCTTTAACCTGCGCCGGTCGCCAACGAATCACAAGACGAAAAGCGAATGAGACATTTCAACAAAACTGTAGCCATGGCATTGCCTGAATAGCGCGGCAGGAGCGCGGATTGTCCCAATCCGCAGCACGTAAATCGGCCGTAGTGCTTGGCGTACCCAGCGGCTCTGCCTGCCGACCTGCTGCGACTTGGGACAAGTCGCGGTCCGAAAATACGAGTTTAGCCCTCGAACAACAGCAGGATATAAAGCAGGAACAACACCAGATGCACCACGCCTTGCAGGATATTGGTGCGGCCGCTCGCAAAAGTGACCACGCTCACCAGTAACGTCAGCGGCAGTAATACCGTGTCTGAATGTTCCACGCCCAAGGTGATATGCCGGCCGGTCACATGGCTGACCACGAGCATGGCGGGCACCGTCAGGCCAATCGTGGCCAGCACGGAACCGAGAAATATGTTCACCGAACGTTGCATCTGGTTGGCGGACGCCGCGCGCACAGCGCTAATGGCCTCGGGCGTGGCCACCAGGATGGCGATGATGGTGCCGCCCAGCGCCGCCGGCATGTGGACCACTTCAATGGCGTAGTCCAGCGGCAGGGCGAGTTGCTCCGCCAGATAGACCACCGGCAACATGTGCGCCAGCATCAACACGCCATGCACCACGGTTGAGCGCGAGGTGCCGGGTGGTTGTTCGTGGTGCCCGGTTTCTTTCTTGAGCTTGAAATAATGCGTATGGCTGCTGGTCTGGATAACCAGAAACGTCCCGTACAAGGCAATTGCCGCAGCCGCCAAGAAAACTTCCTGCACGCGCGACAGCGTTGGACCTTCCGTGGTGACCGTGTAATTCGGCAACATCAACGCCAGCGATACGAGCGGGATGATGACGCTGAGATACGAGTTCGCGCCCTGCAAATTGTATTGCTGCTCGCGATGTTTCCAGCCGCCAATCAAGAGCGACAGGCCCACCATACCGTTTAAGACAATCATCACCACGGCAAAAAGCGTGTCGCGCACGAGGGTGGGATTGTTCGCCCCATGCAACATCATGGTGGTAATGCTGGTGACTTCCAGGGCCGTCACTACAAGCGTGAGCAAGAGCGTGCCGTAAGGTTCACCCAGCCGGATTGCCAGATGGTCCGCATGACGCACCACGTTCAAGACCGAACCGAGCACAGCGATAAACAACCACACGAAAATGACCGCGAGCACGAGCGGATGCTCCAGGCCAGCCATGAGCCATTTGCCAAAGAGGAAGAATAGGAGACACGTGCCGAGGCTAATGCCCAGGAATCGTTCCTCGCGAACCACCGGTGCGCTTATTTGTTTTGAGTCCACTGCACGGAATATTTGTTCTCGCTGAAATTCAGAGTGATGGGCACACCTTCCGGAATATCGGTCCATTTCTGGCTGCCGAGTGAAACGTAGGAGCGATCGATAACAATCGAACCAAACTTTGTAGTGATGACGGTGTTGGTTTCGTTGTTCTCCAGCGAAGCGACACCGTCAATGTCGGCCGTGATGGAATGACCGGCGGCTGTAGTCGTCAGATGCGTCTGGCTTTTTACGTTGCAAGCGGTCTGGGCCAGCAGTAAAGCCGCTAAAGCTGTGCAGATAATAATGTATTTTTTCATCGCGCGTATGTTGCCCAAGGCCATCAAACTGTTCCGCTCCTGACGAAAAGGCAAGGCCGATCTCCGCCATCGTCCAAGGCTTTATTCGGGTTGCAGTTCAATCGTTTCGCCGGCGTGAGTTGCAACGGTTAATTTGTCAGTGGAAAATGTTTCAGCTTTCCGGCCGTTGCGAATAAGCGCAGGCAGGTTCAGTTCCACGCGACCGGCATTGATGACCTTGGCGCGTTCCGGTGTGCGTGTCCAGCATGTTCATGCCTTGGATGTTTTAAAATAATAAAAACGGATATTTTCAAATACGAAGCCTGCGTGATTCTTGGCGTAGGTTGCTTGCGCCAACCTCATTTGCCTCGACAATGAAGAAGCAGCCATATACCATGAGCTTATCTATTGTATTAGGCTGAAGCGAGACCCTTGGTCGGAGGCATAACAAAACAATTCATTCAAATTAAACATTTGAAGTCATTATTAAACCGCTCCCGGCTGCATTTGATTAAACGGTCATCCAAACCGCGCCGCCTTTTGTTGCCCCTGCTGCTCGCCCTGTTTGGCCTCCTTGCTCCAAAGCTGGCGCTTGCGGTCGGAACGTGGACGCCCCTGGCCTCGGTGCCTCCGGATGTAAATATTGGCACCATTATTTTACTGCCGGACGGCACAGTCATGTGCCAGAAATGGACCGACCGCGCTTGGGACCGGTTGACACCGAATACCAACGGCAGCTATGTCAATGGCACCTGGTCAATTCCCGCCCACATGCTCAATGACCGGGATGAATTCCAATCGCAGATACTCACCGATGGCCGGCTGTTCGTTGCCGGTGGCGAAGCCGGCTCCGGTCATGGCAAGGCGGAGATTTACCAAATAACCAATAATACCTGGACGGCAACCTCGGACCCAGCCCCAGCGACGGGACAGTCCGATGCCACGTTCAGTTTCGTTGACTCGCCCAGCGAATTATTGCCCAACGGCGACGTGCTTGAGGATTACGGCAATTTGATTTACGAAGTTGCTTCGGATCAATGGGTGCCATGCCCCAGCCCTTTGGCGAGCCAGGAGGAAGCGAGCTGGGTCAGGCTGCCCGATAACAGCATTCTGACGATTGACTATCAACCGCCCTATTCCACCAGAACGTCTGCCGAACGCTTCATCCCCTCCTTGAATAAATGGATTGCGGACGCCCCGGTTTCACAACAGGAGTTTGCCTTGTTTGCCGGTGATATTGGCGAAGCTTTTTTGCTGCCGAACGGAAAGGTTTTTCAAATCGGTGGCACTAACAAAACGGCCATTTACACTCCATCCGGGACGACGAATGCGGGTTCGTGGGTGAACGGGCCGGATATTCCCAACCAACTCAGCGCCTTGGATGCGCCAGCGGTCATGCTGGCCAATGGAAAAATTCTTTGCGCCCTGGCTTCGGACATCAACCCCGCCTCCACCCTCGTGTATTATTACGAATACGATTGCGCGTCTAACACGTTCACGCAGGCCGGCAGTCCAACCGGTGGCCCAACCTCCAATTTATCGCCGGCCAATAATGAGCACTTGCTCGACCTGCCGGATGGCTCCGTGCTGTTTTGTGATTCCAAAGACCGGCAGCTTTATATTTATACGCCGGATGGTTCACCGATTACCAACGGCCAGCCCGTTATCAACAGTGTTACCACCAATCTTGACGGCTCCTATCATCTGACGGGCACTCTGTTCAATGGCATTTCCGAGGGTGCAGGTTATGGCGATGACTTCCAGTGCAGCTCCGCTTTTCCCGTGGCGCGCCTCACCAATTCCGCCGGCCTGGTTCGCTATGCCCGCACTTATAACTGGAACAGTGCATCAATTTTTACCGGCACGAATATCATGACCACGGAGATGGCATTGCCCGGCGGGCTGTTGCCGGGAACGTATCAACTCATCATCTCGGCCAACGGCATCAGTTCCGCAGCGGTTCCTTTAACCATCGCAGGCAGCCCGCTGCCGCCGGTGGCAGGGTTGGCATTTTCCAGCGTTGCCGCCAATCAGATGGCCTTCAAATGGAACGCCATCAACCTGACTGAAACCAGTTATGTTGTCCAACGTTCCACCGATGGCGTCCACTTCAGCAGCATCGCCAGCGTGGGCGCAGGGGTTACAAACTACACGGATAATTCGGTGACTCCGCTGGGCCAGTATTATTATCGTGTCCTCGGCACGAATGTCGTCGGCCTGGGAAACATCGCGCAAATTTTTGCGGCCTCGCCCCCGGCAGTAGCGTTGCCGGGACCGTGGCAGGCACAAGATGTTGGTGCGGTTTCCGGCAACGGCGCTTCCGGCCAGACGGCGGGAACTTATACCGTCATCGGCACCGGCAGCATCGGTGGCAGCGGCGACCAGTTTCAATCCATGTTCCAGCCAATTATCGGTGACCTGACCCTCACCGCGCGCGTCACGGGCGCACAGAACACCGGCAGCAACGCCGTGGCAGGAGTCATGATTCGTAATGCCATTGGCGGCGGTTCACTGGACGTTTTCATGGCGTTTGACAGCGGCACAACGAACTCGCTTTTCGAATCCCGCACTACGGCGGGCAGCATGGCTGTGAGCAGCACCGGGCCGGGCAGCTTGAACACCCCGCTCTGGATCCGTTTGGTTCGAGTGGGGAGCACCATCACTGGCTATACCTCGCCCGATGGCAGCACCTGGACCCAGCGCGGAAGTGTGTCAGTTGCCATGGAACCAGTCGTCTATGCAGGTCTGGCAGTTGGCAGCGATGCCAGCGCCCTCCTTAACACCGCGACGTTTGACAATGTGACCGTCACGGGAACGCCGGCCCCGGCTTTTCCGCCGCTGGCCGAATGGAAATTGGATGAAACCAGCGGGGCCGCTGCCATGGATTCCCGGAGTGGTTACAACGGCGTCTATAACAATTGTGTGCGCGGCCTGCCGGGGGCCACGCCGAATACCGGAACCGCGATTGCTTTAAACGGCAGTTCCTATGTCTTGGTTCCGCCCCTGAACCTGAATAATAACACGCTGACGATTACCGCCTGGGTGAACCGCGACGGCGACCAGAATCAGTTCACGGGAATTTTCTATTTTGCCGACATCTACACGGCGTCCGGCTTTATCTTTGGCAGCGACAACGAACTGGCCTATATCTGGAATAACGATCCCAGCACGTACTTTTTTTCTTCGGGCTTGGTGCCGCCCACCAATCAATGGGCGTTTGTAGCCCTGGTGGTTCAACCGACACAGGCGGAACTTTACATGGTCACGAATGGAATATTGTCCGGAGCGACCAATTTCACAACCCATGCAGTGACGGCTTTTGAAGGCGCATCTTACATCGGGGCGGATACGATCTACGGTTTCTACACCGGCCAATTGGACGAGGTGGCAGTGTATGTGAACCAAGCGCTGACGCCCGCGCAGATAAGCCAGTTGGGCGCGAGCACTTTCACCCCCAGCCAGTTGAGCACCCTCTCCGTTAATCCCGCGCCAGCCGGCCTTGCCGCGATGGTTAATGGGACAAATCTCAATCTCTCCTGGCCCATGGATCATATCGGCTGGCGCTTGCTCATGCAAACGAACCATCTCGCCGCTGGCGTCAGTGCCAACACCAATGACTGGTGTGCCGTCCCCGGTTCATCGGCGAACAATTCCATCGCGCTTCCAATTGATCCCACCAGGCCGGGCAGCTATTACCGCCTGGCTTATCCTTGAAATTACATGAACCCTTTAAAGCCAACGCTGCCTCGGGGAACAGGGATGATTGCCGTCCTGTTTTGCGTATTTTCCTTTGCCGTGGCGGCTTGCGCCCAGCTTGATAACGACAACGATCAATTGGGCGGGCCGAACATTGGCGAGCGGCTGTTTTTGGAGACGCGATTTGCGGAATTCTTTTTCACCAATTCGGGAGGCAACGCCAATGCCCAATTGACCAGCGGCGATCCGGTGATGAATTACTCAGCCTCACCGATATACGGAAACTTGCCAGGATCATTTGCCGGAAAATCCATGAATTGCCGCGCCTGTCACCTGGTGGAAGAACAAGAAAGCACCGGCAACCGGACGTATTGCGACTTCGCCCAACGCAGCCCGATTCCCAATATCAATGACGGCCACACCAACACCACCCGCAACGCCATGCCGTTGGTGGATTCTTTGTTGCCGCGCGGGCAGACCCCGCTGTTTCTCCATTTTGACGGACAATTCGCAACCGCCCAAGACTTGATCATTGCCACCTTGACGGGCCGGAATTATGGCTGGGCTCCGTCACAATATCAGACGGCCATCCATCACATTGCGAACATCATTCGCAATGACGATGGCACCGGCGGTCTGGCCCAACAATACGGCGGGTGGTCGTATGCGGCTGCCTTCAACGGCAATTTGAACTACCCGTCAATCGAACCGCAATATTTGATACCGCACGCCAACACCATGTTCGTGTCCGTCACCGACACCAACAGCGAGTACTATGTTACCGACTATCAAATTGTGCAAAACATAGCATCGCTGATTGAGCAATACTTGCAGACGCTCGTTTTCTCACAGGATAACAACGGCAATTTCAATGGCTCGCCGTTTGACGTTTTCCTGATGAAGAACGGGCTGCCCCGGCAACCGGCGGCCAATGAAACGCCCCTCCAATACAGCCGCCGCCTCCTGCGGCTTGTCGCCGGCCTGGCCAATCCGAAATGGGTGACCAACGGGGTTGACGGCCACTTCATAACCAATGCCCACGGTCAGTTGTTTCAATTTGGATCGAATGAACTCGCCGGGCTGGAAATTTTTTTCGGCGACAATACGAGCCTTGATATCGCCACCAATTTGCAACATCAAGGCATCACCACGGGAATCGAAGCTGGCAATTGTATCGCCTGCCATACACCGCCCGCTTTCAGCGATTTTATTTTCCACAATACCGGCGCGGTGCAGGAGGAATACGACGCCCTCAATGGCACCGGCGCATTCATGGCCCTCTCCGTGCCCGGATATTCCGCGCGCCTGACCAATTACGACGCCTATTTACCGCCAACCCCAAACCATCCCAACGCGCTGGGCATTTTTGAAACGTCCCCGACAACGAACAACCCGGGACAGGTTGACCTGGGTTTATGGAATGTTTTCGCCAACCCGGACTTTCCCGCGCCACAGGCTGGATTACAGCAGATTTTACCGCAACTCTTGTCAGTAACCCTGACGCCGCCGCGAATCAGTCAAGCGACGATGAGCGGAAGCCAGGTTGCCTTCAGCGGCACGAACAGCACGCCCGGCTGGACATATTTTGTTCTGGCCTCGACGAACTTGTCGTCCCCGTTCACCGCGTGGACGGTCGTGGCCACCAACACTTTTGACAGCCAGGGGAATTTCAGTTTTACCAACACCGTCGCCGGCCCGGCACAGGGATTTTATGCAATGGAAATAGGCACTTTGCCTCCGGACGCGGCGTTGCCGGCCACCATCGCGCTATTTAAAACGCCCACTGTGCGCGACTTGGTCAGTTCCGAGCCGTATCTGCACACTGGCCGGATGAATACCATCGAAGATGTCCTCCAATTTTATCAGACCTTTTCCGCCAAGGCCCGCGCTGGCAACGTGAGAAACGCCGACCCGCAGTTGAGCGGCATCCTGTTAGACGCATCGGCAACCGCTCCGCTGGCGGCATTTTTACGTGCGCTGAACGAGGCGAACTACGCCGATATCCCCTGCCCATGCCAGCCAGCCCCTCCGTGACAAACGCATCCATCTGAATCCAGCATGCTGGTCAGCTCAGGGAGCCTTTTGGGAAGTGAGAAACAGATTTTTGGCTTTGCCTGGCATTTTCAGAATAACCGCAGCCGCATTTTCAGATGGCGGGCAGCAAGGTGCCGCTGCCAATTGTAAATTACAAACACCGGGGGGCGGGTGGGGCAGGCGCTCCGCGCACGCCGCTTAGGTTTGGTGCGAGTCTTACTGGACTCTAATTTTTGGATTTCGTATTCAACCCGGTTGGAGTGGCAACACTGTTGGCCGCTTCATGCGGAATTTCACCGGCCACCAATAACCAGCCCTGCCCCGGTTCAACCGGAATGGTTCCAGCGGCGGCAAAGACAGTTTCAGTCTGGAAACCTTCAATGGCCGGTGCCCAGAAGGTGGTTTTCTTCGGGTCAAGCCCGAGCGCTTTCCAGTCCACGGTAAGTTTCACATTGGTTTTCACTGGCGACCAACTGGCCAGTGCCAGCAACGCTTTGCCGTGCTTCCGGTATACGGAAACAAGGACCTCAGGATTATCCGTTTTGACCGGGCAGGAAGAATCCCACCAACCCTGCAGCTTGGTGCCAGCCATGCCAAAGTCATCCCAGAACTTCCATTCCGGCCGGGGATCGCCGGACCAGCCGAGGCGCTGGGTCATGCCGAAGAGCATTCCCCTCCATTTATTGCCGCCGCCCTGAAGCATCTCACCCATAAGACCAAACGGAATGCCGGAAATTTCCACCAACCAATAATCTGGCGCGGTGTTGTAATTAAACCCTTCACCAAACCAGATGCGGTGGTAATAGGGAAAGTTTTGCAGGTAACAATAAGCCGAAGGCGTACTGCCGGCGGTGGGATTCCAATGATTCCAGGAATGCATGTCGGCCAGCAGCGGTTTGCCGGACGCCTCGAAAATGCGGTGGGCGCGCTGGAATGATTTGCGCCCCAGCGCCGTGTCATCCACGTAAATTCCGTCAAAGCCGGTTGCGTGCAGGGTAAACGCCAGTCCTTCGCAATAAAAATTGTCCAGCCGGGAATCGGGTGTGGTGATCACCGCCAGATCGAGCAGGTTCTTATATCGGCCACCAATCACTTCACGCCAGGCGGGGATGAATCCAGTTTTACCCAAGTGTTCCACCAGCCATGAGTGCGGCCCGTTCGGGTTGGTCAAGGGATGGGCCTGTGTGCCGTCCTTTCCGGAACTGGCACAGATGATCTCGCCGTTCAGGCTCCAGAAGGCGAAAAGTTCCGGGAGGTTGCAGGTGATTTCGCGGGTGGTGTAGTAGATCTTGACCTTGACGCCGTTGGCGTG
>Ga0265327_10002102_pt1 | contig 22166 bp, 19 predicted proteins | sample 41621metaG_FD_202089 | JGI IMG/M metagenome (GOLD analysis project Ga0265327, IMG submission 202089) | Rhizosphere microbial communities from Carex aquatilis grown in University of Washington, Seatle, WA, United States - 4-16-21 metaG | ecosystem: Host-associated > Plants > Roots > Rhizosphere...
CCGGCAGAAAAACGACATCAACTCCAGCCTGACGACAAAGCAGTTTATCGCGGCGAAGGTCGCGCGGATATTTTTTCAGGTCTTCGTTTGGCGCGAACTGAGTCGGGTTGACATATATGCTGACAACAACTTTACCGCGTGCTCCAACGGCTTTACGGGCTCGCGCGACGAGGCTGAGATGGCCGTCGTGGAGATAGCCCATGGTCGGCACCAATGCGATCGGCGCGCCGGTTTTTTTCCAGACGCGCGCCTGCTGTTGCATTGCCAAAACTGTGCCAACGACTCGCACTATCAGCACATTAGGAACTACTTCGAGAGTGGCAAGCGGATTTGAATGCGCGGCGAACTGGCACAAAAACGATGTATAAACAGGGGGCAAAACACGCGTTGAAAAATCGAGAACCTGATGCAGGCGTGAGGCTTGCGCATTTTTATCGGCACTTCGAAAAAGATTTTTTTTGGAGGCAGTAGCCGGCGGCAGGTGGCAATAGGTGAGAGTAAGTTGTATTCCGGGATGGACTGATTTTTGGGTTGAAAATCCACCGTCTAAATGAATGTAAACCACATATGGACAACGATTAACAAGGATGAACGACAATATGTGTGGGGGTGGGGTCCTACGGCTGTTAGTGGTCGTAAATGGTCCTAAGTGGTCGCTAATGGGCGTTAATGGACGTAAATGGTCGCTAATGGGCACGGCGCAATGAGGCAAACGGGCGCAAGCGGGCGTGAGGGCACGCACGCCGCCGGGCTCGCGTTGTCATTGCGGTGGTCTGCATAAGTTTGTGTGCTTTCCAATTTCATCTTTCAAATTTCAGACCTGAACGCCCCGAGGCGACAGGCCGGCTTCGACCTTTGGTGAAGCTGCTGGATTATCGTGCTGAAGCTACTGCTTGTCAAGTCATGCAGAATGACGCGGGCTGAACCGGAAAGGAATTGTTTAGCGCGAAGGAGGCGAAGGGTGCGAAGTCATTTTCACTGCAGCCTCTAAAAATATTCCCCACGCCCCGCGTCACTCCCGAGAAATTCAATCGGCTTTTCCAGATTTTTCCCCGTTCCGGTGCTTTTACTTTTGCGTTTTGCCGCAGCCTCTCTATCCTCAGCCCATGGCGAAACCAGTCTTAGGCCGCGGGTTGGGCGCGCTGTTCAGCGCCGCGACCCCCGCTCCGCAACCAGCCGCACCAGCAGCTCCGAATTCCTTTCAACCAACGGTCGTTCCGCCATTGCCAACCCCTGCCCCGGTTATAGTCGACACCCGCGAACGTGTTCAAATGGTGCCCGTCGCCAAGGTCAAACCTTGTCCGTTCCAGCCGCGCAAAGATTTTTCCGAGGACGCCCTTAAAGAACTGGCCAACTCCATCAAAGAACAAGGCATCGTCCAGCCGCTTATCGTCCGAACTCGCGGCGACTCGTTCGAACTGATCGCCGGCGAACGCCGCTGGCGCGCCGCCCAGATTGTCGGTCTGACCGAAGTCCCCATCATCGTCCGCGAAGCCGATGACCGCGCCGTCCTGGAACTGGCGCTGATCGAAAATCTCCAACGCGAGAACCTGAATCCGATCGAGGAAGCCCTGGGTTATTCCCAATTGATCGAACAATTTAAGCTCACCCAGGAAGAAGCCGCCGCCAAGGTCGGCAAAAGCCGAGCCGTTGTCGCCAACGCCTTACGTTTGCTCAAGCTCGCGCCTGATTTGCAGGCCCACGTCCGCGACGGACGGCTCTCCGTTGGTCACGCCAAAGTTATCCTCGGCCTCAGCAACTGGGATGAACAAAAACTCGCCGCCGAACGGATCCTGAAGCACAGCCTCAACGTCCGCCAAACCGAAGATCTCATCGGAATGCTTCAGAAAAAAGGTGGCGCCAAAAAGACGAGCAAAGGCGCTATCATCGAAGTCGACCCGCACGTGGCCGCACTCGAAGAGAAACTTCAACAAGCGTTCGGAACGAAGGTCGCGCTCAGATACGGTTCCGGCAAAGGCTCGATCGAAATCAAATTCTTCAGCGACGACGACCTCGACCGCATCCTGAAAATCGCAGGCGTGCAAACGGATTAGGGCTTTGTAATCTGTAATCTTAAATTTGGAATTTCACTCCGTGAACACACCTGAATTGCGAAAACAATGTGCGGATCAACTACTGGCCAACGCCCAGCGCGTGGCGAACATGTCCGCCTTCGTCGGCCTCGACGGCTTCGTTGACGAGATCGTGCATGTCGTCGACAAACGGGAGAACGCCGAAACATTCTCGCGCCTGCCAACGATCGACCTGCTGGCAAAACGACTCGCTGGCGCCGCCGGCAAGAGCACCAATATCGAGCTCGTGACCGCGTTGACAAAGCTCGGCGGCAACGGCCCCATCATGGCCAATGCCCTCGCCAGCTTTGGGCTGAAAGTGACCTATTTGGGAAACCTCGGTTATCCCAACCTGCACCCGATTTTCTCGGACTTCGCCAAACGCGCCGCAGTTCACAGCATTGCTGAGCCTGGCCACACCGATGCTTTGGAATTTGACGACGGCAAGGTAATGCTCGGTAAACATTCATCCCTGAAAGAAATCAACTGGGCGAACATTTCGGCCCGCTTCGGAAAAGACAATTTCGCGAAACACTTCGGCACCGCTGATCTGGTCGGATTCGTCAACTGGACGATGCTGCCCTACATGAGCAACATCTGGGAATCGATCCAGAAAGAGATTTTGCCCAACTTGAAGGGGCCCCGTCGCAAAATCTTCTTCGACCTGGCCGACCCCGAAAAACGCACTGGCGACGACATCCAACGCGCCTTGAAATTAATCGGGAACTTCGAGACCCATTTTGACGTCATACTGGGGCTGAACGAAAAAGAAGCCTACGAAGTCGGCAGTTGCTTTAGCTTGAAACCAGACTCGGGCACGCCCGAGTGTCTAGCTGAATTGGCTCGCAAACTGGCGGAAAAATTGCAGATTTCAACGCTGGTCGTTCACCCGGTCAGCTACGCGCTCGCGGTGAGCAAAGGTGTGGTGAATGTTGTGGAGGGCCCGTTTGTGGCCAGGCCGCTGATAACCACCGGCGCTGGCGATCATTTCAATTCGGGTTTTTGTTTAGGCAAATTGCTCGGATTCAGCAATGAGATGAGCGTCCTAACGGGCGTGACGACAAGTGGCTATTACGTTCGCACCGCGAAGAGTCCGACGGCGATTGAACTGGCAGGTTTTTTGAATGAGTGGCCGACGAAGAACTAACATGGTTTTGGAAGTTGTTAAATACGGGCATCCGGTGTTGCGAAAAAAAGGCGCGAAGATCGAAAAGCTCACGCCTGACGTTCGCAAATTGATTTCTGACATGCTCGAAACGATGCGGGTGGCGCACGGTGTCGGGCTGGCCGCGCAACAAATCGGAGAGGCCGTGCAACTGACCGTCATCGACGTCAGCCCGGTCACCGACCGGCCATCGACGTTGGAACAAAACGGAAAGCCTGCCGACGTGAACGGGTTCATGCCATTGGTTTTGATTAATCCAGAAATCAAACCTTACGGCGAAATGCAGACCGGTCCCGAAGGCTGTTTGAGCTTTCCCGAGATCTTCGCGGATATCTCCCGCCCGTCCCACGTAGAGGTCAAGGCGTTGAACGAGAACGGCGAGATTATCGAGTTTCGCGCCGGCGGATTGCTCTCGCGAGCCATCCAGCACGAAGTGGATCATCTGAATGGAATTCTGTTCATCGACCGCATGTCGCGCGATGCGAAGGCGGAAGTGCAGGCGGAGATCGCAGAGCTACAGGCGAAGACGAAAACAGCGCTGAAGGGCTAACGTCTAGTACTTCTTGCGAAGATTGGACGGAAGGATGTTCAATTCGTCGCGGTATTTGGCGACGGTGCGGCGGGCGATGACGATGCCTTTTTCCTTGAGCATCTTTACAATTTCCTGGTCGGACAAAGGCTTCGCCGAGTTCTCGCCCTTGAACATCTCTGCAACCATGTCTTTGACGCTGGTATTGGAAACGCCGTTGCCGCTATCGGTTTTGATTCCGGAAGTGAAGAAATACTTCATTTCGAACACGCCCTGAGGCGTCTGCATGTATTTGTTCGAAACGGCGCGACTGACGGTAGTTTCATGAACGCCGACCACTTCGGCGATTTGCACCATGGTCATGGGCTTGAGATGGGCGACGCCTTTTTCCATGAACTCGCGCTGACGTTTCACGATTTCGTTGCCGATGTTCAGGATGGTTGCCTGGCGTTGTTGCAAACTTTTGATGAGAAATTTACCGGCACGAATTTTGTCGCGAATGTAATCGCGGACTTCATTCGTGGCGTCGCCTTGCGACATCAGATCTTTGTAGGTGTTGCTGATGCGCAGATGCGGAATCTGTTCGTTGTTGGTCGTGACGATGAAATCGTCGCCGAGCTTGTTAACGAACACTTCGGGAGAAATATAACGGTCGTTGTCGGGAAGGAATTCGCGGCCCGGACGCGGTTCGAGCATCGCAATGCGTCCGACAGCATCCTGCACCTGATCGACGCTTGCGCCGAGGGCACGTGCGATTTCCGGGAGCTTGCGTTTGGTCAGCGCTTCCATGCAATCGCGGATGATGCGGTATTCGAGCGTCTTTTCTTTGGTAGCGCGTTCGAGCTGGAGCATGAGGCACTCGCGTAAATCGCGGCAACCGACTCCGGGTGGATGGAAAGTCTGGATGACTTTAAGGACGCTGACAATCTTCTCGACCGGAATATTGGTGGAGAACGAAAGTTCGTCGATGCTGGCTTTGAGGTAACCGTAATCATCGATATTGCCGATAATCATTTCGGCAATCGAGCGCTGGTCATCGCTGAGGTCCGAGAAACGCATCTGTTCAAGGAGGCTTTCCTGAAGCGATGTTCCGGCCACGAGCGAATCGAACATGAACTGACGCCGTTCCTCAGCTTCCTGGGTCTGGCGCATGGGGATGTTGGTGGCGGCGAAATGATCGCGCCATTCCTGGTCCATCTGCGTGAGTTTTTCGAACTCAGCCTGAAAATCGTCAACCGGAGCATTAGTCGGCTTCTCAGTCGCAGGATCAAATTTGGTATCGGCGGGCGGCTCGGCTGGATCTGAAGCGTCGTGAGCCGGCATGCCGTCATCGCGAATTTTATCGCTCTGCTCGATTTCAGCGGCGGAAACTTCTTCCAGGACCGGGTTTTGTTGAAGCTCTTGTTCAACGAGGGCTTTGAGTTCGAGGGTCGGAGCCTGAAGCAGAGCGAGGGATTGTTGCAGTTGCGGTGCGAGCACCTGCGACAGCGACATTTTCTGCGATAGATGTAAACCCTGCGACATTGGTTAAAGATTTTAGTGCAGAAGCCTTTTACCTCAAGAGGTATTCCAGAAAAAAATCTGAAAAAGATTGCTGGATTTTTGACGAACTTCTAAGGTTGCGCGAGTGTCCGCGCGACTGACGATTTTAGGAAGTGGTTCATCGGGGAACTGCGCGTTCCTGGAAACGGGCGAAACGCGACTGTTAATCGACGCGGGGCTGAGCGGACGGCAAATCCGGCAACGGCTGGCCACGATTGGACGTTCGCCGGAAAGCCTACAAGGGATTCTCATCACGCACGAACATTCGGACCACATCACCGGCCTGACCGGCATTCTTTCGAAGGTGAATGTGCCGATTTATTGCAATCGCCTGACGAAGGAAGCGATTGAGTCCACGCTGCAAGTGAAGATGGATTGCCGGATTTTTGACACGGGCGGTTCGTTTGAGATTGGCGATGTTGTGGTGGAGACGTTTTCGATTCCGCACGATGCGTATGATCCGGTGGGGTTCCTCGTGCGCACTCGCGCCGGGAATGTTGGCGTGCTGACGGATTTGGGTCATGCCACGAAACTGGCGGTGGAACGCGTGCGAGCGGCGAATGTTTTGATTCTGGAAACCAATCACGACGTGAAGATGTTGCAGGACGATCCGCATCGCCCGTGGAGTTTAAAGCAACGAATCCTGAGCCGGCATGGACATTTATCGAACGAGGCGGCGGCGGATGTTGCGCAGGAGATTTGTACGTCCGAATTGCGCCAGTTGTATCTGGCGCACTTGAGTCGCGATTGTAACACGCCGGAACTGGCACATCGGGTGATCAGTGAACGAATGCAGAAGATCGGGGCGACGCACGTGAATGTGATGTCGACTTCGCAGGATGCGATTTGTCCGACGTTGGAGATGTAGGTTTAAATTACCCGATTGAGCCGGTTTGACTTCAAATGTTCCTTGGCGTTATCACGCGAGGCCGGCTGATGCCGGAACTACGAACGGCTTGATTTTTGGCGGCTTGCGTCCACGTTAGTCAATAATATGCCAAACTACTTCCTTGATCTGACGCAACGTCCGCCACGCAGTCCACGAGTTCGTCTTGGCGGGTATGCCATTTTGCCGCGAATACTCGACAAAGGCCGCGCGACGTTGGCCGGCAAACACGGTGATTACAAATTTGCCTGCCCGCTCGATCAGCAGTTTCTGAATTTTGCGGGCATTGATGCGGATAAGTTGAAAGAACAGCTTGCCGCAGGCAAAGGTGACGGAGAGATTCTTGCGTGGATAGAGGCGAATGCGAAAAACAAACGCACACCTTCTGAAATCCTGCCGTGGTCGGCGTGGCAGGAACAACGCGTGCCGATGGATGCCGAGTCGCGTGAATTTTTCCAGAAACTCCACAAAGGTGTCGCGCCAGATCGCGAAGATGTGGGCGCATGGTTCGACTTGTTGGATATCGACGATTATGTAAGCTACGGGGGTAAAGCCTAAGGAACCGCGCCGTAGAACGGCGTCGCGACCGGTTGGCTTCTGCCCTATAATGAAATTAACTCGTCGTAGCTTCCTACAAAGAACGGCGCTGGCCACCGGCGCTCTAACATTTTCCGTCAACAAACGCATCCTTGGCGCCAACAGCGATATTCGTGTCGCCGTCGTCGGCTTTCACGGACGCGGAGCCGATCACATCGCTGGCCTGCGCAATGTCGCCGGGGTGCGACTGGTTGCACTTTGTGACGTTGATAAACACGTCCTCGGCAATGGTGTCGAAGCGGCCAAGAATCGAGGCGAGATTGTCGAAGGTTACACGGACATCCGCAAACTTTTGGAAAACAAAAACGTTGATGTCATTTCCATTGCGACGCCGAACCATTGGCACGCGTTAGCGGCGATCTGGGCGATGCAAGCCGGCAAAGACGTTTATGTTGAGAAACCTGTTTCGCATAACGTCTGGGAAGGACGCCAGATCATCGCGGCGGCGCGCAAATACAATCGCATTTGCCAGGCGGGCACGCAGTCGCGTTCGAGTCACGGAATCAAGGAAGCGGTCGACTGGGTGCAAAAAGGGAATCTCGGCAAAATTCAAGTTGCGCGGGGCCTGTGTTACAAACCGCGCGCAAGCATCGGCAAAAATGGCGCCCAGGAAATACCTGATTACCTGGACTACAATCTTTGGTCGGGGCCAGCACCTCTCGCTGCACCGCATTGGCACCACAAGAAATACGGCCCGATCCACTACGATTGGCATTGGTTCTGGAATTACGGCAACGGCGATCTCGGCAATCAAGGCATTCACCAGATGGACATCGCGCGCTGGTTTCTTGGTGAGCAACATTTATCACCGCACGTGTTCAGTGTTGGTGGTCGTCTGGGTTACGAAGACGATGGCGAAACCCCAAATACGGTAATGGTGTATCACGATTACGAAAAGGCGCCGTTGATTTTTGAAGTGCGAGGCCTTCCTGAAAGCGCAACGTCGCACAGCATGGATCGATACATGGGCGACAGCGTCGGTGCGAGCATCGAGTGCGAGGGCGGGCGCGTGCAGGTGCCGGATTATACCAAGGCGATTGCCTTTGATAAGAGCGGGAAAGAAATCAAATCTTTCAAAGGCACGAGCAGCCACTACGAAAACTTCATCAAAGGCGTGCGCAGCCGCAAAATCAGCGATCTGCACGCGGATATTGCAGAAGGCCACATTTCGAGCGCGCTATGTCATACGGGCAACATTTCGTATCGACTGGGCAAGGCTGCCAGGCCGGAGGAAATTCGCGATCGCATCAAGACTGATCGCGATGCGGTGAACACGTTCAATCGCATGGCTGAACACCTCGGCAAGAACAATGTGGACTTGAACAAGACGAAAGCAACGCTTGGACGATTCCTGAAAATGGATGTCGCGCAAGAAAAGTTCATCGACTCCAGCGATGCGGACGCGATGCTCACGCGCGAATACCGCAAGCCGTTCGTGGTCCCGACACAAGTTTAATGGGACGACAAGTCTTCATCACCGGCGCAACCGGATATATGGGCACGCGGCTTGTGCCGTTGCTCATTGAACGCGGTCACTCCGTGAAGGCGCTGGTGAGAAGAGGCTCGGAGGCGAAAGCGCCCGGCGGGACGGAAATCGTTGTCGCCGATCCTCTCGAGACGGATTCATATACGAAAGCAATCGCGCCTGCGGAAACATTCATTCATTTGATTGGGGTGGCGCACCCAAGTCCGTCGAAAGGAGAACAATTTCGCGCGATTGATTTTGTTTCGGCCCAGATCGCAATTGAATCGGCACTCGAAGCGGGCGTGAAACATTTCATTTATCTCAGCGTCGCCCAACCTGCCCCAATGATGCACGACTACATCGCGGTTCGCGCCGAATGTGAAGAGACTATTCGTAAGCGTGGGCTGACGGCGACGATTCTGCGACCGTGGTATGTAATTGGTCCCGGGCATCGCTGGCCGTGCGCGCTACTGCCGTTCTATTGGATTTGCGAACGATTCCCGTCGACTCGTGAAGGGGCGCGGCGGCTTGGGCTCGTGACTTTGGAGCAGATGGTGACTGCGATGGCTTGGAGCGTGGAAAATCCGCCTGCCGGAATACGCGTTTTGGGAGTTCCCGAAATTCGCGCTAGTTCTTATTGAGTGTTTCGTCGAGGTTGAGCAACAGACTGGAAACCATCGTGTAAGCTGCGAGATCTCCTGCATTGGTTTTTTTGTCCACCGGGGATTCGCCTTGGGAAATCAGCTTTTCCGCCGCGGTCTTGTCGTTGTGATAGCGCGTGAGATTTTTATCGAGCAAGTCGCGCAAGGCGCTCTTTTCCGCTGCCGACGGGTGACGGGCGGTGACCAATTGAAAACCGTAGTCCAGACGTTCAGCCGGATCTTGCTTTTCGCGTAACAAACGTTCAGCGAGATGCCGGGCGGCTTCGACGAATTGAACGTCGTTCATGGTGATAAGCGCCTGGAGCGGCGTGTCGGAGCGCTCGCGGCGCACACAGTATTTTTCGCGCGATGGAGCGTCGAACGTGATCATCGTCGGCGGTGGCGCCGTGCGTTTCCAGAACAGGTAAAGGCTGCGGCGATAGAGAGCGTCACCGTGGTCCTGCTGGTATTTCGCGGTGTTACTCGCGGTGTAACCGACAGCTTCCCAGATGCCACCCGGCTGATACGGTTTGTCGGCGTGACCGCCCGGTTTGTCGATTAAGAGGCCGCTGACGTAGAGTGCGTTGTCCCGAATTTCTTCCGCATCGAGACGGAACCGGGGCCCGCGCGAGACGAGGCGGTTCTCAGGATCCAGCTCGAGTTTCGTTGGCGTAACGTGAGAATCCTGTCGATAAGCTGCGGAGGTGACGAATAGGCGGTGCATATGTTTGATGTTCCAACCGCTTTCCATGAAATGTGTCGCGAGCCAATCGAGTAATTCGGGGTGGGATGGCCATTCACCTTGTGACCCAAAATCCTGCGCTGTTTTCACAATGCCGGTTCCAAAAAACTGCTGCCAGTAGCGGTTGACGATAACTCGCGAAGTCAGGGGATGATTTGTGGCCACCAACCATTCGGCCAGTGTGAGCCGGTTCGTTTCGACCATCCTGGGCAACGGCGGAAGAATTTTGGGAACACCGGGCTGCACCGGATCACCACGCTGGTCGTAGGCGCCGCGCTTAAGGACAAATGAACCGCGAGGTTTCTCCATTTCTTGAAAGACAAGGGTCAGCGGAATTGGATCGTAGAGTTCTTTGCGCTTTTTTTCGACAGGATCGAGCTTCGCGCGAAGTTTATCGAACTGTTCCTTCGTGCCCGCATGCACGTATGAAAGGTAATAATCGCGGACGTGCTGACGGTCCTTGTCGGTAATCTTTTCACCCTTCTTCGGCATTAGCACTTTGACAACGTCATCGGGCAATCCGGCGGAGTTTTCTGCTTTGACATGAACCTCCCATTGTTTCTGCGACTCTGGAGAGAGATCTTTTTGGACGAGTTTGCTGATGACGCCAACTTTATCCCAATAGACAGTTCCGCCGAATTGAGTGAGCGCAATTCCATTGATGCGCAAACCATGTTTCATCTTTAAATCGGCAGTGTCGACTTCGAGTCGGACCCACTTGCCGGCTTCCGGCAATTTGCCCATCAATTTTTTCGTTTCGGTCCCCTTTTCGCCGAATCCGATGGCGTTCTCGTCACCCCAATTGAGGCGATACATCCAATCCGTAGTGTGAAATTGCACCATGATGGATTTCGGCATGTTGGTGGGGTCGAGGTAAACGTAGGCGAACAGTTTGTCACCTTTGGTCACGATCATTGGTTGGGTCGCGCCGAGGAAATAATCCTGTGCCAGTTCAGTTGTTGTGCGCTTGATCGCGCGCTTGCCACTATAGACGTTATTTGTCACCCACTGGAGTTCCGGTGATTTTTCTTCTTTGCCAGGCTTCGATCCGACCGGCGGTTCGTCGTCCAACCAAACGAATTCCTGAGGCGATTTGTTTGTCGCCAACATGCTCGAATTGGAGTCCTTGTATTTATGTTTCTTAAGCTCTGACGAAATCTCGTCGCGGATGTCTGTTATCTCTTTGTCGTATTTAGCCAGCTCATCCTGCTGTTTTTTCGAGGGCAATTTGATCGACGGCGCTGTGTCCACCGCATTTCCGTCCATCGCATTCTCGGTGCAGTTGTTGAAAAACGCGTACATCGAGTAGAATTCTTTTTGCGTGATGGGATCGTATTTGTGATCGTGGCAGACGGCACATCCAGCGGTTAATCCCATGAAAACAACGGCGGTAGTTTCGGTACGGTCGACGGCGTAACGGGCGTAAAATTCGTCAGCGATCGCGCCGCCTTCGCTCGTGGTCACGTTGCAGCGGTTGTAACCGGATGCAATTTTTTGCGCGCGAGTTGCATTCGGCATCAGGTCGCCGGCCAATTGCCACTTGGTAAACTGGTTGTAAGGCATGTTGTCGTTGTAGGCCTTCACCACCCAATCGCGATACGGCCACATGGAACGTTCGTTGTCCAAATGCAAACCATGAGTATCGCCGTAGCGGACAGCATCGAGCCAAAAGCGCGCCTGATGTTCACCGTAATGAGGCGATTGCAACAAGCGATCCACGACTGCTTCGTACGCTTCGGGCCGTTTGTCTTTGAGAAACGCGTCTACTTCGGCCGGCGTGGGAGGCAAACCGGTCAAGTCAAAGGTGACGCGGCGAATCAGTTTTTCTTTGCTGGCTTCGGACTCAGGCTTGAGTCCTTTCTCTTCCAACTTCGCGGCAATGAAATAGTCGATTTCGTTTTTCGGCCATTTCTTATCTTTGATTTGTGGGAGTTCTGGTTTGACTGGTGCCTCGAAGGCCCAGTGCTTCTTATATTGAGCGCCTTGCTCGATCCACTGCTTCAATGTGCCGATTTGCGCCGCAGTGAGTTTCTTGTTTGAATCGGCCGGCGGCATGTGATCGTCGACGTTCGTTGTATTGATGCGGAACCAGAGTTCGCTACCTGCTAAATCTTTCGGTTTGATCGCCGGTTTCGCATCGCGCGGTGCAGTTGCGCCTTCAAAGGTGTCCAGGCGAAGCTTGGCTTTACGCTTTTTCTCGTCGAAGCCGTGGCAGTTGAAACAGTTGTCCGAAAGGATGGGCCGAATATCGCGGTTGAAGTCGAGACGCTTCACCGGCGTTGCTGCTTGCGTGGCGAAAACCGCAAGGAACAGGCATAGAACGGCTCTTGCGCTGATGAATGGCATCGACATGTATGAGAACACGGACGATGAAAATAATCAAAACATTCGAACCTTTTTGAGCAGGGTCAGTTGACAGCGGGACACCTTTTCCCGAAACTTCAATTATGGAACAGATTATTTATCCACGCAGTCCACGCGAGACGATGGCGGGCTGGGTTTACCTGCCGCGCTTTGTCGACAAAGCCCGCCTGCATCTCGCGGGCAAGTTGCATAAAGATTATCAGGAGAACTTCACCAAGGGTTTCGACGGGGCCTGGTTGAAATCGTCCGGGGTCACCGCCGAGCAGTTTATCGATGTCGTGAAGAACTCGATCACCGATGGCCAGGTGGCGGATTGGGTTTCGAAGAACGTCAAGAGAACGGATGCGCAAAAGGCGGAGTTCAACAATTTTGTGCTGAACCGAGGTCGCGACGCCGATGACGTGCGCGAGCGCCTGAAGATGCGGTTAAAGGAAGCGAACCTGAGTCACCGCACCGATATTGAAACTTTTGTCGACTTCATCGACGCGGACGAGAAGCGGATTTGATTTTACTCTTCTTCCTCGGATTCGAGTGAGGCGAAGTGAGCAGCGACGCCGCGTTTGCTCGAAAGGACAAACTCAATTACCAACTGCGCCGGTTTGCTGGCGAACATGGTTTTGCACTCAGCGGCAACCTTTGTGATGTTCTGACTGCTGCGGAATAATTCGTGATAAAGCTTTTTGAGTTCCAGCCGATCTTCGGGGCTGAACCCGGCCCGTCGCAAACCGATAATATTCAATCCACAAATACCGTTTTCGCCGCGCGCAACGGTGAATGGAGGCAAGTCTTTGCTGATAGCGGAACCGCCACGCATTAGCGCGAGTGAACCAACACGAACGAATTGGTGCACTAGACAATTGCCGGAAATAAACGCGCGATCCGCAACGTGAACATGCCCGCCCAATAGCGCACCGTTGGCGATGATAACGTTGCTTCCGATCTGACAATTATGCGCGACGTGCGCATTGGCCATGAGGAAATTGTCGGAACCAATTACCGTATCTTCTTCATCTTTGTTCGAGCGATGGACGGTTACGCCTTCGCGAAAAGTGTTGTTCTTTCCGATACGCAATCGGGTCGGAGCGTCCTTATACTTCAAATCCTGCGGCGCCTCACCAATGACCGCACCGGCGTAGATTGTGTTTGCGGCCCCAATCGTGGTGTGGCCAGTCACATACGCGTGGGGACCGACGCGGCAATTTGCGCCGAGCACAACGTGCTCGTCGATGACAGCAAAGGGACCGACTTGCACGGTTGAGTCCAATTGCGCTTTCGGGTGAATAACTGCCGTCGGATGAATCATTTTGCTCCCTGAAGGTATCGCCCTCCGTGAGTCCGAATAAAGGCTATTCTGCGTCGCGCCAATTTGATGCGAGTCAAATCTTCCATCCGGCGGGCCATGTACACTCGGGATTCGCAAGTAAGCGCGTTTTTTGAGTATGAAAATGTTTTTGAATGTTGGGCGAAGATTGAGTGCTTTCGCCGCAATTTTGCTGATTGCAACCACCGCACGCGCTGACATCTGCTCTCCCGTTGTCCATTATTTCACAAACTGGTTCGCGCGAGTGGATGACACCAAGGCTGAGCAACCGGCCTGGCCACCGGTGCTTTTGACCCCATCGCCGGCGCTACAGGAGGTGCTTCGCTACGATATTTCGTACCAAACGATTGAAGGATCGCATACGACAACAACGTTCGGTTGCGGCAAGGGCCTCGACATCATCCCGGCAGAAAAATTCCAAATCACATTCGGAATGTTACCTTGGCAGATAAAGCACGGGGCAACAGACATCGATGGGTGGGCAGATCAAAGTTTCGCTATCAAATACAGGATAATGTCGGCCAACGCGCAAAACGGCGATTATGTCTTGTCGACGTCGCTGGGAGTCACAGTTCCCAACGGGAGCGCTAAATTAACTACGCATCACTACGTCATCACCCCGTGCGTTGGATTCGGGAAAGGCTGGGGGGATTTCAACATCCAAAGCAGCGCCGGGGTTTCCGTTCCTGAGAACGATGCCGGCAGGCGTTCCATTGGCACGCCCGTCGCCATCAACCTCGCTGGACAATATCGCGTTGCAAAAGTTTTCTGGCCCGACGTTGAATTGAACTATTCGTATTATCCAAATGGGCCGCACGAAGGTTTAAACCAGGCGTTTGTCACACCGGGGCTGCTCTGTGGGAAGTTTCCCGTATGGAAACGTTTATCGTGCAGCGCGGGCGTTGGATATCAAGTGGCGGTGACGGAACACCCGCTTTACCGTCGAGCACTGTTATTCACGTTCCGATTACCGTTTTGATTCAACCGCTGCTCACGCGTAGAAATAGCCCTTATGCCGAGCTCGGCATAATGGCTATTTTTTCTAGCTCCGGATAATGCCGAGTTCACGGGGTGATTCTTCAAAATACTGAGGAATCACCCCTTTTTTATTTCTTTTACTCGGCATTATCGGGATGCCATTCCTCGCGGTTTTAACCGCAAACAGAAAGGAATGCCTCTATGATTAAGCCGTTTCGTCCTGACCCCAAAATGCTACAGCCACTGCAATCCGGTCCACTCGCACCGCATCTGGATGGTTTTGCTGTGCTGCTGACTCAACAGCGCTACAGCGGTGTGACCGGCTGCAATAAACTCCGATTGGTGTCTGCTCTGAGTTGTTGGATGGCTCAGAAAAGAATTTGTGTGAAGGATCTCAACGAACGACAGGTCACCAGATTTCTTGGTTGGCGCTGGCGGCGGGTTGTTTATCGGAGCGGCGATAAATGCACCTTTGGGCTTTTGCTCCAACACTTGCGTCAATTGGATATTATACCGCCGCCGACGCCTGCGCCACTGACTCCCATTGATATGATCGAACGCGACTACGGACGCTTCCTGCGGCAGGAGCGAGGCTTCATGTCGGCCAGCGTAGGCCAGTATCTGACCGTAGCCAGGCGTTTTCTGTGGCATCGGTTTCGGAACGGAAAAATCGGGCTGAAGGAGCTATGCACGAAAGATGTGAGCGATTTTGTTTTGAAAGACTCGTCCATTCGCGGACGGCGCTCAGCGCAACTGATGACTTCTGTGTTGCGAAGTTTTTTGAGTTACCTTTTCCAAGAAGGCAAAACTCCCATCAATCTGTCAACGGCGATTCCCGCTACAGCGGGCGGACGGTTGTCGGAACTGCCACGTTATCTGGATGCAGGGCAGGTGGAGAAGTTGCTGCGATGCTGTGACCGTCGCCGCAAGGTTGGTCGGCGCGACTACGCGGTCTTGGTCCTGCTGGCTCGGCTTGGCCTGCGCGCCAGCGAAGTGGCGGGATTAGAGTTGGACGATATTGATTGGGCTGCCGGAGAACTGCTTGTCCGAGGCAAAGGCAATCGTGTGGATCGGATGCCGCTGCTTCAGGAGGTCGGCAACGCCGTAGCGAATTATTTGAAAAGAGGGCGGCCACTCTGTTCAACGCGCCGTGTGTTCGTCCATTGCAAGGCGCCGTATGCGGGCTTCAGCAGTCCGCCCAATGCCGTGAGTGGCATTGTTAATCGGGCATTGGCGCGGGTCGGTTTGAATCCGCTAAATCACGGGGCACACCTGCTTCGCCATTCGTTAGCTACAAATTTGCTGCGGGGCGGGGCTTCGTTGACACAAATCGGACAGGTGCTTCGGCACCAGCAAACTCAGACCACGGAGATTTACGCAAAAGTCGATTTGAAAGCGTTGCGTGCGCTGACTCAGCCGTGGCCGGGAGGTGTGCAATGAACAACTTGCGCGTCCACCTCACCAATTACTTGAAACTCCGGCGTGGGCTTGGGTTCAAGTTGCACAGCACAGAGATGTTACTGCGTAGCTTCGTTCGTTTTGCGGAAACAAAACGAGCACGGTTTATCGCGACCAAGCTCGCGCTGCGATGGGCAACACAACCACCGAATATCAAACAAGTGCAAAAAGGCAGCCGTTTGTCCGTAGTGCGTCGCTTTGCTGAATATGTGAGTACGGTTGATCCGCGCACAGAAGTTCCTTCTCCAAAGCTTCTGCCTTACCACATTCGTCGGCGAGCGCCGCATCTGTATAACAATGATGAAGTGTGTCGGTTGGTTGAAGCAGCATATCAGGTTGATCCTTTACATCCGATTAAAGGTCCTTCGCTGGGCACGCTGTTCGGACTCTTGGCAACGACAGGAATGCGAGTGAGTGAAGCTCTGGCACTGGACTGCGGAGATGTTGATTTGGACCGTGAGTTCCTGACGGTCCGCCTAGCCAAAGGAAACAAAACCAGATTGGTGCCGCTCCACGCCTCGACCGTTGCAGCCCTCCGGCGTTACGCCTCTATCCGCGACAGCATTTATCCGAAACGAACGAATCCCAGCTTCTTTGTTTGGGACGGTGGAGTCCGTCTTGGGTATGACTCCGTAAATCGTTGGTTCCTTTTGGTGGCTTGCCAGACTGGCTTGCGCAAACCCGGCGACCGGCGCGGCCCGCGAGTGCATGACCTGCGGCATCACTTCGCGATCCAGACAATGCTTCAGTGGTATCGCACCGACACGGACGTCGAAGCGCGTCTGCCGGAGCTGAGCACTTATCTGGGCCACGTTCATGTTCGCGATACGTATTGGTATCTCTCCGCCGTGCCGGAACTGTTGCAACTGGCCACGCAACGCCTGCAACCGAAGGAGGCTGGACGATGAAAACTCAATCCACCTTCTCCGAACTGCTTCAAGCCTACTTCACGCAACGGCTGATGCACGAGTGCAACGCCAGTCCGCATACCATTGCAAACTATCGGGATACTTTTCGTCTCCTGATCGGCTTCGCCCATCGGAATCTGAAAAAGCTCCCAACCGCACTGGCCATGCAGGACCTGGACGCTTCCTTTGTGTGCCGCTTCCTCGACCATCTGGAAAAAGACCGTGGCGTGGGCGCACGTAGTCGCAACGTGCGTCTGGCAGCAATCCATTCCTTCTTCCATTATGTAGCCCTTCAAGAACCGGCTTTGGGCGCGTTGGCACAACGCGTTCTGGCGATCAAGAACAAGCGTTATACCAAAAAGCCGATAGACTTCCTCACTCGGACTGAAGCGGAAGCATTGCTGTCCGCGCCGAATCAGCAGACCTGGTCAGGCCGACGTGATCACGCATTGCTCTTGCTCGCTCTGCAAACAGGACTGCGTCTCTCAGAAATAATCAACCTGCGCTGCGATGACATCGCATTGGACACGGGCGCTCACGTGCGTTGCACCGGGAAAGGACGCAAATCACGTTGCGTTCCCTTGCGCAAGGAGACGATCGCGACGCTACGCGCATGGCTGCGTGAACGAAACAGTCAGACCGCCGGCCCACTCTTTCCAAACATTCGCGGCAAGCCGTTGAGCCGAGATGGAGTTCAATACTTACTCGCCAAACATGTGGCCTCTGCACGCCAACACTGTCCGACTTTGAAAAACAAACGCGTGACTCCACATGTCCTGCGACACAGCACAGCGATGGATTTGCTGCAATGCGGTGTTGATCGCTCCGTCATCGCTCTGTGGCTCGGCCATGAGCGAATGGATACGACGCAGATTTATCTCGCCGCCTGCGCGCTTGCCGCACAGACGCGCGAGGCCGAATACCTTGAAGAATCAAAACGGTGGGAAAAATCTGAATTGGATTTGTTCGCGGAAGCCTTGGGCGCGCTCATAACCGAAATGGAACGTTATCCGTTCGAAGACATCCTGGGCAGATACTACATGGAAGCTGCATTGTCGCAGAAGGGTCAGCAGTGGAACGGGGAGTTCCACACTCCGAAGCCGATTTGTGATCTGATGGCTCGCATCACACTTGGTGACACAGCGTCATTGCCACCAGATGGCAATATCACCGTGTGTGAACCGGCGTGCGGAGCGGGTGCAATGATTCTATCACTTGCCGAAGCTTGCACACCCAATGTCCGGCGAAGGCTTCGAGTGACCGCGATAGACATCAGCCGCACGGCCTGTGATATGGCCTTCATCAACACAACCCTGTGGGGTGTCCCTACGAGGATCGTTCATGGCAATTCCCTGTCGTTGGAGTTCTGGGCCTCCTGGTCGAACATCCACTTCCTTGCACCATGGCTTCCGTTTGCTTTGAGAAATCAAGCAGCGGAAGTGAAGGAGCAGGGCCAGCCGCCTCAACCGGCAGAAGTGGAACGCATCAAAGCGTCACTTGCTCAGCAGGAGTTCGCCTTATAAATTCTGCTCACGCCTCTCTCTTTCGAGAGAGGCTTTATTTTGTATTTGCCCGCAACCGATACTTTGATTCGTTTTTCACATCCACGAGTTTGCTGGCTTCCCTTTGATGGTAGTATTACTCATCAAAATTTTCTGCAAATTCACTGACACTTTTACCGACAGCGTAATTAAAACAAAAAATCTTATTTATCGTTTTCTTTCTTGATGTGCACGTTCACCAATTTTGTGTGCTCTCGCTTCCAGCCTCTTTTGATACAAGGAATAGATTCTTCACGAAGGATTTTCATTGCTTTGCGATTCGATCGCCAAAAATTCCCGAATTGACACGCATATATCCAGCCCTCAATAGGGCTTCCCCAAGCCACTCCTCCAATGCTGCTATCATTCACGGGTTCCCCAAGGGTTTTATCAATTATGAATCGGGCAATCTGTGGTTGATAACTGAGGCGTTGTTTAAGCACGGCCCGAGCTCTTTCTTCTTCACCAAGACGTATCAGAGCTAGTGCATAGAGATATTCTGTGCCACTAAAAGTTTCTTTATATGCTGGGTTTTCAAAAAGTGTAATTGCAGCCCTATCGCGTCCGCATTTGATTAGGTATAGCGCTAAGGATTCTCTCACGCCCATTCTGTCTTCTTTATCCAGCGAAAGGCAAAATTCAGCCGTTGCAATAGCTTCATTCTCGAGGTCCAAAGCCCATTGAGCGAGCATCAGGCCCTGACACGCACGAATGAACGGCCGGTTCCCCACATATCCGGTAGGTAGCCGATCTTTTCCGAAAACAAAGCTTTTTGGAATGGCTCGCATGCCTGTTCCAACTGCCGCTTCCGCGAATGCAAGAGCTTCAATATACTTCCCTTCGTGATAAAGGCACGAGGCGTAATGATGCAAACCATCTATGTGGTTTGGATTTTTCAAAAGAAATTTACGGAGAGCAACAGCCATTCGTTGGGACCAACCTCCAAAATAGCCACCATATTTTTCGAGCAATGCATCAAATTCTTTCGTCGCGCGAACGATTTCAGATGACACTGCGAAACACCAATCGTTTTCCCAGGAAGTAATTACTTTATATGGAGGTTCAACGATTTTCATTCGCGCAATATGTAAAAGCACCACCGATTCTCAAGGTCAAATTAAAATCCGGAGCGTTTGGTCCTTTATGAGCGATAAATTTGCATTTGATACGATTTTCTAATCCAAGGCTGTCAAACAAATTGATTGACGATGCTACACCGAGGCGTATCGTCAAACCAAACTTACCCAACGGCTCGCGCGGCAAGCGCATGGTATCAACGTACAACCAGGTTAATCATATGGCGGACACGCAAAGCTCCGAACCGGCACAAACAGCACCTCAAAAAGCAGAAACTATCGTCGAACCAACGACGTCATCACAGAACGTTTCCTTTCAACGTTCCCACATTGTCGTCATTTGCTCATTGGTTGTCGGAGTTTCATTTTTCCTTCCCTGGGTCAATGTCCTCTGGGCTCACCCGTCAGGATTTGATTTTACGAAGGAAGGCGGCAACGCAATAATGCTCTGGGCGATGCCCATCTTCGCTGTGATCTCATGCAGAGCGGGATTAGGCAAGAACTACAAAGTCGCTGGCCAGCTTTGCGCTGCTATTCCCTTCGTCATTCTTGCATATGGATATAGCCAGGAACGCAACATCCTGCAGGGGTTGGCTGCTGGAGCGTGGATAGGACTCATCTCCGCCGCCATTCTCGGCGTTGCCGCCAGAAAATAATGGAAGGAAGGGCGCATGTTTTCATCGTTCAAGAAACGCGAGGCCGAAGTCCTCAATCACTGGATTGCCGCAGCCGACGGTTATCAATGCCAGCCCACGGAATTTTATCAAGCGATCGAACATACCATCAAGGAACGCTGCTTGCCCGGCCTCGAAATGACGCGGATTGAATTCTCCGAGGGCGGCGCACTATCACACAAACGAACCTATCTGCGCATGATTCGCGAGCGGTTGGTGTTCGACGTATGCGCGGCACAATTTGGAAACGGATCATTTTTCTCGTGCCGCATGGCTCAGATTCCCGTGGTCGTTCATTTGTCTCAGTTGCTAATCGTGATCGTGGGATTGCTCATCGTGCTGTATCTGTCGATGCGTTTCGTCGGAGTGTTTCTAGGACCAATCGTACTTATGGCGCTCTTGCTCGGTGCCTGTTATGTCCTGCGCAATACAGTTGCAATGGGATTGCGCGACCTGGACACGGCGCTCATCCAGTCACCCCTTTTCGGTGCGATCTACGAAGCTTGGTTCAGAAAAGAAACATACTACCGAGTTGATACCCGCCTCATCTATTTGGACACCGTTTCGAATATTGTAAAAAAGCTGGCCGAAGATGTGACAGGTCAAAAAGGCGTAAAACTCGTGCGGCAATATGAACTTGCACCAATTTTGGGCGAACTCTACAAGCCGATAAGACCGCAGGAGTCGCCCGCACCACTGCCTCAGTCATAGCGCGTTATGCCTGGGATTCACGAACAACTGTCGGCCCAGTTTTACCGCTGGGAAAAGCGTGGACGCGGATGGAAAGTGTTTGACGAGCCAGTATATCCCGAGCCGCCGTTTGTCCCTTTCAATGGTCATTACTTGCCTGCCGCACTGGTTATTGACGACGGACGTAAGCCTACGTTCTTTAGTTCGCTGGTCGAGAAGCTGAGCCGAAAAATCTCAACCGAAACACCGCCGATCTCAACCGAGCCGGACATCGAAGACGAACCGGAGCCGACACCGTTCACACGCGATGCGTTGGTCGAATTTCAAACCTCTCTTCCCGCCGATCTCAATGTCGGCAAAGATTCGTTCGAGCATTTTCTGCAAAATCTGTCGCTCTGCCGCGAACCAATTGCCTTTGAAATCGTGGGGACTGGCGGGCGTGTAAGCGTCCAATTTGTCACGAGCGAAGATGACGCTTCAACAGTTCGTCGCCAGTTACAAGCGCACTTCTCCGACGCTTCGTTCCAGCAGCGTGACAGCGCACTAGAAAGTGTATGGAATGAATGCGCTGGCGAAGACGCTCTCGTGGTTGAATTCGGCCTTGCACGAGAATTCATGTTTTCGCTTCAAAGCGGGAAGATTGATCCGTTCGTCGGAATCGTCGGCGCACTTGCGGAGTTGAAACAAAATGAAATCGCGGTGTTTCAGGTTCTGTTTCAGGTCGTCCAGGAAGATTGGCCAGAGAGCATCGTCGCCTCTGTCTCGCACGCAGACGGCAAGCCGTATTTCGTGAACCGACCGGAACTAGCGCACGCAGCGGAGGCCAAAGCTTCACGTCCACTGTATGCCGCAGTAGTTCGCATTGCGGTGAAGACCGATTATTTTACGAGCTCGTTGAATATCGCGCGTGAGCTTGCGGGGTCGTTGCGTGTGTTCGCCAATCCGCACGGCAACGAACTCATCCCCCTCGCAAACGATGACTATCCGTATTACGACCATATCGAAGATGTATTGCGCCGGCAGTCACGCCGCACCGGGATGCTGCTCAATAGCGATGAACTCATCGGCTTTGTGCATTTACCATCAAGCGCAGTTCGTTCGCCGGCTTTAGAGCGTGACCAAGGCAAGACCAAAGTCGCTCCTGACATCGTGCGCAATGCGACAGGCCTTTTGCTTGGCAACAATGAACACCTGGGAAATAACGTTCCAGTCCGTCTCTCGCCCGAGCAGCGCGTGTATCATACGCATATAATCGGTGCGACCGGCACAGGCAAATCCACGCTGCTTTTCAATCTCATACGGCAGGATATTGAAAATGGCGCGGGCGTTGCGGTTCTCGATCCGCATGGCGATTTGATTGACCGCATTTTGGGCGTGATTCCAAAAGAGCGGATTGATGACGTGGTTCTAGTTGATCCATCTGATGAGGATTACTCGATTGGATTTAACATTATTTCCGCTCACAGTGAACACGAAAAGACACTGCTTGCGTCAGACCTGATATCCGTTTTTCAACG
>Ga0265327_10002103_pt1 | contig 22166 bp, 13 predicted proteins | sample 41621metaG_FD_202089 | JGI IMG/M metagenome (GOLD analysis project Ga0265327, IMG submission 202089) | Rhizosphere microbial communities from Carex aquatilis grown in University of Washington, Seatle, WA, United States - 4-16-21 metaG | ecosystem: Host-associated > Plants > Roots > Rhizosphere...
CGTGCCTACGGGTACAGAAACTATGAGCACCTCAAAGAACGCATCCTGACACTCCATCACACCAAGTTCACACTAAATGGGTAGACGTCACCAAAAATGCCCTATCCCCCAAAACTTCGCATGAGCCGCCTTTCGTACGATCTAGTTCTTGTTCATCGAAACCTACTTGTGCAAGGAAATCACGAAAACTCACCCAAAATGTGGAACCCCAGTTTTTAGGCCTGACGATGCACAAGGGAGTTGCCGGTCGAACTCGCGGAGAGTTCTTAGGGCGGACGGGCAGGATCGACGACCGGGGGGGGCGCTCGACGTGATTTACGTGTCATCGCAGTCGCCTTGTCATCGTCGAACACACCATTCTCGCCAAATTGCGCCGGACGGGCTGGACCAATGAGAGTCTGTCGTCTGGAGCATGCCATTCGCGGCTGTGGGGAGGTGATATTTGCACTGGCAGCCAAGACCGCGCCACTAACATTCCGTCACGCGAACAAACGAAATAGACTTGCCTCACACCCGAATTGATGAAATCCACGGATCGGTCGGACAGAGTTTACGCAAGATTATCGCCAGTCGCCGCTCAGCACGAAGCCAGCCCAGTAGAATGGGGACAATGTTTCTCCTTGAGCATCCTTTTCAAGGATCAAGCCACGCATGGCATTGTCGCGCAACTGCCACAATTGAGCTTCTCGCAAAGCTTCCAATTTCCCCATGCGCTTGTCCCAAAGGTTTTCATAAAGCCTCTGCATCAATCTGGTTGTGGCAGCGTCAGGGACTTTCCACAGGCTGGCAACAACGGTCTTGGCACCAGCCACTTGGAAGGCTCGCTGCAAACCGAGCAGTCCCTCGCCGCCAGCGACGGGCCCAAGTCCCGTTTCGCAAGCGGATAGTACGACAGTGTCAACCAACTTCAGGTCGAGAGCCACGACATCCATCGCGGTCAAAATCCCGTCGTCCTTATCCAGTTCTGGCGATGAGTTCACGCCTGCAAAGGCTAGTCCAGAGAGCAGGCCAGGATGGATCGACTCCGTTCCCGAATCTAGACGCACAGCTTTGCGCTTCAATTCAATCTCAACCGTTTCGTCTGCGTTCGACTCATGCCTAATCTGCAATCTGACCGTAGAATTAATTGGACCGCGGAGCACAGAGATGAAATTGGAGAACGACTGGCCCTTCATCTGAATCAGTTCGCCATCGGCACGACTGATCGCAATGATCTCGTCACCGTCCTTCATGCGACCATCGTCGTGGGCTGCCCCTCCTGGGATGACGGAAATCACAATGCATTTTCCGTTGTCAACTCGAAGCGATGCTCCAATTCCTCCAATCGTTGATTGCTCCGCGGTAGACTGCTGGTTAACTGAGTCGTTAGCGTGAGGGATCCGGTCGTTTTCACGAAGCAGACTGGTTAGCTCTGGTGGCGCGAAATAGCCATGGGTGATGATATGCAGCCATGCGTGGCGGGAAGCCTGCTCACGGAAGGCCGCTTCGGTGGCATCACGTTGATCCAGCGTGTACACCTTTCCGTTTGGGACTTTTTTCACGTACCGACGTTCGATAGAACTCAATTCCGCCTGGCCTGATGGCAATTGCGAGAAACTAAAAAGCATGCCTCCAGGCGGTCGGCCAGCAGCTTCGCGTTTCACCAATAAATCTTGTGATTGACCTGGGTCTCCACCGTAGTCAATATCCCCGGCGATAAGCAGGCTTGGCGGAGGGCCAGAAAGCCGCTCCTCGCGCAAGATAGATGTTAACAGTTGGGGTACAGGCAACACCGCGATGGCGAGATCTTCCAACAGATACCGTCCGGGGCGATCTCCCGGCAACGCACCCCAAGGTATTTGGGAAAGATTGCCGTCTGGAGAGATCAATACCGTCTCGATACCTTGAAGATGGCCTGCCAGAGGCTCCCACAGCAGCTGTCTGAGTTCAGCTCCAGTATCCATCTCCACCGACTTTCGGCCGTAGGTTTTCCTCCATTCCGTAATCAGCTTTTGAAACACCCGCGCCGAACCCAGTTCGATCCTGGTGATGGGCTGATCCGCGCGAACAACGAATGCGACGATCCTTTGCTCGCATGCCGCTTCCATGCGACCGCACGCGTGGTATTCCAACAGATCGACGACGGCCGTTGGTCTCTTTTGGGCTCGCAACTCAGCGATAATATCTTTGGAACCAATCTGAGTCTGTTCCAGAGTCTGACGGAATGCCGCTGACTTCCTCGCCAGTTCGCTTTCGATTCGCTGATGCTCCTCCTCTAAGGCGGCACAACGATCTTTCCAAAGACGGCGAGTGTCCGCTTCCGTTCTTCTCCATGCCTCGAGGGCTTTCGGGTCCGTCGGTGGGCGCGGCGGGTTTAACGTGATCGTGCTCAATTGCTGTGTGATTCGGCGAAACTCAGCGAACGTAGGATCGTGGTGAAGTGCCGCTCGCAATGCCACCTGCCGTGAAGTGATCAACCCCTTCCACCTGACGACCTCATCGTAAATTTCGGAGGTGCTTTTTGGGTCCGACTGTGTCACGGTAAGCCACAAATTCAGTGAGTCGCCAATCGTGTATGCCATCTGAAACTGTTGATGCTCCGTTTGCACGGCAGCCGTCTCATTCAACAGCCGACGCCTTATGTTATGAGCGCGAGCGGCGTGAACCGCGGCAGCTTCGAGTTCTCCGATCTGCAGCTGCAAATAGGCGATACCGCTGAGGCACTTTGCGGTTTCGGGGTGATGCGGCCCAAGGGCTCGCTCAAATATCTCCAAGGATCGTTGATACAAAGGAAGGGCCGCGCCATAATTTTTCATAGACAAATATAGAGACCCAGTATTAAATAACGCAAATCCGGTTCGGGGGTGGGTTGCACCTAGATTCACCTCGTGAATTCGCAGCGCCCGACGAAGCGACTCCTCGGCACGAGAATACTCACCTTGTTCTCGGTAAAGATTTCCCAGTTTCATGTGTTTCATTCCCGCCGCCGCACTGTCGCGACCAAATGTACTCTCATCCATCGCGATTGCCCTTTTGTAAAGGGATTCCGCCTCTGAAAATCTCGCTTGCTGGACGTACTGGAATGCGAGATTGTCTAGGCAAACAGCCGTTTCAGGATGGATTGGGCCGTTCATCTTCTCGAAAATTGCGAGCGCCCTTCGAAAATGTGCTACCGCCGCTGCTGTGTTTCCCATTTTTTCATATAAGACACCTATGTTGTTGAGTGTTGAGGCTGTTAGCGGATGATCGTGGCCTATTGTAACTTCGCGAATGTTTAGGACGCGGCGCAAGCTGGGCTCGGCTGCCGCGTACTGACCCGTTTCCATCTGTAATACCGCCAGGTTCTGCAGACAAGTGGCTGTTTCCGGATTGTCTGCGCCGAACTGATCCACAAGAATCTTCAATGCCCGCTCATAGACTGGTTCAGCAAGGGAGAATTTACCTTGCGAAACGTAACTCAATGCCAAGGCGTTCATTGCGTATGCAGTTTCCGCGTGGTTTGGTCCCCATGCGTTCTCTCGTGCCTGAAGCACACGTAGCGACAATTTCTCCGCTGTCGAGAAATCTCCCGATTCACGGTAGAGCTCCGCCATATTTGAAAGGCACATTGCGGTTTCCAAATGCGCCGCGCCAAGCTGAGTCTCCAGGATCTTTATCGCTCTTTGATAGAGCGTCTCCGCCTGAGAATACTTGGCTTGTTCCACATTCGTGAGTGCAAGGCTATTCAGCGCAAAGGCTGTCATCTGGTGGTCTGGCCCGAGAGTTTTCTCTCGGGTTTGCACCAACTGTTCATAGAGCCGCTCCGCTGCAGCATGTTTGCGTTGTGCTCGGAAGTTGTCTGCTTGATTGGAAAGGACGGTCACGGTATTTGGGTTCTCTGATCCTTGTGTTGCGTCTAGAATCTTGTAGGCACGCGTATAAAGCGGTTCTGCCTGTGCGTATTTTCTCTGTGCATCATAGGTTTGAGCCAAATTGTTTAACAGGAATGCAGTCGACAGATCGTCTGGTGCGAGCGATTCTTCGTGACTCCTCAGAAGCCGTTGGTAGATGGGTTCTGCTTCAGCGGCTTTGCCTTGGAGTCGTAGATTGGCGGCTTGATTGTTAAGAACAATCGCTGTGTTCGGATCTTTGGAACCCAAGCTTGCTTCGCAAATCTTCAACGCCCGCTGGTAGAGCGGCTCGGCTAGAGCGTGTTTGGCCTGATTGTCATAAACGTTGGCTAGACTGTTTAGTAGAAAAGCAATGGTCAGGTGTTCTGGTCCAAACGCCATTTCGCGATACTTCAAGAGGCTGAGATAGAGCGGCTCTGCTTCTACCGCTTTGCCTTGGTTCCTCAAGTTGTCCGCTTGACTAGTCAGGATCGCCAATGTGGTTAAATGGTCGGATCCAAGTGTGTTTTGGTAGATTTTCACTGCTCGTTGGTAGAGCGGCTCTGCAAGAGCGTATTTCGTTTGTGCGTCGTAGGCCTGCGCTAAACTGATGAGGCTGGCTGCAGTATCGGAATTTTCAACGCCGAGTGCTTTTTCACGGATCTTCAAGCAACGCTGTTGAAGCAATTCGGCGCGAGCATAATTTGCCTGGAGTTGGTATAGATTTCCGAGATTGAAAAGAGACGTTGCAGTTTCTGGGTGCTCGGGGCCGAGTGCAGTTTCGCGAATTGTTTGGGAGCGTTGGAAGAAACGTTCCGCCATGCCGTAGTTAAGCTGTGACTGATACATCATGGCGATGTCGTTGAGGCACGCAGCTGTCGTTGGGTGTTCAGATCCCAATGCCTCTTCTCGCAGTTTCAAAACCTGATGCGCAAGGTCCAAGGCGGCCTGAGCTTGGCCAAGTTGAAGTCGCGCCGCGAACTGCGCATACAACTGGTCAGCTTGTTTCAGCTGAAGTTGCTGTTCTTCTGGCGCGGCTTGCCGCTTCTGAAGTTCTTCCAACGCACGCTTTGAATCGTTTGTCAGCCAACTTCGGTCGCCCAGAAGCAGCCTTCTAAAGGAAAACTCATCTTCAATTGCTTTACGAGCTGCTACATAGTCTTTACGGATGGTATACAATTGGCGGAGTTCGTACAGCGAGCCGGCGGCATCGAATTGATATTGTTGGCGCCGCGCTTTCGCGACTGGTCCTTCCTGCCCTTGCAGCTGGTGCAATAGCTGCTTCTCTGAAGCGAGCATCTTCTCACCTGCAGCGAGCGCCTCTGCAATCTGGCCGTTACCGCGCAGGGTCAGGAACTCTTTTTGAAGTCGGGCTTGCTCGGTGACCAGTTGCTGCCAAGCCTCCGAATCCTCAATGATAAGGCGATTCGTGTCCTTGTTGGCTGTTTTTTCTGGGATTGGTGGTTGCGAACGAGAATACGGTTGAAGTAAAGACGTTACTGATAGAAAAAACGCGAGTCCGACAATGAATGGACGCATCGAATCCCCCTTTTCACACCCCGGTTTCAGGTCAGTGTTTGCTTATTGAATGTCCCTCGAATTTAAATGCACCGTCATCGTAGCGGCCATGGTATCGCTCGAAGTTTTCTTCGGACAGCGGATAGATCAAAATCCCGCGAAATCGATCAGCAGCCGCATTCAGTCGCCGAAGGTCGCTTCTCCGCATCATTCCGTGGGATTGAGGCCACCGTGCGTTTTTCTTCGAAGGTTGTATCAGGCGAGCACGCCGACGATTTTGCTACAGGTGTGAGGCACGACAGTCGTCAGGTGTGAGCGTGACGGCTGCTCCAGAATGGAGTCAATTTGTGACTCGGATTTGAAAATGGGTGGGAAAATTATAATAGCTGGAAAATTCGCCGCTTCACTTTTCAACATGGCGATCATCGCCGATGCAATCGTGCTCCACTGTCAAAATGTTTCCGTGGAACAAGGGTTTGGGTCCGAGCGTTGGTGATTGCGTCCCCCAATTACGGATACTACTCGCGGCTTTGGTCGAGGAAAATGCCATTCCCTCATTTTCCTCGCCGTTCTTCGTCTCACGTTTGACCTTAAATCCCGTTCCAGGTTCACGATTGGCTCAGGTGGGGCTGTGAGCGGGTGACTACATCGTTCGGCAGGTCGTTAGTCACCCCAAATTCGTCACTGGACTGAATAAATTACCGAAGGTCTCCACGACACGTGGATGTTGGATTCATTGGAAACTCGGTACATCAGTTCACTGAAGAGACGATTGCCGCAATTCCTTTGCGTCTCCGCACGGTTACGACGCCTGCTCGCATTGACATGGTCCACGGGTTGATCACAAAGGGCCAGATCTTGTCGCCAGGCTCAAGGGTGTTTTTGACTTCACTCCATTCTTGTCGCAGACAACCTGTGCTCAGTTCGCGACCCACGATGTCGTGTTTCAATGATTGCCCGAACCATTGGTAGCTTGGGGGAGCGTGTCTGGTGGCTTCGCGGCAAAGTTGTTCTTTCGTTCCATCAATCGTGATGTACCAAAAGCCTTGATGTACCAACTTCCGATACAGCCACCGCAAAGGAAGAATACGGTGCCAGATACTCTGCTCAAATTCATTGTAGGCATCGAGCATTCGTGTCTCAGGCGGACCAGCAGAGTGTGTGTGAAGTCTTCGAAGCACACCATGACGATGATTCAGTCGAGAGGTGCTGCATCATCCGTGGTGCGTTTCGAAGACTGCACGCACCACTTCACGCACACTACATGACTGCCATGTTGCCCACGAGGAGACCTCGCGAGAGAGAACCAGCCATGACGGGGATTCAGTCGAGAGGTGCTGCATCATCCGTGGTGCGTTTCGAAGACTGCACGCACCCTACAAGACGACACTACTGCTGTTGCTGCTGGCTTTGTTGATGGCGCAGGGGGCCGCTGCGGGCGACCAATTGCTGGCGCAGGGCCTTGTCGGGGAGCGGCCAGGGGGCGGCCGGGGGCTTGGCGGGAATCGGACGCGAGACCGTCGGATGCTCGGTCCAGTTTGTTGGCATCCGCTCGACGCTTTCCACTTTGACACTGACGGAAATCGATTCCTCACCCAGGCCTTTCCAGCAGCCTCGGTTCGGGGCAATGTCCGAGAAATCGCGACCGACCGCGATCACCACGTGATGAGCATCAACAAAGTGACCTCGTGTCGGATCGATATCCACCCAGCCCAGATCGGGGCCGCCCCAGATCTGGCACCAGGCATGAGTCGCCAGTTCTCCCGGTTGATTGACATAGCCGCTGACATAGCGCGCGGGAACCTTCAAGCCCCGGCAGGCGCCGATGAACAGGTGCGCCAGGTCCTGGCAAACGCCGCTTCCCAATCGCAACGCCTCGGTCAGCGTCGTTCGCGCGGTGGTGACTTCTTTCTCATACTTCAAACGATCACTCACGGCGCGCATTAACGTCTGGATCCCGGCCGCAAACGACTTGTGAGTTTTTGGCAGCGATTCCACGAACTCTGTCAAATCGGAGGATTCATCCACCAGCGGGCTCGGTCGCGTGAACTCAAGAATTTCCACGTCCGAGGAATCCGCTTCGATCGGTTCCGGCCAGGGGAGTTCCGCCAGTTGTAGACCGGCGAACCGGCGGTGCGTTCGTACATAACTGGTCGCCCGGATTTCGACACGCGTGTGCGGGGCGTTGACGTTGAACAGGTCGACTCGATTGCCGAATCCGTCGTAGTAGCTGGTCGTCGGAACCTGGGGCACGACTCGCAGACGATAGCCGGAAACAGTCTGGTCATCGTTCGACGGGGGGCTCATCCGGACTTCGATGACAGCATCTGTGACGGGTTCGGTATAGGAAAGAACCGTTTCGTGTTCAATGCGAATCAGCATGTTTGGCCTCGCGCGGGCTTATGAGAAGTGTTCATGTCGACCGGGGCTGGTCAGTTCAGGAAATAGGCCCGTTGCATTTCTTCGACGATTCGGGCGCAGGCATCCTGCACGCCACTCAGAAAACTGGGCAATCCGCGGGAAAAGACTTCGTGAATGTCAGCGTAACGGAGTTCGCTTTCCAGGCGACCGAGACGCCGTTCCGCCTGCGTCCCAGACGAACTGGCCCCGCCTCCGGTAATCCCCTGGAGCGATTCCAGGCAGCGCCCCACACAGAACCTCATCGAGCGGTGGAAGTCCATGTCCAGGACCAGGTACTTCACGATGCTTTCGGCATCCAGTCGCTCGTGGTACCGCTTGAGATACGCTTCATAGGCGGAACAGCTGCGCAGCAATCCGGTCCAATAGACCAGCCGCAACGAGTAGTCCGGGGATTTGTCCCCTTCACCCACGGCGCTGAACCAGACATTCAGCACACGGCTGATCATATCGATCCGCTCAATGAACCGCCCCACTTCCAGGAAGTAGAACGCTTCATTGCGGGGCATGGTGCTGTCGACCAGCGCATGAAACAGGATACAGGATCGCTTGACCCGCTCGTAGAACCGGTAGGGACTGGCTTCAAAGCGTTCGCGAGATTTTGAACGCGTCAGGGCCAGGTAAAGCTGATTGAGCTGGCTCCAGGATTCCGGGCTGAGCGTGTCCTGGGTGGCACGAGCATTTTCGCGAGCACGCGAGATCATGCTCAGCAGCGAATGCGAACGCGTCGAATCGAAGGTCAGGTTTGTCAGCAACCCTTCACTTTCGCGCGGGTCCCAGGTCAATTCGAACCGGTCCTGTCCCGCCAGGACATTCAAGACCTGATCCAGTGGCCCCTTGCCGTCGGAATCACCGTGCAGGCCAGAGGCGTCGAGTTCCAGGTGGAAGGCATCATTGAGGACCCGTGCCAGGTTCTCGGCCCGTTCCACGTAACGGCTGATCCAAAATAGATTCTCGGCTACGCGACTTAACATCTTCGAAGGTTCGCGATCACAGCTGGAGGTGATTGGGGCGCTGTTGACACGGCAAGGGTGCCGACGTCGTACGATTCGTTCAAGCAGGGGGTAAAGGTTTGAGGGATAGTGTTGCTGTCACGAATTTCCGGCTCCCAGGACCCAGGTGTCTTTGCTTCCGCCTCCCTGGGAACTGTTGACGACCAGGCTACCTCGCGGAAGAGCGACTCGAGTCAGTCCCCCGGCCAGCACCTTGATCTCTTCGCCGTACAGCACGAACGGACGCAGATCGATGTGCCGCCCTTCCAGGTGGTCGCCGATGAATGTCGGATGCAGGCTGAGCGTGATTGTGGGCTGGGCGATGTAGCCGCGCGGGTTGGCGCGAATCTTCGCTGCAAATTCTTCACGCTGCTCGGCCGTGGAGGCGGGGCCGATCAGCATGCCATAACCGCCAGACCCGTCGACCGCCTTCACGACCAACTTGTCGAGATTCGCGAGAATGTGCTGACGGTGGCTGGGAATCAGCGGTCGGAAGGTTTCGACATTCGGCAGGATCGCGTTTTCGCCCAGGTAATATCGAATGATGTCCGGGACGAACGGATAGATTCCCTTGTCGTCACAGACCCCGGTGCCGACTCCGTTTGCCAGTGTGACCTGACCCGAGCGATACGCGCCCAGCAGTCCGGCGACGCCCAGTTGACTGTCCGGTCGGAAGGCGAGTGGATCGAGGAAATCATCGTCGACACGCCGGTAGATGACGTCGATTCGCTGCAGACCGCGCGTCGTTCGCATCGCGATCTGGCCGTTTTCGAAGACCAGGTCACGACCTTCGACGAGTTCCACGCCCATCTGCCGGGCGAGAAAGCTGTGCTCGTAATAGGCCGAGTTGTACACGCCGGGCGACAGGACGACGATCGTCGGATCCTGGACACCTCCAGGGGCCACATAACGGAGCATGGCTCGCAGGTTGGACGCGTAGTCGTCGATCGGCTGAACGTCGTACTGTTGGAACAACAGAGGGAAGACTTCTTTCATCACCTGCCGGTTCTTCAGCACGTAGCTGACACCGGATGGCGTTCGACAGTTGTCTTCCAAGACCAGGTAATTGCCGTGTTCATCGCGGATCAGGTCAATTCCGCTGATGTGGATGTAAATGTCACGGGCGACTTCGATGCCGTGTAGTTCGCGGCGATAGCCCGATGCACCAAGCACCAGTTCCGTCGGGACGATTTTGTCCTTCAGGATTTGACGCTGGTGATAGACATCATGAACGAACAGGTTGAGTGCCCGGACTCGCTGCTTCAGGCCGCGTTCGATCAAGTCCCACTCGTCGGCGGGAATGATTCGTGGAACGGGATCAAACGGCATGATTCGCTCAACACCTTTGTTCCGTCCATAGACGGTAAAGGTGATCCCCTGGCGTTGCATCGTCAGGTCGGCGATTCGATGCCGGCGTTCGAGTTCCGTGCTGGTGAGATTGCTCAGTCGTTGTTGCAACGGAATGTACGCCGGCCGGGCAACGCCGGTGGCAGAGAACATTTCGTCGAAGCCGTAAGGAGAATAACGGCTGAATAACGAGCCGGGAGGTGGAGAGGTGGAGCGCATGCCGGTCATGTCGTCAGAACTTCATAGGTGGTGGCCCCGCGAATACGGGGGATGCTGCAATTGAAGCAACCTGCGTACCGGCGAAGCGGCGGCGAAGGGACTGGACTTCGGAATCATCTCATTTCAGCCTGATATGGCCAACAGAAAATGCTACTTTCCCGAAATCGGGAGCTGAAACGGGATTTTTGGGGCTGCAGAGTGCGCAGTTTCTGGGCACTCGCGAGCGACAATAGGCACAGATCCGTCCCTTTCCGTCTCTGCACGCCCCGGATGGGAATTCCGGAATTCTCGCCACGGCGTCTGGAACTCGTGATTTCAACGGCGTAGGCTGATTTCACCAGTCCACGTCCCATGAACGCAGTAAACAACACTCCTTTCGGCAGATTGTCTGTTGTTCCCCGTTCGGAATCGCCCGGTCCCGTCAATTACATCGGTACTCGTCCATCAAAACAGGATGTGAGGTTCTCATGTTGCGAGTTTTCAGTTTGGCGTTGGTCGCCTTGACGATGTGCTACGGTCAAGTCTCAGCACAAGTGGCACTTCAGGTTCGGTTTGCGCCGGGGACAAAATCGACGAGTGAGACGGACGTCAAAACTCATCAAATTCTGACCCTTGCCGGGATGGATGTGGAAACCCGGTCGTCGACATTCAGTATCACAACAAAATCGATTGGCGAACGGGCCGCCGACGGGACTCTGCCGATCCAGGAAAAGATAGACGTGCTGCAAACCGAGGTCGGGCTTCCTGGCGGGACCACCTTGCAGTTTGATTCCAGCAATCCCGAGAAGAAGGCCGGAAATCCCCTGCTGGAACCGCTCCTAGAACGACTGCGTGTCAGCTTTCAAAACCCGGTGACAGTCCTGCTTGACGACAAGAACAAGATTAAAGAGATCAAGTTCCCGGAAGGGGTTGTGGAATCGCTGGACGCCTCGAACAAAAGCCTGTTTGATCCCGTCAAACGCAAGAAGGCGGCGGAACAGGCCCGGGGCTATCTGCCGGATGAGCCGGTCAAACCGGGGGAAAGCTGGGAACGCGCCACGGAAGCGGATTTTGGCGGCGGCCAGACCATGTCGTTCCGGACGAAGTACACCTACGTGGGAACTGTCGAGATCGACGGCCAGATGTTCGACAAGATTACCGGCAATGTCTTCGAAGTCAGCTACAGTGTTGATCAGGCCGCCCCGATTCGGGTCGCCAAAAGCGACCTGAAAGTGACCGAATCCAACGAGACGGTGTTGTTCGATCGGGGTCTGGGAGCTGTTCAGCAACTGCAGCGAAAACTTCGCATCGAGGGGCCGTTGACGCTGGTCATCAACGGCACCAACCTCGATGGGAAACTCGATCTGACGATCGAAGAAAAGACGAAGCGGCAGAAGTGATCTGCCGCGGAATTCGAGTTACTTCTTCTTGATGGCGAAGGATTCGACAATTCGCTTTTCGATCAATTGCCGTTCTTCCGACGCGGCGCCATCTTCCTTCGGGGAATCCTGCAGCAAAAGGACTGTGGCGCCGTTCGGGGAGGCGATCGGAAACATTTCCTGAATGATGATTGTGCTGGCAACGCGAGCACGGATCTTTTTCCCCGCCACCTTCTGTCCCGCCAACTTCATCGTCACATCCGTGACCTGTGTGTTCTTCTCGCCGTAACGCTCGACCAGCGCGTCGACAAGATCGTCGAGGGCGATCTTCGCGTTATAATGCTGAACCATGATGACGCAGTTTTTCCCGTTCAGCGACCAGTTTCGCAGGGCCTTCTCTTCGACATCCGCTTCAAACGCAAAGTAGCTCGGGTACTGAAACGAGATTCCCGCGTAGTTGAATTCGCGGAATTCATCCGGGATCAGTTTGACCTTGGGATTGGTAAATGTCCCGTTGACCTGGACGGGTTCATCGACCGTCAGCCGGACCGTCTTGTCGCCAATTTGCAGCGAATAGCCCAGTGGAGGTTCGATCGAATCCGGGTCAGCCTGGGCAATCACCGACTGCACGGTGGCCAGGAACAGGATCAGCGGGTAAGCATGGCGGGACATGGTGACTCCAGTTCACGAGATTCCGGTTTCAGGGGAAGCGACTGCCCGCGGATTCTAGCCAGTCTTCTGCAGGAATTCCCGCTCGGCGGCAGAGTCTGCCGAAGGACGGCGATTCGTCACTCCTTTTCCTTTCGTCGCTGTCAGGCTTGTTACCTCCCGGCAGCGTTTCACGTGGTCAGGTTTGAAGAAGCCGTTAGTCTGCGGAGAGATGTGCATCGGATTCGTTTGTACAGACTTCGACGCTTCCGTCATTTCCCCAGCGGACCCCGACCATGCCCCGGACCTTCGTTGCTTCTCTCGCCTTCGCCATGATCCTATGTGACTCTTCCCCGGAACCGATCGGCCTGCACAATTCCACTGGCTCTCAGGTTCTTGCATCGCAGCCCGCCGTGGCGACGGGAGCCGTGCAGGGGACGTTGTTGAACGCAAACGGTCGTCCCGTGGCCAATACCACGGTTTCCATCACCACGATTCCGGGGCGCGGCCAGTTTCCGCTCCTGGTTGGCACGGTCGATACAGACGCGCATGGCAAGTTCAAGATGTCTGGAATCGCTCCTGGGAGCTATCGGGTTCAGTCAGCAACGCTGAGCAGTTCTGCCGACTCCAAAGTGACGGTCTATAAGAATCTCACCTCGACGTTGGTCCTGATTCTGCAGTGATCTGTCATCCTCCGGCCAGCTTCATTCGGCCGATCCGGGCCAGGCGCGCTGAATGGACTGGATGAGGGGCACAACGCAACGACGACGGAAGCCATGCAGGCCGGGGGAGACGGTTGTCTGTCGGTTCTTTCAAAACCGGCAGCCGCAGCACTTTTTGAAGCGACTTATATCGCTCGACTTCGGCCGGATGGATGTAAATTCGCTTTGACGCCACCAACTCGCAAATCAATTCGCACAGCGGCTGGCTCATTCCCGCCCACAAGACCGTGTTGGGATTGGCCCGTGCCGCCAGCCCCTGATCTCCGGACACTTCCATATACGGTTGCAGCGACTGCACCAGTTCCGGAAACAGCACTTCTCCTTCAGACCGGACCAGTTCCACCAGTCCCGCTTTCAGCTGGCCAGAGTGCGCCAGCCGCGCCCAGGCGGGCAATCCCGCGTCTTCGTCATCGTCGGGGATTTGCAGGGCCTCGTCCCGCGCTTCCGACTCCAGCATTGATGTGACCCGGCTGTCCGACGTGGCGCGGCGGCAGCGGTCCTGAGCCCAGTTGCGCAGCGCAAAGATCTTGTCTTCCATGGTGACGGAAAGGGGAACCGTCGATCGCCACGATCGTTCCAGATCCTCGTGCTGCAGGATGTGTCCCTGTCCGAAGGCGTCGATCATGGCAGTGATCACGATCTGTTCCAACTCGGCCCCGCTGAATCCTTCGGACCGGGTGGCGAGATCATCGACATCGAACTGCTCGGGCTTCCAGCCCCGCTTCTTCAAATGGATCCCCAGGATGTGCTTGCGCTCTTCGAAATTGGGCAGATCCACAAAAAACAGTTCGTCGAACCGGCCTCGTCGCAGCATTTCCGGGGGAAGATTCTGTACTGAGTTGGCTGTGGCGATCACGAAAATCGGCTTTTGGATTTCACTCATCCACGTCAGGAAACTGCCGACGAGTCGGGTCATGGTCGCGTCACTCCCCCCTCCCCCATCCGTTTCCACCCCTGCGAATCCCTTTTCGATTTCATCCAGCCACAGGACGGCTGGAGCAATCGACTCCACCAGCGATAATGCGCTGCGCATGTTTTTTTCCGATTCACCGCGCGCACTGCCGAGCAGATTGGCGATGTCGAGTCGGATCAGCGGAAACGCGAGCAGCCTGGCCGTGGCTCGGGCCGTCAGGCTTTTGCCGCAACCCTGGACACCCAGCAGCAGCATTCCCTTGGGAAGTGGAATCCCCTGCTCTCGGGCTCGCGGTGAATAGGCCTCCGCGCGGCGTCCCAGCCACTCCTTTAATGCGTCCAGGCCGCCGATGTCTCCGACCCCTTCTTCCAGGTCGTAGAATTCCAGCAGGTCCGACCCCGAGGCCAGGGTTCGCTTTTCCGAGATCAATGTCGTGAAGACCGCATCGTCCAGTTCGGATCGTCCGTGCAGAGCGCGTCGCCAGGCCTTGCGGGATTCCTGCGTCGACAGCCCCATCACCGCCTTGATCAACTTGTCCTGTTCCACGTCATTCAGGATCAGTTCCACCTCGCCGACCGTTTGTCGCTCGGACAGCAACTGGTCGAACTCGCTGCGCAGATCCTCATACCCCGGCAGCGGCAGTTGAATCCGTACTGAATCCTTGGCCAGATCAAACGGAATTTCGGCGACCGGTCCAAGGAAGATGAGTGTCTTGCGCTGGCGGACCAGTTCCTCCAGCAGGTCCCGCAATCGCCGGACGACCACGGGATCGTTGATCCAGACGTGGAAGTCCTTGATCAGGAAGACGTGCGCCGGGGGATAGGAACCGAGTTCCCGCAACAACTGGCTGGCCGAGGGCTCCGCGGCCGAGTCGACCAGGGGTGGGGGAAGCAGTCCTGCTGTAATCGTCCAGGTGACCAACCCCCGTTCGATCTCCAGCGCGAGTTCAGCGAGTTCCCGTTCCCAACGCTGTTCTTCCCACGTTTGCAGAAACAGCAGTGGATATCCGGCTTCGATCCGCGATCGCAGGTCTTGAAGAACGGCTTCGGTGTTCATGAAAACTTTTCATCGGCAAAGGGGGGAATCGAATCCGCCGACGGGAGGACGGCGGAGCAGATGGCGATGACGTTGGCGTGAGTTCTTCATTGGCCGGAGGATCTGATCGGGCTTCAAGCGTGAACAACGCCCTTCTTGAGGATCAGGTTCGCATAGACGGCCGTTTCACCAGTGGCGACGATGGCATAGGCCGATCGAGCGAAATCATAAAACCGGAAGCGTTCGACCGGCCGCAATTCCACTTCGCGCTGCTCGTGCTTGTTCAGAAGCGTGCGGTATTCCGCCCAGATCGGCGGCTCGGGGGTCTCGGCATCGACTGGTTGCATGACGCTGGCGGGGTGATCGACGAAGGTGTCGAGCGGAAAAAACTTGAGGATGGCGTCCAGCAGTTCGGGGACACCATGTCCATCGGCGCGCACCAGGCGCTGCGCGTGCGATTCGGCGGGAAAATTTCCGTCCGCCAGGACGATTTCGTCTCCATGTCCCATCCGCATCAGGAGTGACATCAGTTCGGGTGACAGGCACGGGGGAATGTGTTTCAGCATCGTCAGATCAAATCCCGGGAGTAGTTTGAAAGTGAGGGGAAGAGCATACCGCGCAGCGGCGTTCAAGACGAATCCGCGCGGTCGGCTTTCACGTTGGCCCGTTATCAGGCGATCCAAGCTGACCGAGGATGATTCGAGTGATTTCCTCCTGCATCAGCAATGAGCCGAAATTGAGTCAAAATCCGAGGCACGTTCGCGTCAGGCGGATATAGAAAGGCAATGTCTTCGTTTTCAGGAACTCAAGTCGCTCCTGCGTCAAGCAAGGCGCGAATCACCGATTTGTGGTGGCGATTCCTTGCGTGCTGCAGCGCCGTTCGTCCCTGATGCGACTTCGAGTGAATATCCCAGCCCTTGTTGATCAACGCTTTGACAAGCTCAAGATTCCCTTCCCAGACCGCCAATCCGAGTGCCTCGGGCTGACGATGAGGATCCGCGGCGTGCTTCAGCAGAAGTCTCGCGACGTCCCGCTGATTTCGCAGGATCGCACATGATAAGGTGCCATGACCGTGGCGATCGCAGTGATTGAGATCGGCCCCCGCACGAATCAGTAGCCGCACGATGTCAGCGCGTCCCTGGCTGGCGGCGACATGCAGCGCCGTGGTTCTCATCCTGTTCGCCCGGTTGATGTCAGCGCCATACTTGATGAGGGCTCGGCAAATTCGGAGATCGATCGCGGACGTGGCAGCTTCCATGAGGACAAGATCACCGTCGGCCATGGCCAGGTCCTCTTGCGTCATGATGGTGGAAGATGAGTCAGCCAGGATCTCCATTTTGTATCGTATGATGGAACGAAGAGACAAACATTCGCGATAGGAAGGGAGTCGAATCGGGCGTATTTCCATGCCGATGACCGAATCCAGGCTGATCCCGATTTCTGACGGTCGTGGCATTGCGCCCGCAGAAGCTCGTGCCGTTGCGCTTTGATGTGTACTACCCACTCCTGGTCCTGTCGGGGTTTTCCGAAAAAACGCGGCTCATTGAACTGCGCCGAGGGGCAGGACTTGGTATTCTGGTCCCATGGACGAATGTCGATCCATTGGGTTGCGAATGCCTGTGAGAGTTGGACATGACTTTGTGCCACCGCTTTCGGACTTGTTTTTCTCGGCTGCTGCAGTTGGCCTGTTCTCTGGCCTGTGCCGCGACTGGCTTCGCTCAGGATTCCGTCGATTATCTTCGCCATGTGAAGCCGGTGCTGCAGTCCCGCTGTTTTGCCTGCCATGGGGCGCTCAAGCAGGAAGGGGGCCTGCGGCTGGACACGGCTGTCAGTGCCATCAAGGGAGGCGAGTCGGGCACGGCCATTCGCGCGAAGGATGCGGACGGCAGCCTGCTCGTCCAGCGAATCGGCAGCGCGGACGAATCGACTCGAATGCCCCCGGAGGGAGAACCACTTAAGCCAGCCGAAATTGCCGCGCTCAAGGCGTGGATTTCACAGGGGGCGATCGCTCCGAAGGACGAACGTCCCGAGATGGACCCGGGCGATCACTGGGCGTTTCGTGCCCCGGTTCGTCCGGTGGTTCCGGCACGGATCAGTGAATGGGGCCGGAACGAAATCGATGCCTTTATCGCCGCTGAACATCAGAAGCGGTCATTGACTTCGCAGAAAGCGTCAGACAAGCGACTCTGGCTGCGCCGCGTCTCGCTGGATCTGATCGGACTGCCACCGACGCGCGAAGAACTGGAGGCATTCCTCGCGGATGAATCCGCCGAAGCCTGGGATCGCGTGGTAACTCGGTTGCTCGACAGCCCTCAGTATGGCGAACGGTGGGGGCGGCACTGGATGGACATCTGGCGCTACAGTGACTGGTGGGGCCTGGGCGCCGAAGTTCGCAATTCGCAAAAGCACATCTGGCACTGGCGTGACTGGATCATCGAGTCGTTGAATGCAGACAAGGGCTACGATCAGATGCTGCGGGAAATGCTCGCGGCAGACGAGCTTTATCCGAATGACCTGGAAAAGCTCCGGGCGAGCGGATTTCTGGCGCGGCAGTATTTCAAATTCAATCGGACCAGCTGGCTCGATGAAACGATCGAGCATACCTCGAAGGCGATGCTCGGCCTGACCTTCAATTGCGCCAAGTGCCATGATCACAAGTACGATCCGCTGACGCAGCAGGAATACTATCGGTTGCGGGCGATCTTTGAGCCGTATCAAGTTCGTACCGATGCCCTGCCGGGAGAAATCGATTTTGAAAAAGGGGGACTCCCCCGCGCGTTCGACTGTAACCTGGAGGCGCAGACGTTTATTCACCTCCGCGGCGACGACCGCAACCCAGACAAGTCACGCGTCATGGAACCGGGAGTTCCGTCGTTCCTGAAGTTTGATGAGTGGCAGGTGGAACCCGTCGCGCTTCCGGCGGAAGCAGCGCAGCCAGGGTTACGGCCGTTTGTCGAGGCGGAGCATTTGAAGCAGGCTCAAGCCCGGATTGCAGACGCGACCGCGGCGCTCAGTGCCTCCCGTAAAAAGCTGACCGAGGCGGTCGAAGCGGACCGGATCGCGTCCGCGGGGATTGATCGGGATGCCCCTGCGGATGCCCTGACGGTCATTGCTCGACAACTGATCTTCGACAACTTCGCCGCGGCGCGTCCTGACGTCTGGGAGATTCGTGACGGGAAATGGGATTATGTTGAGGGGCGATTAAATCAATCGATGGTCGGGCTTTCGCGGACGGCTCTGCGGCTTCGACAAACTCCGCCATCCGACTTCGACGCTCGAGTGAAGTTTGTGACGACCGGGGGAGACATGTGGAAATCGGTGGGCATCACGTTCGATGTCGCTGCCGACAATCAGGAGACCCTGGCCTATGTCAGTTCCTACGCGGGTGGTTCCAAGTCCCAGGTCGCTTACAAGCAGCAGGGAAACTATGTGTATCCACCCGAGGGAGCCCAGTCGCGACCTGTGGAACTCAATCAACCCCATGAACTGCGGTTGCGCGTGCGGGGGAACCTGATCAACCTGAGTGTCGATGGTCAGCACTCGGTGGCGTACCGGTTGCCGGTTCCCCGCCAGCCCGGATTGCTGGAAATCATCACGTTTGATGCCAGGGCCGAGTTCCTGGAATTCGAGTTGAAGGAACTTCCTGCCAGCGTGATTCTGGTCGAGCACGAATCCTCATCCGCCAAGCCCGCCGCCGCCGCGCTGCCACTGGAGCAGGCTCAGCTTGCGGTTCAACTTGCCGAAAAATCACTCAAGGCGGCTGAAGCAGTCCCCGAATCGATTCAGGCTCGCTTTGCGGCGGATCGCGCACGAGTTCAAGCCGCGCCGGATGTCACGGTCAAGGTGGCTGCCGCGGTCCGTGCCGAACGAACAGCGGCGGCAGCCAGGGCGGATGAAGAGGTCTGCCGGGCGGAACTCGAACTGCTGCGTGCGGCGACCGACAAGCGTGCGGACGCCGAAAAGAAACTGACGGCGGCACGTACAGCACAAGACGCGGCGACGAAAGCTCTGGGGCAACCGGGGGATTCGTATACGTCCATCCCGGGATCGCTGAAGACGATGGAATCGAACCTGGAAACCGAGGACTCGCGCCGCAAGCCGTTCCCCGCAACCAGCACCGGTCGCCGGACGGCTTTCGCCCGCTGGGTCACGTCGCCCAGAAATCCGTTGACCGCGCGCGTGGCCGTGAACCACATCTGGTCGAGGCACTTTGGTCGACCGCTGGTGCCGACGGTGTTTGACTTTGGCCGAAAAGGGACATTGCCAACTCATCCGGAACTGCTCGACTGGCTGGCGGTCGAATTCCAGTCGAGTGGCTGGAGCATGAAGCACCTGCACCGGTTGATGGTCACCTCGGCGACATACCGCCTGGCGTCGACCAGCGCTGGCGCCACGGAAGCCACATTGGCAGGCGATCCCGAGAACCGCTATTACTGGCGATCAAATCCCATCCGGATGGAAGCACAAGTGGTTCGCGACAGCCTGCTGCATCTGGCGGGCGAACTGGATCTGACGCGTGGTGGTCCTTCGCTGCCGATCGCCAGTGACTCGCGCCGACGAAGCCTGTACTTCGTGCATTCACACAACGAGCATCAGAAGTTTCTGTCGATGTTTGACGATGCCAGCGTGCTGGAATGTTATCGCCGCGCGGAAAGCATCGTCCCGCAACAGGCCCTGGCCCTGGAAAACAGTCCGCTGGCGACGGCCATGGCGGAAAAGATCGAGCGGCGGATCACGATGACGATCCCGCCCTCATCCGAGACGGAATTTGTCCGGGCCGCGTTCCTGGTACTGCTGTCGACCGAGCCGACCGAAGCCGAGCGAACCGCGGTCCTGGAATCGATGCAGAAATGGAAAGATGCCGCCAGCAGGAAGAATCGGCCCGATCCCGCCGCATTCGCACGGGTCAGCCTGATTCACGTCTTGCTCAACCATAATGACTTTGTGACGATACGATGAATGGCCTGCATGACTGAAGGTGAGTTTGTGGATTAGCAGGCGACATGCCTGTTCAGCGGGAGTGAGCATGAGCGGATTTGGTCGTGATTGCCGATGCTTAAACGGTGGAGTCCATCGACGCGCGTTCCTGGCCGATATCGGGATGGGATTCACGGGATTGGCACTGGGATCCATGCTCGCGCGGGACGGCATCGTTCGCGCCGAGTCCGAGGCGGAATGGTCGCCCCCCAACGGGCAGGCCCATTTCACCCCCCGTGCCAAGAGCGTGATCTGGCTGTTCATGAACGGCGGCGTGTCCCACATGGAGAGCTTCGATCCAAAGCCGGAACTGACCAAATACTCAGGGAAAACGATCAACGAAACCCCCTACAAAGAGACTCAGAATCCCGAGAAACTGAAGCTGGCACGCGTCACCGTGGTCAACGATGCGAATGGCCAGCAACGGAACAAGCTGTATCCGCTGCAGGTCGGCTATCGGAAGTACGGCCAATCGGGAATTGAGATGAGTGACTGGGTACCACACATCGGCAGTTGTGCCGATGATCTGGCCGTCGTTCGCTCGATGTACACGACCGATGACAACCACGGCGCCCAGACTCAGTTTCATTCTGGTCGCCACATGCTCGACGGCGAATTCCCGACGCTGGGGGCGTGGGTCCATTACGGCCTGGGTTCCTTAAACGACAACCTGCCGCAGTTTCTGTCGATGGGGAATCGCGAGTACTGGAATGTCCGTGACGGACACTACTTGGGTCCCGCTCACGACGCGATTCCGATCCGCGTGGATCCCGCCAATCCCCTGGATTTTGGCAAACCCTCCAACGGACTGGATTCGGCCGAGCAGCAGATTGGTTTTGATCTGGTGGGACGACTGAATCAATTGAAGGGAGTCGAGTATCCGAACGACTCGGCTCTCGCGGCCCGGATCAAGGCCTATGAACTCGCCTTTCGCATGCAGACATCGGTCCCGGAAACTCTGGCACTCAACAGCGAAACGAAAGCGACCCAGGAGCTATATGGATTGGATGATCCGGCAACGCGCGAATTTGGAATGCAGATGCTGGCCGCGCGGCGGTTTGTCGAACGAGGTGTCCGATTCATCCAGGTTCAACATGGCGCCGGTGGGGCGGGGGTCTGGGATGCTCACGGTGGACTGAAGGCGAACCACGAACGAAATTTCAAGGCGGTCGACAAGCCGATTGCCGGCCTGCTGAAAGACTTGAAGCAGCGTGGATTGCTGGATTCAACGATCGTTCTGTTTGCCAGCGAGTTCGGGCGAACTCCTGGTTCACAGGGATCGGACGGACGCGATCATCATATTTACGGTTTCTCGGTCTGGATGGCGGGGGGCGGAATTCGCGGAGGTGTCGTGCACGGCGCCACGGATGAAATCGGATTTCACGCAGTGGAGAACCGGCATTACGTGACAGACATTCATGCCACGATCCTGCAGCAACTGGGACTCGATTCGCACAAGCTGGAGATCCCCGGCCGCAAGCGATTGGACATCGATCATGGGAAGCCCATCCAGGAGATTGTGGGCTGACTGTATCGCCGCTTCTCTCACCGGTTCTCAGCCAGTAGAATTCATGGGTTGGTTCCGCAATTTTTGAGGACTCTCCATGAACGAAGCGGTGATTCTCTCGGCATGTCGTACTCCGATCGGGAAATTCCAGGGGTGTTTCGCGGGGATGACGGCGCCGGAACTGGGGGCGATCGCGATTCGCGCGGCGCTTGAGCGGGCGGGAGTCGAACCCGGACAGGTCGACGAAGTCATCATGGGGAATGTCCTGAGCGCGGGTGTTGGCCAGGCTCCGGCCCGTCAGGCCGCCATCGGTGCCGGACTTCCGTCGTCCGTCGCAGCACTCACGATCAACAAAGTTTGCGGCTCAGGATTGAAGGCGATCATGCTCGCGGCGCAGGCAATTCGCGCTGGCGATGCCGATGTGGTCGTCGCGGGTGGGTTGGAGTCGATGAGCCGGGCCCCCTACCTGGTCGATCGGATGGGCCCGCCTTTGGGAGATCGCTTCCTGGTCGACAGCCTGCTGCATGAAGGACTGACCTGCGCCATCTGTGATCGCTCGATGGGGCTGATCGCTGACGATCTGGCGGGATCGGCCGGGGTCTCGCGCGGGGATCAGGATCAGTTTGCCTATGATAGTCATCGCCGGGCGATCAGCGCGGCTGGC